>Ga0209347_1006653_pt1 | contig 10111 bp, 5 predicted proteins | sample AutmiccommuBRH23_FD_187382 | JGI IMG/M metagenome (GOLD analysis project Ga0209347, IMG submission 187382) | Deep subsurface microbial communities from Mt. Terri, Switzerland - Autotrophic microbial communities BRH/23 (SPAdes) (version 2) | ecosystem: Environmental > Aquatic > Deep subsurface >... | reverse complement strand
GCTTAATTACTGGATTTTTTCCATTTTCCGTTGCCGAAATAATAGTTGTAGGTATCCCGGTTTTGATAATTCTTTATTTATTATTCATCGTAAAAAAAATGTTCCCTTTTGAAGTAAACAAAATAAAATTGATTCCTCGAGGATTTTTGAATATCCTTATACTTATAAGTCTTATTTATACGTTATTTGTTTTTGTTTGGGGTTTAAACTATCATCGTCAACCTTTTGCTGTAATCGCAGGTCTCGAGACAAAACCTGCTTCCACACAGGAATTGGCAAGCTTATGTGAACATCTAATCATAAGAGTTAATGAACTTCGCAGCATAGTTGAGGAAGATAGAAGCGGTGTTATGTACATAAAAGACGGAGTTTCAGGAGTATTAAAGAGAGCAGCCAAAGGCTATGACAACGCTTCCAATACCATTCCCGAACTGGGAGGCAAATATGGCAAACCAAAGGGAGTATTTTTCTCTGAATCCATGTGCTACACCGGTATCTCAGGAATATATTTTCCATTTACTGCTGAAGCCAATGTTAATATTGCCATACCTTACTCAATGCTGCCCAGTACAACCTGTCATGAGATGGCTCATCAGAGGGGCTTTGCCAGAGAAGATGAAGCAAATTATATATCCTATTTAGTCTGTAACATCCATCCGGATATTGATTTTAAATATTCCGGGACACTTCTTGCCCTACTGCATTCAATGAATGCCCTTTACAGATATGACAGCGAAAAATACCAAGAATTACAGGCAATGTACAGTGATGGCTTGAAAAGCGACCTCAATTATTTAAGAAAATTCTGGGAGAAGTATGAAGGTCCTGTGGAGAAAACTTCGACCAGAATAAATAATGCATACCTTAAATCTAATTTGCAAGAAGACGGTATCTACAGCTATGGCAGAATGGTAGATCTGCTGCTTGCCGAATATCGGGCTATCAAATAAAAAAATACATGTCTATGCTTATAATACAGAATTCTCATCTATCGGGCAATAATTTCTTGATACCATTTTCTTTACCATTTTCTTTATTAAAGTTCTCCATTTAAAAAAGGCAGCGCAGCTGCCTTCACTAGGGAACCCTAGGTTCCCTTCGACGACTGCTCCGCAGTCTGACCACCCTCCTGACTGCGGCGGGGAATATTTCCCCTGCACCCCTTCTTTTTATAGTCTAAGAAAGTATACTTTCTTAGATTATAAAAAACCCATGCTATCTGGCCTTAGCATGAGTCTTTTTCCCATCTACTTATTTTGCCATTTCGGCAATGGCTTTTACGTACATTTCAACACTCTTCATCAAATCATTAATTTCAATATATTCATCCTTTTGATGGGCCATTTTTTCTTTACCGGGAAATAGTGGACCAAAAGCTACAAAGTTTTCAAAAGCTCTGGCATAGGTAGCTCCTCCCGTTGAAATAGGGGTACTGTCCAGTCCGGTTTCTTCCTCATATATTCTTCTCAACATTTGGACCAAAGGATGCAGGTTTGAAACATATAGAGGTGCAATATAATCTATTTCTCTATAGTCCAGGTTATATTTCGATACTGACTTTTGAATAGCTGCCACAATCTCCTCCTTTTTTTTTGTTACGGGAAAGCGAATATCAACACCGATAACCTGCTGTTCGTCGTTAAAATCTATTTTTGCCACATTAAATGTCATCTTTCCAGAAGGTACATCTTCACACTGTCCTATGACTCCTGTTGCATAGCAATCTTCTCCAAGAATCTCTGCAATAAACCTTATTGCCTCATTTTGTATTCCTGAATCATTAAGAGCCATACACAACCTGACAACAGCATTGGTTCCACGCCATGCCTTTGCGGAATGGGAAGCTTTTCCTAAAACTGTAAGGGTTTCTTCATCAACATTATACTGATATCCGTATTTATCCAATGAATTTAATAGTACGTGGTTATTTTGAAAGTCATAGCTGCATTTATCGGGAACACTATTATAGGCTGTTCCTCCAGTTAATAATATACTGCTTCCTTTATTGCAAACAAGTTGAAACTGTAACAGTCCTTTTTCTGCAAAAATCAGCGGATAATCACTGTCAGGTGTAAATCCGCATACCGGAATTTCTTCTTCTTGTTTATACTTTGCCATATCTTCCCAACGGGTTTCTTCATTGGTACCGAATATTATTCTTACCCTTTTACCAATAGGTAATCCTAGGTCTTTTACTATCTTCATGGCATATAAGGCTCCCATAATCGGTCCTTTATCATCAACTGCTCCTCTACCATATATCCTCCCATTCTCAGTACAGCCACCATAGGGTGGATATGTCCAAGTTGTATGATCACCTTCAGGTACCACGTCCAAATGTCCTAATATACCCACTATTTCTTCCCCTTCACCCATTTCGGCAAAGCCATAGTATCCAAACCCGTTTTTTGTTCGAAAACCTAATTCCTCAGACAGCTTTAACATAAACTTCAGGGCACCGTCCACTCCTTCACCGAATGGTTTACCTTCTTTAGGTGTATTTTCTATACTCTTGATTTGAATTAACTCTTGAATTCTTTTTATAATTTCTGGCTGATACTCAATTACCTTCTCTGTTATATCCTTCATGTCTACTGACTCCTCTACATTGTGATTTACTGTTTACTATATTAATTTCCCCCATAGAAATTTTTTATAACATTGGAAATTATAAACATTTAATATTTAAGGTTTTACATCCGCTACGCCACGGGGACAGTTCCATCGTTTTCCCTTCGGTCCTTCGCTACGCTTCGAAAACGCTCGAACCGTCCCCATGACTCCGCTATTTTCTTTTTACTTGAAACTTGAAACGCGTAACTCGCAACGCGTCCTCCGGACACTTTTTTTATAACACATTTATCACACATAGGCAGCGCTACAATTTTTTTTAAAAAAATTTAATTAATTTTATACAGTTATTATGTATATTTTTTGAAATAATCCCACTAAACAAGCTTATTATCTCTAAATAGTGCATATGTATAAACATTTTCCATATTTTATCAATTGGCTAAGAATATGTACAGTTGTAAATAAATAGCATTATAGTTATAATTTATTTGTAAGAATATTAGAAATATTGCTATTTTCAATGGTTCTATTTTATTTACTTTTTCAGGTATTTATCATAAGAGCAGTAAAATTAAAACATAAATATTTTAATTAAAGGGGGCTTACAATACAATGAGCAAAACTGTACAAATTATCAAGGAAGCAGAAACATGGGGAGCCCATAATTATCACCCCATGCCGGTTGTAATTGAAGAAGGAGAAGGTTCCTGGGTTTATGACGTTGACGGTAATAAGTATCTTGATATGCTTTCAGCATATTCTGCACTAAACCAGGGACATAGACATCCTAAAATTGTAAATGCTCTAATTGAACAGGTAAACAAGGTTCCTCTGACATCAAGAGCATTTCATAATGACAAAATGGGTGCTTTTTTAAAGAAATTATGTGAGCTGACAGGTTATGAAAAAGCACTGCCCATGAACACTGGTGCAGAAGCAGTGGAAACGGCCTTAAAAGCTGCCCGTAAATGGGGCTATTTAAAGAAAAAGGTTGAGGCTGATAAGGCTGAAATTATTGCTTGCAGCAATAATTTTCATGGAAGAACCATTACTATCATCAGCTTCTCCACGGAAGAACAGTATAAATCCGGTTTTACACCTGTAACACCAGGATTTAAGACTATTCCATATGGTGATGCAAAAGCCCTTGAAGAAGCCATCAATGATAATACCGTTGCCTTCATTATGGAACCAATCCAAGGAGAAGGAGGCATCATCATTCCTCCAGAAGGATATCTAAGAGATGTTCGAGAAATTACTCAAAAGAACAATGTATTGCTCATTATGGACGAGATTCAGACTGGATTTGCCAGGACAGGGAAAATGTTTGCCCATCAACATGAGGGTATAAAACCCGACATACTGGTTCTTGGAAAAGCTCTAGGAGGCGGAGTTTACCCTGTTTCAGCCATTGTGGCAGATAATGAAGTAATGGATGTTTTTTCACCCGGCGACCACGGTTCTACTTTTGGAGGTAATCCAATAGCTGCGGCAGTGGGAATGGCTGCTATTGAGGTACTGTTGGAAGAAGAACTTACTGAAAGATCCCGGGAAATGGGCGATTATTTTGCAAATGAATTAAAGAAAATTGACAGCCCATATATTAAAGAAATCCGTGGAAAGGGGCTGCTTATTGGCTTAGAGGTTAAAGAAGAATATGGTCCTGCCCGTCCCTTCTGTGAAAAGTTGATGAAGCTGGGTTTACTATGCAAAGAAACCCACGATCAAACCATTCGTTTTGCTCCGTCTTTAAGAATTGATAAGGAAGATTTGGATTGGGCAATTGACGCAATTAGAAATGTTTTTTCAGAATCCGTCGAAATAACTTATAAAACAAGTTAATATAGGTGTAGGACATAAAAAATCATAATTGAGAATCCAAATATTTTGGATTCTCAATTTTTTTTATTAATACAAGCTCTTCTATACTTGAAAAAATGTCATGTTTAAGTTTCATGTAATGAAGATTTGAATATTTAGAAAGAAAAATATTGTTTCCATTACAAAATTGTAGTATGATAATTTTGTAATACATTTTACAAAATTTTAATAAATTGAAGGGAGATTTTTATGGCACAATTGGTAGATTTTTTAAATGGTATCATTTGGAGTCCGGCACTTGTCTATCTATGCTTAGGAGTTGGTTTATACTTCTCTTTAAGAACCCGATTCCTACAAGTCCGCCATATTAAGGCAATGGTTAAGCTGTTGTTTGGTGGTCAAGCTTCAGATCAAGGAATTACTTCATTCCAAGCGTTTGCCCTTGCCGTTGCAGGCCGTGTGGGCACTGGTAATATTGCCGGTGTAGCCACAGCCATCGCCATGGGTGGTCCTGGAGCAGTATTCTGGATGTGGGCCATTGCATTCTTGGGCGCAGGTTCTGCATATGTTGAGTCTGTTTTGGCACAGGTTTACAAGGTCGAAGTGGACGGCGAGTACCGTGGGGGTCCTGCTTACTTTATTGAAAGAGGACTGGGTATAAAATGGTATGCAATACTATTTGCTGTAGCAACTGTTATAGGTATGGGTTTCTTCCTTCCTGGAGTACAATCCAATAGTATAGCTGTCAGTATGGAAAATGCATTTGGATTGAGTCCTGTAATTACTGGTATCATTGTTTGTGGTTTATTAGCTCTTATCATATTTGGTGGTGTTAAGAGAATTGGTAAAGCAGCAGAGATGATAGTACCTTTCATGGCTATTGCTTACATAATCGTTGCTCTTATCGTAATAGTTGTTAATATCACTAAATTACCGGCTGTTATATCTTTAATATTCTCAAGTGCTTTCGGTGTCAATCAAGCCTTTGGAGGTATTCTTGGTACTGCTATTGCTTGGGGTGTTAAGCGTGGTATCTACTCAAACGAAGCTGGTCAAGGTACCGGTCCTATGGCTGCTGCAGCTGCAGAAGTATCCCATCCAGCTAAACAAGGTCTTGTTCAAGCCTTCTCCGTATACTTTGACACATTGTTTGTTTGCTCCGCTACTGCATTCATGATTTTAATAACAGGTACATACAACGTACAAGGTCCTGATGGAGGATTCATTGTTGAAAATCTACCTGGAGTAGATATCGGTCCTGCTTATACTCAAGGTGCAATGGATACATTGTTACCAGGTTTCGGTGCTGCTTTTGTTGCCATCGCCCTGTTCTTCTTCGCATTTACTACTTTAATGGCATACTACTACTATGCAGAAACCAGTATTGCTTATCTGTTCAAAAAAGGTCCCACAAGACACACTGTTATTAACGTACTAAGAGTTCTATTATTAGTATCTATATTCTATGGTACAGTGAGAACAGCTTCATTGGCTTGGGGCTTAGGTGATATCGGTGTTGGTTTAATGGCATGGTTAAATATAATCGCAATTGTGATTATGCAGAAAACTGCCTTCTTAACATTAACTGACTACGAAGAGCAAATTGCTCAAGGTAAAGATCCAGTATTCGACCCTGTTAAATTAGGTATCAAGAATGCGGATATTTGGACAAAAATTAATAAAACTGCTAAAAATTAATACAAAATTGAGGGGCTCTCTATAGAATAGAGGGCCCTTTAATTTTGTTTATATAGTTCTACACTTCTAAAAACTTAAAATACATTTTTAATACACTCCTTTTACAATACATATATTGGCAAGGCTAACTTAGTTGACATAATATGCATTTCCTTGTATAATATGCATTATGTAAACACATTACATCTGCTGAATCCCGGAATTAATCCGGGTACGGAGGAACCAATCAAGGGGTTAATCCATGGTTTCATGGTAGGGAACCTTCTATCCCGAACCCGACAGCTAACTTCGGAGGCAAACAAAGGAAGGAGTGTATTGTGCATGAAAAACAATATGAAAAGAATCGTATCGATCTGCCTTATTCTGCTTTTTGTATCGATACAGATTACAGGTGTGTTTGCCAGTGAAAGCTCATATGTTACCTTAAAGTTCGGCAGTAGGGGCAGCGCTGTGGTCAAGCTCCAGCAAGCCCTTATAAACAAAGGGTATTTAAAGGATAAAGCCGATGGAATATTTGGGCCGAAAACAGAAAAAGCCGTTATCAATTTTCAAATAGCTAACGGTATAAGAATTGATGGAATAGCAGGCAAACAGACACAGTCCATATTATATGCACAGCCTGTTTCAAGGGGTTCAACTCTAAGTAGAGATCAGAGCTCTACAGATTTATACTGGCTTTCGCGGATAATTCATGCAGAATCAGAAGCTGAGCCCTATAAGGGAAAGGTAGCTGTAGGCAATGTCATATTGAACAGAGTTAAATCAAGTAATTTCCCTAATACTGTCAAAGGAGTAATCTTCGAATACTGGGAAGGGATACCGCAATTCAGTCCTGTAGCTGAAGGGACCATCTATAATAATCCTTCTGAAGACAGTATTAATGCAGCAAAGGATGCCTTAAACGGCGTACGTCCAGTGGGAGAAGCTTCATATTTCTTCAATCCCGATAAAGCTGCCGGTAAATGGATTGTCCAGAACAAAACTTATGTTATAAGAATAGGCAATCACGTATTTTATAAGTAATAAAAAAGTCTTCTGTTGGAAGATTTCTAAGGAAGACTTTTATGAAACACATAACGGAAATTATGAAGTTATCCACAGTTTTTAAATGTTCATAATTTCCTATGTGTTATAAAAAGGTACGGAATTACTCCGTACCTTTTTATTTATTTTTATTCATTTAGCAGGTTTTCTATTATTTCCTTAGTCATTTGAGGGTTAGCTTTACCTTTTGTGACTCGCATCACCTGTCCCACTAAATAGCCCAATGACTCTGTTTTTCCATTCTTATAATCCTGAATTGCCTGCAGGTTGTTATCCATGACTTCTTCCACGACTTTCATCAATTCATCATTTTTGCTGATTTGACTTAATCCCATTTCTTCTGCCAGAACTTCCGGTTCTTTATTTTCTAAAGCAATTCTATCAAATATTTCTTTTCCTGCATTCCGGCTTATAGTACCTTTCTCTATCATTTTTATCAATTGTGCAAGATATTCAGCTTTTATTGGTATTTCTTCTCCTTCAAATTCTTTATCCTTCATAATTCTTAACAAGTCGCCCATAACCCAATTAGCAGCTTCTATAAAATCTACTCCCAGGGAAACAACCTTCTCAAAATAGTCAGCAATTGACTTTCTACCTACAATGATCTCTGCTTGATTATCTTTCAAACCAAAGGCTTCCACCAATCTGCTCTTTCGGTCTTTAGGCAGCTCAGGTATTTGCTTTATGATTTCTTCAACTGTTGAGTTTTCAATCATAACTGGCATTAAATCAGGTTCAGGAAAATACCTGTAATCATGGGATTCCTCTTTTGATCTCATGGATAAGGTTCTTCCCTTTGAAGCATCCCATTTTCTTGTCTCCTGAATAATCTTATACTCTTCCTTATACGTATAAAGCTCCGTCTGTCTTTTTTCTTCCTTTTTTAGAGCTTTTAAAATCTCTTTGAAGGAGTTCAGATTTTTTATTTCAACCCGGGTATTTAATTTTTCCTGACCTACTTCCCTAATAGAAATATTGGCATCACAGCGGAGTGATCCCTGCTCCATTCTACAATCAGAAATTTCTGCATATTCTAAAATGTTCTTTAAATTCTTCAGGAAGTCTACAGCTTCTTCCGGCGAACGAATATCAGGTTCTGTGACAATTTCAATAAGCGGTACTCCTGTTCTGTTATAATCAACTAGACTAACCGGCTCATCCTCCAGATGAATCAGCTTTCCGGCATCCTCTTCTATGTGGATTCTCGTTATTCTGACTCTCTTTTTCCTTTCCTCTGTCTCCATATCAATATAACCATTTACACAGATGGGTAGGTCAAATTGAGATATCTGATAGGCTTTAGGAAGGTCCGGATAGAAGTAATTTTTTCTGTCGAATTTATTTACCAGATTAATATCGCAGTTTAAAGCTTTACCGGCTTTTACAGCCAAATTTACAACTTTTTCATTAAGTACAGGCAGTGTTCCCGGTAATCCTATACAAACAGGACACGTGTTTGCATTAGGGGCTGCACCGAATTTTGTAGAGCAGGAGCAAAATATCTTTGATTCTGTTGATAATTCCACATGGATTTCTAGACCAATTATAGTTTCAAAAGCCATCTCTACACCTCCTTCAATATGGGTTTTTCATCAGTTAACCCAAGTTCTTTCTCTAGACTAAAGGCTGCCTGGAACAGCTTCTGCTCATTAAAATGATTTCCAATCAATTGTAATCCGATGGGCAGCTTGGAAGGGCTAAAGCCGCATGGAATTGATATTGCCGGCAAACCGGCTATATTAATATTTACCGTATATACATCAGCCAGGTACATTTCCATGGGATTTTCAGTTTTTTCACCAATTGGAAAAGGTTGTACAGGTGAAGTAGGACTTAAAATTAGATCATAGGACTTAAATGCTTCCTGGAAGTACCGACTTATTTTCTTTCTCAGCTGCTGGGCTTTATTATAGTATGCATCGTAATAACCTGAGGATAATACATAGGTTCCCAACATTATCCGTCTTTTTACTTCCGCACCAAACCCTTCTGTCCTGGAGTTAACGATTAATTGCTCTATGTTCTCATATTCATTGGACCTGTATCCATATCTGATTCCATCATACCTGGCTAAATTTGAACTGGCTTCTGCAGATGAAATGATATAATAGGCTGAAAGTCCGGAGTCAGTAATTGGCAGTGAAAACTCCTCCACAACGGCACCTAGCTTTTCTAAAAGGTTAATTGATTCTAATATCACATTTGATACATTTTCATCCAGTCCTGCTTGAAAAAACTCCTTAGGAACGCCTATTTTCATTCCTTTTACACCCTGTTCGATATCTTTAGTATAATCATCCTTTATACTTCCTTGAAAGCTTGTTCCGTCCATGGGATCTCCACCCTGAATAGCTTGTAAGGTGAGGGCGCAATCTTTAACAGTCTTAGTAAAGGGACCAATTTGATCTAAAGAAGAAGCAAAAGCAATGAGTCCGTATCTGGAAACCAATCCATAGGTAGGTTTCAGTCCAACCACACCACAGAAGGATGCCGGCTGTCTGATGGAACCCCCTGTATCAGAACCGATTGCCATAGGCGCAAAGCCTGCAGCTAAGGCAGCAGCCGAGCCTCCCGACGAGCCACCGGGAACGCAATCATAGTTCCAAGGATTACGGGTAGTCTTGAAAGCAGAATTTTCTGTAGAGGAACCCATGGCGAATTCATCCATATTTGTCTTGCCAATAATAATTGCCCCGGCACTTTTTAATTTCTTTACGATAGTTGCATCATAGGGTGGTATATAATCTTCTAATATCTTAGAAGCACAGGTAGTTTTTACTCCCTTCGTTGATATATTATCTTTTATGGCAACCGGTATTCCTGCCAATAAACCTAGCCCTTCGCCGGATTTTCTTTTTTCATTAATAATATCTGCATCGCTTAAGGCTGTTTCTTCCTCGATAGCCATAAAAGCATTGATTTCACCATCATACTTTTTTATTCTATCAATATAAGCCTGGGTTATTTCTCT
>Ga0209347_1006652_pt1 | contig 10117 bp, 14 predicted proteins | sample AutmiccommuBRH23_FD_187382 | JGI IMG/M metagenome (GOLD analysis project Ga0209347, IMG submission 187382) | Deep subsurface microbial communities from Mt. Terri, Switzerland - Autotrophic microbial communities BRH/23 (SPAdes) (version 2) | ecosystem: Environmental > Aquatic > Deep subsurface >... | reverse complement strand
CAGGGCAGGGTCGAGCCGGTCGATGCGCCCGACAAAGCGCACCTGGACGCCCTCGGCATGCAGCTCGCCGATCTCGCGGTCGATCAGCTCGCGGAACAGGCTCATCAGGTCATCGACCTCATCGACCGGCCGCGACCAGTTCTCGGTCGAGAACGAGTAGATGGTGAGGTCCTCGATACCGGCGTCGCCCGCGGCCCGGACGACGCGTTTCAGGGCACGCGCCCCCGCGCGGTGGCCGGCTCCCACCGGGAGGTGGCGCTCACGGGCCCAGCGACCGTTGCCGTCCATGATGACCGCGACGGACCGCGGCACCTCGGAATCGGCCGCGGAACGCCGCGGCTCGGGCTCGCGGCCGAGGCCCAGAAGGGCCCGGGCGCTGCGCCACCGGGTGAGGATCGTCATCGGAGGCGGACGCCGGCTCGATCAGACCTCGAGGATCTCCGCCTCTTTGTGGGCCAGGAGCTCATCGATCACCTTGACCTCCGCGTCGGTGAGCTTCTGGACCTCGGCCTCGGCGCGGGCGAGCTCGTCACGCGAGATCTCGCCCTCCTTCTCCTCGGCCTTGAACTCCTTCAGCACGTCCTTGCGCACGTTGCGCACCGCGACGCGGGCCTCCTCGGCCATCTTGTGCACGAGGCGCACCATCTCCTTGCGGCGTTCCTCAGTGAGCATGGGCACGGGCAGGCGGATGATCTTGCCGTCGTTGTTCGGGGTCAGGCCGATGTCGGACTCCATCAGGGCCTTCTCGATCGCCCCGATGATGCTCGGGTCGTACGGCTGCACCGTGATCAGCCGCGACTCGGGGGTGTTCACCCCGGCGAGCTGGTTCAGCGGCGTGCGCGTGCCGTAGGCCTCGACGGTGACGCGGTCGAGCAGCGCCGTGGAGGCGCGCCCGGTGCGGACGGTGCCGAACTCGGTTGCGAGCGCCTTGCCCGCCCCCTCCATGCGCCGCTTGGCGTCCTTCAGTCGGTCCTGCATCAGCGCCTCCTAGTCGGTGACGACCATCGTGCCGACCCGCTCGCCGTCGAGCAGGCGGCCGATGTTGCGCTCATCGCCCATGTTGAACACGTAGATGGGCAGGCCGTTGTCCATGCACAGGGTCAGCGCCGTGGTGTCCATGACCCGCAGGCCGCGCTCGATCGCCTCCATGTGACTGATGCGCGGGATCAGCTTGGCCTCCGGCACCTCGCGGGGATCGGCGTCGAGGACGCCCTCCACCGCGTTCTTGGCCATCAGGATGCACTCGGCGCCGATCTCAAGGGCGCGGAGCGCGGCCGTCGTGTCGGTGGTGAAGAACGGGTTGCCGGTACCGCCGGCGAAGATCACCACCCGGCCCTTCTCGAGGTGGCGGATGGCACGGCGGCGGATGTAGGGCTCGGCGACCTCCTGCATGGCGATCGCCGACTGGACGCGGGTGACCAGGCCCAGCTTCTCCAGGGCGTCCTGGATGGCGAGGGCGTTCAGCACCGTGGCGATCATGCCCATGTAGTCGGCGGTGGCGCGGTCCATGCCGATCGACGCGCCCTGCAGCCCGCGGAAGATGTTGCCCGCGCCGACCACGATGGCCACGTCGACGCCGCGATCGACGGCCTCGTTCACCTGGCGGGCGATGACGGCGATGCGCCCGGGGTCGATGCCGTACGGCTCATCGCCCATCAGCGCCTCGCCCGACAGCTTCAGGACGACCCGCCGGAAGGCGACGCCGGAGTCACCCGCCGCGCGGGCCGGGAAGCCGGGGTCCGGGGACGCTCGCGGCGTCCCCGGATCGGATGGGTCGCTACTGGCCAAGCTCGAACAGCGCGAAGCGGCGGATGGTGATGTTCTCGCCGAGGGCGGCGGCGATCTCGACGCGCAGATCCTCGATCGTGCGCGGCTTCTTCTCCGCCCCGTCCTTCACGAACTCCTGCTCCAGCAGGCAGAGCGACTTGAGCTGCTTCTGCAGTTTGCCCTCGACGGCCTTCTCGCGCGCCTTCTCGGGGACATCCTTCGCCTGCTCCTCGAAGATGGCGCGCTCGGCGGCCGCGTACTCCGCCGGTACCTGATCGATGCTGATGAACTGCGGCTTCATCGCGGCGATGTGCAGCGCGACATCGTGCACGAAGGCCTGGAACTGCTCGGTCCGGGCGACGAAGTCCGTCTCGCAGTTCACCTCGAGCAATACGCCCACGCGCCCCGCGGCGTGGATGTAGCTGTCGACGATGCCCTCGTTGGCCGCGCGGCCCGCGCGCTTCGCGGCGTCGGCGAGGCCCTTCTTGCGCAGCTCGGCGGTGGCGGCCTCGATGTCGCCGCCGGCCTCCTGCAGGGCCTTCTTGCAGTCCATCATCCCCGCTCCGGTGCGCTCGCGCAGCTCCTTGACGAGGCCTGCGGTGATGGCGGTGCTCACGATGCGGCCTCCTCGGTCGCGGTCTCCGCGGGGGCGGCCGCCTCCGCGGCGGGGGCCTCGGCCGCAACCTCGGCGGGGGCCCCGGGGGCCTCGGCGGCCTCGGCGGGGATCTCCTCGGCGCTGGCCACGATCTCGGGGCTCGCGACGGTGCCGCGGCCCTCGAGCACCGCGTCGGCCAGCGCGCCGAGGATCAGGTTGCACGAGCGGATGGCATCGTCGTTGCCCGGGATGACGTAGGTGGCGTCATCGGGGTCGCAGTTGGTGTCGACAAGGCCGATCACCGACAGGCCGAGGCGGTTCGCCTCGCGCACGCCGATCGCTTCCTTCTTCAGGTCGACGATCACGACCGCGTCGGGCAGGCGCTGCATATCGGCCACGCCGCCCAGGTTCGTCTCGAGCTTGAGCAGCTCGGCCTCGCGGGCCAGGCGCTCACGCGTGGGCAGCAGCTCCAGCTGCCCGCCCTTCTTCTGGTTGCGCAGCTCGTGCAGGCGGCGGATGCGCTGGGAGATGGTCCCCCAGTTGGTCAGCAGGCCGCCGAGCCAGCGGTGCGAGACATACGGCATGCCGCAGCGCTTCGCGTTGTCGGCGACCGCGTCCTGGGTCTGCTTCTTGGTGCCGACAAACAGGACGGTGCCGCCGCGCTGGGAGATCGCGCGGACGACATCGCACGCCTGCTCCAGGAGCACGATGGTCTGCTGCAGGTCGATGATGTAGATGCCGCTGCGCTCGCCGAAGATGTAACGCTTCATCTTCGGGTTCCAGCGCCGTGTCTGGTGTCCGAAGTGGACGCCGGACTCGAGCAGCTGCTTCATGGTCACGTTGGGCACGGGACTCCTCGCTGCGATGGTTGTGAGTGGAACGCCGGCTCGGCCCGATGGACCCTGCGCAGATGGCGCGGGGCACCGCCACCGGGGGTACGTGCCGGGGAGTGGATTGACGTGCGACCGCGGAGTCTAGCGGGATTCGGCGAGCGCCCGCGCCGCCGCCCGGTCCGGCGTCAGGTCCAGGGCGCCCGCGGAGCGAGGTCGGCCCCCTCGGCGGCCATCTCGCGCGCCCGCTCCAGCGCCCCCAGCAGGTCGTCCGGCAACGGGCTCTCCACCTCGACCGGCTCGCCGGTCTCCGGGTGGGGAAAGCCGAGGTGGGCCGCGTGGAGGAACTGCCGCGTGAGGCCGAACGGGTTCGCGCGCCGGCCGTACACGGGGTCGCCGACCACCGGGAGCCCCTCCGCTTCGAGATGGACGCGGATCTGGTGCGTGCGACCGGTCTCGAGGCGCGCCTCGAGCAGCGAGAAGTCGCCGAGCCGCTCGAGGCGGCGCAGGTGCGTGACCGCCTCGCGGCCCCGGTCCTCGCCGACCTGCACCGACATCCGCGTGCGGACGCGCCGGTCGCGGCCGATGGCGCGCTCGACGGTGCGCGCGGGCGGCGCCTGCCCGTGGACCATCACGATGTAGCGGCGTTCGATCTCGCGCCTCTTCATCATCCGCTGCAGTCGGCGGTGGGCCCGCTCGGACTTGGCGACGACCAGCAGCCCGGAGGTGTCGCGATCGAGGCGGTGCACGATCCCCGGGCGGGTCGGGTCGTCGCCGCCGCGGATCGCGTGGGCGAGCAGGCCGTGCACCAGGGTGCCCCCCGCGTGGCCGGCGGAGGGGTGGGTCACCACTCCCGCCGGCTTGTCGACGACGATGAGGTGCTCGTCCTCGAAGTGGATGGTGAACGGCACCGAGTCCTCGGGTTCGAGGTCCGACAGCGGCGCCGGCGCGGGGCGCACCTCGAGGGTCTCCCCTTCGGCCACCCTGTGGCGCTTCGCCTGGACGACGCCGTCGACGAGCACCCGTCCCGCGTCGATGAGCCGCTGGGCCTCCGCGCGGCTGCCGACCTGCTCCATGGCGCCGACCGCGCTGTCGAGCCGGGTGCCCGCGAGGTCGGCGTCGACCCGCAGCCGCAGCGGCGCGGGCTCGGGCCGGGTCACGGTTCGTCGTCCGGAACCGGGTGCGGCTCCTCGCGCAGCAGGCCGAACACGATCAACGTGGCCCCGACCACGATGCCGATGTCCGCGATGTTGAAGGCGGGCCAGCGCACCGGATCGAGGAAGTCGGTGACGGCGCCGTGCATGAGCCGGTCGATGAGGTTGCCCAGGCTGCCGCCGACGAGCATGCCGGCTCCCGCGGCCACCATCGGGTTGCGGGAGACCAGGCCGGCGAGCGCGGCGGCGATCGCGCACAGCGCGAGGACGGTGAGAACCGAGACGATGGTCGCGCGCCCGGGGAACAACCCGAAGGCGATGCCGGTGTTGTTGACCCGTGTCAGCGACAGCCCGGGCAGGATGTCGGTGCTCTCCCGCAGGTCCATGGAGCCACGGACGATCAGCTTGGTGATCTGGTCGAGCAGCAGAACCGTCACCGCCAGCAGCGCCGCCCACAGCCAGCGCGACTGCGCCTGGCGCCGCTCGCGACGCGCGATCGCGCGCTGAAGCTGCTCGCGCGTGCTGACCGTGCTCATGTGCCCTCGCCCAGGAGGGGCCCGATACGTGCCACCAGGTTCCGCACGAGCTGATCCGGTCGGCCGTCCACCTCGATCAGCTTACGCGCCCCACCGGATCCCCGGCGCACGCGCACCGCGGCGGGCCTCACGCCGGCGCAGTCGGCCAGGTACGCGCAGAGGGCGGCGTTGGACTGGCCCTGATGCGGCGGAGCGGCGATCTGGACCCGGAGCGCCCCGTCCTGCACGCCGACCGCGCGGGTCGCGCGCGACCGCGGCACCGCCTTCACCGCGACGATCACGCCGCCGTCGGCGGCGCTGATCCAGGGCGGCGGCTTCGGGGACGTCGACACTCAGAAGCCGGAGAGCAGCGCCAGGGTGAGGTTCCGCAGGATGTAGAGCACCAGCAGCGCGACGATCGGCGACAGGTCGAACATGCCGATGGGCGGGATGAAGCGGCGGAAGATGTTGAGGTACCAGTCGGTGCTCTGGTGGGCGAAGTTCCACACCGCGCGGAACGGCCCCGACACAGGCGGGCGGGGCACGAACGACAGCACGATGCGCAGGAAGATCACCAGGATGAAGACGGTGAAGAGCGCGCTGACGTAGTTCTCGACCTGGTCCACGACCGCTCCTAGAGCTCGCCCGCGCGCCGTGCCGCGGCGCGTACCGCGTCGGCGATGTGCGCCCGGACGGCGCCGCGTTCCAGCACCGCGAGCCCCTCGACGGTGGTGCCGCCCGGCGAGCTGACGCGCTGGCGCAGGTCGCCGGGATCCCCTCCGCCGGCCAGCAGCGCCGCCGTCCCGGCGAGGACCGCCGCCACCATCTCGCGGGCCTGGGCGCGCCCGAGGCCGGCGCCGACCGCCCCCTCTTCGAGCGCCTCGGCGACGAGCGCGACGAGGCCCGGGCCGCTCCCGGCCAGGGCGGTCGCAACCGGGAAGAGCTTCTCGGGCAGTTCCACGACGGCGCCGAGCGGGTCCAGCAGATCCTTGACAAGGACCCACCGGTCGGGAGGCACGCCGAGCGCCGCCACGGCCACGACCCCCGCGCCGTGGCGCACGGCGAGGTTCGGCATGGTGCGCACGACGCCGACACCGGGAAGGGCCGCGCCGAGCCGGTCGAGGTCCCAGCCCGCGGCGACCGAGACGACCACCGCGCCGGGAGCGAGCACGCCCCGGAGGGTGGTGAGGGCCCCCTCCATGTCCGCAGGTTTGACGGCCACGCAGACGATGTCGGCGCCCGCCGCCTCGGCGACGGAGGCCGGCCTGCCGCCGACATCGTCGACGGCCGCGGCGACCGCGGCGGGCACCGCGTCCGCGATGCGGAGCGTCTCGGCGATCGAGGGGCGGCCGCGCACCAGGCCCGCCGCCAGCGCACGACCCATCGCGCCGGCGCCGATCAACCCCACGGAGAGGTGGTGCGCGCCGCTCAATACTGGTTGAAGAAACCCTTCTCCAGCAGCCGTGCGCGCTCCTCGGCGGAGACCTCGACGTTGCGCGGGGTCAGCATGAAGACCTTGTCGGCGACACGCTGCATCCCGCCGTCGAGCGCATAGGTGAGGCCGCTGGAGAAATCGATGAGGCGCTTGGCGAGGTCCGTTTCGGCGCCCTGCAGGTTCAGGATCACGGGCACCGTGTCCTTGAACTTGTCGGCGATCTGCTGGGCGTCGTTGAAGCTCTTGGGCACGACGAGGTGGACCTCCGCCGGCTGCGCCCGGTTCTCGACCGCCCGCATCACCGGCGGTCGCCCGCCGGGCGACTCGTCGGCGAAGATGTCGTCGAAGTCGTTGTCGCGGCGGCGGGGACCGAGCCGGCGGACGTTGGGGCGCTCGCGGTAGCTGCGCTCCAGGTCGTCCTGCGCGCTCTTGCGGCGCTCCCGGTCGCGCTCGCGCTCGCTGTAGCGACGATCGGCATCGTCGTCGAACTCCTCGTCGAACTCGTCCGGCTCATCGGCCATGCCGAAGTAGACCAGGGTGCGGTGCCACATATCGCTGACGGCCATCTACGAGATCCCCGTGCTGGTGGTTCGAATGCCTTCGAGGAGACCGCGACCAACCCGGACCATTGTGGCGCCCTCCTCGGCGGCCACGAGGTAGTCCTGGCTCGTGCCCATGGAGAGATCGCTGAAGTCGTGACGACCCTCCCATTCGCGCCGGAGCTCCTCGGCCAGTCGTCGCGTTACGGCGAAGTGACGTCGATTCAACTCGGCGTCCGACTGCTTCGGGGGCATGGCCATGAGGCCACCGATCACGAGGTCGGGGTGAACCGACACATCCTCAACGAATGCCCGCAGGCGCGTGGGCACGATACCACCTTTGGTCGCTTCCTCGGCGATGTTCAGTTCGACGAGTACCCGCACCTCACCTTCCGCGCGCCGCGCGATCTCGGCCGCGAGCCGCTCCGAGTCGAGCGAGTGGACCAGGCGGACGGCCGGGAGGATGTCCCGTACTTTGTTGCGCTGGATGTGCCCGATGAAGTCGAAGGTGAGCGCACCCTGCGCGATCGCGGCCTTCGCGCGCAGGTCCTGGAGGCGGTTCTCCCCCACCACCTCGACTCCCGCGGCGACCAGCAGCGGCGTGTCCTCCGCGGGGATGTATTTGCCGGCGAGCACAAGCTCGACGGAGCCCGGGGCCCGCCCCGAGACGCCGGCGGCCTCGTCCAGGTGAGCCCGCGCCTCGTCGAGCCGGGACCGCAGGCGATCGAGCGCCGCCGCGTCAGCCATCCCCGTCTCCCGTCGCCCAGATGATCCCGGCCTGGCGTCCGCAGGTGCCGCCGGAGCCCCGGTGGGAGAAGTAGCGCCGGTCTTCGCAGCGCGTGCAGGCCTCGACGGTCCGGATCGCGCCGCCCGGCACGCCGGCGCCGAGCAGCGCCCGCCGCGCCGACCCCGCAAGGTCGACGGTGCGCCCGTGGATCACCCCGTCTCCGAACGTGGCGGCGAAACGTGCGCGCACCTCGCCGGAGACCTCATAGCAGCAGGGACCGATACCCGGGCCGATCGCGACCCCGACGGCGCCCGGCTCCCCCACCGCGGCGACGGCCGAGCCGAGCACCCCGGCGACCAGGCCGCGCCATCCGGCGTGCGCGGCGGCGACCCCGGGCAGATCGCGACGCCAGATCAGCACGGGCAGGCAGTCCGCCCCGAGCACCATCACGGGCAGATCGACACGCGTCGTCGCGAGCGCATCCGCCGGATGCCAGCCGCGCAGCCCCCCGCCGAACAGGCCGGGGTGGCTGGGCGCGTCGAGCGCGAGGACATCGGCACCGTGCACCTGGTGGGCCATCGTGACGGCGGCGGGGTCCACGCCAAGCCGCGCGGCGAGCAACTCGCGGTTGGCGCGCACGTCCTCGGGCCGGTCGCCGCTGTCGGAGCCGAGGTTGAGCGCGGCCCACACGCCCCCGCTGACACCGCCGCGGCGCGTGGTGAACACCGCGCGAGCCGGCCCGTCCACGGCGACCTCGATGGTTTCGGGCCCCCCGCTCATCCGGCCACCTCCTCCCCCTGCGCCGCTCTGAGGGCCGCGGCGAGTTGCTCCTCGCGGGTCGGGGCGTGGCCGTCCAGCAGGGCGGCCCGCGCCGCCAGCAGGCCGCGGCCGATGGCGGGCCCGGTCGGAACGCCGGCGCGACGCAGGTCGTCGCCGGTGATCTCCAGCGTCCGGTCGCGGTCGTGAGCCCACCAGCCGGCGACCGCGCGGGCCCCGAGGGCGAGCGCGCCCAGCCCGGTGGCGGGGGCGACGCGGCGCAGTTCGCGGTCGACCTCGGACGGCGTCAGCTCTCGGTCGAGAACGGCCACCAGCGCCGCGCCGTCGCGCACCTGGCGCCCGAGGGTGCGCGCCCAGCCCGGCAGAGCGGCCCGCGCGAGCGCGCCGGGAGTGATCGCGACGCCGGCCCGGAGCGCCCAGCGCGGAAGCGGCGGGGCGCCACCCGTGGCCCAGGCCCGGTCCACGCCGGCGATGCGGGCGGCGGCGTCCGGCTCGACCCACGGGACCCCCAGCTCGCCGAGGGCATCGAGGGCCCGGCCGGCGGCCGACTCCTCGAGCAGGCGGGTGAGTTCGTCGGCCACGCGCGCGACCCCGAGGTCCAGTGAGCGGGCCGCGTCGCGCGCCTCGTGCAGCACGGAAGGCGCGAGGCGCATACCCAGCCGCGCGATGTAGCGGACGCCGCGCACGAGGCGGCTCGGGTCCTCGTGGAAGGAACCGGGCCGCAGGGTGCGCAGGAGGCGGTGGTCGAGGTCATCGAGCCCCCCGTGCGGATCGAGCAGGGTCCCCGCCCGCGTGCCGCTGAGCCCGTAGGCCATGGCGTTCACGGTGAAGTCCCGCCGGGCGAGGTCCTCGAGGATGGTCCCGGGCTCCACGACCGGAAGCGCGCCGGGAGCGGGGTACGTCTCTCGCCGGGCACCGACGAGGTCGACCCGTCCTGTCGCAAGCACGATCTCCGCGGTCCCGAAGCGGGGGAACAGGTCCACCTCGGCGCCGAGCCGTCTCGCCATGCGGCGGGCGAGCGCGAGGGCGTCGCCCTCGACGACGAGGTCGATCTCGTCGCCCGGCTCGACACCCAGGAGCGCGTCGCGCACGACCCCGCCGACCGCGCACACCCGGGCGTCGCCGAGCACCGGCACCACCGCGGCGATCAGGGGATGCGCACCGAGCCGGTCGCCCACGATCGGGTCAGATGACACCGGCGACCATCCCACCGTGGCGACTAGACTCCGTGGGGTGAACGACGAACCCCTCTCCAGTCTCCTGGCCGGCATCGCCCCGGTGGCACCCGAACTGATCGAGGCCTTCGCGCGCTTCGAGCATCTGCCCTACGCCGACCTGCAGCAGCGCTTCGACGAGCACACCACGCGCTTCCGCGCCTGGGTGGAGGACCCGGCCAACGAGGGCAGGCCGATCTCCGAGTGGCCGGGGTACCTCGACCGCATCGCGCTCGACGCGCTGATAGAGCGCCGCACCTGGAGGGAGTGAGGGGCCCGCGGGCGCACGGCGGTCAGGCGCCGGGCAGCACCGCGATCGCCTCGATCTCCACGCGCGCGCCGAGCGGGAGAGCGGCGACGCCGACGGTGGATCTCGCCGGTGGATCCGAGGTGAACGCGCGCGCGTAGACGGCGTTCATCGCCGGGAAGTCGGCGAGGTCGATCAGGAAGACCGTGCACTTGACCACATGCGCGAGCCGGCCGCCGGCGGCTTCGACCACGGCCCGCAGGTTGCTCAGGGCCATCTCGGTCTGAGCGGTGACATCGCCGTCGATCATGGCCCCC
>Ga0209347_1006650_pt1 | contig 10117 bp, 8 predicted proteins | sample AutmiccommuBRH23_FD_187382 | JGI IMG/M metagenome (GOLD analysis project Ga0209347, IMG submission 187382) | Deep subsurface microbial communities from Mt. Terri, Switzerland - Autotrophic microbial communities BRH/23 (SPAdes) (version 2) | ecosystem: Environmental > Aquatic > Deep subsurface >... | reverse complement strand
TTCGGCGAGATCCCCTATCACATGGACCAGATCTGGGATGCTCTGCGCGAGGCGGACCTCTTCGTTTCCATCGGCACCTCGGGCCAGGTCTACCCAGCCGCCGCCTTCGCCCAGGACGCCGCCCGCGCCGGCGCCCGGACGCTGGAGCTGAACCTCGACCCCTCCGCCCTCACGGCAGAGTTCGACGAGGCCCGCCAAGGCCCCGCCACCAGACTCGTCCCCGCCTGGGCCAACAGCCTGCTGGCATAACGCGCTCTTCCCCTCTTCTTTGCCTAGATATCCTCGGGGGGTTCCGGGGGGCAGACAGCCCCCCGGCGCCGGCCCCAGGCGCAGCCTCAGTTGCTGGGCGCGCCCATCTGCATCTTGCCCTGCCCCTGCATCTGGCCATGCATCGGCTTGCGCTCCAGGTCCACCGGCACCTCGACCACCACCTCGCCCGCGGTCTCGAAGGTCAGCGTCACCGGGATGATATCGCCCTGCGCCAGCGGCCGGGTCAGGCCGAGGAACATCACATGATCCGCCCCGCGCTGCAGCGCATGGCTGCCGCCCGCCGGGATCACGAAGCCCTCGGGAACCTCGATCATCTGCATCACCCCATTGGCATCGGCGACATGGGTGTGCAGTTCCACCCGCTCGGCAATCTCCGAGGCGGCCGAAACCAGCCGGTCATCGGCGCCCGTGTGGTTCTCGATCACCATGAAGGCCGCGCCCGAGGCGGACATCATGGTGGAGGCGCGGGCATAGGGGTCCGAGACGGTGATCTCGCCCTCGGCCAGGGCAAGGCCCGGCAGCATGAGGGTGGACAGAAGGGCAGCAACCGCCGCGGCGGATTTGAACGCGGGAACGCGCATGGCGTAACTCCTTGAAAAGCGTGGTCTGGAAGCGGTGAAGCGTCAGACCGCGTAAGGAGGCGCACGGGCGTTGGCGGCGGGGGCGATCTGTGAGGCCGCAATCCGGCCCGGCGGCAGCGCCGACCGCTCGGTCCGGCCCTCGCGCTGCGGCAGCACCACCGGCGGCAGGTCCATGGCCGCGAAGAACGCCAGCACCATGTCGGGGCACAGATGCGCGGGGCCGACCGGGTTGCCCTGCGCGTCCAGTTCGATGGTGACGAAACTGTCCCCCGAACAGATCACCACCGCCTCGCCGGCCCGCGTCTGGCCCCGTGCGGTGGCGAGCGACTGGCTCGTCAGCCCCAGCAGCAGCGCCAGCAGCAGCAGGAAGAGGGAATGGAGGGAACGCCTGTTCATGCCGGCACCCTAGCGGGCGGCGCGGCGACCGCAAAAGCGGCATAATGCAGCAGTCCCAAAAGCAAACGGCCCCGCCAGAAGGCAGGGCCGCGCAATCAGGCAATCAGCAGGATCAGGCCGCGGCGGATTGCGCCTTGGCGATGTCTTTCTTGATCTTCAGCGCCTTCGAGGACAGATCGTCATCCTTCGCCTTGGCGAGGAACGCGTCCAGACCGCCACGGTGATCGACCGACCGCAGGCCGGCCGCCGAGATGCGCAGCCGGAAGGACTGGCCCAGAACGTCCGAGATCAGGGTGATTTCGTTCAGGTTGGGCAGGAAGCGGCGACGCGTCTTGTTGTTCGCGTGGCTCACGTTGTTGCCCGTCATCGGGCCTTTCCCGGTCAGTTCGCAAACGCGCGACATCGTTTCATCCTTCGTTTCCCGGGCCGATGTCATTGCGACAGAGCGGCCCGCATCATACCATAAAGGGGCGCCTCACGCGGGTGCCCCGAATTCCGTCCGCGCCAATTACGGGCAAAGCTGGCGGGCGTCAAGCGATTCATCCCGGCGCGATGCGCGAAACGTCATCCGCCCGCTGCGCCGGAAAGGCCAGCGCGAAACGGCGCGCGCCTTCGGGGGTGAAGGCAATCACCCGGCTGCCGGGGCTGCGCCGGGCCCAGTCCTTCGCCTCGATCGCCAGCAGGAACGCGCGGCCGAGCCTGCCCCCCAGATGGCTGCGCCGCGCGCTCCAGTCAAGGCACTCGCGGCAGAGCGGCGGGCGCGCGGCCTGAAGTGCGGCGAGGTCGATGCCGAAACCCACGACAAACCCCGCGCCGCCCTCGGTCAGCCGCAGGCCCTCAGCGGCCGCTTGCAGGAACCCGCGCGCGACAAGGCTGTCGTAAAGCTGCACCCCGCGCTCCCCCGCCAGATGGTTGTAGCAGACCCGCGCCTGCCGCAGTGCCGGATCGCGCGGGCCCGGCAGCCGGGTGGGCGCCGTTCCGCCCGAGAACCGCATCAGCGCCTCGAGCAGCGCCGCCACCTCCTCCGAGGCCAGCGCGAAATACTTGTGCCGCCCCTGCCGGCGCGGGGCGATCAGCCCGCCGCCCTCCAGCCGCGCCAGATGGGCGCTGGCGGTGGGCAGGCCGATCCCGGCCTCGGCCGCGAGCTCCGATACGGTCAGCGCCTGCCCGCGCATCAACGCGGCCAGCATCCCGGCGCGGGCCGGGTCGCCGATCAACGCGGCGGTACGGGAGATGTCGGGGCCTTCTGTCATGGTTCGATCATGGGCGAAGCATGGGCGATGCACAAGCTCGCGCCTCTACGCCGCCGCCTTGCGCCGCTTGCGCAGCCGGCCGCGGGCGTTGTCGTAGGGCGAGGACGTGTTGAACTGGATCATCCGCCCCATCGTCCATTTGCCATACCAGGGCCGGCCATAGAGATCGTCATTGCTGCGGGCTTCGACCGCCAGAACGATGCGGCCCTTCGCGGCGACCAGCCGGTCCACCAACTGCGGATAGGGCACGTCCTGATGATCCACATAAAACTTCTGGGCCAGCCGCCCCAGCTCGTTCCACTTGAAGCCGGTCTCGGGGAAGGGGATCGGCGCACCCGCAGCGTCAAGCACCAGCCATTTCAGCACCAGCTCGTTCCAGCCGACCAGATAGGCGACCAGATTGGCAACGCTCATCTGCGTGCCCTTGGCATGGCCCTCCATGCTGGCCACCGCCACCTGATCCGGGGGAATGGCGGTCAGCTCCTTCAGCAGCCTGCCGAAACTGGCGTCGATGGCCTGCAGCAGCGCATCCTTGTTTTGGGGAACGGACATCACCGGCGCCCGGCGTGAGGCTTGCGCCGCGTCATCCCTGTCCCGCCGCCTCCAGCGCCGCCAGCACCTCGGCGGCAGCGCGCGAGGGTGCGGCACTGCCCGCCTCGACCGCATCCCCGAGCGCGGCCATCCGGGCGCGCAGGCCCGCGTCCCGCTCCAGCCGCGCCAGCAGGCCCTGGCGCACCTCATCCTCGAACCAGCTGCGGGCCTGCTCGGCGCGGACCCGGGCGAAATGGCCATTGGCGCGGCGCCAGTCGGCCAACGCCTTCATCTCGGACCACGCCGCGGCCAGCCCCGCCTCCTCCAGTGCGGACACCGGCAGCGCTTTGGGAAAGCCGTCCGGGTCCTGCACCCGCTTGCGCAGCAGCCGCAGCGCGCCGGCATAATCGGCCACGGTGCGCAGGGCGGCGGGCTTCAGGTCGCCATCGGCCTTGTTCACCAGGATCAGGTCCGCAATCTCCATGATGCCGCGCTTGACGCCCTGAAGCTCGTCCCCGCCGCCCGGGGCCAGCAGCAGCACGAAGAGGTCCGCCATCCCGGCCACCAGCGTTTCCGACTGGCCCACCCCCACCGTCTCGATCAGCACCACATCGAAGCCCGCCGCCTCGCACAGCGCCACCGCCTCACGCGAGCGCCTTGCCACACCACCAAGCTGCGCCTGGCTGGGCGAGGGCCGGATGAAGGCGCGCGGGTCGCGGGACAGCCGGTCCATCCGGGTCTTGTCGCCGAGGATCGAGCCGCCAGAGCGCGCCGAGGATGGATCGACCGCCAGCACCGCCACCCGCAACCCCTGCGCCGTCAGCATCATCCCGAAGGCCTCGATGAAGGTGGATTTGCCCACCCCCGGCGTACCTGACAGGCCAATGCGCAGCGCCTGCCGCCCTGATCCGGCCAGCGCATCCAGCAACTCGCCCGCCGCAGCGCGGTGATCGGCGCGGCGGCTCTCCACCAGCGTGATCGCCCGCGCCAGCGCCCGACGCTCCCCGCCTCGCACGCCGCGGGCCAGCTCTGCCACCTCAAGACCCGTCATCTGGCGCCCCTTATGCTGCCGTCCATCATGCAAATGTCATGCCCTCATGCAACCACGGGGCCGCTAGCGGACTTGTCACTAAAGTTGACGGGTCCGGGGATGCCTTGCCGCCCCCGACCGGGATATGTCCACAGTATCGGCCCCGCAACAGCGAGAATCCTGATGATCCCTTTCCTGCGCCGCCTCCTGCCCCTGCGGCCCGCCGTGGCCGCCCTCGTGCTGGCGCTTGGCAGCACGCCCGCAGCCGCCAACCAGACCGACAGCGCCATCTTCGATCTGCATCTGCGCGGGATCAAGGCGGGAACACTCTCTGTCTCGGGCGCGATCAACGGGTCAACCTATGCCGCCTCGGGCAAGCTGCAAAGCAGTGGCATCCTCGCCGCGATCAAGAAGATCAGCTACGATGCAAAGGTGTCGGGCAACCTCAGCGGCGCCCGCTACACGCCCCGCACCTATCAGGAGAAGGCCGATACCGGAAACCGCCAGTCGGAATCGGTGATGGAGTATCGGGCCGGCGTGCCGCAGCTGAAGGTCTACAACCCGCCCCGCAAGCCCGAGGACCAAGATATAGACCCGGCCACGCAAGGCGGCACCGTCGATCCAATGACCGCCGCCTATGCGACCCTGCGCGACGTGCCCGAGGCCGAGGCCTGCCAGCTGAGCCTGACCCTCTTCGACGGCAAGCGCCGCAGCCAGGTCCAGCTTTCTAACCCGGTGATGCAGGGAGACCGCATCACCTGCGCCGGCGAATACCGGCGGCTGGAGGGGTTTTCGGACAAGGACATGGCCGAGAAGACCCGCTTCCCCTTCCGGCTGATCTACAACCCCGCGCAGAACGGCGTGCTGCGGGTGGGTGAGGTCCAGATGGATACGCTCTATGGCAAAGGTGTGCTGAAACGGCGATAAGGCCCCAATGATTGAAAGGCCTTTGAATGACCGGCTGCCGATAGACGAGGCGCTTCCCGCGCTGATCGCGGCCCTCCGAACGGAAGGCCGCTGCGTTCTTGTGGCCCCGCCCGGCGCTGGCAAAACCACACGCGTGCCGCTGGCGATGCTGGAGGCAGGGCTGACCCGCGGCCGGATCGTGATGCTGGAACCCCGCCGCCTCGCCGCCCGTGCTGCTGCCGAGCGGATGGCGGCCACGCTCGGCGAGCCGGTGGGCCAGACCGTCGGCTACCGCATCCGCGGCGAGGCGAAGGTGTCGAAAGCGACCCGCATCGAGGTGGTGACGGAAGGCATCCTGACCCGGATGATCCAGTCCGATGCCGACCTGCCCGGCATCGGCGCGCTGATTTTCGATGAGTTCCACGAACGCAGCCTGAATGCCGATCTGGGCCTCGCCCTCGCCTGGGAGGTCCGCGGCGCGCTGCGCGAGGACCTGCTGCTGGTGGTGATGTCGGCCACGCTGAATGCGGAACCCGTGGCGGCGCTGCTGGACGGCGCGCCGATGGTCCGCTCCGACGGCCGCGCCTTTCCGGTGGAGACGCGCTGGCTGCCGCGCCCGCTCGACCGCACCATGCGCTTCGAGCCGGCGGTGGCAGCGCTGGTGGCCGAGGCTGCTGCCGAGACCGAGGGCGGCATCCTGGTGTTCCTGCCCGGCGAGGGCGAGATCCGGCGGGTGGAGGGGCTGCTGCGCGGCCGCCTGCCCGATGGCTGCACCGTGCATCCCCTGTTCGGCGCGATGGAATTCGCGGCGCAGCGCGCGGCGATTGCGCCCGCCGCCTCGGGCCGCAAGGTGGTGCTGGCCACCGCCATCGCCGAAACCTCGCTGACCATCGAGGATGTGCGGGTGGTCGTCGATGGCGGCCGCGCGCGGCGGGCGCGGTTCGATCCGGGCAGCGGCATGTCGCGGCTGGTGACCGAACGAGTGACGCGGGCCGAGGCCGAACAGCGCCGCGGCCGCGCCGGGCGGGTGGCGCCGGGCGTTTGCTACCGCATGTGGTCGCGCGGCGAAGAGGGCAGCCTCGCCGCCTTCCCCCCGCCCGAGATCGAGACGGCGGACCTCGCCGGCCTCGCGCTGGAACTCGCGCTCTGGGGCGCGGAGCCCTCGGCGCTGGCCTTCCTGACCCCGCCCCCCGGCCCGGCGCTGGCCGAGGCGCAGGCGCTGCTGGCGGGCCTTGGGGCGCTGGAGAACCGGGGCAGCGGCTGGCGCATCACCCCGCATGGCCGCATACTGGCCGCGCTGCCCACCCATCCGCGGCTGGCGCATATGCTGGCGGTGGCGGGGCCCTCCGCCGCGAATCTGGCAGCCCTGCTGGCCGAACGCGACCCGCTGAAGGGCGCGCCGGTGGACCTGACGCTGCGGCTGGCGGCGGTGAACGATCCCAAACGCTTCGAGGTGGATCACGTCTGGCCGGTGAACCGCGGCACCGTCGAACGCATCCGCGCCGAGGCGAAGCGACTGGCCCGGATGGCCCCGGCGAACGGCGGCACCTATACCCCGGCAGAGATGGCCGCGCTCGCCTACCCCGACCGCATTGGCCTGCGCCGCAAGGGCGAGGCGCCGCGCTACCTGCTCTCGGGCGGCAAGGGCGCGATCCTGAAGGAGACCGACCCGCTGGCGCAATCGCGGCTGATCGTGGCGACCGACCTTGACGGCGACGCGCGCGAGGCCGGCGTGCGGCAGGCGGTGGAGATCCGCGAACCGGCGCTGCGCCGGCTGTTCGCGGACCAGATCGCCTGGCACGACCATTGCGAATGGTCCCGCCGCGAAGGCCGGGTGCTGGCCCGGCGGCAAGAACGCCTCGGCCCGCTGGTGCTGGACGATCGCCCCTGGCCCGAGGCACCGGCCGAGGCCCTCGCCCGCGCCGCGCTGGACGGGTTGCGCCAGATCGGCCTGCCCTGGACGCCCCGCGCCGCCCGCCTGCGCGCAAGGGTGGAGTTGCTGCGGGCAGAGGGCGCGGACCTGCCCGGGATGACAGACGCCGCCCTGCTGGACAGCGCCGAAGGCTGGCTGCTGCCCTACCTCAACGGCAAACGCAGCGAGGGCGAATTACGCAGCCTCGACCTGACCGAAGCCCTGAAGGCGCTTCTGGGCTGGGAGGGACAGCAGCTTGTGGACCGCCTCGCGCCCGAGCATTTCGAAACCCCGCTCGGCCGCCGGGTGCCCATCGACTATGCCGGCGAGGCACCGGGAATCGAGATCCGCCTGCAAGAGATGTTCGGCGTGACGGTGCATCCCGTCGTCGGCCCCAAGCGCCGCCCGCTGCGCATCACCCTGCTGTCACCCGGCGCCAAGCCCGTGCAGGTGACGATGGACCTGCCGGGCTTCTGGGCCAATACCTATGCCGAGGTCCGCAAGGACATGCGCGGCCGCTACCCGCGCCACCCCTGGCCCGAGGATCCGACCGTCGCGGAGCCGACGCTGCGGGCCAAGCCGCGGGGGACGTGAGCGGGGCGCGGGGGCTGGCGGAGGGAGGGGGCCGTCTGCCCCCTCTTCGCGCGTGCCGCGCGAATTCACCCCCGAGGATATTTGGAACAAGGCAAAGGCACAGGGGCAAGAAGATCGGCACCCCGCCTCGGGCCGCTTGCGCGGGGGAGACAGGGTGCCTTTGCCTTGTGCGGTCATCGGCGTCCCCGCCTGTACCGCACGGCAAGGATGCGGCGACATAGTCAACAAATCGTAAATGCTGCTTTGCCTTGTTCCAAATATCCTCAGGGGGTGAATTGCGGCCCTTGGCCGCAAGAGGGGGGCAGACAGCCCCCTCTCCCGCTTACCGCTTGCGCATCGCATCCAGCAGTGCGGCACCGAGGCCGCCGACGTCGCTGCCCTGCGCCTTCGGCGCTGCGGCCATAGGCCCCCCGCGCGGGGCTGGCTTGGCGGATTGCGCCGGGCGCGGCTCCCCCGACGCGGCCTCCTTGCGCATTGTCAGGCCGATGCGCTTCCGTTGCACATCCACCTCGGTCACCCGGACCTTTACCACATCGCCGGCCTTCACCACCTCATGCGGGTCCTTCACGAAACGGTCCGCCAGCTGGCTGACATGCACCAGCCCGTCCTGATGCACGCCGATATCGACGAAGGCGCCGAAGGCCGCGACATTGGTCACGGTCCCTTCCAGCAGCATCCCCGGTTTCAGATCCTTGATGTCATCGACCCCGTCGGCAAAGGTCGCGGTCTTGAAGCCGGGGCGCGGGTCGCGGCCGGGTTTTTCCAGTTCGGCGAGGATGTCCTTGACCGTGGGCAGGCCGAAGCGGTCATCGACGAAGTCCGATGGCTCCAGCCGTTTCAGCGCGCTCGCATCCTTCATCACCTCGCGCAGGTCGCGGCCGCAAGCGGCGACGATGCGGCGGGCGAGGTCATAGGCCTCGGGGTGGACCGAGGAGGCATCGAGCGGCTCCTTGCCATCCGGGATGCGCAGGAAGCCCGCCGCCTGCTCGAAGGCCTTCGGCCCCAGCCGCGCGACCTTCAGCAGGGCGCGGCGGGTGGCGAAGGGGCCGTTGGCGTCGCGGTGCCCGACGATGGCCTCGGCCAGCGACGGCCCGAGGCCCGACACCCGCGCCAGCAGCGGCGCCGAGGCGGTGTTCACGTCCACCCCCACCGCGTTCACCGCATCCTCGACCACCGCCTCCAGCGACCGGCCAAGCCGGTGCTGGTCCACGTCATGCTGATACTGGCCGACGCCGATGCTCTTGGGTTCGATCTTCACCAGTTCGGCCAGCGGATCCTGCAGGCGCCGCGCAATCGACACCGCGCCGCGCAGCGAGACGTCGAGGCCCGGGAACTCCTTCGCCGCAAGCTCCGAGGCGGAATAAACCGAGGCGCCGGCCTCGGACACGATCACCTTGGTCGGCTTTGGCCCCGCGGGCAACTGCGCCAGCAGGTCCGCCACCAGCTTTTCCGACTCGCGGCTGGCGGTGCCGTTGCCGATGGCGATCAGTTCCACCCCATGCTTGCGGATCAGCATCGCAAGCTCGGCTTGCGCGCCGCGCAGGTCGTTCTTGGGCTGGAACGGATAGACGGTCGAGGTCGCCAGCACCTTGCCGGTGGCGTCGATCACCGCGATCTTGCAGCCGGTGCGGATGCCGGGATCAAGGCCCAGCACCGCCTTTCCGCCCGCGGGCGCCGCCAGCAGCAGATCCTTGAGGTTGCGGGCAAAGACCCGGATCGCCTCGGCCTCGGCCCTCTCGCGCAGGTCGGTCATCAGGTCCAGCGACAGCGAGGTGCGCAGCTTGACGCGCCAGGCCCAACCGGCCACCTGGGCCAGCCACAGATCGCCGGGCAGCTGCGTGCCGACCCTTAGTGCGCCGCGGACAATGGCTTCCGCCGGGCCGGTACCGGGGGCGGCATCGGCGTCGATCTCCAGATCCAGTGACAGCACGCCTTCATTGCGCCCGCGCAGCATCGCCAGCGCGCGGTGGCTGGGGGCGGTGGCCCAGCTTTCGGAATGGGCGAAATAGTCCGAGAACTTGGCGCCCTCGGCCCGTTTGCCTTCCACCACCCGCGCCGACAGCACCGCGACCTTCTTCATATGGGCGCGCAGCCGGCCCAAGAGGTCGGCATCCTCGGAGAGGCCCTCGGCGATGATGTCGCGCGCGCCCTCCAGCGCCATCTTGGCATCGGGCACCGCCTCGGTGACGTATCCCGCCGCCAGTGCCACCGGATCGGCGCGCCGGTCGCCAAGGATCGCGTCGGCCAGCGGGCCAAGCCCGTTCTCGCGGGCGATCATCGCGCGGGTGCGGCGCTTGGGCTTGTAGGGCAGGTACAGGTCTTCCAGCTCCGCCTTGGTCACCGCCCCGGCGATGCCCTGCTCCAGATCCGCCGTCAGCTTGCCCTGCGAGGCGATCGACTCGCGGATCGCAGCGCGGCGGGCTTCCAGCTCGCGCAGATAGACCAGCCGCTCGGCGAGGGTGCGCAGTTGCGTGTCATCGAGCCCGCCGGTCACTTCCTTGCGGTAGCGGGCGATGAACGGCACCGTCGCGCCGCCATCCAGCAGGGCGATGGCCTGCGCCACCTGATCGGCGCGGGCGCCGATCTCCCCGGCGATGAGAAGCGGGATGCGGCGGGTCGGGTCGGGTGTGGTCATGGCGGTCCG
>Ga0209347_1006649_pt1 | contig 10118 bp, 7 predicted proteins | sample AutmiccommuBRH23_FD_187382 | JGI IMG/M metagenome (GOLD analysis project Ga0209347, IMG submission 187382) | Deep subsurface microbial communities from Mt. Terri, Switzerland - Autotrophic microbial communities BRH/23 (SPAdes) (version 2) | ecosystem: Environmental > Aquatic > Deep subsurface >... | reverse complement strand
TTCCTTATGCAGCCGCGCCGCTTCGGCACCCAGGTCGATCAGCGCGCCGAGCGGCAAACAGGCCGTCGCCTCTCCGACAACGAACTGCGCCGATGCCGCCGGCGCCTGATCGGCATGGCTGATGGCCCCGACACGCGCCAGTGTCTCGATGGCAGCTGCGTGACGTATCAATCGCTGGCGCGTCTGCTCATTGGCACCGACAAGCACAAGCGGGGCAACAGCCTTGGCGGGCACGTTCATTTCCGCCCGGACAGAACGAATGCCCGAGACAAGGTCAACCAGCCAGTTGATCTCGGCGGCGGCATGGGCATCGGAAAATTCCGGGTTCGGCCATGGTGCATGGCAAAGCAGCGTCAAACGGCCGTTCTCGCCGGCGGTCTGCGCCCACAGTTCCTCGGTCATGAATGGCATCATCGGGTGCAGAAGCTTGTAGATCTCGTCGAGGACGAATGCCATGACGGCACGGCTTTCCGCCTTTTCCGCCTCGTTCTCGCCCATGAACACCGGCTTCAGCAGTTCGACATACCAGTCACAGACCAGATTCCAGACAAAGCGATACGCCGCCCCGGCCGCTTCATTGAAACGATAGCTGGCAATCGCGTCCGTGATCTCGTGCGTGGCCCGCGTCAGTTCGGTAAGTATCCAGCGATTGACCGTCAGCTTGGCGTCGTTCAGCCAGAAATCATCATTGCGCGCAACGCCATGCATTTCAGCAAAGCGCGTGGCATTCCAGAGTTTCGTGCCGAAATTGCGGTAGCCGGCGATACGTGCTGGATCGAGCTTCACATCGCGCCCCTGCGCCGCCATGATCGTCAGGGTGAAGCGCAGCGCGTCGGCGCCATACTCGTCGATCAGGTCCAGCGGATCGATGACATTGCCTTTCGACTTCGACATCTTGGCGCCGCTCTTGTCGCGAACGAGAGCATGGACATAAACCGTGTGGAACGGCTCTTCATCCATGAAATGCAGGCCCATCATCATCATGCGGGCGACCCAGAAGAAGATGATGTCGAACCCGGTCACAAGAACGTCGGTCTGGTAATAGGTCTTCAGTTCAGGGGTCTGGTCGGGCCAACCTAAAGTCGAGAACGGCCAAAGCGCCGACGAGAACCACGTATCGAGGACATCTTCGTCGCGGGTCAGGATGTTGCCCGGTTCGAAGTTTTCGAGCTGGTCTTCAACCCAACTCTTCCACGGTCCTTCGAGCGCAAGATAATATTCGACGGCAGCGTCGAGAGCCTCCTTCTCCGTCTTCTCGACGAAGATGTGGCCATCCGGGCCGTACCAGGCCGGAATCTGATGGCCCCACCATAGCTGGCGCGAGACGCACCATGGCTCGATGTTCTCCATCCAGTCGAAATAGGTCTTTTCCCAGTTTTTCGGCACGAAGTTGGTACGTCCTTCCCGCACCGATGCGATCGCCGGCTTGGCCAGAGTCGCCGCGTCGGCAAACCACTGGTCGGTCAGCATGGGTTCTATGACGACCCCGGAACGGTCGCCGAACGGCTGCATGATCTTCTTGCTCTCGACGAGTGGCACGGCGTTGCCTTCCTCGTCTCTCACGGTAACCGCAAGGCCCTCGGCATTGATGGCGTCGACGATCCGACGTCGCGCCTCAAGTCGATCAAGTCCGCGATATTCGTCCGGCACGAGGTTGATGTCGTCGACATCGGCCTCGCTCGGCAATTCGCCGCTCCGCGCGATGGCGAGGGCCCGCTTGGCGCTGACCGCGTAAGCTTCGCCGTCCTTGCGCATCGCTGCCTTGGTGTCCATCAGGCGGTAGGCAGGAATGTCGTTGCGGCGCGCCACCTGGTAGTCGTTGAAATCGTGCGCTCCGGTGATCTTGACAGCGCCCGATCCGAACTCCGGATCGGGATACTCGTCGGTGATGATCGGGATCAGGCGCCGATGCTGCTTGGGTCCGACCGGAATTTCGCAGAACTTTCCGACGATCGGCGCGTATCTTTCATCCGATGCATGAACGGCAACCGCACCGTCGCCCAGCATGGTCTCGGGTCGCGTCGTGGCGATCGCGATATAGTCGCGCTTCTCCTCGAAGACGACGTTGCCGTCGGCGTCCTTCTCGACATAGGTATAGGTTTCGCCATCGGCCAGCAGGTACTTGAAGTGCCACATGTGGCCATCGACTTCGCGGTTCTCGACCTCAAGGTCGGAGATTGCGGTCTCGAATTTGGGATCCCAGTTGACGAGGCGCTTGCCGCGAAAAATCAGACCCTGCTTGTAGAGCGTGACGAACACCTCAAGCACTGCCTTCGACAGCCCATCATCCATGGTGAAGCGTTCGCGCGACCAGTCCGCGGAGGCGCCGAGGCGCTTCAGCTGGTTGAGAATCGTCCCGCCGGACTCATCCTTCCACTCCCATACTTTCTGGACAAATTCCTCGCGAGTCAGGTCGCGGCGATTGATCTGCCGTTCGGCCAGTTGGCGTTCGACGACCATTTGAGTCGCGATGCCCGCGTGATCCATGCCCGGCTGCCACAGCACGTTCTTGCCGCGCATGCGCTCGAAGCGCACGAGAATGTCCTGAAGCGTGTTGTTCAGCGCGTGCCCCATGTGGAGCGAACCCGTGACATTGGGCGGCGGGATGACGACAGTGAAGCTCTCGGCGCCTGGCTGAGCGCCGGCACCTGCCGCAAATGCGCCGGCATCCTCCCAGCTTTTCGCGATTTTCGGCTCGACCGTTTTTGGGTCGTAGGTCTTTTCAAGCATGGCGATGAGGTCCGCGCTGTCCGGATTGTGGTCGTTTCGGTGTAAATCGGATGGGCAAGTTCAAGTCAACAGCCGGCTTGCCGGCAGCACGAAATGAAAACGCCGCCCGCAGGCGGCGCAGTCCCGACCTTGCGGCTTTCGCGCTACTGCGACCCGCGGGCCACGCGTTCGATTTCCTCGCGCACCAGCCGTTCGACCAGCACCGGAAGATTGTTGTCGAGCCAATCGCGTAACATTGGCTGCAGCATCTCTTGAGCCATCTCGTCGAAGGTCTTCTGGCTGCGAGCCGCGAAAGCCTCGGACAACTCGCCGAATGATGCGGCGACCTTACGCTCGGCACGCTCAGAAAGAATCGACTGCTTGTACGGGCCCTTGTCGGTCTCGGAGGTTTCCACCACCGCTGGCAAGGCGGCAAACGCCTGTTCGAGATCTGTCTCAATCCGCCCAAGAGCACCTGGCTCTGACACAGGTTCCGCCTCGACCGGCGCTTCCGGCTCGACCGACGGTTCCGGCTCGCTGAACTCCGTCACGACGGACGGTTTCTCGGCTTCAACCGAACGCTTGATTTCCGCGGATCTGATGCGGGCGTTTTCTATGGCCAGCCGAATTCGCTCTTCCGCGGCCGAACGCTCCACAGCGGGCGATCTTTCCGCAGTTACGTGCCTGTGCGTTACGGGCTCGGCGCCTCCAACCGGCTTTGCATCGGCCCGGGCAACCGGATCGTTGGCGGCACCCGCCACATCTGGCCCCAGTCCAAAATCCCGGTCGTCGGATTGTTCGGGCGCTTCATCGGGCGATTGCCGCAACTCGCTGCGGAACGCATCGACCTCGATGACGTTTCGAACGCCGGCTTCCTCGCCGCCGTCGCTTGCATCCGCATCGGGGCTTTGCTTGCGACCTGCATCATTGTCTTCGATGATCCGCCGGATCGAAGCGAGTATTTCTTCCATCGAAGGTTCGCGCTGTGCGCTGCTTGAAGGCACCATCGTCACGTCCGCCGCTCTTGTGACCGGATCAATCAGCCTGGCCAGTCAGTGGACAGGGCCCGAATCATTGCACAAGCGTAGCGGACGCACGGACATCGGAGAATCCCCAAAGTCGAAAGTCACCTGATTTCAACAGAATGAACGGGTGCGCCGTTGGCCTGACGCCACTCAACGTCCGTCCGGCGTCCTCAAACCAAACCACTTGTCCTTGACCGCGTCATAATGCTCTTGCGGCCTGTGGATTGCGACCTGCAGTCCGAGCCTCTCGGCTGACAGACGGCCAGCGGCCGAGAGGATTGCGTAACTCGCCACCACGACATCCCGTTCCGAATTGGCAACACTGATCTGGGCGGAAATCACGTCGGCCTGCGCGTTCAGAACGTCGAGTGTGGTGCGCTGGCCGACGTTGCGCTCCTCGATGACGCCATTAAGCGCCAGTTGCGCTGCCGAAACCACCTCGCGATTGGCCGAAACGCTCTCGCGCGCGGCGACATATTGCGACCAGGCGGAAACCACGGCCGCGCGCACCTGATCGCGGCTGACATCGACTTCGATACGGGCCTGGCCGAGCGATTCCTTGGACTGCCGGACCTGGGCGGACGCCCGCCCCGCCTGATAGATCGGAACCGTCAGCGTTGCGCCAATGCTCGCCGAATTTGTCGTTCCGTCGGTCACGACCCCGGGCAGGTTGTTCCGGTAGGTGCTCGACAGGCCGGCGGATGCGGAGACCTGAGGAAGCAACTGCCCCTCCGCCGATTTGACCGAGAATGATGCCGCGTCGACAAGTTGCTCTGTCGCAATAATTGCCGGGTGTTCGGATTCTCCAAGCGCGATGGCGCTGTCGACGCTCTTTGGCAGCATCTTGGTAATCGGCGAAGCGCCCTGAAGATTCGTCGGTTCATCGCCAATCACCCTGCGGTAGATTGCAGCGCTCGATTGAACTTGCGCCCGCGCCGAAGCAAGTAGGGCTATGGCCGAGGACCGGCTGGCATCTGCCTGGGCAACGTCGGTCCGGGTACCTTCGCCAACTTCGAAACGGGACCTGGCGGCGCGAGACTGTTCGGTGAGGAATTGAAGGTTGCGCTCCGTCAGCGTCGCCACCTGGCGGTCGCGGATTACGTCCATGTAGGCAGCGGCCGCATCGAACAGGGTGTTCTGTTCCTGGTTACGCAGGCTTTCGTTGGAAGCCCTGACCTGCGCCTGAGCTGCACGCACATTGTTTCTGGTCTGGAATCCATCAAACAGATTCTGCTGGATCTCGACGCCGAACGAACCGGTTGTCAGTCGCGTCAGGGTATTGGAGCTGTAGTTGATGCTCCCAACTCCCGCGATTGTCGGCCGTTGTCCCGACTTCGCAATCGGCACGTTTTCGTCGGTAACGCGCACGCCGGCGCGGGCTGAATTCAGCGTCGAGTTCAACTGGTAAGCCTTGGCCAGGGCTCCAAAGATCGTCTCGGCGGATGCCGAAGTCGAGCTGAAGGCCGTCGCCGACATCAACACAGCCGCGAAAATACGATTTACTGCCAACGTCACCAGCTGTCCCTCATACAAATCCTTCGACAAAACCAGACATCAAAAATGTGTTTGGTTGGTCGGACTAACACCGCGCGCACCAGCAAGCTGACAAATCACCCAAACGGAACCAGAGTTCAGAGCACCACGCCCAAAGCAATGGCGCAAGTGTCAACTGCTCAAAATTCGAACTTGGACATGCCTTCAAACCCAGGGAGTGGCTTTACCGCCGCATTGAATGTGCGACGTCCTGTCACAACGCCATTCGATTTCAGATACACCCGCGCTACGCCTGCGTTTCCCGATCCTTCCACGGCAACCAATCGCCCTCCTTCGGCGAGTTGCTCGGTCAGCGTATCGGGCAGTTCCTCGACGCTGCCGCCGACAAAAATCACGTCGTAAGGAGCCTTCGCAGGGCAACCGGCAGCAAGCGGCCCCTTCTCCACGGAAACATTGTCGCATCCGATACGCGCCAACGTCGAAGCAGCCTGGTCGGCCAAGCCGGTATCGGTTTCCAGCGCTACGACCGATTTGCACAGGCGCGACAGGATGGCGGCCGAATAGCCAGTTCCTGCACCAACATCGAGAACCCGATCATCGGACCGTATCTCGGCAAGCTGCAGCAACTTGGCAAAGGGCGAAGGCTGCATCAGATAGCGCGCCGTGGCGCCCCGTTCCTGCGAGATCAGAATATTCTCGTCGATGTAGGCCAGGTTGATTCGTGCATCCGGAACGAACGCCTCGCGCGGGACAGCAAGCATGGCTGACAGAATGGCCGCATCGGTCACATCTGTCGTGCGGATCTGACAGTCGACCATCTTGGTTCGCTGTTCGGAGAAATCGATATCCATCATAGTCTGGCCAGTTTCATGTGCGCCGCGCTTGTCCATACATACACGCTACCATGCCACGACGATGGCACAATGTACGAAATGGTGGGCCCGCACGAGAGGTCGCCAATCCTACATTTTCTGCGTAATCGCGGTCGGTTTGGCAAAAATCCGCGCGATGGTCAATCGATGACCTGAGCCAGTCCCGCGCTGCTGCGAAGACATGCGGCTCCACTGCGACCAGCTTTCAGATTGTCAGCCCTTCTAAGACATAGGAAAGTCCTTGCACGGCGAGGTGACCGCGACCGTGTGTGCGGCGTGTCATTCGCCGGATTGATTTACGCAGTTGTTGCTGCAGACCAATTGCTGCCTGCATGGCTTGCCGGCTGCTCTGAGGGTGGAACAGCGCATCTCCCGACGGCTCCTCGACACACACGATGCCCGGCGGATGCGGATGGAGGAAAGTTCCCTGGAGGATTTGGGGAAACCGGATCTGCGGAAAGCTGGGTGACGAGGAAGGTCGATTCTCGGTGAATGAGACGGCGCCCCGTGGCCGCTTGGCCTGCAAGCTGTTGCTCACACCGGTTGACCGGCCGTGATCACAACACCGCGTCCTGCCGCGCGCCTCGACGGCAATGCCTCTACCGGGCCAAGCGACGGAAAAAGCTTTCAGAAATCAGTACCGTGCCACACCGAGCAGGGCAGCGAAGTGGAGGCCTCGCCCGGAATCGAACCGGGGTGCAAGGATTTGCAGTCCTCTGCGTAACCACTCCGCCACGAGGCCTCACTGCTTCGGAGGTATAAGCGGCTTCAATAGGTTGCGGCGAAATACGCGTCAAGCCGTGCGACGCCAATCACTTTCGTTTCTTCACATTGGCGTCAAGTTTCAGCGATCAAAGAGTAAATACTTGCTGCCTTCGTGCGCCGGCGAGAGGATGCCCGCGTTCAGCGACTGGAAATGCGATGCTCGTCAAGAAAGCGCACCACGCGCTGCTTGAACGTACGGTCCCCTACGGCAAGCATGTGGTCGCGGCCTTCGATGGCAAAGCCCTCGGCATGCGGCATGAGCCGCACCAGCCCGTCAGGTGAGCCGCCGATATCGTCTTTGGTGCCCACAGCAACCAATGTCGGTTGGGCGATGCCCGCCAATTCTGCTTCGGTCAGAAGTTGCCGCGACGTCGAAATGCAGGCCGCCAAGGCTTTTCGGTTGCTTTTGGTCTGGTCGGCGAAAGCACGAAACACCTTGCCGCGAGCACTGGCGATTGTGGCCGGGTCGTCGGCCAGCAGTGCGTCGGCGATGGGGTCCCAGTCACCAACGCCGTCGACCATGCCGCTGCCCAACCCGCCGAATACCAGCGAAGCAACAAGGTCTGGCTCGGCGATTGCCAAAAACGCCGCGATACGCGCCCCCATGGAATACCCCATGACATGAGCCTTCTCGATATTCAGGTGGCGAAGCAGGGCCGCGGCATCGCCGGCCATTCTCTGCGGCGTATAATCCGCCGGCTCGTAGCTGGTTGACGATTGACCATGACCGCGATTGTCAAACGCGATTGCCCGATAGCCAGCATCGTTCAGCGTCCGCACCCAGCCCGTCGCCACCCAGTTCACAATGTGGGTCGAGGCGAAACCGTGAATGAGCAGGATGGGTTCACCGCCGCCTTCCGGTTTCTGGTCGATATAGGCGAGATCGAACCCGTCATGGGCGAAGAACTGCATAGCGCCGGCTATTCCTTTCAGTATCGAAACCAACGCTATCCCGGATCCTCTGAAGCGGCCACAGCAGTGATTGCCGGATGTCGTATGGTGTCGCCGTATTTGATGGCGGCCCGCCCCGCAATCCCCTGCTTGAGTTCCAGAACGAAACGAACCGGTTCGGCGGGACCGATGGAGGCCTCCGAAAACGGCTCGCCGGGCAGTATGTCGCGGACGATGCCATCCGCCCCAATGAACACAAGATCGAGCGGCATCGGCGTGTTCTTCATCCAGAAACCGACCACCCTGGTCTGTTCGAAGACGAACAGCATGCCGTGGTCATCGGCCATGTTCTCCCGAAACATCAGGCCGGCCGACCGCTCGCTCGAATCGTCGGCGATTTCGATGGTGAAGTCGTGTTCGCCGGATGCGGTGACTGCGACGAGCGGAACAGGATCGACCGGCAGGCGCATTGCCTGGCTGCTCGCCGATGTCGATTGCGGAACAGCAAGATAGAGCCCGAGTGCGGCAACGATGACGGCAATGGCCGCAACAGCCAGCAGGATCTTTCGCAGCATTCTAAAACCCCTGGCGGGCCCGCACCTAATGCGAGACCGGCAAGGTACCGATATCAGGATGAATTTCGGCGGCCATAAGGCCTTTGTCGCCACGTCCGAACCGCACGAGGACCACCTGCCCTGGACGCAACTCGGTCAAGCCATAGCGGCGAAGGGTTTCCATGTGCACGAAAATATCTTCCGTACCCTCGCCACGCGTCAGGAAACCGAACCCTTTGGTGCGGTTGAACCATTTGACCAAGGCACGCTCCAGCCCGCTTTCCGGCGAGACCACGACATGCGTTCGCTGTTCCTGCATTTCGGCTGGATGGACGGCCGTCGAATTGTCCATGGAGATGACACTGAAGGCCTGAAGTCCACGGTCGCCCTGCTTGACCAGGCAGACGATTCTGGACCCTTCCAGGGCTGTCTGAAATCCGTCGCGCCTGAGACAGGTGACGTGAATGAGAATGTCTCCCATCTCGTCACCGTCGGGGAGGATGAAGCCATACCCCTTTGCAACGTCGAACCATTTTATGGCCCCCGAAACCTCGACGATACCGGTTGATGCGTCGCTATCGGCGCCTGTCCGGTCTTCAATCGCGGTTTCGTCCTGCCTCCTGAAAGAGGCCTTTTCCCCCATTAGAACGCCCCCTCTCGTCTATTTCCACCGCTGATTCTGCTACCAAGATTAACACCGCGTGAAAGCAGAAGCGCAAGGGCCGGCCCTCCCTTTTTTCAAATATGCCCAGGCAATACTGGCCCTCATCTTGGTGTTGGCCGCCGCTGCCGAGCAATTGCAGGTTGCCGCGCCAGATGGCCGCCCCATATGTTCCCGCAGCGACGAACAAGAGGGAATCACCATGCGATATCTACACACAATGGTCCGCGTCACCGACATCGACGCCTCGCTCGACTTCTATGTAGCCAAAATGGGCATGAAAGAAATTAGACGCCATGAAAGCGAACAGGGACGCTTCACCCTGATATTTCTGGCAGCGTCCGAAGATGCGGCCGGTGCCACCGAAACAAAGGCGCCGCTACTCGAACTGACCTACAACTGGGACCCGGAAAGCTACACGGGAGGCCGCAATTTCGGCCATCTGGCCTACGAGGTCGACAACATCTATGAAACTTGCCAAAGCCTCATGGACAAGGGCGTTACCATCAACCGCCCGCCGCGCGACGGCAACATGGCGTTCGTCAAGTCACCCGACAACATCTCGATCGAATTGCTGCAGAAGGGCCCTGCCCTGGAAAAAGCGGAACCTTGGGCATCGATGCCCAATACCGGAAGCTGGTAGGACACACCCGCAGTTCACATTTCCCGCGACAGCTTCATGAGCGCCTGCACCGTCCGCCAGTTGCGCGCGGTCGATGTCACCCGAAGCGTCCTGTCGATGACGGGCGGCAATTTCGACGTTCCGAAGCCATCCGGTGCGTGGAAGTAGAGTATCGTACCGTCCACGACCATCCTTTCGCGACCCGTCGTCCGCGCCTCGAGCGCGGCGACATCCCGCTCTTCGGGTATGCCCGCCAGCACGAAGGCGTGCAGCGTGGTCGGCTCGTCGACAGCCTCGGGGAACGGGTTGCGCTCGATCAATCGTGCCCAATCCGAGTGGCTCATGATCATGATGTCTTTCTCGAAGCCGAATTCGCCTTTGACGATGGCCGCGATCCGCGCGCGCGTTGTGGACGCGTCATGCCCGGACGACAGAACCGCGTTGCCGCTGTTGATGTAGGTCGCGACTTTAGCGAACCCTGCCTGCGTCAGCACCTCGCGCAGCCTCGCCACCGGCAACTGCGTG
>Ga0209347_1006648_pt1 | contig 10118 bp, 7 predicted proteins | sample AutmiccommuBRH23_FD_187382 | JGI IMG/M metagenome (GOLD analysis project Ga0209347, IMG submission 187382) | Deep subsurface microbial communities from Mt. Terri, Switzerland - Autotrophic microbial communities BRH/23 (SPAdes) (version 2) | ecosystem: Environmental > Aquatic > Deep subsurface >... | reverse complement strand
GGTCTTCTTCCGCTGCTGAGAATACTGCTTCGGCTGCTGCGCCTCCTCCCGGTCCAGCTTGCGGTTGTAGAGCCAATACGCAAGCCACCCCCCGCCCACGGCGAGGATGCCCACGATCATGAAAATCCCATACCAGCCCATGGTGTCTTCCCTTCAGCGATTCCACGCCCTGAAAAAGCTATCACCGCGCTGTCCGTATCCTAATCGAATTCTCCGCCCCGGTCAACCCGCTTTGAAGGGGGCAGATCTCCCGTACACGTGACCGTTTCCGGATGTGGCCGCGAGCAACCGGCAGCACAATGGCTGTTGCGGTTGCATCGATCCGGCGCCGGCCCGCGCCCTGTGCGGCACGCAACCGAAACGCCGCAACCATTTCTTCTTCTCCCTGGCGGAGCGCGCGACCTGACGGCAGGGCCTTCGCCATCGGGGATGGCGTTCTCGCCCAGCGCAGGGCGCTTGGTCCGCAAAAGTGGTAATTTCACCGCCAGATTGACTTGACAAGGGCCGGCGTTTTGGGTATCCTGGACAGGTCGCAGTTGGAGTGACAGGGTGATGGTTGGACCGGGGGAGGCCCTCATATTGCACCACCATCTTTGCTTTTTATCTGACGTATTCCACGGAAGGAGGCGCAAGAATCCAAGAGGAGGAACCATGTCGTACGACAAGAAAGTACGTGGAATATTGACAGGGCGGTGGGCTTGTGTCGCGCTTCTGCTGGTGGCGACGGCGGCCCCGCAGGTCGGGCACGCCGAGCCGATGCCGCTTCGCTTCGCGACATTTGCCCCCGAAACGAATGTCGCGAACCTGAACAACGAACTGGGCCCGGGGTACACGGGCGGCCTGACCATGGACTTCCTGGCCGTGGCGGTCTATGAGGGCACGACGATCGACGCCCGCGTTACCGCCGTGGCGAATCCGGACACCGAGTTTGCGACCGGAACCACGAACAAGACTGCACGCGGTTTCATTCCGAACTACAAGGCAACCAGTCCGGGCCAGCCGGAGGGCGACCTCGGCTTCGTCTATGCGGGGACCGACGGCAATACGCCGGGGATCACGCTGACCCTCTCGTTCTTCGACGGCACGGGGGACCGCAGCGGCACGTTCCGCGACGTGTATGTCGTGCCGGACCTTCGGCTGCTCGTCTACGACGTGGACGGCGAGCCGGCGCAGGCGGAGTGGTTCGAGGCCTCCTACGCCGACGGACTGGAATCCTATGCGACAGGCAGCGCGCCCACCAGCGTGACGGCCACGCCGACCGACGCGGGCGTACGCTTCGTCGGACCCGGGAAGAACTGCCGAGAGACCGACACCTCGGGAGCGGTGGTGCTGCAATATCGCGACGCCAGCCACATCACCCTGACCTTCGGCGCCGAGCAGTACAGGCCCGGCACGAACCCGGTGTTCTCCGCCATCGACGGGGACCTGAGCCTGCCGGTGACGGGCGGCTTCCAGGCTCCGACGGCTTCGCCGGCGCCTCCTGTGGTTCCGTCGCCTGTTTCGCAGGTTTACTCCATCGACAACGCGATCCGTCTGGACCGGCTGGCGCCTGCCGAGGTCCCGCTCAACGTGCCGTTCGAGTACACGCTCAAGGTCACGAACACGGCCGAGACGCCCCTGCACGACGTGGTCGTGCTGGAACGTCTGCCGAAAAATTTCGAACTGCTGAGTTCCGAGCCGCAGGCCGAGAAAGGCGACGGGGACCTTCGCTGGACCGTCGGCTCGCTCGAGTCGAAGGCCAGTCGTGAACTCAAGGTATCAGGGATCGCCACCACCGCGGACAACCTCAAACCCTGTGCCACGGTGACCTTCAAGGTCCCCACCGTCTGCGCCGACATCGCGGTCCTGGAGCCGAAGCTGAAGCTCACCGCGACCGCCTCCAAGGAGGTTCTGATCCGCGATCCCATCGAGCTGCAATTCGTGGTCACGAACGAGGGGACCGGTGTGGCCGAGGGCGTCCAGATCGTCAGTACGCTGCCCGCCGGCCTGGAAACGCAGGAGGGCAAGAGCGAGTTGGTGCTCAACGTCGGCGCCCTGTCGCCGGGACAGTCCCACCAGTTCTCCGGTACTCTGAAGGCCGGCAGGACCGGCCAGTACGTCAACAAGGCGGTCGCCAGCGCCCGAGGCGGCTTGAAGGCCGAGGCGACCTGCACGACCGTGGTGCGCCAGCCGGTGTTGGCGATTACCAAGACCGGGCCCGCCAGGCAATACATCGGTCGGCCGACCACCTATGAAATCATCGTGACGAACGAGGGCGATGCCCCCGCGGCCAACACGGTCCTGGAAGATACGATCCCACAGGGGGCGCAGGAGGTCCAGACGTCTCCGACCGCTGCGGTCTCGGACTCGAAGGCGGTGTGGGAACTGGGTACGCTGGCTGTCAATGCATCGAAGAAGGTCAGCATCACCTACAAGCCCATGGGGACACAGTCTCTGGCCCAAGCCGCCACGGCCACTGCGGTCTGCGCCGAGCCGGTGACCGCGGTGGCGAAGACCACGATGTACGGGATTGCCGCCGTGCTGCTGGAGGTGATCGATACGGACGATCCGGTTCAGGTCGACGGCCGGACCACGTACACCATCACCGTGACGAACCAGGGCTCCAGTCCGAGCACGGACATGCAAATCACCGCGATCGTGGAGGACACCGGCGAGATCGTGGCGGCCAGCGGCACGACCGCGGTTACCGTGGAAGGCAGTATCGCCAGGTCCGCGTCGCTGCCCACCCTGGCGCCGAAGGCCAAGGCGACATGGCAGATCACCGTCAAGGCTCTCAAGCCGGGCGATGTACGTTTCCGGGCCATGATGACCACGGCCGAGCTCGAGCGCAACGTGGAGGAGACGGAAGCCACCCAGTTCTACGAGTAGGCCCGTCTTGCAGACGAGCGATTCGCGGGTTTGGGCTTGGCTGGGAGCGGCCGGTCTGATAGGCTTGGGCCATGTCTCCCACGCGTAAGATCAAGCTGCTGATCGCCTATGACGGCACCGAGTACCACGGCTGGCAGATTCAGCCGGGGTATCGGACCGTGCAGAGCGTGCTCTGCGAGGCGGCGACTTCCATGCTGCGGTTTCGCACCCGCGTGGTCGGGGCCAGCCGGACCGATGCGGGCGTGCATGCAATGGGGCAGGTGGGGATGATCAAGACGACCAACCCGATTGCCGCCGAGCACCTGGGGCTCGGGCTCAACGACTTTTTGCCTCAGGATATTGCCGTCCTGAGCGCGCAGGAGGTTGGGGCGGGGTTCGATCTGGTCGGGGACGTTACTCGCAAGGCCTACCGATACACGATCTATACCGGCCGGATTCGCCCGGTCCGCAGGATTCGGTTCTGCTGGCACCTGCCGGCCCCGCTGGCTGTCGAGGCGATGCACGAGGCCGGCCGGCACCTCCTCGGGATGCACGATTTCCGCTCCTTCGCCGGAGCGGTCGAGGAAGGCCGGAGCACCATCCGGACGCTGTTTCGCTGTGATGTCGCACGGGGCATCGACGGCGACCCCGACCTGGTTACCATCGACGTCGAAGGCAGCGGCTTTCTGCACCGCATGGTTCGCATCATCGCGGGGACCCTCATCGACATCGGACGCGGGCATTGGAGGCCCGAGCAGATGGCCGAGATCCTGGCGGCCCGCGATCGCCGGGCGGCTGGCCATCTCGCCCCGGCCGGTGGCCTGTGTCTGGAGTGGATCCGGTATCGGCAGGAGGAGACAGGAAGTTCGAAGTGTGATGTGTGAAGTGTGATGTCAGAGAAGGCGGCGCCTGTGGCGTGCAGCCGCTTGAGATTTGACACCTGAGACTCAGGACACTTCGTTTGATTCCGGTCCGGCGCGGGAAATGCCCAGACAGTGGCGGCTCGTTTGAACCGAGTTCGCGCTACTTCTCACTTCAACTATCCCACATCCCACTTCAAGCTCCCTCCGTCATTGGATAGTGCAGAATCAGCCGAAGGATCATTCTCAGAGGCGGTCTCAGAGGCGTAACATGGCAGAACAATGTGTATTGTTGTGTGAGCGAACCAACTCAAAACAAAGGAATCCATGGGAAGGGAATAGCCATGTTACCTGAGGATGAAGGACATGATTACGGAACGGGCACGTACGCTCATCGGTGGAATGTGGACTGGCGGCGGGTCTCGTGGGGGGCGATTTTCGCGGGAACCTTCGTGGCGCTGGCGCTGTTCCTGACGCTCCAGATCCTGGGAGCGGGCATCGGGGCCACGGCCGTCGACCTGACGGGCGACGCCTCCAGCCCCCGGGCTTACGGGATCGGTGCGGCGGTGTGGTGGCTTGTAACGGGGCTCGTTTCACTGTTCATCGGCGGATGGGTCGCGGGCCGGCTCGGCTGGCTGCCGTACAAGCTCGATCGCGTCCTGCACGGGCTGACCACGTGGGCGTTTTTCTACGTGGTCATGTTCTACCTGCTCACGACGACGCTCAGTGCTCTCGTCGGCGGCGGCCTCTCGATGCTGGGCCAGACCGCATCTGCGGCCGGTCAGGCAGCCGGCGAAGTGGCCACCTCGCCGCAGGCTCAGGAGATGGCTGAGCAGGAGGGATTGAGCCTCGACACGATCCGGCAGCAGATTGCCAAGGCTGTCGGAGCGGACACAGGCCCGCAAGGTCAGGAGGCGGATTTAGGTCAGGCGGCCTCGGCGGTGAGCGAGTATATGAAGAGTCCTAAGACGCCACAAGACCGGCAGAGGGCCGCTCAGGCGATCGCACAGGCCACCGGCAAGAGCGAAGGTGAAGCCGAGCAGATGATCGCGAATCTGGAACAGAGGACCGAGCAGGCCAAGGAGACCGGCGAAGAGGTGGCGCAGGCAACCGGGATCACGTTTATCGGGATTGCGGTTTCGATGCTGCTGGGCGCTTTGGCGGCCGCACTCGGCAGTCTGGCCTCGCCCACGCCTCGCGATATCTACCGCGACCGGGATCGTGCCCGCGGCGCCAAGGCCGAGAGAGAAGTATACGCCACGCATTAGAGAAGAGCCGGGGGAATGAAACGAGACGACGGGGGTCAACTCTTGACACTTGACATTTGCGGTGTCTGTCAAGTGTCAAGAGTTGACCCCCATGGCGGGTTTGTGCGGGGGTGATGCCGTGACCCCGGTGGCATTCTGAACACTATACCGTCAGAACCTGCCGCAGCCCTTGAACGAGCCGGCCGATGCCCTCGGCGGCGGTGTCCTTCTGCAGAGCGCCATAAGCGATGCGGAGCAGACATCGATCCTGGACGCCGAAGGTCGTGCCTGGGATGACGGCGACCTTGTGTTCCTCGATGAGCCGGCGGACAAGTTGCATCGGGTCCATCGCGGTGTGTACGCGAAGCAGCAGGTAGAATGCGCCGTCGGCTTGCGGGATCGTGACGAGGTCCTGGATCGCCTCCAACTCCTTCAGCAGGATCGCGCGAATCTCCCGGGTCTCGCGGAGCTTCTCGTCGCAATACGACTTTCCGACCCGCATCGCGCCGACCGCCGCCCATTGCGAGATTACCGGGGCACAGATCAGGATCGTGTCCTGGATCTTGCGGACGGGCTCGAACAGCCGCTCGGGGACAACCATCCAGCCAATTCGCCAACTGGCGAAGCCGTATGCCTTGGAAAGCGAGTACAGGGAGATCGTGTGCGGTGAACTGTCCGAGAGGGAGCCGGGCGAGAAGTGCCTGGCGCCGTCGTGGACGAAGTACTCGTAGGCCTCGTCGGAAATGTGATAGATTCCGTGCCGGCGGCAGAGGTCGTTGACCTGGCTCAGAGCGCTCTGCGGGTAGACGGCCCCGCTCGGATTGTTCGGCGAGATCGTGACCACCGCGCGCGTTCGATTCGTGATCGTGTTCTCGATGCGATCCGGCTGCAATTGATAGTTCTCATCCGTCGCCACGCAGACGGCTTTACAGTCGGCCATCGCAATCGCCATCTCGTGATTGAAGTAGTAGGGCAGGTTCAGGATGATCTCGTCGCCGGGGTCGGTGATGGCCAGGACCGCGTTGACGAAGCCCATGTTCGCCCCGGCGGTGACGACGATTCGCTGATCGGGGCCGACGCGGATGCCGTTCTCGGCGGCGAGTTTGTTTGCGATGGCCTCCAGCAGTTCGGGAATGCCCTGGACGAGCTTGTACTTGTGGTTCTGCGGATCGACGAAGAACCTCTCAATACACCGGGCAGTCTCCGGCGGCGGGCCGTAGTATGCGACGCCTTGGCCGAGGGAGATCGTGCCGGGGTTGGCGCGGATCATCTCGCCGACGACCGGAATGATCGGCGTCTGGACGGATTGCATCCGCCGGCTGTCGTACATCGGTTTGCCTCCAGGCCAAGGTCTACGGAAGGATTAAGCTCTTGTCGGCGGGTCTGAATGGCGAAAGACTTCTGAGCCAAGGCAATCTCAGGCTCGCGAGGGTCGCCATTCTGAGCGACCAGGTAACAGGCGAATCGCGAGAGATGGAAATCGGTCACTTCCTTCACCGCGCCCTTACCTCCGACGATCGGTTCGCGCGCAAAGCGATGGTCCGGATCGTTACCCGATTGCCGGCAAGAGGTTATGGCCTTGGCGACTGCCTTCTCGAAGCGACGCCAGTGGCTATAGCCCAGCAGCGGCTGGAGGTCGCGGGCGCTCCAATACTCCGCGCCGTGCTCGTTGACGGACTTCGACTGCTCGAAGCTCTTGCCTTCGGCTGGCGGGCCAACGGGTACAGGGAGATTCTCTTCAACCATAAAGGCAACATATCGCCCCAACCCCCATCGCAGTCAAGGAAAAAGAGCATCAGTTTTTCTGACGAAACACGCCTTCGCCCGCACCACAACCGGTGTCGCGTCGCTATCGATGCGCCCCAAGATGGGTGCGGCCGGCATAGCGCGGCGGATTCCACAGACTCTTCTCCGGGTGGCAGCGGCAAGCGTAGTCTTCGGAGCTTGCCGATGGCTCTATCGCATGCGCAGAACCATCGGCAAAGCAAGTTCGCTGCTGTCACCCGGACTCGAATGAAGACTAATTCCCACGTCCAGTGCCCGATTGCCCAGGTCCTTCCATGGGATCGCTGCCACCGTATTCCGGCCGCACCTCCGAAGATCGGCCATCCGCATTGAGTTTACCGCTTTGCGGCCCCCGACACATTGGGGTGAAACAGGATATTCTCCAAATCGAATGACCGTCCAAACTCGTCACGAGCACCGCCTCTGAGAATATGCTCACTGTTCGAGGGACTCTGGCGGCCGGCGACCTTGGATTTCCCAACAGACCTGGGTACAATATGAATGCCGTCACGGGGGATAGGGCAACGCAGGAGTGCGACCTGAGCACCGTGGCGGTGCCTCACGGCACGGGTTGGCGCTGCCTTGGCGGGGTGCCAACCCCTCTTGAATACGTGCTGGGGGCCCCAACGCGAAAAACTCCCGCCTCCCCAGAGGCGGAATTGCCTTGACGCCCTTCGTCTACGAGGACATGGTTCGAGGAACGCGTGAGTCACTATTTGGAGGAACTCGCATGGTAGAGATCAGCGACACGGATTCGAATGCCGAGGCCCTGACACGCATCATGGATGATATTCTGCTCAACGTTCACCTAAATTCACAGACTCCTTGGGAATTCTTCCGTTGTCTTGGTGAGCGAATTTCTGGTGAAGGGGTGAGATGGGATGAAGGTCCCATATTCAACCATTGGTCTTGGCTGCAACGAATTGGTGTAGTGGTGCTCAGTGGCGTGTTTTCCGGCGTTCGGTCCAAGCCTTGTCCCGGTGCTAACTTTCTGGAGCATTTCTATGTCACAAGTCGAGGTAGGGCTCTGCTTGGATCTCATGAAACGTCGCCGCACAATCCGGTACGCTTCTATGCGAGGATCAAGAGTCAAGTCGCCACGGCTGACGACGTGGTGATGACGTACCTCGATGAAGCTGTGGGAGCATGGGGTGCAGGCTTGAATCGTGCCGTGGCCGTCATGATCGAGTGTGCATGCGAACGGCTGATTCTCCTGCTCGCCGAGTCGCTCTCTAAAGCAAACGTCCCTCCTTACTCCGAGAAGCTTGAGAAGGAACTCCAGAAGGCAGGCAAATCACCTGGCTCGATTTCAACGGTCTTCGAGAAAGTACGAAATGCATTGCTGGCGCTTGCGGAAGATGGGAAGTTGCCCAGTGGTATCGCTGATGCGTTGGATCGGAAACTTACGCCGATCTTCGAGTATGCTCGCGCGCTGCGGAATGCAAGTGGCCATCCAACGGCAGTTCCAGTCTCACACGAAGATGCAGAAGCCACACTCCTTCTCTTCCCTGGCTTCTACGCCTTTGTCGATAGTGTCATGCGTGTGGTATCTGGAATGGACACGACTGGAGAGACGCCAGCCACTAACCATTGAACAGACTATTTGAATCGTGCCCGCGTCGACCACAGGCCTAAGCCGGGGTTGGAGATGTAGAAGATGTCTTCGCCGGCGACTGTGTTCGGGCCGTTTTGCAGCTTCTTCGGGTCGTATTGCGCCATCATCGTTCGCAGGTCGGCGTGTTGCATGTTCACGCTTTCGATTTCCTGCTTTGTCAGCGAGCCGGGGCAGTAGGTCACGCTGAACCGGCCCTCGGTCGAGCCGTGGATCAGGTGGGCGGCGGCGCCGAGACTGGATCGGAGGTCCTCGTTGTCCTGGACGAGTTGCAGCACCTTGGGCGTGCCTACGTAGCCGTACTTGCGGATCATTCTGTCGATGCCCTTGTCCTCGCCGAACTCCTTCAACCCCGGAGCCAGGACGATCAGCTCGCCGCCGTCGGCCATCGCCATGCGGGTGCGATAGATGCTCTTGTTGCCCAGCCAGGTGCTCTTGAACTCCTCGGGGTCGAGGTAGACGACCACCTTCTTGAGCGGCTCGTCGAGCATCGTGAAGTTCACCTTCAACGCCAGCTCGCAGGCCTTGTGGAAGCACTCGATGTCGTCGCTGATGAACAGACCCCGCGTGACCGGGCCCGCCTGCGTCGCGCCGACGACCGTCAGGGCGTGGACGAAGGGCAGGTGCCTTGCGAAGTGGTCGGAGGCGTAGTTGAGCACCTTGCGGACCGGCGTGTCCGCCCGGCCCATGATCCGCTCCATGCCGTAGCAGGCCCCGAGGAAGTGGCTCTTGTTGATGCCCTCCGAGCCGCCGGTGCCGACGAAGATATTCTTGTTGTAGCTGGCCATGCCGATGACCTCGTGCGGCACGACCTGGCCGAACGACAAGATCAGATCGTGGCCGCCCTCGGCGATCAGCTTGCTCACCTGCGCCGGCCAGGACCAGTCGAGCTTGCCCTCGCTGACCTCCCGGATGTAGGCAGGGGGGACCTCGCCCAGCGTGGCAAAGCCGTTGCGCCAGTCGTGTATGCGAAACAGCCCGGCCGGGACGTCGCCGAACATTTTCTGGATCTCCGGCTCGGTCATCGCGAAGTGCGTTCCGAGGGCCGGCAGGACATCCGTCATCGCCTTGCCGTAGTATTGCCAGGCGTAGCGGGTCAGTTCGCCGGCCCGGGAGTGGAGCCTCGTGATGTCCGGCGGCAGGGCCAGGACCTTCTGTCGCTTGCCCAGTGTCTCCAGGGCGGCGTGCAGGCCCTGCTTGAGATCGTCGGTGTTCAAGTTGTCGTGTTCACTTCCGCGACTATAGTAAAGCATAGATCACCACGTGCGATTGATTCGTTCCAGAGATCACGGCGTTCAGTAGCACGGTCGTCCCGGCCGTGAATGCCACGGGCAGGATGCCCGTGCTACGATATGCCCATACGGGCATACTACGAATGAGCCGCCCACGGCGGTTCCTCGGCCAGGCGGGCGTCGAACTCGTCGATCCGTTCCTTCTCACACCGGCCCGCATACGTGCCGTCGAAAAACCTGTCCATGGCCTCATCGTGGAACCGTCTCCACGAGGCCTCTTCTTCGCCCGGATTGATCGGGTAGAACAGGGTGTCATTGGCCTTGGCCGCCTTCAGGTCGCCCAGGGCGTCGCCGATCATCAGGACATGATTCTCATTGTACCGGCCTTGGGCCGCGGATTCAAGGGACCGGGCCTTCGCGCCCATCTCCTGCCCTGCGATCACGGCCACGTATCGGGCAAGGTCCTGGGCGTGCCACTCGCGGGTGAGAGCCTCACACGGTGAGGTGGAGACGACGATCACGTCGGCCTTGGCCT
>Ga0209347_1006647_pt1 | contig 10119 bp, 9 predicted proteins | sample AutmiccommuBRH23_FD_187382 | JGI IMG/M metagenome (GOLD analysis project Ga0209347, IMG submission 187382) | Deep subsurface microbial communities from Mt. Terri, Switzerland - Autotrophic microbial communities BRH/23 (SPAdes) (version 2) | ecosystem: Environmental > Aquatic > Deep subsurface >... | reverse complement strand
CGCACGGAGATGCTGGACTATCCGCGCTTCCTGGCCGAGAACTTCGCGATCGGTTCGGGGCCGACCGAATCCCAGTGCAAAGGCCTGACGGCCCGGCTCAAGGGCCGAGGTCGTCGCTGGCACGCCCGGGCCATTGACGCCCACCTGGCCGTCAGTTGCCTCTACGGCAACACCGGACAATGGGCCGCCTATTGGCCCAATACTCCAACGCCCTAAAATCTGCACAGACACGAAGACGAGGGAAGGGATTTTTTCACTTGTCAACGCCGGTGCCAGCGGTAGGATGTGGGCTCTGTGTTTTGCAGGCCATGAAGATCTCGGTTGGAAACGGTGAGTGAGTCATGAAGAAGCTGGTCGCGGATCGGACGAGTTGGATCGATGCAAGCGGAATACGCAAGGTGTTCGCCCTGGCGGGGGAGTTGAAGGACCCCGTCAATTTCTCGATCGGCCAGCCCGATTTCGACGTGCCCGAGCCGCTCAAACAGGAGGCGATCAAGGCCATCGAAGCCGGGCTGAACCGGTACTCCCAGACCGTTGGCGAGAAGGAACTGACTGACAAGATTGCCGCCCAGATGACCGCCGAGTTCGGCTGGCAGAACCCCACCGTCCTCGTGGCCAGCGGCGTCAGCGGCGGGCTGCTCCTGGCGTTCCTGGCGCTGATCAACCCGGGCGACGAGGTGATCATCCCCGATCCGTACTTCGTCATCTATAAGCACGTCGTGAACATGCTGGGCGGCAAGTGCGTCTTCGTCGACAGCTACCCGGATTTCCGGCTCCCCGTGGACAAGATCGCCGACGCGATCACCGAGAAGACCAAGCTGATCATCCTGAACTCGCCGTCCAACCCGACGGGCATGGTGTACTCGCCTGCGGAAGTCGAAGCTTTGGCGAAGGTCGCGGCAGAGAAGGACGTGCTCGTGCTGACCGACGAAATCTACGAGCTGTTCAGCTACGACGGGCCGGCCACGAGCATCGCCAAATACTACGACAACGTGCTCGTGATGCGGGGCTTCAGCAAGAGCTACGCGATGACCGGCTGGCGGCTGGCCTACGTCGCGGCGCCGGCGTCGCTGCGACCCGTGATCGAGGAAATGATCAAGATCCAGCAGTACACGTTCGTCTGCGCCCCGACGCCGTTCCAGCGGGCGGCCGTGGCGGCCCTGGACTACGACGTCAGCGGCCTCGTCAAGGACTACGTCCACAAACGGGACATGATCTTCGACGGACTCAAGGACAAGTTCGAACTGTACAGGCCGCAGGGGGCGTTCTACGCGTTCGTCAAGACCCCGGGCGGCTCCGGGACCGAATTCGTCAAGCGGGCGATCCAGAATAACCTGCTGGTGATCCCGGGCAACGTCTTCAGCGAGAAGGACACGCATTTCCGGATCAGCTTTGCCACGACCGACGAAAAGATCCGCCAGGGCATTGACATCCTCTGCCGCCTGGCGTAATCAAGCTTCGGAAGGGGGTCGGAGGGGAGAATTTTGGATTGCGGCCGAACTTCCGGAGCACGGGTTGCCAACGGCGCGGAAGGCCGGTAGAATCGAGGGCATGAGAAAAGCACTCCGATCCGTTTCGATTCTGCTGTTGAGTGCCTTGACGTCGGTTTCAGCGAGCGGCGCCGAGGGCAATGAGCCAAACGCGCCAGCCGGGGTTTCGCGGGACGCCAAGGCGGCAATCATTCCCTGCGAAGGCATGATCGATCAGGCCCTGTTCTACTCCGTCAAGCGGCGCACCCAAATCGCGTTAAATGAAGGGGCGGATTACCTGATCTACCAGATCAGCACCTACGGCGGCATGGTCGATGCGGCCGACGACATCGCGAAGTATCTGATCCAGGACGCCGCCGCAAGGGGTCACACGGTCGCGTACGTCGCCACGGAGGCCATCTCCGCCGGGGCCTTGATCAGCGTCTCCTGCGAGGACATCATCATGCGGGAGAACACGACCATCGGCGACTCGGCCCCGATCACGATGGGCGCCAAGCTCGAGGGGGTCGAGCGGGAGAAGGCCGAGAGCTTCGTTCGGGCGGCGTTCCAGCGAGCCGCCGAGGCCAATGGCTATCCCGAGCTGCTGCTGCGGGCCATGGTGAGCATCCAGATCGAGGTCCACCGCGTGCGAAACCTCCAGACGGGCGAGTACGAGTTCTTCGAGGGCGACAACCTGCCCACGGACGCCAATGAGTACGATGTCGAAGGCGCCGAGGAAATCGTCGGCGATGATGAGATTCTGACCCTGACGGCCTCGCGGGCCCTGGAGTACGGGGTGGCACGAACGGTCGTGGGCGATGTGAACGAGGCGCTGGCGTTCCTGGAGAATCGCGACGGCGTTCGATTCAGCGGGCCGCCGATGTTGCTGGAGCCGAGTTGGTCGGAGCACATGGTCAGTTGGCTGAATTCGCCCGCCGTGATGGCGATTCTCGTCATGCTGGCGCTGCTGGGGGTGTACATCGAATTCAGCACACCCGGCCTCGGGCTGCCCGGTCTGGTGGCGGTGATCTGCTTTACACTGATGCTCGGCAGCAAGTACCTGGTCGGCATGGCCAACTGGGTCGAAATTGCGATTCTATTCATCGGGATCGTGCTGCTGCTGATTGAGATATTTGTGCTGCCGGGCTTCGGGGTCGCCGGGATCCTGGGAATCGGGCTGATGTTCATCGGGCTGTTCGGTATGCTGATCCGCAACGCCCCGGACGAGTTGCCCTGGCCCGAGACCCCAACGGATTGGAATCTGCTCTCGTCCGGAGTGCTCTCCCTGGCATTGGGTTTCGGCGGTTTTCTCGTGCTGGCGTGGATCGTTTCTCGGTATTTGCCCCGGTTGCCGTTCATGAGCGGGTTGATCCTCGCCCCGGCAGCGGCCGGCGCCAGGGGCGTTTCGCAGATCAGTATGACGGCTCCGCCCGAGAGCTCTGAACGGCAGTTGCACGTGGGGGATGCCGGCGAGGCGGTCACGCGGCTGCGTCCGGCCGGCAAGGCCCGTTTCGGCGACGCCCTCGTGGACGTCGTCGCCACGGGCGAGTTTCTCGACAAGGGCACGAAGCTGGAGATTATTGCGATACATGGTAGCCGGGTCGTCGTAAAACAATGGAGGCAGGGCGGCAAGGGCTGAGAATGGCCCGGGCGGTCGCAGCCGAACGATCGAGGCTGTCTATTCGGAAGGAAGACATTCGTGGATGGGTGGCTGTTATTTGCGGTTTTTCTGTACGTCGTGTGTGCGGCGTTGATCGTGGCGGAAGTGCTCATTCCGAGCGCGGGGTTGCTGAGCACTTGCTCGCTGGCCTGCCTAGTCGGCGGGATCGCGATTTTCTTTCGGCACAGCGCCGTGGCCGGATGGATCGGCGTTGTCGTCGCGGTTTTGATGGTGCCCTCGCTCCTGGCGTTGGCGTATAGAATATTGCCGAAGACGCGATTCGGCAAACGGGTGATCCTGTCGCCGCCCGTGCGGCAGCGCGGGGACGCGATTGCCGATGCGCCGGAATTGGCGCAGTTGATCGGGCGTACCGGCCGGGTGCTCACCACGATGCGGCCGGTTGGAATGTGCGATTTCGAGGGGCGAAGGGTTGAATGCGTCGCGGAGAACGGGTATCTACAGAACGACAAGAAGGTCAAAGTGATTCGCGTCGAAGGAACCCAGGTGACCGTGCGGGTCATGGACGAAGCATAAAGAAAGGGTCGAAAGATGTCGCAAATGGGTGGAATGCTGCTCCAGGGCGAAGGCGGGAACCCGGTAGTCATGGGGATTCTGGTCGTCCTTGGCATCGTGGTGCTTGTCATTGCTCTGATCGCGCTGAAATTTGCACGACTGTGGTTGCAGGCATACTTTTCCCGGGCCGACGTGCGGCTTTCCGATCTCATCGGCATGTGGCTGCGAAGGGTCGATTCCCGGACCATCGTGCTGAGCAAGATCACCGCCGTGCAGGCGGGCATCCCATTGACCACGAAAGACCTGGAAAGTCACTACCTGGCAGGGGGTCGCGTGCCCAATATCGTGCGGGCACTTATCGCCGCCGATCGCGCCAACATCGAGCTGACCTACAAGACCGCCACGGCCATCGATCTGGCCGGCCGGGATATCCTCGACGCGATTCAGACCAGCGTCAACCCGAAGGTGATCGACTGCCCTGACCCCAAGAAAGGCAAAGAGACCATCGATGCCGTGGCCCAGGACGGCATTCAGCTGCGGGCCAAGGCCCGCGTAACGGTGCGAACGAATATTCAGAGACTCGTTGGCGGCGCTACCGAGGAAACGATCATCGCCCGCGTCGGCGAAGGCATCGTAACGACCATCGGCAGCGCGATCACATACAAGAATGTGCTGGAGAACCCGGATCGGATCTCCAAGGCGGTGCTGGATAAGGGTTTGGATGCCGGCACAGCGTTCGAGATCCTGTCGATCGATATCGCCGACGTCGATGTTGGCGAGAACGTCGGCGCCCAGCTCCAGGCGGCACAGGCGGAGGCCGATATGCGGCGTGCCAAGGCCGAGGCCGAGAAACGACGTGCGATGGCCGTCGCCCGCGAGCAGGAAATGCGTGCGCAGGTCGTCGAGAACGAGGCCAAGGTGCCTCTGGCAATTTCCGAGGCCTTCCGCGCCGGCAATCTCGGCATCATGGATTATTACAGGCTCAGGAACATCGGCGCCGACACCCAGATGCGAGAATCGATCGGCAAGCCGAAGAGGCCTGAACAGTCGTAACGTGTAGACAACGGAGACAGGCGGTTGCCGATGGAACAGGCGATACTACTTGATCTGCTGGCGCAAGGCCAGAATTTCGAGGAATGGGGCGATGTGCTGGTCATCGCCATCATGGCCATCCTGTGGCTGGCGGGAGCGGCGGCCAAGGTTCTGACCAGTCGGAAGGGCACTCAGCGCCAACGTCCGCAAGAAGCTCAGGCCGACCAACAGACTCGCAAGCGTGAGTCCTGGCACGAGCGTCTCGCACGCAAGGCCCAGGAGATACAGCGAGCCGCCGAAGCCAAGGGCAGACAGTTGGAGCAGCAAGCCCGCGCCCACACGCAGACCGCAAAACCTCGTCCGGCGCCGGCGGCCGAGCAGCCATCCCCCCCGGCCGGCAAAGTGACCATCCGCACAGACCAGAAGGGCGATTCCGTGTTGGTTTATGAGCGGCCCACCACGGAGCGGGAGCGACAAGCCGCACGTCAACGCGAGGTCAGAAAAGCAGTCTTGGCCGCAGGACACCAGACCGCCAAGTCGCCATCCGTCGAGCCCCGCGTCGAGCCGGACTATTTCGGATATGAGCCGGGTATCGGGGGGATGACGACTGCCGCGAGGGAACCCATCGAGTCTCTCGAACCCGGAGCCGAGAGATCGCAGCCCGCCGGTGGTCTTCATCCGGCCGCCATTATCGATTACAGTGACCCGGACGCCCTGCGGAAGGCCATTCTTCACTATGAGATTCTCGGCAAACCCCTGGCCCTCCGCGAGCCAGCCGACGAAGCCATCTCATTCTGATCTGTTTCGTCCATTGACCATTCCTTATCGGACTGTGCGCCTCGGGTCGCCCAAATACTAAACGAAACCCCGCCGGGCTCGCCCGGCAGTTTCGAGAAACCCCTCCGCAGGGTGCGGCGAAATCACGATTTTGGCCCCGTCCGTCAGGCTGATCAGGACGAGGTCGCGCCCACTCGATCCATAGGCGGTGAACCAGCCCAGGCGACTGCCATAGAAACGTCCGAACCATCCGAAGAGACCACCCGAGCCGAAGACCCGGATCGCCAAGCCAATCTCCTTGGAGTCAATCCGGCGAATCTCGGCGATCTGCTCGAATCCGACAGCCACATTGCGGCCCATCCGATGGATTACGACGCCTCGCGGCAAGACGCTGTAGCCCAGCGGCGCGAAGAAGACCGTAATGCACACGACGGTCGGCAGTGCCAACGCACCCAAAACGAGCAACCAACCTTCAGAAGTATGCGAGTCCCGCGTCGCCGTCCACAGCATCCCGCCCACGGCGAACACGGTGAACACGATCACCGCCAACGTGATGATCCAGACCGACAGCGACCACCGGGCCGCAAAACGTTGCGATTGCATACCGTATGAACCTCCCTGATGAACGGTGTCCTGAGATCGACAATCGATGATCGATATCATACGCGATCAAGTGCAGGTATCATAGAGCCCTCCGGGCTGACCGAAGGCCGCAGAAACACCCCATCTCGAACGTCCTATAAGATATGTTATGTTTCACTCGGCCAGGTCTGGCTGGGGTGGGCTCAAACAGCCTTTACGCGGCCCTCCTCAGGCTTTCTCAGGGCTTTCCTACCGCCGCGTTGGCTGCGGTCTGGCAGAGGTTCTCCCACATCAGACCGATCGTGTCCGACAGGCCGAGGTTCTGCAGGACGATCGAGATGTTCGTCGCCGGATCGACCTGCGGGGCTTGGCCCTTGTCGATCTCTCGCTGGAGATTGATCACCGAGGATGCGAACTTGAAGCGATTGCAGTACAACATCGCCGTTTTGTAGTAGAGATCCAGGGTCGTCGGCTCGTACTGCCGCGGCGGCATGATCAGATCGATCGCCTCCTGGGTGCTGCCGGTTTCAAACAGGGAAACGGCCAGTTTGGTTGCCGCGCGGGAGAATGTGGGATTGATCTGCAATGCAGCCCTGAAGCACTCGGCTGCCTCGGGGTACTGCGATGCGTTCATGTGGAGGATGCCCAGCCTGTAGTGCAGATCCGGGTTGTTCGGAAACCGAGCGGATTGGCGCTCATGGGCGGCCAGGACGGCCTGTTCGAGGGTTCGGCCATCGGTCAGGGCCGGCAGCAGATTCGTTTCGAGTGCGGCCTTGAGAATCAGCTTGGCGGTTTCGGCGAAGAGAAAGGTGCTGTTGGGTTGGATCGCGGAGGCCAGCGACAGGGTGTTCAGGGCCTCCGCCGACTGCCCGGCGAGTTTCTGGGCGGCCGCCAGCCCGATATAGGCCTCCACGATTTCGTCGTTGATCTCGATTGCCTTGTTGAACTGCTGGGCGGCAAGCTGGTCGGCGTGCATCTTCAGGTAGCTGGTCCCCAGCTTGATGGTCACTTCGAGGAAGTCCGGACAGATTCGCAGGGCCTGCTGGTACAAGGCGATTGCGTCGGTGATCCCGCCCGTCATTCCGATAATATCAGCCTGTTTGGCGACCAGGTCCGCCCGATCGGGCTCCTCGGTCAGAAGCACATCCACGCGGTCCAGGGCATCCTGAAGCTGTCCGTCGCAAATATACTGCTCGAGTTCGTCGTCCCGCGAGGTGAAGTTGTCAGGGTGTATCAGGATCGCGGTGTTGAATGTCTCGACCGCCCGCACGTACTGGCCCGTCGCGATGTACAGATGGCCCAGCGTCACGAGTGTGGAGATATCGTCCGGATAGAACTCCTTCATGGGTTCGTACTGGGCGATGGCGTCGGCCAAGCGGCCATCCTTGAAATAGATCGCACCCAGTCGCTGGGCAGGGAGTTGCAGTTGGCCGTTGAACTTGAGGCAGTCCTGGTAGAATTCGACGGCCTGGGCCTGCTGGCCGAGCCGCTCAAAGCAGTGCCCCAGGACGTACAAGGCCAGCGTATTACTTGGCTGCCGTACGTAGATGGAATTCAGTTCCGCAATCGCCTCCTTGAGGTTGTTCTCCTGCAACAGCAAGGCCGCGGCGACCATCCGGCCCGAGCAACAGGAGGGATTGCCGAACAGGTACAGCCGGACCTGCTCTTTGGCCTCGGAGAACTTGCCGTAACCCATCAGGTCCAGAATGTGATCCAGTTGAGGGTTTTCGGGCATGTCGGAATCGGCCTGAGCCTGCCTTCGTTCGTTGAGCCAGTGCCAGATCAGCTCCGAGGTGTTGACCGTGATCGCCCTGCCGAGAATCTCCAATAAACCGCCCATCCCTCACTCCTCATATCGTGCCGAATCATGCCAGAAACAGGATACTGCTGAGGTATCGTCCAATTGGTGAGGGATGTTAACCTGTGTCTGAACGTGTCCGGGCTCAGGCAGACGCCTCGGCCGGACAACATGGCGATTGTGTGTGCTGTAGCGTTTGTCCCGGTTCAGAAATGGCGTTATCGGGCAGTTTTGTGGGTGTCACGCGCCCGGTTTCTCCGCTTCCGGCATGCGGCGATTCTCATGGACAGATAACCTTCGCCGAGAAGCGGACGCCGGACCCTGGCGGTCACGCAGGGGGGTGACAGATGCGAGCCCCCTGCCGGGAGTCGTTACTCCGTTTGAGTGTGCTTTTCGACCTCGCTGAGGTAGGCCAGGGTTCGTTGCAGGCGGTCGGTGACGTGCTTGAGCTTGAGCATGGTGCGGATGCGCGTGAGCAATTCGAGCCTGTTGATCGGCTTGCTGACAAAATCGTCCGTGCCGGAGTCGATGCCTCGCTCGATGTCGCCGAACTCGTTGAGGGCCGTGACCATGATGACGGGGATATCGCTGGTCTGGGGGTTGTTCTTGAGCCTCCTGCAGACCTCGAAACCGCTCATCTTGGGCATCATGACGTCGAGGAGGATCAGGTCGGGCTTGTTCCGGGCCACCATCTCCAGGGCTTCGATCCCATCGTGGGCGGCCTGGGTCCGGCACTCGACGTCCTCCAGGTAGGCCTGGATCAGTTCGAGATTCTGCTGGTTGTCATCCACGACGAGGATGATGGGCAGCTTATCCTTGCTGTTTCTGTCTTGAGCCATTCAACGTACTCCCGGTCGGTTCGATCCCGTCCAAAAAATCCGGTCGGCCGCCCGGGTAACCCCTTGTGTGACGGCCGCTTCCGATAGATAATATTCCGGTACGGATACCGATGCTGGATTGTATACAAGGAGTGGGCCCTTGACAAGTATCATCGAAAAACGCCTGTCATTGCATCAGCGTCTCGCGGAACAGGAGGAGGAGAACCGCTCGCTGAAGGCGCAGAACCTGCAACTTCAGGCCCTGGCCACGTTGGGCTCGGCCACCTGTATGATCGCCCACGAGATCAACAACCTGCTGACCCCGCTGACCACGTATGCGGCCCTGGCCGTGCAGAACCCCGAGGACACGGAGTTGGCCAGGAAGGTGCTCGACAAGACGGTGCGGAACTGCCAGCGGGCATCGAGGATCATGCAGAGCATGCTCGCCATGGCCAACGGCCAGAAACACCAGCACGAAGAAGTCTGCGTCAAGGCGCTCGTCGAAGACGTATTCACCTGCCTGTGCCGGGATCTTGGCAAGGATGGAATCACCGTCCAGACGAGCATCGCCGAGGATATCCGGGTGGATTGCGTGCCCGTGCAGATCGAGCAGGTGCTGATGAACCTGATCCTCAACGCCCGTGATGCCATGCTGCCCGGGGGGGGGATTCTCAAGCTCAGGGCCTCGGCGGACGACGAGCATGTCCAGATCATTGTGAGCGACACGGGCCGGGGCATCCTCCCGGAGCATCTGACGAGCGTTTTCCGGCCCTTTTTCACAACGAAAAATGGGAAAGACCGCCCCGCCGGCTCCGGCTCGGGTGTGGGCCTTGCCTTCTGCAAACGAATCGTGGACGCCCACGACGGCCAGATCAGCGTAACGTCGCAAGCCGGCCAGGGGAGCACGTTCACCATCCGGCTACCCCGGAAACCGCCGCACGATCGGCCATGATTGCCCAAGTCTACCAAAACCTCGGCCATGTCCTCGCCATGCTCGTGCTGCTGTGCTGTTCGGGGTTCTTCTCCGGAGCGGAAACCGCCCTGTTCAATCTGACCCGCCGGCAGATCAAACAACTCAACACCTCCACCCACCGGGTACACAAACTCACGGCACGCTTGCTCCGCAAGCCCGGACATCTGCTGAATTGTCTGCTGCTGGGCAATATCACGGTGAACGTCCTGTACTTCGCCACATCCAGCGTGCTGGTCCTGCGTGTCGGTCACACATGGGGACTTGGGGCGGCGACAGGCCTGGCCGTCGCCACGTTCATCGCCCTGGTGCTGTTCGGGGAAATTGTTCCCAAATCGGTGACCTACGCGGATGCCCGTCCCCTGGCGATCGCGGTCACGGTGCCGGTGTTCCTGGCGGTGCAGGTGCTCGGACCCATCGCCCTGGTCTTTCGCGTGCTCTTTCTCGAGCCCGTCCTGCGCATTCTCTTCGGGGGAGCACGTGCGCCTGAGACGATCACG
>Ga0209347_1006644_pt1 | contig 10121 bp, 9 predicted proteins | sample AutmiccommuBRH23_FD_187382 | JGI IMG/M metagenome (GOLD analysis project Ga0209347, IMG submission 187382) | Deep subsurface microbial communities from Mt. Terri, Switzerland - Autotrophic microbial communities BRH/23 (SPAdes) (version 2) | ecosystem: Environmental > Aquatic > Deep subsurface >... | reverse complement strand
CCTGATCCGCGGTAAACCCATGCGCCCCCGCCGCGCCCTCGGTCACGAACACCGCCTTGGGTCCCGCCGCCAGCAACCCTGCCGCCAAAGCCGCGATCTCGCCCGGCCCGGCAAGCCAGCGCAGGTCCTCGTCCGACAGTTTCACGATATCGGCGGCCGCGATCATCCTGGCGATGCGGGCGCGGTAGGCGGGCTCATCCGCGATGAAGGAGGGGCGGATATTGGGGTCGAGCATCGCCACGCGGGCAGGCGCCTCGCGCAGGAACAGCGCCTCATAGGCGGCGCCGCCCGGCTCCACCATCAGGCTGATCCCGCCGCAGAAGATGGCCGTCACCGCATCCGGCAGCGCGGGCATGTCGGCGGCCATCAGCATCCGCCCGGCGGTGTTCTCGTCATAGAAGGCATAGCTGGCCTGACCGTTCACCAGCCGCACGAAGGCCAGCGTCGTCGGCCGGGCGCTGCGGATCGCCAGCGAGGTGTCCACCCCCGACGCCGCCAGCGACGCCTCCAGCATCTGCCCGAAGAGGTCGGTGGAGAGGCCCGACAGGAACCCCGCCGGCGCGCCGAGGCGGCCAAGGGCGATGGCGGTATTGAACACGGCGCCGCCCGGATAGGGCGCGAAGGCGGGCTCGCCCGCGGCGCTTGTCCGCGGCAGCATGTCGATCAGCGCCTCGCCGCAGCTCAGGATCATGGTCGCCTCCGTGGGTGTGATAGCGGTAACGCCGCCGTGTCATAGCGCCTTTGCCGGGGCTGCGGCAAGAGCGGCTCAGCTCTGCGAGATCAGCGCAATCGCACCCGCCACCAGCAGCGCCAGCAGCACCGCGAAGGCGATCTTCCACGGCGAATACGGCCGCTCGCCCTGCACCTTGCCGGTCTGGCCGTTGACGACGAAGCGGAAGCTGCGGCCGCGATACTTGTAGGCGGCGGTCCACACCGGCAGCAGGATGTGCTTGAAGGTCTCGTTGTAATGCGTTGTGTTGATTGCGGAAATCCGCTGCTCATCCCCGCCGATATCGGCCCGCACATCGCCCGCGATCACCCCCGCCATGATCTCGCGCGCCGCGGCATGGCCCTCGGGCAGGGTGACGGTATAGCCCTCGGCCAGAAAGCCCGACAGGTAGTCCGCGCGGTAGGGCACCAGCGCCCCAAGGTCCCAAGGCTGCAAAGCATCGGTATGGCTGCGCGGCAGGCTTTTCGCGGCCAGCACCAGCAGGTCATCGAACTTGCGCGCCACGGCGCCCGAGGCGGCGCGCCAGCGGGTGTGGCGCACCTGTTCGGTGCGCTGCTGCGACTTGCCGTTGACGGTGACGGTGCGGGTGCGCGTCTCGTAGTAGTAATCCCCACGCTGGCCGGTATAGCGGCTGCGGGTATCGGCATCGAAGGTCCAGAACGGGGTGTAGATGCCCTGAATGCGTCGCCCCTTGCGCGCATACTCGCCAAGGCCCGAGGGCGCGAACCAGCGCGCCTTGAGCCAGCGGCCAAGCGCCTCGCGCGCCGCCTCCTCGGTCACGGCAAACGGGATCAGGCCCTGCGGCTTGATGCTGCGGCTGGTGCCGGTATCCACCACCACCGGCGTCGCGCAGAACGGGCATTCGGCGGCGTGGCGATCCCCGGTGAACTCCACCACCGCGCCGCAATTGGGGCAATGGGTGGTGCGATGATCGGCCACCGCCCCCTGCGGCAGGTCGGCCGCCAGCCCGTCTTGCAGATCCAGCTCCACCAGCCCGGTGCGGGACAGCTTGTCCTCGGCCTCCGGCACCTCCTGCGCATGGCCGCAATGGGCGCAGACCATGCGGGTCTGGCCGGGGGCATAGCGCAGGTCGGCGCCGCATTGCTCGCAGGGGTAGTGGTGTTCGCGGGCTGGCAAGCGTCAGGCTCCCGGCAGGGGCGGCGGCACCTGCGCGAACACCGGCGCCAGCGCGGCGACCTCGCCCGCAGGCTCCCATCCGGCCATGCCCGAGGACCAGACCAGCGTGGCGCGGGTCAGCGCGCCGGAGGCGGCCATGCCGCGCAGTGCGTCCATCCCGAAGGGGCCCTTGCTGGCCCCGTCCTGCACCACATGGAATTGCGCGCCGCCCGGCAACGGGGGCGGCACCGCCCCTTGGCCTGCCTGCGCGCCCGCGCCCTGCGGCGCCGTCCCCCAAGGACCGCCCGCAGCCGCCATCTGGCTGCCCATCGCCATGCCAAGCCCGGCGCCGATCCCCGCGCCCATGCCGGAGTTTTCCGTCGTCGCCGCAGCCCCCATCGCTTCGGCCGCCGAGAATTGCGCATAGCGGCTGAGGTCGCCGACAATCCCCATCGAGGTACGCTTGTCCAGCGCCGCCTCCACCGCCTCGGGCAGCGAGATGTTCTCGACATAAAGCTCGGGGATCGACAGCCCATAGCCCGCAATCGTCGGCGAAATCGCGGCCGTCACGATGCGCGAGAAATCGGCGGTGTTGCCGGCCATGTCCAGCACCGGGATGCCGCTGGTGGTCACGACGCGCGAAAATTCCTGCACGATCACGTTGCGGATATGCTCGGAAACCTCGTCGGCGGTGAACTCGCCATCGGTGCCGACGATCTCCTTCAGGAACAGCCCCGGATCGGTGACGCGCATCGAATAGCTGCCAAAGGCGCGCAGCCGCAGCGGCCCGAATTCGGGGTCGCGCGCCATCACCGGGTTCTTGGTGCCCCATTTCAGCCCGTTGAAACGCACGGTCGAGACGAAGTAGATCTCGGACTTGAACGGCGACTGGAAGGCATGGTCCCAGTGCTGGAGCGTGGTCATCACCGGCATGTTGTTGGTCTCGAGCTGGTAGAGCCCCGGCCCGAACACGTCGGCCAGCTGGCCTTCATGCACGAACACCGCCGCCTGCCCCTCGCGCACCGTCAGCTTGGCGCCATACTTGATCGCATGGCCCTCGCGCTCGAACCGCCAGACCATCGTGTCGCGGGTGTCATCCGTCCAGTGGATGACGTCGATGAACTCGCCCCGCAGAAAATCGAAAATGCTCATACCAGTTCCTCCACTAGCGGCTCAGCTTTCGCCGCCGATCAGTTCATAGGCCATTGTCTCCACGATGGGCCGCGCCTGTTCGGGGGTCATCCCCGGGCGCAGCCGCTTGTCGTAGAGCATCTTCAGAAGCAATTCGTCATGCCGGGTCAGCAGCGCGAACTCCTCGTCATCGTTGAAGATCGAGGGGCGCGCCGAGGGGCTGTCATTGGCCAGCCCCAGCCCCTGCGCCACCTCTTCGTGGATGCACGAGAGGCGCATCTTGTCGGGATGCTCGGCCCGGATCACCGCCACCGCGCGGGTATAGGCAGAGCTCTGGCCGCTGGAGAAGGCGAAGACCACGCAGAAGGTTGATTCCGGCAGGTCGAGAATCGTCGAAATCGAGACCGGGTCGATCCCGGGCACGATCTGTTGCAGCCTGCTGCCATAGGCGCGGCGCTCATCCTCGTTCAGGATCAGCACATGGTAATTGGCGCCGGGGCCGTCGGCCATGCGGATCGGGTGGCCGCTGGCGCGCGACAGCTGCGCGGCATAGGCCCGCAGCTCGGCCCGGTCGCGGGCGCGCTGCGCCTCGGGCACGCCGGCCCCGAACTCTACCGCCATCCGCACCGGCTGCTCCCAGCGGCGCAGCCGGCTGGGGGTGTTCTGCGCGACAAAGCTGCCACCGCGCAGCACATACTCGTCATAAAGCGCGATGCGGATGAAGTTCTCGGCCAGCTGCCGGTCGTTGAACGGGGTATCCGGGCCACCGCCATCGGTGCGCAGCAGCCCGCGCGACAGCAGCGTCGCCTCGACCCGCGCCAGCCGTGCCCGCATCGCCACGCTGGCGGCCGAAGGGGCCGCCTCGGCCGGCGCCACCGCCCGGTCGGGCCGCTCTGGTGGCACGGGCACCGAGGTGGGCACGGTGGCCTCACAGGCGGCCAGAAGCGCCGCCACCGTCACGGTGGTGGCGGCGCGCAAGCCAGAGCGCAGGCGGGAACCGCGCACCATCGGTCAGACAGCGGCGCCGGTATTGGCACCGGCGCCGGGCTTGCGGGCACTGGCCGAGGCGAGGGTATCGCGCAGTTCCGCCTCCATCTTCTGCAGGTCGGTCTCGGCGCTGGCGCGGCGGGCCTTGCCTTCGTCGGCAATGCGCAGGCTGTCCTCGATGGTGGCGATCAGCTCGGCATTGGCCACCTTCACCGCCTCGATGTCGAACACGCCCCGCTCCATTTCCGTGCGCACGGTCGCATTGGCGGTGCGCAGGTTCTTGGCGTTGGCGGTCAGCAGCTCATTGGTCAGGTCGTTCGCCTCGCGCACCGCAGCCGCGGCCTCGGTCGACCGCTGGATGGTCACCGCCTGTGCCAGCTGGGTTTCCCACAGCGGCACGGTGTTCACGAGCGTGGAGTTGATCTTGGTCACCAGGCTCTTGTCATTCTCCTGCACCAGCCGGATCGAGGGCAGCGACTGCATCGTCACCTGCCGCGTCAGCTTCAGGTCATGCACCCGGCGTTCCAGATCGTCGCGGGCGGCGCGGATGTCGCGCAGCTCTTGCGCGGCCATCACCTGCTCGGCCTCGGGCGCGGCGGCGACCTCGGCTTCCTTGGCCGGGATCAACGTGCCGTCGATCTCGCGCAGCTTTTCCTCGCCCGCGGCAATGTAGATCGCCAGCTGGTCATAGAAGGCGAGGGTTTTTTCATACAGCATGTCAAGCGACTTGATGTCCTTCAGCAGCTTGTGCTCATGCCCCAGCAGTGCATCGGTGATCTTGTCGATCTGGCCCTGCACATCCTCGAACCGCGCTACGAACTTGGCAAAGGGCGCGCCGCGGCCGAGCAGCTTTTCCCACCAGCTGGGTTTGCGGCGCACGTCGAGTTCCGACACCGAGAAGCCGCGGATGGTGCTGACGATGTCGCGCAGGCTGTCCCCGGCCGGGCCGACATCCTTGTTCTTCACATCGGCCAACATCGCCTGGCTGATCTGCTGAAGCTCGGCCTGCGCGGCCGATCCGAAATTGACGATGGAGCCAGAGTCGGACAGGTCGATCTCGCCCATCGCCTTGCGGATAGTGTCGGCAACCGGCGGCGGCGCTTCCTCCAGCGCCACAATGGCGGTGCCGGGCTGCGGCAGGATGGTGGCGGTCAGCGCCTCGACCTCGGCAAGGTCGGCCGCGGCTTGCTGGCGGGTGGTATCGGTCATGCGGATCGTCCCCTTATACCCGGCGCTTCTTGGCGCCCTTGTCACTTGTCGCCTCGTTACTTGTCGCCCGGCAGCAGCCCCTCGCGGGCCAGCCTGTCGCGCAGCACGTCGATCTCGACCGTCAGGTCGCTGCGGTCGTCCAGCAGCAGCGTCTGGCTGCGGGCGGCGAAATTCGCCTCCAGATCCTCCAGGAATGCCTCATACTGTGCCCGTGCGTCGGTATCGCGACTGCGCAGCCACAGATCGGCGAATTTGGTCGTCGCATTGCGCGCGCCCTCCAGATAGACGCCCAGCCAGCGCCGCGCGGCGGTCAGGTCGCGCGGATCTTCTTCGACCCGCGTGAACATCTCGCGCACCGTGGTTTCAAAGCGGGCGACGCGGGCAATCAGCGTCCGGTCGCCGGTGCGCCCGATGGCATCGCGCATCGCGGCCAGATGCCGCTCGCCCTCATCCAGCACCCGCGCAACCCGGCCGGACTGGAAGGCATCGACGCCCGCGGCCAGCTTGTCGCGCAGGGGGTCGACCCCGAAGGCCAGCACATGCAGGACGGCGGCAACGACACCGAAGATCGCCGGGGCCAGTACCGCGCCCGCATCGACCGGCGCGCCGGGCGAGAGGGTGGCAAGCGCCACGCCGGTGCCGCTCAGCACCGCGCCAAACAGCTTGCGCGGGATCGCCGGGCGCCGGGCCGTGGCGCGCGCATCGAAAGCCGCCTGCGCCCGCACCCCTTCCGACGTCAGCCAGGCGCCGCCCCACAGCACCGCCAGCGCCGCAAGGTCGGTCGCCAGTTCCAGCGCGCCGCCGGAAAAGGCAGTGAACAGCAAGGGGACGGGGGCCAAGAACAGCAGATTGCGCCGCGCCCGCATCGGATCGGGCCCGCGCGCCCGGCGCAGGTCCGGCGTGTCGGGTTCGGGGCGCGGCCTTGCCTCGCCGCCCGGCGAGTAGCGTCCGCCAAAGCGCTCAGCCATCACAGCCCCTCCAGCCAGCCTGCGGAGGTGCCGGCGATCAGCACGAACAGCGCCGCATAGGCCAGCTTCGGCACCGCGCCGGTGCCCTGCACCTCTCCGGGTGCCGCGGGCTCACTGATCCGCGCGAGCCCTGCGGCGAAGCGCCCCACCCACAGCACGGTCGCCACCAGCACGGCAGCCAGCACGACGATGAGAACCAGTCTTTGCATCGGCACCCCGATCCGGCGGTTGAGGTCGTCGGTCATTCGCACAACGGCGAACGCAGTCCCCCTCACCATATGGGATGCCCGGCGCGGGGGCCAGCACCAAGGCAAACGGCCGGAGCGTTCCCGCCCGGCCGTTGCTGCAGTGCTTGTGCGGATCGGTTACCGAGGCCCGCGCGGCCCCTTCGGAGCCCCGCTCTGAGAGCCGCCCTGGCCGCCTGCCCGAGGCTTGCCGCCAAACCCGCCGGGCTTCCCGCCCGGCTTGCCGCCGAACCCCCCCGGCTTGCCCGCAAAGCTGCGCGGCTTGTCACCGTCAGCGCGGGGCTTGCCCGCATAGGCCGGCTTGTCACCGTAGCTGCGACGCTCGCCACCGGCGCCCTCGGCGCGCGGTTTCCCGGCATAGGCCGGCTTGTCGCCGTAGGCCCGGGGCTTGTCGCCGTCCGCGCGCGGCTTGCCTGCGTAGGCCGGCTTGTCACCGTAGCTGCGACGCTCGTCACCGCCTTCGGCGCGAGGCTTGCCGGCATAGGCCGGCTTGTCACCGTAGGCCCGGGTCTTGTCGCCGTCCGCGCGCGGCTTGCCTGCGTAGGCCGGCTTGTCACCGTAGCTGCGACGCTCGCCACCGCCTTCGGCGCGAGGCTTGCCGGCATAGGCCGGCTTGTCACCGTAGGCCCGGGGCTTGTCGCCGTCCGCGCGCGGCTTGCCCGCGTAGGCCGGCTTGTCACCGTAGCTGCGACGCTCGCCACCGGCGCCCTCGGCGCGCGGTTTCCCGGCATAGGCCGGCTTGTCGCCGTAGGCCCGCGGCTTGTCGCCATCCGCGCGAGGCTTGCCTGCGTAGGCCGGCTTATCCCCGTAGGCCCGACGCTCGCCACCGCCTTCGGCGCGAGGCTTGCCGGCATAGGCCGGCTTGTCGCCATAGCTGCGACGCTCACCGCCCCCCTCGGTCCGCGGCTTCGCTCCGTAGGCAGGCTTGTCCCCGAAGCTCCGCGGCTTGTCGCCGAAGCTGCGACGCTCGCCACCCGCACCCTCGGCCCGCGGCTTCGCGCCATAAGCCGGCTTATCGCCATAGCTCCGCGGCTTGTCGCTATCCGAGCGCGGCTTCACGCCGTAAGCGGGCTTCGCGCCATAGGCCGGTTTGTCCCCAAAGCTCCGCCGTTCGCCGCCCTCGGCCCCGTCGCGCGCCCCGGCAAACCGCGGCTTGTCGCCATAGCGGCGCTCGCCGCCGCCCTCGCGGCTGACGCGGGCCGGGCGGGCGCCGCCGCCGGTGCGGGCACCTCCGCGGGCGGCCTGCCTGGCCTCCTCGCGCTCCTCGGCGCCGGGCAGCAGCGGGCCCAACTGGTCGCGCATCACCTTGGCCTTCACCTCGGTCACGTCGCCGGGGTTCATATCGTTCAGCCGGAACGGGCCATAGCTCACCCGGATCAGCCGGTTCACCGTCAGCCCCACCACCGTCATCGCCCGGCGGATCTCGCGGTTCTTGCCCTCGCGGATGCCGACGGTCAGCCAGGCATTGGCGCCCTGCTGGCGGTCCAGCTCCACGTCCATCGGCAAGAACTCGTCGCCCTCGATGGTCAGCCCGCGGCGCAGCGGATCGAAGGTTGCGTTGTTCGGCTGGCCGTTCACCCGCACCCGGTACTTGCGCAGCCAGCCGGTCTCCGGCAACTCCAGCGCGCGCTTCAGGTCGCCATCGTTGGTCAGCAGCAGCAGCCCTTCGGAATTGAGGTCGAGCCGCCCGACGCTCATCACCCGCGGCATCCCCTCGGGCATGGTGTCAAAGACGGTCTGGCGGCCCTTCTCGTCCCTCTCGGTCGTCACGAGGCCGAGCGGCTTGTAATAGAGCCACAGCCGCGTCGGCTGCTTCTCGTCGATGGGCTTGTTGTCCAGCGTCACCCGGTCATTCGGGCCGACATCCAGCGCCGGGCTGTCGATGATCTTGCCGTTCACCGCCACGCGGCCGGCGACGATCATCTTCTCCGCATCGCGGCGCGAGGCGATGCCGACGCGCGCCATCAGCTTGGCAATGCGCTCGCCGTTGGAGGTGTCGGATTTTCCGGTGTCGGACGTCATGGGGTCTCTCCTCGAGAATGCGGCGACATCTCGTCGCTAAAGCAAAGTGCAAGCGGCCCCTCTACAGCAAACGGGGTGGCAAGAAAAGCGTCTTGCACAGGAGGCTTGCACGCGGGGCAGGGGCGGGGCATCAACCAAGGATGACCGGGTTCCGCAGCCATATGGACGCCGCCCTAACCGAGGCCCGGGCCGCGGGCCAACGCGGCGAGGTGCCGGTGGGCGCGGTCGTGGTCTCCCCTTCGGGGCGCATCGTCGCCGCCGCCGGCAACCGCACCCGCGAGTTGGCCGATCCCACTGCCCATGCCGAGATCCTCGCCCTGCGCGCCGCCTGCGCCGCCGCCGGGTCGGAGCGCCTGCCGGGCCATGACCTCTATGTCACGCTCGAACCCTGCCCAATGTGCGCTGCCGCCATCGGCTTCGCCCGCATCGCCCGGCTCTACTATGGCGCTGCCGATCCCAAATCCGGCGGCGTGGCGCAGGGTGCCCGGGTCTTCGCCCACCCCCAATGCCACCACGCGCCCGAGGTCTATGACGGCATCGGCGGGGCGGAAGCGGAACGGCTGCTGAAGACCTTCTTCGCCGAGCGAAGGGGAGGAGGCGCTGCCCCCTCTTGAGCCTGCGGGTCAATTCACCCCCGGGCTATGTTAGCCAGCAGGAAGACGCGGGCGTTTTGTGCTTCTTGCTGGTCCAAATATCCCGGGGGTGCGGGGGCTGGCCCCCGCTGCGGTCACCATCGTTGCCAGCGCGTGCGAAATACGCGAAGGTTGCAATATTCATCTGTGTCTATGTGATAAGGGAGGATCGCATGAACCTGTTCCGTCTGACGTTTTCGGGGCTTCTGCCCGCCGCATTCGCGGCCGGCCTTCTTGCCGCGCCCCTGGCCGCGCAGGATGCTGCGCCCATGGCATCCAGCACGCCCGCCAAGGTCGCCATCCACGTCGATCAGGATGACCCGGCGACGATGAACATGGCGCTGAACAATGCCGCGAACATCGCCAAGCATTATGGCGATCTGGGGCAGGAGGTGGTGATCGAGATCGTAACCTATGGCCCCGGCGTCCATATGCTGCGCGAGGATACCTCGCCCGTCGCCGACCGGATCGGGATGATGGCGATGGAAATGGACAATATCAGCTTCTCGGTCTGCCTGAACACCGTCGAGGCGATGGAGCAGAAGGCCAAGAAGGACGTGCCGCTGCTGGAGGAGGCCACCGAAGTGCCCTCGGGCGCCGTACGGCTGATGGAGTTGCAGCAGCAGGGCTACGCCTACCTGCGGCCCTAGGTGCGGGAGGCAAAGCAGGAAGGGGGCGCTGCCCCCTCTTGAGCCTGCGGCTCAATTCACCCCTGGGATATTTTGGCCAGCAAGAAGGCACGAGCGTTTTGTGCTTCTTGCTGGCCCAAGTATCCCGGGGGTGCGGGGGCTGGCCCCCGCTGGCTCGCCGCTGGCGCCGCGCCTACAGCGTGATCGCCACCAGCACCTCAGGCTCGATCACATTCACACCCGGCAGGGCGGCGGCCAGGGGTGCGGCCGATTGTGCCAGCAGCGGGAAGGTGCGGTAGTGGCAGGGGATCACGGTCTTGAAGTCGAAGAACCTCTTCGCCGCATAGGCCGCGCGGTGCATGTCCATCGTGTAATGCCCGCCGCAGGACAGGATGCCGATATCGGGCGCGTGCAGGTCGTTGAAGACGGCCATGTCGGCCATCACGTCGGTA
>Ga0209347_1006642_pt1 | contig 10124 bp, 9 predicted proteins | sample AutmiccommuBRH23_FD_187382 | JGI IMG/M metagenome (GOLD analysis project Ga0209347, IMG submission 187382) | Deep subsurface microbial communities from Mt. Terri, Switzerland - Autotrophic microbial communities BRH/23 (SPAdes) (version 2) | ecosystem: Environmental > Aquatic > Deep subsurface >... | reverse complement strand
GAGACGATTGCTGCGGGTTCTCTCCTTAACCGCCGGATGCCTGTTTCTTGCGACGCTGTTTCTGAATCAGACGCGGTCCTTGTGGCTGGGCACGATCGGGACCGTTCCTTGTCTGCCCATGGTGTTTAAGGACAGGTTCCCTATCTGGCGTATCGCGAAGTTCACGCTCGTTGGAGTAGTTCTGCTTGTGGTTGGGACCTTTTGTCTTCAGCGTGCCATGCCGGGCCTCAGTCCCTTTGAAATGGCAACGGGAAGGGTGACGGAATTAGTGTCAAATGATGCGAAGTACAACCTGCATAGGGGAACGCGTGAGGCAGCGTTCGCTCTGGAGATGAATGCTTGGTGGGACGGGACGCTGATTTTCGGCCGTGGGCTGTGGTATATCCAGGGAGCGGAAGGGCGGACTCGTGCGACTCTCAAGGATATCGCCTATGCCCACTTGGGGTACGTTACGTATCTGTCTCAGTTGGGTATTGTCGGCCTGATTGTGTATGGGCTCTTTCTGCCGTTGAGTGTGTTGCGCGATGCACGGTGGTTGTGGACTCTTGGCGAGTCCGATGTGCTTGACTATGCTGCGTTGCTTGGAGGGGCGTCGATCATCTGTCTCTCGCTGATGTTCGCGGCGAGTGGTCATTTCCTCAGCGTGGCGTATGAAGCGCCGGGAGTGCTATATGGAGCGTTGTCGGCCGCGGTCAGTGCCCGGCGGTGCGGCACGAGAATCAGAATATAGCCCTGGCTGAATCCGTCATTCGAGAGACAAGCTTCCACGAACTACCATAGTCACTGCCGTCTTTACAGGCAGCAGATTATATGAACATCATGTGTGACCCCAAGGATAAATTCCGGCTGCAACGGCAAGAAACGATAGATGCGGCAGTGATGCGAAGGGTAATGTGTATGCACGGGAAGCCCCGACCCCATCGGTGCAAATCCTTGGATGTCTGTGGCATCGAAGACTTTGCACACTTTCCACGGTTGAGGATTGGATGATGAGCGATCAACAGGCGGTTAGTATTCAAATCACTCCGCTGGACCCCGCGAATCGCTCCTTGGCAGACAACGTATCATGTGTGCATCGGGGAGAGTTAATGAGGGTGTGTTTGTCGCTCGGCAGAGCAACGCTGCTCCTCTGGTTTCTGTGGCTGTTGTTCTTCAGTGCAGATGCGATGCTACCGTACATACGAGCCGGACACGTTATCATATATTCGGCAAAAGCTGAGACCTTGTGCAACTCTCTGGTGTTTCCGCCTCATGTGCAACACAAGGTCCTCGTGTTCGGCAACAGCACGATTCTGAGCGGATTCGTACCAGAGAGATTCGACGCGATGAGTCCCTCGGTTGCTTCATACAATTTGGGGCTTCCGGACTCATGCAGGTTCATAGATGAACTCGAACTTCTCGTTCGCCGTGGTCAAATTCCTACTCACGTGCTGTTCTCGGTTGCGTGGCCCCGGAGGGAAGAAGAGGGCAAATCGTCTGCGGAGCCGGTAGACAAGGCAATCATCAATACCCTGTTCCCTTTTCGTGATTTGCCCCGCAATGTCTGCCTGTTCATGCTTCGGGCACGCGCCCGCGGGGGCGTACAGGGGTACTACGAACACGGCCGGGCAAGTGTCCAGAAGATGATCCAGGACCGTGGATACTATTTCATCGAGGGGCAAAGCCATTTCCCCGGCCATTGCCTTCCGGTGGATTTCCGCCTCCAGTCAGACCGTTCTGATGAGGTCCACGCGCGGGATTTTGATCTCACGAGCGACATATTCACGAGACTGCAGGCGCTGCAGAGGCAATACGGAATACAATTTTGTATTATCCCATATTATCACCGGGAAGGCAAATGGGCGCAGCCACCGGCGGTGAGCCAGAACTCAACTCTCTTTCGGAATCATAGCGGCTTCTTTGTATTGGGGCCTGAGTATTTCCTATTTCCCAATCGAGACTTCTCAGATCCCGAGCATCTGAATCCTGACGGTGCGCGGTTGTACACCGAGAAGCTTGCCGCGCTCTTCTTGTCGCATATCGGCGAAAACGAGATTATGCACAATCCAGGCATTGATGGCTCACAAGGGCTGGAGAAGTAAGGAAAGACACACCACGTAACTATGCTCTTCAATTCCTTTCACTTCGTTGTCTTCTTTACAGTGGTTGCTGCGGCCTACCTCTCTGTGCCGAACCGTGCGAGATGGTTCATCCTCTTGTGCGCCAGCTACTATTTTTATGCCTGCTGGAATCCCAAGTATCTCCTTCTCATCGTTGGATCAACGCTTGTCACGTATGTGACAGGGATTCTGATCGAGCGTGCCCCCACTGTGTTTACGAGGAAGGCATTCGTCGCCCTAAGTCTTGGCTGTAATCTCGGACTACTGTGCTGCTTCAAGTATCTTCCCTTTCTCGGTAGGGTGCTGCAGGACATCGTGGATCTGTGGAATCCGGCGGTTGTCTTGCCACGATATGAGTTCCTTCTTCCAGTAGGCATCTCCTTCTATGTGTTTCAGGCGTTGGGTTATACGGTCGATGTGTACCGCAGGAACACCCCGGCAGAGAAGCACCTCGGCATTTTCGCCCTCTACGTCTCGTTCTTTCCGCAGTTGGTCGCCGGTCCAATTGAAAGATCGAATCGGCTATTGCCTCAGTTCAGAGAGCGCAGACCGTTCACCTACGACAACTTCAAGATGGGCATGCAGTTGGCGATGTGGGGACTCTTCAAGAAGATCGTCGTCGCCGACTCCGCCGCCGTCGTCGTTGACACGGTCTATGGTTTGCCGGACGAGTATTCCGGTCCGGTACTTCTGATTGCCACGTTCCTGTTCTCCATCCAGATCTACTGTGACTTCTCCGGGTATTCTGATATTGCGATCGGAGTCGCGAGGATTCTTGGATACGATCTGATGACGAACTTTCGGCAGCCCTACTTTGCGAAGTCCGTTGCCGAGTTCTGGCGGCGTTGGCATATCTCACTTTCCACATGGTTTCGGGACTACATGTACGTTCCCCTGGGTGGGAATCGTGTCGGAAAATTGCGATGGGCGGCCAACATTATGATCGTCTTCACCGTGAGCGGATTGTGGCATGGGGCGAACTGGACATTCGTGATCTGGGGAGCGCTCCATGGCGTGTATCTCGTCGCCGGGAACGTCATCCGTGCCGTGCGACAGCGTTACATGGGGAAAGGGGAGGCTGGTTTTCCGAGGTTGTGGAACGCGTGCGGGACTATCGTGGTATTCGTCCTTGTCTGTTTGGCATGGGTGCCATTCCGAGCGCAGTCTGTGAGAGATGCTGCCGCCATCTACCTGCGCATGCCTGCTCTCAGTGGCTTTCGGATAGCGGACCTGTGGACCCTGGGGCTCCCTCGATTCGAGATGATGACGACCCTGGCCATGGTGGGGTTGCTGCTTCTTGTTGAGTTCACTCAGATGGCAAGCCCCGAATGGGGACGCACTCTGTGGCGGCGCAGCGGTTTTCGACATGCAGCCTGCTCAGTGTGTTTCTACCTGATTGTATTCTTCGGCGTCTTTGGCGGTGTGGAGTTCATTTACTTTCAGTTCTGAGTGCACTTCTACTGAATCGCTATTCGGAAGAAGTCCAGTTGGAGTGAATGCTATGCAGGTATAGGTAGAGGAAGTTAGGCAATGACGTATGTTGTCTTCTTCTTGGACGGGACCTTTCTATCGTCTCATTATGTCATCGCGACGTCTTAGGTGGTTGCCTCGATAATCTGTCTGTCTCTGGAAATCGTGATGAGTTCCCATTCTCTGGGGTTTGGCCATGAAGCGATAGGTGTCGGATATGGAGGTAGGTGAGATGTGTCGTGGGCTCAACAAGCCACGTCTGGATGTGATCTGCATGTGCCTCGACGGCTTATTGTGTTCACGTCTTCTTCAAGAGACAGCCAAGTATCTGCCTATGAAGATCGCATCGATCCTACTGATTTCACGCGGAGTGAGTATGGCTGGTGATCCCTGTATTGTGGAGGTGCCCTCTTGAGTAGATCGAAACCTGCTTCAAATGTGGAATGGCAAAAATGGGGTGAAATCGATCCATTGTTTGCGGTTGCATCATGGGAAGGCCACGAGAGAAGTGGTGCTACACCCTGGAATGACGCTGAGTTTTATGCTTTGGGCGCCTCGGATTGGAGAGATTGTGTTCTACATTGGCAGAGATATGGATTGAAGACAGACGCTTGTTTGGAGATTGGGTGTGGGGCTGGGCGCATTACGAAATGGCTCGCAGAATCCTTCTCAGCGACTTACGCATTGGATATCTCCCCTGAGATGATTCAATATGCCAAGAACCATATCGACCATCGTTCAGTGGAATTCGTGCTTTCGGATGGCGCTGAGATCCCCCTTCCTGACAGTTCAATTTCAAGCGTCTTTTCGACACATGTCTTTCAGCATTTTGACTCATTCGCACATGCGGACGCCTATTTTGCTGAGATATCGAGAGTACTTCAGGCGGATGGGACCATTATGATACATCTGCCGATATATCGCTGGCCAGCAATGGGTCGGTTGTTTGGCGGTATCTACAAGCTCCGACGAATTCTCGGGAATGTGAGGGCGGCAGTAAACCGTCTTCTCACAGTTCACAACATGGCCAAGCCGATCATGCGGGGGACGGTGTATCCTATATCATACTTTTATAGTACTCTTCCTCGGCTGGGGTTTGAAGACATTGAAGTCCATACTTTTCTGCTCAGCAGTAATCGTAGTATGCATCCATTCGTATTTGCGAGGAAAGGGAAGGCGAGCAAGTCGATTGTATGACAGGCAGTGGTATCGTATTCCACAGTCTGACTGGCCCGTCTATGAGTAGGATGTCAAGATGCCCGCGTTGCCGAGAATCTCCATCGTAACACCGTCTTTCAATCAGGCCGATTATCTCGGCGAGACCATTGAGTCTATCCTGAGTCAGGACTACCCGAATCTGGAGTACGTGATTGTCGATGGTGGCAGCACAGACGGCAGTGTGGACATTATCAAGCGGTACAAGCGTCATTTAGCTTACTGGGTCAGTGAGAAGGATTCGGGCCAGTCAGAGGCTATCAACAAAGGATTTGCCAGGTGCAATGGAGATCTCTTTAACTGGATTAATTCGGACGATATGCTGTTTCCGGGAGCTTTGCGCCAGATCGCTGAGATTTTCTTTCGGCATCCTGGTGCAGATATAATCGTTGGCTGTAACGCTCGGAGTGACAAGGAGGGGAGGATTACTCGTGTGAGCGCTCCCCCATCGCGACAGTCCATGTCTCCGTCGTGTTTCCTCTTCTGGATTGGGCAGCAGTCCACGTTTATCGCGGCACCTGTATTCAAACGCGTGGGTGGAGTTCGTGAGGATCTGCATTGCATCATGGATTATGATCTGTACTATCGTATCTTTTCCGGTGGTGGGCGATATGTTCGCACAAAGAGCTTGATTGGCCTCATAAGGGAACATCCAGAAGCCAAAGGAGTGGCGAAACAAAGTAGTTGGGATCCCGAGCGCACGCGAATACTGGCCGAGTATGGTGTCAGTCCCTTCAGTGTGAACGCGGCGCGAGGGAAGGCCAGATTGGGGCGGCTGTTGGATGGCAGTTACTTGCGTTCATGGTTAACCCTGCGAAAATGGAAGGGGCGGCGCATTGGCGGTAGTGTCGGTCTCATGGACACGTGCACTGTTCTCGGCACACGTGGTGCTATGCATGGTGGCACAGAATGAATGTGGACTTCATTGTACCGTATTGGGCAGATTCCTTTGGTGGCCCGGTCACAGTAGCCAAGGGGATGGGACAATCCCTTGCCGTCTGGGGCCATGGTGTCTCTTACTGGGCCGCGACTGGAAAGGCAGAGTGCGCGGGGACAACGATGGCTGGGGATGCGAGTCTATTCGATACGGATTGGCCTCATGCATGGCGTCGATCTATCGGTCTGAAGCAGGCATTGTGCAAGGCGGTTCCCGTGGCCGAGATTCTGCAGATCCAAAGTATTTGGATGTATCCATCCTACGTGGCAGGCCGCATAGCCTGCAAGAGTAATGTCCCTTATGTCATTTGTCCCGCCGGCACGTTGCAGCCTTGGGCGCTTGGGAACGGCCGTCTGAAACGGTTGAAGAAGGCGGCGTATTTTCGTCTGATCGCCAAGTCTCTCATGGATCGGGCGGCGTGTGTTCAGGCGGCGTCCGTGCAGGAGGCTGAACAGGTCCGAAGACTCGGACACGCTGGTCCCGTGACGATCATCCCGAATGGAGTGGATATAGGCGGGTTGGATGATGGGGATCGTGAGGCGGCCGAGACGTGCTGGCCCGTTCTGAAGGATCGGCCGGTCGTGGCGTTCATGTCCCGTTTGAGCCCGGAGAAGGGGCTGGATCTGCTGATCCCTGCGTGGTCGGAGATCATCAAGTCCCCCGGTTGCAGGGACGCCATGCTGGTCCTCGCCGGTCCTGACTGTCGCGGGTACGAAGAGACGGTTAAAGCGATGATTGACAAGCACGGAGTCGGTTCTGCCGTTCTCCTGCCCGGGATGGTGCAGGGGGCGAGAAAGGTTTCGCTGCTCAAGCGAGCCGATGTCTTCGTTTTGCCATCCTATTCCGAGAATTTCGGGATCGTTGTGGCCGAAGCGCTGGCCTGTGGCACACCGGTCATTACCACGACGGGGACGCCGTGGGAGGAACTGCAGACCGTGGATGCAGGACGGTGGGTGCCTCCGACGAAAGAGGACATCGGCCGGGCGTTGCGTGAGTTGCTGAGTATGTCCGAGTCGCGGCGAGAGGAGATGGGCCGCAGGGGCGCGGCGCTGATTCGCGAGCATTACACCTGGGATCAGGCCGCACGCAAGTTCCTGACGGTCTGCGATTGCGTGCTGAACGGAAAATCAATCCCATTGCACCCGGAACCCATGGAACCGGGAAAGGTTGACTTTTGAGAGTCTGCTATCTCTTGCCGCGTTTGCACCTTGGAGGGACGGGAGTCGTCGTCGGCGGATGCGCGGCGAACTGCACTTCCCTGGCACTGGAATTGAAGCGGCAGGGCGTTCAGATGGAACTGCTGGCCCCGGTGTCCGCTGAGGCGATGACGTGTCTGGCCGGCCATGCTCTGGCCGAGATCGTTCGACCGCTTCCTGAGACTGGGACGGGGCTCATGAGCAAGGGGATCGGGGCGATTCGCGTTCTACGTCGCGCCCTTGCCGCCCACGTGCGGGATAACCGGATCGACGTGGTCCATTCGCACTCAGGGACCTTTCCCTACGCCGTCCTTCCGCTGGGAGCCGACGGCAGGACCTCCGTTCGTCTCCATTCCCTCTACTGTCCTCTCGGGGCTCGCGGAGGTGTGTACAGCCGATGGTGGGAGAGGCCGGGCTTCGCTCGCATGCTCTTTGGGCGGTTGGACAGGGTTGTGGCTGTCACGGACAATGTCCGCCGGTCCATCGAAAGGGCGGGGGTCTCTCCTGAGCGGATCGAATCCATCCCCATGTGTGTGGACACGCAGCGGTTTCAGCCGAGAGAACACAGTACGCCGCTCCGTTATTTCTCCCAGAATGGCGATTCGATCCGGCTGCTGTACATTGGAAACGCCTCGAAGGAAAAGGGGCTGATCCCACTGCTGGATGCCGTGAAGCGGCTGGCTGGCGAGGGGATTCCCGTTTCTCTCGTTGCGGCGATCGAAAATCAGAGCCAAGTCAGGGAGTACGCCGCTGGCCACGATCTGGTGAAGCAACGGATCGAGGAATTGGAGATCGATAGGCAAGTCCGTTTGCTCGGTCTGGTGGATCGCATTGAGGATCTGTACGCGGAATCGGATTACCTGGTGATTCCCTGGGAGACCAGTCGCGGCCCGTCGGATTATCCCATGGTGGCCCTGGAGGCCATGGCGATGGGCAAGTGCGTCGTTGCGACTCCTGTCGGCGGATGTCCCGAGCTCCTGGATCACGGGAAGGCCGGGATTCTCACGGAAGGCTTCTCCGCAGAGAGTTTGGCGTCCGCGATCCGGTGCGCACGAGGCAATCGTGAAAACCGTCACGCGATGGAACGTGCGGCCATGCGGAAGGTGGGGGAACTATCGCTGAGCGCATCGGCGAGCCGAATGGTTTCACTCTATGAACGTCTGTTAAAGGCAAAGGGCCGCCGTGACTGAGAAACCGATATCGACGGATGCCGACTTTCGATTGTACGAGAAGACCGCCAGGCAGTACGACCGTGTGCGGTTCAGCGGTCTGGCCGGACAGTGGGGGCACCGTAGACAGGTGGAGGTCCTTCGGACTTTCTGCCAGGACTGGCGAGGCAAAAAGGTCCTGGAGATCGGGTGTGGAACGGGACGAATTACCGAGACGCTCGCTCGCTGGGGAGCCTGCGTTACGGCTACCGACATCAGCCGGAAAATGCTGGAGGTGGCCCGTGACCGCCTCCATTCGCAGGCGGACCTCCCGACGCCGGAGTTTCGTATCATGTCGGTGTTTGAGTGCGACTTGGATCTGCGGGTCTATGATTTCATCATCATGGTGAACGTCCTGGGCCGATTGTCGGACCCTGGCAGGGCGATTCGAGAAATTGCCTCGCGGATGGGGGAGCGGAGTCGTCTGATCTTCACATTTCCCTGCCTGACAAGCGTTCTGCTCCCGGCGGCGCTCGCCGTCAACCTGAGGGGCAGGAGTCTCATCCGTGAGGTGACGTCGCGATGGTATACACCGGGGACCATCCAGGAGTACTGTCGCCTCGCCGGTCTCGAGATCGTTCGATTTGACGGCAACCATTACGTTCCCGTGCCACGCCTGCTGTTTCCCACGCTGCCGTTGTTCTGGGCGTGCGACAAGGTGATCGGCAGGATCTCGCCACGCCGATGTCCGAGTGTTTTTGCCGAATGCAGGATCCAGGGCCGGTAGCGCTTAGCTTGGGTCGCAAGCAGGCTCCGCGCGTCTCGCGAGACGCGAATTGACTGAGGACCTCGCCCGCTTTCAGCCGAAGAATAGAGATGAAGTCCGTGTTTTTTCGCCGACGTGGCATGAACATGTGAAGGTGACGATGATGATAGCTCCGGCAAAGGACGATCGGCCGTTCTACGGCCCCGTGAACGAACCGGGCATGGCGCCCGGCTCCGTGTCTCCGTCAAATGGGATGAAAGTCTCCATTGTCACCGTCTGCTTCAACAGCGCCGCTACAATCGAGGATACGATTCGCAGCGTCCGAGAGCAGAAGTACGAGCATCTGGAGCACATCATCGTCGATGGCGGCTCGACCGATGGAACGCAGGGGATCGTCGGCCGATACAACGGCCGGATCAAGAAGTTCATCTCCGAGCCGGACCGGGGCATCTACGACGCCATGAACAAGGGATTGGGGCTGGCCACAGGCGATGTCGTCGGATTTCTGAACGCCGACGATGTCTATGCGTCCTCGACTGCCATCAGCGATATCGTTGCCGCCATGCATGAGGACGGGGCCGATGGAGCCTACGGGGACCTGGTCTATGTGCAAGACCACAATTCGGATCGTGTGCTTCGCTACTGGCGAGCGGGGGAGTATCGGCCAAGGGCCTTCTTCAGCGGCTGGGTGCCGCCCCATCCGACGTTCTTCTGTCGAGCCGCCGTGTATCGGGAACTCGGTGGATTCGATCCGGCCTACCGGATCGCCGGGGATTTCGAGTTGATGCTGCGATTCATCGAAAAGAACGGGGTTCGTGTGCAGTACATTCCCAAGCCCCTCGTCCGCATGCGGGCGGGTGGGCAGGCCAACCGGGTGCGCGGGATCATTCAGGGTAATCGCGAGATCGTCCGGGCGTTCCGCAGTAATGGCTTGGAATTCTCAAGCCGGTTCTTCTGCAGCAAACTGATTCGCAAAATGCGGCAGCTCCTGTGGAAGCCCAGCGTCAATCTTATTTCGTGAGATTGTCCAACGCTTTCTCCCGAGTCCATATCCGAACAATACCGCGGTGTGAATTCACAGACACCGTGCCAAAGACACTCTGCTCTGAGTTCCAGTGTCCCGCGCGTTCGTGTGACGGAGAGACGCGATTTGAGATTACTGATCTTGGCCCATGCCAATCGGACGGCGGGGCCGAAGTACGTGGCCACGAATCTGATCCGAGCACTGGCGAATCTGGGCCCCGGCGTTCGGGTGACTGCCGTGATGCCCGCGGGCTGTGGATATGAGCCGCT
>Ga0209347_1006641_pt1 | contig 10125 bp, 10 predicted proteins | sample AutmiccommuBRH23_FD_187382 | JGI IMG/M metagenome (GOLD analysis project Ga0209347, IMG submission 187382) | Deep subsurface microbial communities from Mt. Terri, Switzerland - Autotrophic microbial communities BRH/23 (SPAdes) (version 2) | ecosystem: Environmental > Aquatic > Deep subsurface >... | reverse complement strand
GTTCAGCGAGCCATCCAGCGCCGCGGTCAGCAGCGCGCGGGTGGCCTTGATCGGCATCCGCTTGCCGGTGCCAAAGGCGCCGCCGGTCCAGCCGGTGTTGACCAGCCAGCAATCGGCGCCATGCTCTGCGATCTTGGCCTGCAGCAGCTTGCCATAGGCCTCGGGGCGGCGCGGCATGAACGGCGCGCCAAAGCAGGTGGAGAAGGTCGGGGTCGGCTCGACCACACCCTGCTCGGTGCCCGGGGTCTTCGAGGTGAAGCCGGACAGGAAGTGATACATCGCCTGCGCCGGGGTCAGCCGGGCGATGGGCGGCAGCACGCCGAAGGCATCGCAGGTCAGCATGATGATGTTCTTGGGGTGCCCGCCAAGCGAGTTGGCTGAGGCGTTGGAGATATACTCCAGCGGATAGGCGCAGCGCATGTTGTCGGTCAGCGAGTTGTCCTCGAAGTCCAGCTCCAGCGTGTCGGGATCGAAGACCATGTTCTCGACGACGGTGCCGAATTTCGACGTGGTCGCGTAGATTTCCGGCTCGGCCTCGGCCGAGAGGTTGATGGTCTTGGCATAGCAGCCGCCTTCGAAGTTGAAGGTGCCGCGATCCGACCAGCCATGTTCGTCATCGCCGATCAGCGTGCGCGAGGGATCGGCCGACAGGGTGGTCTTGCCGGTACCCGACAGGCCGAAGAAGACGGCGGTGTCTTCGGGATTGTCGATGGCATGGTTGGCAGAGCAGTGCATCGCCATCACGCCCTTGCCCGGCAGGATGTAGTTCAGCAGGGTGAAGACCGACTTCTTGTTCTCGCCCGCATAGGCGGTGTTGCCGATCAGGATCAGCTTCTTGTCGAAGTTGAGCGCGATGACGGTGTCGCTGCGGCAGCCGTGGCGGGCCGGGTCGGCCTTGAAGGTCGGGCAGTTGATGATGGTGAACTCGGGCACGAAGCTGGCCAGCTCCTCCGCGGCCGGGCGGCGCAGCAGGTGGCGGATGAACAGGCCGTGCCAGGCCAGTTCCGTCACCACCCGCACGTCAAGCCGCAGCTCGGGGTCGGCGCCGGCGTAGAGGTCCTGCACGAAATAGTCGCCGCCCTTCATGTGGGCCAGCATGTCGGCATGCAGCAGATCGAAGCATTCGGGCGTCATCGGGGCGTTGTTTTCCCACCAGATGCTGTCTTCGACAGCGGGGGTGCGCACGACGAACTTGTCCTTGGGCGAACGGCCAGTGCGGGCGCCAGTAGAGACAAGGAACGCGCCGCCCTTGCCCAGACGGCCTTCGCCGCGCTGCACGGCTGCCTCGACCAGCGCCGGTTCGATCTGGTTGTAATAGACGGTCCCGAGACCGGTGATACCCTGATCTTCCAGGCGGTGCGCCGGATTCACGCGTCCGATGGTCATATGCAAGCTCCCGTAGCCGTCCAGCGGCTTTCCATCCAGAAAGGTGGCGCCCTGGGCCAAAAGGGCGCCGTCGGGCCGAAAACGCCCGACCCGGCCGCTATAACATGACGTATCAGTGAAGAAATGGAAACTTTGTATCAGTTAGCGCAACCAGCCCAGGGTTAGCGCAACCACGCCGATGGGGTGAGGCAAATTAGTCGAACCTTCGCTTTTTTCGCCTGATGTGAGTCAGGCGCCGCATCCGATTCGCAGTTTGAGATTGATTCCCGTTACCGGACAAGGGACAATATGGCAAAAATCAGGCAAACAGAGCAGTAGTGGGGTACCCGATGTCTAGGATTGCGCTGGTCGATGATGACAGGAACATCCTGACATCGGTGTCGATGACGCTCGAAGCTGAAGGGTTTGAGGTCGAAACCTACAATGATGGCCAATCCGCGCTGGACGCTTTCACCAAGCGCCTGCCAGACATGGCCGTGCTTGACATCAAGATGCCGCGGATGGACGGGATGGACCTGCTGCAGCGCCTGCGGCTGAAAACCTCGATGCCGGTGATCTTCCTGACGTCCAAGGACGATGAGATCGACGAGGTGCTCGGCCTGCGGATGGGCGCCGATGACTATGTGAAAAAGCCGTTCTCGCAACGGCTTCTGGTCGAGCGGATCCGGGCGCTGCTGCGCCGGCAGGAAGCGGTCGCCACCGGCGAGGTTGCGGTCACCGAAGAGACCAAGGTGATGGTCCGCGGCCAACTGACGATGGACCCGCTGCGCCATTCGGTCAGCTGGAAGGGCAAGGACGTGTCGCTGACGGTGACGGAATTCCTGCTGCTTCAGGCCTTGGCGCAGCGCCCCGGCTTCGTGAAAAGCCGCGATCAGTTGATGGACGTCGCCTATGACGATCAGGTCTATGTCGATGACCGCACCATCGACAGCCACATCAAGCGGCTGCGCAAGAAGATGCGCACGGCGGATGACGACTTCACCGCAATCGAAACGCTGTACGGCATCGGCTATCGCTACAACGAAGAATGACCATCGCCGAAGGACACGACATGCGCGCAGCCAGACCGGGCCGAGACAGCGGCGTCGTGCTTGGCGAGGATTGGGTGTCGCCCGATAGTGCCGATAGCGAGCTGCGGGCGGGGCGGGCGAAGCGTGGCTTCATCTCGGTCAACCGCTCTCCGCTGGCGCGCAAGATCATCACCTTCAACCTGCTGGCGATGCTGGTCATGGTGGCAGGGGTGCTGTTCCTGAACCCGTTCCGCGACAGCCTTGTGGTGCAGCGCGAACGTGGGCTGGTGGCCGAGGCGCAACTGGTCGCCAATGTGTTCGAGGCGCAGCTGCCGCAAGGCGCGCCGGTAGATCTGGCAAGTGGCGACGGGATCGACATTCCCAGAATGCTGGCCCGGCTGGACGTGCCTGCCGATGTGGACCTGTTCGTCTTCGACCAGGCGCAGGCACTGGTGGTCGAGACCCGTGCAGCTGACCGCCCACCGGTCGAGCCGGTGGCGGGGCTGGAGGCGGATCCGCGATCGACCGCGATCACCGATTTCCTCAATTCGGTCTGGGAGGGGATCTCATCCATTCTGGCGCCGCGTGGGCGTGACATTCGCGGGCAGGATGCCGAAGCGATGGTGCGCGATTTGCTGGCCGATGCGCTGGCGGGTACGACGCGCTTTGAAACCGCCCATGATGCGGTCGGCGGCGCGGTCTTTGCGGTGGTGACGCCGATCCGCCATGATGGGGCGGTCGTGGGCGCCGCGGCGCTGACCTCTGTCGCTGGCGAGATCGACCAGCTTGTGCGCGCCGAACGCGAGCAGGTGCTGCAGATGTTCGTGATTGCCATTCTGGTGTCTATCGGCCTGAGCCTTGTGCTGGCCTCGACCATCGCCAATCCGCTGTCGGACCTTGCCATTGCGGCGGAGCTGGGGCGCGACCGCCATGCCCGCAAGATGAGCCCGGCGCGGGTGCGCATTCCCGACCTGACCGCCCGCCCCGACGAGATTGGCCGCCTGTCGGGCGCGATGCGCGGCATGGTCGCGGCGCTCTATGACCGGATCGACGCCAATGAGCAGTTCGCGGCCGATGTGGCGCATGAGATCAAGAACCCGCTGGCCAGCCTGCGCTCGGCCGTCGGCACGTTGCGGGGCCTTAAGCGCGAGGATCACCGCGAGAAGCTGCTGGACGTGATCGAGCATGACGTGCGCCGGCTGGACCGGCTGGTCAGCGACATCTCCAACGCCAGCCGGCTCGACAGCGAGCTGGTGCGCGAGGAGGAGGAGGAATTCAATCTTCTCAAGACCCTCGGCAACATCAACGAATATCTGGGCGAACAGGCCGGCAAGAAGGGCGTGGATTACATCACCGACCTTCCGGCCGAGCCGATCCTGATCCACGGGCTGGAGGCGCGGCTGGCGCAGGTGTTCGTGAACCTGATCACCAACGCCATCTCGTTCTGCGAAGAGGGCGATGCGGTTCGGGTCTGGGCCCGTCGGCGCGAGAACCGGGTGCTGATCGTGGTGGAAGATACAGGGCCGGGCATCCCCGAACAGGCGCTGACCAATATCTTCAAGCGGTTCTACTCCGAACGCCCGCCGGGCCAGTTCGGCGAGCATTCGGGGCTGGGGCTTGCCATCTCGAAGCAGATCGTCGAGGCGCATGGCGGCGTGATCTGGGCCGAGAACATCCGCCCCACCGATGCCGACATCACCTCGGACCCGCTTGGCGCGCGCTTCGTGGTGGGCCTGCCGGTGTGACGCCGCCAGCCGGCAACCTGACGGTCCACGCTACGACGGTGGCCCACGCGGGGCGCGGCGTGGTGATCATCGGCCCCTCGGGCTCTGGCAAGTCGGGCCTCGCTTTGCAACTGATGGCGATGGGGGCCGCTCTGGTTGCCGATGACCAGACGATTCTGCACCGCCGCAAAAGCGGACTGATCGCAACCTGTCCCCCCACCATCCGCGGCCGGATCGAGGCGCGGGGGGTCGGAATACTCTCCGTAGAGGCGATTGACGCAGTTGATGTCTTCCTTGCGGTTGATCTGGGTGTTGCCGAAACCGAACGACTTCCGGCGCACCGCCATATCGAATGGCTGGGTGTGCGGATTGCGCTTGTCCACCATCTGCAGAGCCCCCATTTTCCTGCTGCGATCCTGCACTATCTGGCCGGTGGCAGGGTTGCGTGAGCATGGTGACGGGCTGCCCCGGCAAGGGCAGCGCGGACGCGGGGACGACAATCGGAATGACCGACGAGAGCGACCAACAGGATGTGCAGCGCGTTGTGCTGGTCACCGGCCCGTCAGGGGCCGGGCGATCCACCGCGATTCACGTCCTGGAGGATCTGGGCTATGAGGCCATCGACAATCTGCCGCTGAGCCTGGTGCCGCGGCTGCTCGACGGCCCGGCGCTTGGCCGCCCCATCGCGCTTGGCATCGACGTGCGCAACCGCGACTTCACCGCTGGCAGCCTGATCGAGGGTATCGACAGGATGACCCGGATGCCTGAGGTGGAGTGCGAGGTGCTGTATCTCGACTGCCGGGCCGAGGAATTGCTGCGCCGCTATGGCGAGACCCGCCGCCGTCACCCGATGGCCCCGGACGAGGAGCCGGGCACTGGCATCGCCCGCGAAGTGGACCTGCTGGCTCCGGTCCGCGCCCGGGCAGACGTCCTGATCGACACCTCTGACCTGTCGCCGCATGACCTCAAGGCCGAACTGGCGCGCTGGTTCGATACCGGCCAGCAGGCGCGGCTGACGGTGGGAGTGCATTCGTTCAGCTACAAGCGCGGCGTGCCGCGCGGGCTCGACATCATGTTCGACTGCCGCTTCCTGAACAACCCGCATTGGGAGCCGGCCCTGCGCCCGCTGGATGGCCGCGCGCCCGAGGTCGCGGCTTTCGTCGCCGCCGACCCGCGCTTCCAGCCGTTCTTCGACAAGGTGCTGGACCTGCTGCTGATGGTGCTGCCGGCGCATGTCGAAGAGGGCAAGGCGCATCTGACCATCGGGCTTGGCTGCACCGGCGGACAACACAGGTCCGTGGCCATGGCCGAAAAACTAAGCGCCGCGCTTGCACAGTCGGGGTGGCAGGTGTCTAAACGTCACAGGGAACTGGAGCGCCGTGGGGATAGCGGCGCGGGACAACCAACCGTCGAGGTAGGCAGGGCGTGATCGGCATCGTGATCGTCGCACATGGTGGATTGGCGCGCGAGTATCTCGCGGCGGTCGAGCATGTCGTGGGCAAACAGACCGGCATTCGGGCAATCGCCATCGAGGAAGATCACGACCGGGCGGCCAAACAGGCCGAGATTTCGGCTGCCGCCGATGCGGTCGACGATGGCGCCGGCGTGGTGGTGGTGACCGACATGTTCGGCGGCTCGCCCTCGAACCTCAGCTTGCTGGCCTGCGCACCGCAGGACCGGCAGATCCTCTATGGTGCCAACCTGCCGATGCTGATCAAGCTGGCCAAGTCGCGGCAGCTTGCCGTCGGGGAGGCCGTCGCTTCTGCGCTGGACGCTGGCCGCAAGTACATTAACTGCTATCATGGCGGCGAAGCCGGACAGACCGGCAAGTAAGCCGGGCGGGGCGGGACGGCCCCCGAAGCGGATAGCAGACAGGGGCAGCGGTAGCAGTGCAGAAAACCTTGAAGATCGTGAACGAGAAGGGTCTTCACGCCCGCGCCTCGGCAAAGTTCGTGGAGGTGGTCGAACGCTTCAATGCTCGCGCCGAGGTGACCCGTGACGGAATGCGCGTCTCGGGGGACTCGATCATGGGGCTTTTGATGTTGGCAGCCTCCAAGGGAACCACTATTGAAGTCGAAACCAGCGGGGCCGAGGCCGAAGGCCTTGCTCTGGCGCTGGAAGCCCTTGTAGCGGATCGCTTCGGCGAAGAGTACTGACGCCAGCCCGGTCCGGGCCCGGTTCGGGGTCCGCGACCAACAAAGGAATGCCGGATCTTGGTGGAGTCAGACGACAGGATCGCCCCGGAGCCGGCTGCCAAGCCCTATGACAAGCGCCGCCTGTCCTATGCCGGCACCTTCCGCAACCCCGTCAAGGTCAACACCATCCGCGCCATCGAATGGGCGACGGGCAAGCTGACGCTGCTACGCAAGATCCGCGACTTCGAGCGGAAGGGCGCGCCGACGGGCCAAGCATTTTGGCCCAAGGCGCTGGAGGCGATGGGGATCGACATCACCACGCCCGATGCCGAGGTGGCGCATATACCGCCGACCGGCCCGCTGGTGGTGGTCGCGAACCATCCGCACGGGCTGGTCGATGGCATGATCATGGCCGAGTTGATCGGCCGGGTGCGTACCGACTACAAGATCCTGACCCGGTCCTTGCTGACCGGCATCCCCGAGATCGCGGAATTCCTGATCCCGGTGCCCTTCCCGCATGAAGACAACTCGCGCGAGTTGGGGTTGCAGATGCGGTCGGAATCGATGGCGCATCTGAAGGCGGGAGGCGTGATCGTGCTGTTCCCGGCCGGCAAGGTCGCCTCGTCGGAGACCTGGTTTGGGCCCGCGGTCGAGGCGGAGTGGAACCCCTTCACCGCCAAGATGGTGATGCGTTCGGGCGCCACCGTGCTGCCGATCCGGTTTCTGGGCCAGAACACCCGCACCTACCAGATCGCCAACAAGCTGTCGGCGACGCTGCGCCAGGGGCTGCTGCTGCATGAGATCCGCGCCGCGCTGAACAAGCCGCAGCGCCCGGTGATCGGCGCGCCGATCCTGCCGGCCGAGATTGCAAAATGGTCGGACAACCCACGCGGCTTCCTTGCCTGGCTGCGCGAGCGGACGCTGACGCTTCAGCCCTAACGGGTCGGGACCGGCACCTCGCCGCGGTAATCGTAGAAGCCGCGCCCGGTCTTGCGGCCCAGCCAGCCGGCCTCGACATATTTGGTCAGCAGCGGGCAGGGACGGTACTTTGTATCGGCCAGCCCGTCATGCAGCACGTTCATGATCGCAAGGCAGGTGTCCAGCCCTATGAAATCCGCCAGCTCCAGCGGGCCCATCGGATGGTTCGCGCCGAGCTTCAGCGACTCGTCGATGGACCGGACGTTCCCGACGCCTTCGTAGAGCGTATAGACCGCCTCGTTGATCATCGGCATCAGGATGCGGTTGACGATGAAGGCCGGGAAATCCTCGGCGCTCGCTGCGGTCTTGCCCAGCCGTTCGACCACGGCAAGCATGGTGCGATAGGTCGGCTCATCGGTCGCAATGCCACGGATCAATTCCACCAGTTGCATCACCGGCACCGGGTTCATGAAGTGGAAGCCCATGAACTTTTCCGGCCGGTCGGTGCGGCTGGCCAGCCGGGTGATCGAGATCGACGAGGTGTTCGAGGTCAGGATCGTCGTCGGCTTCAGATGCGGCTGCAGATCCTCGAAGATCGCCTGCTTGACGGTCTCGCGTTCCGTCGCGGCCTCGATCACCAGGTCGGTCTGGCCGAGGTCGGTCAGCGTCATGGTGGTGGAAATTCGCGCCATCGCGGCGGCCTTCGTCTCGGCGGTGATCTTGCCGCGGGTGACCTGGCGTTCGAGGTTGCGGTCGATCAGGGCAATGGCGGCATCAAGGCTTTCGCGCGAGATGTCGGTCATCAGCACGTCGAAGCCGGCCAGCGCAAAGACATGGGCGATGCCGTTGCCCATCTGCCCCGCGCCGACAATTCCTACGCTCTGGATTTCCATTGCCTGTCCCCGTTTGCTGCACGGGCGAACCTTAGGCGGGGCACCGCTGCCGGGCAAGGGTGAAGCCGTCGCAGCGATGGCCTTAGGCATTTCGAAAGGCGCCCGCTGCATGGTTGCGATGGGTGAGTCGAAGGGTTGGGTGGGTATCATGAGTTTCGAAAGTACGGGCGCAGGGGCGCTCGACTATGGACCGTGCCGCTATGGCAAGTCCAAGCTGCTGTTCCGCGGTCCGCGCCGCAAGCTGGAGGGCAACTTCGTTGCCGCGCTTGGCGGAACCGAAACCTATGGCAAATTCGTCAAGCACGCCTGGCCCGAGCTGCTGGAGGCGCAGCTTGGCCTGCCCGTGGTGAACTTCGGATACCTCAATGCGGGACCCGACGTCTTCATCAACGAACCCGCCCTGATCGACGCTGCCGGTCGGGCGCGTGCCACCATCATCCAACTGACCAGCGCGCAGAACCTGTCGAACCGCTTCTACGCCGTGCATCCGCGCCGCAACGATCGGTTCCTGCGGGCTTCGGCACTGATGAAGACCCTGTTCCGCGAGGTGGATTTCGCCGAGTTTCACTTCACTGGCCATATGCTGACCGCATTGAGGGCCGTATCCCCCGACAAGTTCGACATGGTCGAGCAGGAGCTGAAGGCCGCCTGGGTGGCACGGATGAAGCTGCTGCTGGACCGGATCGAGGGCAAGACGGTGCTGCTGTGGCTGACCGATCACCGGGCTTGCGGGTCTGCCCCCGATCCGCTTGGTCCGATTCCACATCTGGTGGATGACGAAATGGTCATGGCGGTCCGGCCCTTCGCGACCGATCTGGTGCGCGTCGCACCGTCCGCCGGTGCCCGCGATGCCGGGACAGAGGGCATGGTCTTTGCGCCGCTGGACGAGCTTGCCGCCCGGCAGATGGCCGGGCCGGCCGTCCATGCCCAGGTGGCCGCAGACCTGCTGCCGGCACTGGCCCGGCTGGTCTGATCGAAGTGGCACGGGAAAGTGAACGATTGCGTCGCTGATGCGTTGGCCTGAAAAGGAGACCGCTCATGCCCAGCCACGAGACACCGCCCGCCGATACGGACCCTGCCGATATTGCCGTAGATCTGACTGCGGATGATGACGGCGAAGACTTGTCGCGCGATCCCGAGAACGAGATCCGCAGCCTCATTGCCGCCTATGCCAACGCGATGCGGGCGCAGGACGCCCCGGCGGTGGTTGCCTTCTACGATCCGGCGCTCGTGCGGTTCGACATCGCCGCGCCGCTGGTAACCACCGGCGCTGACGCGCTGGATGAATCCGGGCTTGCCGACTGGTTCGCCGGCTGGACCGGGCCGCTGACCTTCGACCTGCGCGACCTGACAGTGGGCGCGAGCGAGGATCTCGCCTTCTGCCATGCACTGATCCGCTTTGCCGGCACGCGGCAAGACGCAGAGCACATGCTTTGGGCTCGCTGGACGCTGGGGCTGCGGCGCCATGACGGCCAGTGGCGGATCACGCATGAGCATTGTTCGGCGGCCATCGACCCCGAGACCGGCGCGGCACAGATGTCGCTCGACTGACGCCGCAAACGAAAAGGCCCGCCGGATCGGCGGGCCTTTCCGGTTCTGCGGAGCAGCTTACAGCTTGCCGGTCAGTTCCGGCACCAGCGTGAACAGATCGCCCACCAGGCCGTAATCGGCGACCTGGAAGATCGGTGCCTCTTCGTCCTTGTTGATCGCGACGATGATCTTGCTGTCCTTCATCCCCGCAAGGTGCTGGATCGCGCCCGAGATGCCGACGGCGATATAGAGGTCCGGCGCCACGACCTTGCCGGTCTGGCCGACCTGCCAGTCGTTCGGGGCGTAGCCCGAGTCGACGGCCGCGCGCGAGGCACCCACGGCGGCGCCCAGCTTGTCGGCAAGATCCGCGATGATCTTGAAGTTCTCTTCGGACCCAAGGCCGCGCCCGCCCGAGACCACGATCTTCGCCGAGGTCAGGTCCGGCCGGTCGCTGGCTGCCACCTTGTCTTCGACCCAGGACGAGAGGCCCGGATCCGCCGCCGCCGAGATGGTTTCGACCGGAGCGGAG
>Ga0209347_1006638_pt1 | contig 10130 bp, 6 predicted proteins | sample AutmiccommuBRH23_FD_187382 | JGI IMG/M metagenome (GOLD analysis project Ga0209347, IMG submission 187382) | Deep subsurface microbial communities from Mt. Terri, Switzerland - Autotrophic microbial communities BRH/23 (SPAdes) (version 2) | ecosystem: Environmental > Aquatic > Deep subsurface >... | reverse complement strand
TATCCCATACGCAGCCAACAGACAGCTTCGCTTTTTCGACAGCAAAGAGATTGCTCCGACCAATGCCGTAGCCTGGGACGACAGCGTGCTGGCACGGGTGAACCGGCTGGACTATTACAAACCGGCAGCATGGACCCTCTCCGACAGTCTGACGGCGAAACAGTTCTCTGCCGTAGCCTATTATTTCGGCCAGCTATTGCAGGAGCAGCTGGGTGTACCCGTCGGATTGATACATAACGCCATCGGCGGCTCTCCCACCGAGGCATGGATCGATCGCAAGACGATGGAGAACGATCCGCTGATGGTCGATTTCTTTACCAATTGGCACAACAATGATTTTATCGACGGGTGGGTGCGGGAAAGGGGTATGCAGAACATCGTCCATGCGCAGGAAAACCCGTTACAACAACATCCCTACAAGCCCTCCTATCTGTTTGAGACAGCGATGACTCCCTTCACTGACTTTCCCGTTGCCGGCGCCATCTGGTATCAGGGTGAGTCGAACGCCAACAATGTGGAGCTGCACGAAAAGCTGCTCCCGACCATGGTGCAGAGCTGGCGCAACGCATGGGGATACAGCTTTCCCTTCTACTATGTACAGCTCTCCGGCATGGTGACCGGTCGTGAATCCTGGGGGCATTTCCGCGACAGCCAGCGGAGGCTGCTGTCGGTCATCCCAAACTCAGGCATGGCTGTCTCCTCCGATCTGGGAAACAGAACGGATATCCATCCCGACAGGAAAAAAGAGGTGGGCGAACGACTGGCCCGTCTGGCGCTGGCTGACACCTATGGAAAGCATATCAATAAAAGCGGGCCGCTCTTTCGTGAGGTGCGCTTTGAAGGTGAGAAGGTCATCGTCACCTTCAGTGAAGCAAAACGTCTCCGCACATCGGACAACCGGGCAGTGAGAGATGCCGAATTGGCGGGAGAAGACAGGATTTTTTATCCGGCAAAAGCAGTGATCAGGGGCAAACGTCTGGAGGTGACGTGCGACGAGGTAGCTCGCCCCGCCTTTGTGCGCTACGGCTGGAGCTCATTCACTGAGGGAAACCTGATCGACGGGGCAGGCCTGCCCGCCTCCACCTTCTCCTCGGAGTTTCAGTAAACGAACGAGCCTGCGACAAGACTACCTGGTGGAGTGGATAGAAGCAGAAACACGCTGAAAGAACCAAAATGTATAATATAATGAAACTAGTCAGTCTTTTCCTGTTGTCAACGCTTTGGCTCCTCTCCTGCACCGCGGGAGAGAAGGATAAACCGCTGCAGCTGCTGCCGCAGCCGCAGAGGATCACCATCGGCCTGTCCGGACAGCACCAGCTGCATCAGGGCAAACCGGATCCCGCTGTCATCACCGAAAGACTGGTCGACGTGATACCCGAAGCAGCAGTAAACCCCGATGAGGCCTACCGGCTGCGGATCACCGCCGACTCCATCGTGATGGAAGCCACCACGGAAAAAGGAATCTACCGGGCCCGGCAAACACTGGCACAGATCATCGCCTCGTCCGGCGGCAACACCCTCCCCACACTGGAGATCACCGACTGGCCTGCCTTTCGTGTACGCGGCTTCATGCACGATGTGGGGCGCAGCTTTATCTCGGTGGAGGAGCTGAAGAAACAGATCACCCTGCTCTCGCAGTTTAAGATCAACGTCTTCCACTGGCATCTCACCGAGAACCAGGGGTGGCGGCTGGAGAGCAGGCGTTATCCGCAGCTCAACGACAGCAGCAGCTTCACCCGGCTGCCCGGCAGGTACTACTCGATAGCGGATGCGCAGGAGATTGCCGCCCACTGTAGGGCACACCACATGCTGCTGATACCGGAAATAGACATGCCCGGCCACAGTGCCGCCTTTGTGCGCGCCACGGGTGTCGATATGCAGTCGGCGAAAGGGACGGAGATCCTGAAAGATCTGATGGACGAAATCTGTACCGAAGTTTTTCCGGATATCCCTTACATCCATATCGGTACGGACGAAGTACAGTTTGCCAACCCGGCTTTTGTGCCGGAGATGGTGGCACACATCAGAAGTCTGGGGAAAAAAGTGATCTCCTGGAACCCGGGGTGGAACTACCAGCCGGGAGAGATCGACGCCACACAACTATGGAGCTACCGCGGGAAGGCACAGCCGGGTATCCCCGCCATCGATTCCCGCTTTCATTACATCAATCATTTCGATGCGTTTGGCGATATCATCGCCCTCTACAATAGCAGGATCTACAATACCAAACAGGGAAGTGACGACATCGCCGGTGTCATCCTGGCCATCTGGAACGACCGTCTGCTGCCCGATGAAAAGGATATCATGCTGCAGAACTATTTCTACCCCAACATGCTCGCACTGGCGGAACGGGCCTGGATAGGAGGAGGAACAGAATATTTTGATCAAAATGGGGTTATCCTTCCCACAGATGAGAAGGATCCGGTTTTTCAGGATTTCGCCGACTTTGAGAGCAGGTTGCTCTGGCACAAGGAAAACACGTTTGCCGGCATACCCTTCCCCTACGTCAAGCAGACCGATATACGCTGGCATATCACCGACCCCTTCCCCAACGGGGGCGACCTCTCCGCCGTCTTTCCGCCGGAGGAGGCGCTGAGCGACAGCTACAGCTACAACGGGGCGACATACGAAACACATCCCGCGGTGGGCGCCGGCATCTACCTGCGGCATGTTTGGGGCAATATTGTCCCTGCGTTCTACGACGAACCGCAGGAAAATCATACGGCCTACGCAACCACCCACGTATGGTCGCCGAAATCACAAACCGTGGGGCTGTGGGCATCCACACAGGACTACAGTCGTTCCGAGAGCGACCTGCCCCCACCGAAAGGGGAATGGGACTACCGGAAAAGCCGCATCGTTGTGAATGATGAAGCCATCGACCCGCCACTCTGGGAGAACAGTCACGCCGAAAGGAACAATGAGATCACACTGAAGAATGAGAACTTCACCGCCCGCCCGCCCCTGCAGGTACCACTGAAGAAAGGGTGGAACAAGGTGCTGCTGAAGCTGCCCGTCGGCAAATTCAGCACGCCGGAGGCTCGATTGCAGAAATGGATGTTTACCTTTGTACTGGTCACCCCTGACGGAAAAGAGAGGGTGGAGGGACTGATATACAGTCCCGATAAAACAAGATAAAAGCAGTAACAGGATGAACCGGAAGATAAACACGGGAATAGCATACCTGACTGCTATCTGGTGCAGCTTATGCCTTTTCTCCTGTAACACGGGCGGAGAAAAAAACAACGATATGGAGATAACATGGAGTCTACTGACCACTGAAGGGCTGCAGGACAGCCTGGCAAGGGGTGTTTCGGCAAGCTATGCCGCACTGTCCGGCAACCGGCTGATCGTAGCCGGAGGTGCCAACTTCCCGGGAAAACCCGGATATGAGGGGGGCACCAAGGCTTTTTACAACGAGATAATGCTGCTCAATACCCTGGAGAACCGCTGGACAGTGGCGGGACACCTGCCCCACCCGTCAGCCTACGGTGTATCGGTGCCGCTATCCGACGGGGTTCTTTGGATGGGCGGCAACAACGGGGAGCAATCCTTTTCTTCGTGCAACAGGGTGATCCTGACGAAAGAGGGTGAGGTGCGGCTAAGCCCGCTGCCTGACCTGCCGGTGGCGATGGATAACTTTGCCGGAGCGGCCATCGGTGACCTGGTTTTCGCAGGTGTGGGAAACGCCAACGGAAGACCGTCAAACGCATTGTATGCCATCAACCTGAAAACGGATTCTGTATGGACGGAACTCCCGGCATTTCCCGGCACTCCGCGCGTTCAGCCGGTAATAGCCGCTGTAGAGGATGAAGGGAAGATATACGTATACCTCCTGGGAGGGTTCTACGGAGGCGATGCAACACAAAAACCGGCGATGGCAACAACGGTATTGCGGTATGACAGTTCCACAGAAGAGTGGACAAAGGCAGCTGATCAGATCGATCCTGCCACACAGAGACCTTTCTCACTCGGCGGAGCCACAGCCATGCCGGTCAACAACCGGTATATCTTATGTCTGGGAGGTGTCCATCATGATATTTTCCTGGATGCCATCACCACACAGTACAACATAGCCCATAACCCCGCGTTGTCTGCTGAAGAGAAAGGAAAACAGCATCAGGAATTTTCGACAAGATATATGACACAGCCGGTGGCGTATTACCGGTTTAACCCGGAATGCCGCGTGTTCGACACCCAAACAGGGAGATGGACAACCATCGACAGCACGGCCAACGCGGCCCGGGCAGGGGCAACGCTTGTATCGGACGGCTCTGTTTTCTATGCCATACAGGGTGAGCTGAAACCAGGTGTACGCTCACCAGAGACATGGAAAGGAGAAATAAAATGATGACATACCGGTCGTCCCGTGATGCGTTTCCCATGCATCCAGCAAGTCGGAACTTGATCAAACACACGAACAATAAAAATAAAACCAGATGAGAAACAGTACATATTATCCCTGGGTTCTGGTCGGATTGCTCTGGGTGGTAGCCCTGCTCAATTATCTCGACCGGCAGATGCTCTCCACCATGCAATCATCCATGCAGATAGATATCCGGGAGCTGGCCATCGCGGAAAACTTTGGCAGGATCATGGGCATCTTCCTGCTGATATACGGGCTGATGAGCCCCATGGCGGGCATCATCGCCGACAGGGTCAACCGCAAATGGCTCATTATCGGAAGTTTATTTGTATGGTCGGCGGTGACCTACGGCATGGGCTATGCACAGACCTTTCAACAGGTATACTGGCTGCGCGCCCTCATGGGCGTGAGCGAAGCCTTGTACCTGCCTACCGGATTGGCCATGATTGCCGATTTTCACAGCTCCAAAACAAGATCGCTCGCCATCGGTGTACACATGTCGGGACTCTATACCGGTCAGGCTCTGGGAGGGTTCGGCGCCACCATTGCCGCGAGCTATTCCTGGCAGACCGTTTTTCACTGGTTCGGCATTGTAGGCATCATCTATGCCGTCGTGCTGGTGTTTATGCTGCACGACAAGGAAGGTCATGCCGGCACAGAAACCGCCAAGCTGCAGACCGATCCGCAAAGAACGCCCGTCAAAAAGGAATCAGTCTTCCAATCTCTCGGGCTCATCCTCGGCACGCTTTCGTTCTGGATCATGCTGTTTTATTTCATGGCTCCCAGCTTCCCGGGTTGGGCGACCAAAAACTGGCTCCCCACCCTGTTCTCCGAAAACCTGGGGATTGAGATGGCCAAAGCGGGCCCCATGGCCACCATTTCCATCGCCATCGCTTCATTCATCGGTGTGCTGATAGGCGGTCCGCTGTCAGACCGATGGGTACAGAAAAATATCCGGGGCAGGATCTATACCAGCGTCATCGGCCTGACACTGACCCTTCCCTCACTGGTGTTGTTGGGCTATGGCCATACCTATGCCGGACTGATTGGTGCGGCACTGCTCTTTGGCATCGGCTACGGGATGTTCGACACCAACAACATGCCGATACTCTGTCAGATCATTCCCCAAAAACACCGTGCGACGGCCTACGGCATCATGAACATGATGGGTGTCTTTGCCGGTTACGCTGTCACCCTGATGCTGGGCAGCTCCACCGATGCCGGCAATCTGGGTGCCGATTTCAGCAAGCTCTCCGTCGTGGTGCTGGCCGCCATCGTACTGATGCTCCTATTTGTCAAACCAAAACAGGAGCTCACCTATCCCGAAGAAGAAAAAATAACCACTAAATAAGAATAGCAATGCAGAAATTGGATAAAATTAAAGGGTTAATTGTGGCGCCTTTCACCCCTTTCGACAAAAAAGGCGAAGTAGATTTGAATCCCATAGCAGCTTATGCCGCTATGTTACAGAAAAACGGGCTCATTGGCGTATTCATCAACGGCTCATCGGGCGAGGGCTATATGCTGACGGTGGAAGAACGGTTAAAGCTGGCGGAAAAATGGATTGAGGTAGCCCCGGAAGGATTTAAAGTGATTGTGCATGTGGGAGCGACCTGCATCCAGGACAGTTACAGGATGGCACAGCATGCACAGGCTAGCGGTGCCTTCGGTATCGGCGCCATGGCTTCGCCGTTTCCCAAGGCGGGCCGTGTGGAAGAGCTGGTGAAATACTGTGAAGAGATAGCCTGCGGTGCCCCCGACCTGCCCTTTTATTTCTATCATATACCGGCGTTAAACGGTGTTTTCCTGCCGATGCTCCCTTTCCTGAAAGCAGCGGACGGTCGCATACCCAACCTGGCAGGGATCAAGTACACCTATGAGAGCCTCTATGAATACAACCAGTGTATGCGTTATGAAAACGGTAAGTTCGATATGCTCCACGGTCAGGATGAGACCATCCTGCCGGCACTGGTGATGGGTGGTGCACAAGGCGGCATCAGTGGCACAGGCAGTTATATCGGCCGCTCACTGGTCGGTGTGATTGAATCGTACAACATGGGGAACCTGGAAAAGGCGGTTGCCCACCAGAACTTTGCACAGGAGGTGATTAATGTCATTGCCCGCTACAGAGGGAACATCGTCGCCGGGAAGCGAATCATGAAACTGATCGGGCTCGATCTGGGCATCAACCGTACTCCTTTCCAGAATGTGACAGAGGAGGAGGAAGCCATCATCAGGAGAGAGCTGGAAGCAATCGGCTTTTTCGAACAATGCAACATATTCTGAGACCATCAAACAAGGAACGCCGTGTCTGTCTTTATCACAGACCCGGCGTTCTTTTTCCACGGCTATCCCCTGTACTCACACTTTTCCTTTTTTGATCATCTCCACAATCTCCGGATCTACCAGGGTGGTGATATCTCCAAAATCAGCCCCGTCGCCATTTGCGATGGTGCGAAGGATGCGCCGCATGATCTTGCCGGAGCGTGTCTTGGGTAATCCGCTCACGAATTGTATCTTATCCAGTCTGGCGATAGGACCTATCTGGTCGGTGATCAGCTGGTTGATCTCCTTGATGAGGTTGTTGCGGTCACGCCATAACCCGGTCTCCTTCAAGACTACAAATCCGTAGAGTGCACTCCCTTTGATCTCGTGCGGATAGCCCACAATGGCACTCTCCGCCACGAACTGATGCTCGTTGATCACATCTTCAATGGGTGCCGTACCCAGATTGTGTCCCGAAACAATAATCACATCATCCACCCTGCCGGTGATGCGGTAATAACCTACCTCATCGCGCAACGCCCCGTCGCCGGTGAAGTATTTGCCGGGAAACCGGGTGAAATAAGTATCTATGTAACGTTGATGATCGCCCCAGATGCTCCGGGCGATGGCGGGCCAGGGATATTCAATACACAGATTTCCCGTCTTCTGATTGCCATTGATCTCATTCCTCAGGTCGTCCATCAGCACCGGCCTGATACCCGGTAATGGCAGAGAGGCATAGGTAGGTTTGGTGGGTGTCACAAAGGGGATGGCTGATATCAGTATTCCCCCTGTCTCCGTCTGCCACCAGGTATCCACCAGCGGGCACTTTTTATTACCCACATGATCGTTGTACCAGTGCCATGCCTCTTCGTTGATGGGCTCACCTACCGACCCGATCACCTTGAGGGACTCCAGCAGGAATCCCTGCACATATTCTATCTTCTCTTTCGCCAGTGAACGGATCGCAGTGGGTGAAGTGTAAAACTGACTGATCCTGTGTTTCTGGATCACCTCCCAGAAACGGCTGTAGGTAGGATACGAGGGGGTCCCCTCATAGATAACGGTTGTGGCACCATTCAGCAGCGGCCCGTATACGATGTAGGAGTGGCCTGTAATCCAGCCTATATCTGCCGTGCACCAGTATACATCGTCCGCCTGGTACTGAAAGATATTCTTAAACGTGTAGGCTGTATAGACCATATATCCGGCGGTGGTGTGCAGCATCCCCTTGGGCTTACCCGTCGACCCGGAGGTATAGAGGATAAAAAGCGGATCTTCCGCATCCGTCACTGCTGCCTGACTAGTGGCAGAGGCCTCATCCAGCAGGGGTTGCAACCAGACATCGCGTCCCTCCTGCATGCTGATATCCTGATGCGTACGCTTCACCACCAGCACTTTCTCCACGGAGGGAGCGTGTGCGAGTGCCTCATCCGCTATTTTCTTCAGTTCGATGGTTTTGCTGCCCCTGAATCCGCCGTCCGACGTGATGAGCATCTTACAGGTGGAATCGTTGATGCGTGTGGACAGGGCGTTGGCCGAGAAACCGGCAAAAACAACCGAATGGATCGCACCGATACGGGCACAGGCAAGCATGCTGAATACCAGTTCGGGAATCATCGACAGATAAATACAGACCCTGTCACCCTTCTGTATCCCCTGCTCCCGTAGCACATTGGCCATCCTGGATACTTCGGCATAGAGCTGATTGTAGGTGTAGTACCGTGATGGTTCACCCGGATCGTTCGGCTCGAAGATGAGGGCATTCTTATCACCTTTGTTTGCCAGATGCCTGTCGATACAATTCTTGGTGATGTTGAGCTTCGCATTCCTGAACCAGGTAAAACGGGCATCCTGCATATCGTACTCCACCACCTTGTCCCATTTCTGATACCAGGTGAAATGATTCTCCGCTATTTTCCCCCAAAACTTCTTCGGTTTTTTGATCGAACGCCTGTAATCCCTGAAATACTGTTCCAGGGATTTGATGGAATAACTACTCATAATTCAGTAAGTTGGATTTGTAATCAGGACAAATAAATAAAAAAAAACTGATTCAGCTTACATTTTCTGTTATTTTCTTTCTTTTTTATTCCATTTTAAGTTTTTCGATGCCATTAATTGATCAATTCCGATGGTCATGCAAAAAAAACAGCGGCAGGACCGGGTCAGTCTGCCGCTGTTTATCCTGAGCCATTGCTCAGTATGTTTCGTGATTTAATCGAACATCTTCTTGAACTTATTGAATACACTTTTCCGGGCAGATGGTGAGGGAGCGAAGTTCTCCGACTTCTTCATCTCTTCCATCAGCTTCCGTTCGTGGTCGTTGAGGTTCTCCGGCACGTATACATTCACGTTGACCAGCTCATCTCCCTTTCCGTAGCCGTTTACCGACGGCAGCCCCTTGTTGCGCAGGCGCAACACCTTACCCGGCTGCGTTCCCGGCTCAATCTTCACCTTGGCCACACCGTCGATGGTCGGCACATCTACACTACCCCCGAGGGCAGCCATGGGAAAACTCAGAAAAAGATTATAGATCACATCATTCTCATCGCGGATCAGGTTCGGATCTTCCTCCTCCTCAATCACGATCAGCAGATCACCGTTTACGCCCCCCCTGCGGGCGGCGTTTCCCTTGCCCGACATGGAGAGCTGCATTCCTTCGGCCACACCGGCAGGGATCCTGATGGAGATCACCTCCTCCTCCCGCACGATACCTTCCCCATTGCAATGGGCACATTTCTTCGTAATCGATTTCCCGTCACCGTTACAGGTGGGGCAGGTGGAAGAGGTCTGCATCTGTCCCAGGATAGTGTTGGTCACACGGGTCACCACACCCGATCCGTTACAGGTGGCGCAGGTAGTGACGGATGTGCCGTTTTCCGAACCATTGCCGTCGCAATGCGAACAAGAGACATATTTTTTTACCTTGATCTTCTTCTCCACGCCGTTGAGGATCTCTTTCAGCGTCAGCTTCACCTTCACCCGCAGATCAGACCCACGGTTCACCCTCCTGCCACGCTGGCTTCCGCCAAAACCACCGAAGCCGCCGAAGCCGCCAAAATGGCCACCGAAGATATCGCCGAATTGAGAGAATATATCATCCATCGACATGCCACCGCCAAAACCGCCGGAGGCTGCTCCGCCCACACCGGCATGACCATACTGGTCGTAACGGGCACGCTTGTTTTCATCACTCAGGACTTCATACGCTTCTGCCGCCTCCTTGAAGTTCTCCTCTGCCTGTTTATCACCCGGGTTTTTGTCCGGGTGAAACTGAATCGCTTTCTTCCGGTAGGCCTTTTTAATCTCCTCGGCAGAGGCTGTTTTAGGTATTTCCAGTATCTCGTAATAATCTCTTTTGCCAGCCATCTTATTCTCCTACAATTACTTTTGGAAAACGAATGATCTTTTCGTTCAGCTCGTATCCTTTCTGAATGCAATCCACGACCATGCCTTTGCGATCCTCTTCGGCCACTGGAATGGTAGTGATCGCTTC
>Ga0209347_1006637_pt1 | contig 10131 bp, 5 predicted proteins | sample AutmiccommuBRH23_FD_187382 | JGI IMG/M metagenome (GOLD analysis project Ga0209347, IMG submission 187382) | Deep subsurface microbial communities from Mt. Terri, Switzerland - Autotrophic microbial communities BRH/23 (SPAdes) (version 2) | ecosystem: Environmental > Aquatic > Deep subsurface >... | reverse complement strand
CAATCCGAGCATGTCAAACACCTCTGTCAACGAGATCGCCAGATTCCTCCAGGAGGGCGGCAAGCTGATCGCCTGTTATCACATCCCGAAGGCACTTGAGCCGGTTGTGGGCATCCGCAACGGCGGACACATTCGCCAGGAGCACGCGGGCTACTTCTCCTCCATCCGGCCGGCCGAGAAATCTCTCGTTGGGATTCCGCCGGTGACCGGGCAGAACTCCTGGAATATCAATGAGGCCTCGCCCATCGAAGACAGAGGTTCCGTGGCAGCATGGTGGTACACGAACGATGGGCAGTCAACCAGCAAGCCCGCTATCGTTGTCAGCGACAATTGCGTCTGCCTGACGCATGTCCTGATCCCGGATGATCGGAGCAATAAGCTGCGCCTGCTGCTGGCGATGGCAGGTCACCTGGTGCCGGAGCTATGGAGTGAAGCCGCCAAGGGAGCGGTGGAACGTATTGGCCGGTTTGGTCCCTACCAGGACTATGACGCAGCATACCAGGGCATACAGGGACTTGCCTCTTCGCCCAGTGAAGCCCTCTCGGCTCTGCGATCAGCGGACACCCGGCGTAAGGAGGGATTGGCCCTGATGGCTGAGGGGGATTTCTCCAAGGCCATCGCTACGGCCGAGGAAGCGCAGCAATCTCTGATCAAGGCATACTGCCTGGCCCAGACTCCCTCCCCGGGTGAGCATCGGGCCTTCTGGTGCCACAGCGCCTTCGGAGTAAACGGCATGGATTGGGATCATGCCGTCAAGCTCCTGGCCGACAATGGCTTTACCGCCATCTTGCCGAATATGCTCTGGGCCGGCGTGGCTTTCTATAAGAGCGACGTGCTCCCTGTGTCCGCCACAGTCAGCGAGAAAGGCGATCAGATTGAGCTTTGCGTAGCGGCGTGCAGGAAATACGGCGTCCAATGCCACGTCTGGAAAGTCAACTACAACATGGGATCGTCCACCGACAAAGCGTTCGTCGCGCAGAAGAAAGCACAGGCTCGGACCCAGGTGAACTATGATGGTTCGCCGAACGAGCGATGGCTGTGCCCTTCGCACCCCGAGAATCAGAAGCTCGAGATCGAATCCATGCTGGAAGTCGCCCGGAAGTACGATGTCGATGGTCTGCACTGTGACTACATCCGTTACCCGGGCAACGAGGGCTGTTTCTGCCAGGGATGCCGGATGAGGTTCGAGACGGCCATCGGAAAGAAGGTCACCCACTGGCCGGCCGATGTACGAAAGGATGAAGATCTGGCCCTTAGATGGCTGGATTTTCGACGTCAACAGATCACGACGGTCGTAGCCGCCGTAGCCGGGCAGGCACGACAGATTCGGCCATGCATCAAGATCTCCGCGGCGGTCTTTCCGAACTGGCTGACCGACCGTGACTCCGTGGGCCAGGACTGGAGACTCTGGTGCCAGGAGGGGTATCTCGATTTCGTCTGTCCCATGGATTACACCGCCTCCGGCAGCCAGTTTTCAAATAGGATCCAGCAGCAGCTTCCCTGGGCCGGCAAGGTCCCCTGCTACCCGGGGATCGGCCTGAGCACCTGGAGCGACCCTGCGGATATCTGCAGGTTAATCGAGCAGATCAACATCACCCGCCAGTTGAAGACGGGAGGTTTTACGGTCTTCAACTACGGCCCTGCCGAAGCGACCCAGGTCCTTCCCCTGCTGGGAGAAGGGATGACACGAACGAAATGATACGGGGCAGCGGCCCCATAACGTCCGGTCAATTCCTCTGGTACACCCTGATCCGGTCGCACTCATAATAGCTCGGAAATGGAGTCGTCTCGTCACAAGGGCCGGGCCACTTGGCATCGATCCCGAAATTGATCAATAGGTACATCGGCTCGTTGACGATCACCCGGGCGTCCGTGAACCGTGCTCTCTCGATCCCGTCGATGTACCAGACGATCTTGTCCGGCTCCCACAGCAGCCCGTACGTGTGGAACTCTTTACTGTACGAGAAACCCTCTTCGATCCAGCGTTTGCCGGAAGACTTGTGTCCCTGATCGCTCCAGTGATAGTTCATGTGGATCTGTGGGTCGTCCTTGATCGTTTCGAAGATGTCGATCTCCGGCGGCCAGTGCTGCGGGTACGGCAGCATCCAGAATGCCGGCCAGAATCCCTTGCCCATCGGGATCCGGAATCGCCCCTCGAAGTACCCGTACTTCTGCGAGAACTTGCCGTAGCTCGTCATGACCGCCGAGGTGTACTTCTTGCCGTGCGAGGGCTTGTCCTCCACTTTCAGCCGCAGCCGGCCATTTTCGATCCGCACGTTGTTCGGATCGCAGTAGGCGTTGTAGTTGTGCGTCTGACCCCACTGGTAGCTGCGGATCCACTTCGACAAGTCCAATCGATCCCCGTCGAAGGTATCCTCAAAGGTGAGCCTCCAATTGCCCGCCACGGGCAGGCCGGAAACCGGCTTGGTCCCGCCGGAGAATAGCTCCTGGGGCAACTCATCCCGATTGGCCACCGCCGGATCGTCGAGCATCTCTTTGACGTTCTGATTCGTCGCCAGGCTCCACTTGGCGTTCCAGCACATGAAGTAGCAGGTCTGGGGGAAGTGCTTTTTCACACCGTCGAGGAACCGCCGGTAGTCATAGTCGCCCGGCGGATTGCGCGAGCCATGCGGACCGAATTCCGAGAATCCAAAGGGCTTGTTCAGGGCGACGATCTCGTCGTAGCCGCGGACATGCTCGGGATCGAGGAAGTCAGTATAGGCATCGAGTCCCAGCATATCCACGTACTGGTCCCCCGCGTAATAGGCGGCGGTCTTTTCGCCGTGGTTGGGCCCATAGACCCAGATCAGATTGTCCAGCCCCTTGGTCGTGCTGAAGTACTCGAACATGTGCCGCCACACAGGGATGAATGATTCGGGCTTCTGGCCCCCCCACCAGAACCAGCCCCCGTTCATCTCATGGAACGGACGCCACAGCACCACCACCCCGGCCGCTTTGAGTTCCAGCAGTCCCTCCGCGATCAGATCGAGCTGCTCCATCCAGCGTCTATGCGTATCCGTCCCTTCCTTGAGCAGATCCGCAATATCCACGCCCGTATCTCGCAGACCGCCGCTCTGGGGATTGGCCGGGTTGTACATGTGGGCCATGATGCTCACCAACCCGCCCTGCTTCCAGTACTCGATCACGGCGGCATTGGGAACCTTGGTGGTTATGCTTCCCCGTCGAAAATCCGCGTAGTCCGCCCCCAACAGCGCCGGCCACTGGCCCGTCGAGTCATGAATCCGCTCCATGATCCTGAGGTTCGAACCATTGCCGAAATCTGTAAACTGCCCGGAGACGATCCGGTTGTCGGTCTTGTCCGAAAGCAAGTAGAAGTATTCCAGCACCGCCTTGACCTGCGGATTCGATTTGCGGTTGGCCGGCTCGATGGCCCATGCCGAGGATACACACACCACCGCAAGGATCCAACTCATCACGACTCGTCCCATGGAGTCTCTCTTCATGCGAAACACAGTTTAATGCACACGTTTGAACCCGGCTTGCACGTTCCAGCCGGGATTGGATATCTGGCCGTCAGACTCACAGGCACCCACATCATGAGGAGCCTTCCTGGCGGCATGATTGAAGTCCAGATCCGGCGCGACACTGCTGTCGGCGTGGCCGATCAGCAAGGAACCGGGCCTGGGCCAGAACTCATTCTGCTCGGGCGCGGTGAACGCCTCTGAAATCGCTCCGCCATCCAGGAACCGCGTCCCATCAAGCGCCACGCCTGCCAGCCGGCCCTCGACGTAATTGACGCTGACGACCGCACTCTCCATTCCTGTTGCATCGATAGCGGTCCCGCTCGGACAATACGCGGCGTTGTTGCTGAAGAGCATGTCCCTGGTCTCTGACCAGCGGACTAGGACTCCCCTGGGATGATCGACGATCGTGTTGTTGACGATCGTGACATTTCGCATCTCTCGGACAGCCACATGAGGAGCCGCGGTGATCCCGGTGACCGAACAATCGAAGATGATGTTGTTGCGTACGATCGCATCCGACACCACCTGGATTCCCTCGCCGGCGTTCCAGATGGCATTGCCTTCGACGATGTTCACCTGCGGCCCGCCGCCGTAGACGAAGATCCCCGGGTACTGGCGGCCGATATTCGTGTCATGGATCACGTTGTCCCGGACAATGTTGCCGTAGGAGCCGACCTTGATCTCGATCCCGTCGTTGCCGCCGTCGCTCGTGCTGCGGAGATGGTGGATGTAGTTGCCCTCTGCGAGCGTATTGGTCGTGATGCATGAGCCATTGTGGCAGCCGATGTACATCCCTTCTCCCTCGGTCGGCCGGGTCGTGCTCAGGCCGGTGTGATGGAGATGATTCCGGCGGATGATGAAGCTGTCGCAATCGCCGCTATTCATGGTCAGGGCATTGTTGCCGGTCTCGAAGATCTCGCAGTCCTCGAACGTGATGTGATGGCCGCGGATGAATCGGACCCCCGAACTACCGCCTCTGAACCGTAGTCCCCGTATGACCAGATGAGAGCAATCGACGAATTCGATGTTGTTGTACCGATCGATCTGGTCGGCCGGACGAGTCAGCAGCGGCGACTGCCCTTCTGCCGCCCGGATGACGATGGGAGCCTCCGCCGTCCCGTTCGCCGTGACCGCCCGGCGCCCCTTCTGCGAGTACTCTCCGCCGTGCAGCACCAACTCATCCCCGGGCTTCAGCGCATTGGCCAAGCGTTCAAACTCCTCCTCAGAATCCGCCGCAGCCGGGTGAATCTCGTAGTACCCTCCGGCAACCGCCGACACATTCAAATCCCTGATCTGGATGGCGGCATCGAACGTCCCGGGGATCTCCCACCCGAGATTCATGTTGGCTACCGCATAGTGGGACGGATCGGCATCTTGGAGATACCCTCTCTTGACCGCCTCCTGCAGACCGCTGCGGATGAAGGGCAGCAGGTCGGTATCGAGCGTAAGCCACTGCCCCGGCCGCAAGGGTGTAACGCCCACGCTCCGGCCCGCGACGGTATAGATGAATTTGCCTGTCGCATCGTCCTTGCCCGCGTCCTGGGCCATGTAGGCGGGCGGAATGTCATAACGGTTGTCGAAGAACGGCACGCCGAACCAGAAGAAGTCATTTCGGTCCGGCGAATCCGGGCTGATATTCCTGACGATAAAGAACATCTGAAACTGTGCCGCGTGCAGTCCCGAATCGTACTGATCCTGCGACATATCATTGGTGCAGTACAGCAGTCTCAGGCCCAGTGCGAAAGGGATTGCAGCCAGCTCATCGAGCGGACGCAGCACAACCGCATCCTGCTCGATCAGAAGATGTGGCCAACTCTCGCCCGATCGCCGGGCTCTGTCGCCATACTCCGCGCTGCCTCGCACTTCCAGAATGAGGTCACGATTCGGCGAGTTGCCGCGGCCGACCAGCACCTTCTTGCCCTGGTTCTCATACGACAGGTCATCGGCCGTTGGTCGGGCACACGGCGCCGTGGCCAGACTGTACTTCGTGGCCCACTGACACAACCTCCAGACAGGGACGTTGTTGGCATCCCCCAGAGGAAGAACAGCCTCCACCGATCGTCCCCGTGAGGAATCGGGATGGCTCAGCAGAAACCCCTGCTGGAACCGCAAGTCGGCAAATAGCTCCTGCTTCTGTCCTGCCTGCCCGGCCCAAGTGGCAGAACCAGCCAACAGGACCGACAGAACCGCGATACGCCTTCGAGCAAACATCATCGCACCCCTCACAGGTTCCAGCCCTCCCGGTACATGGTTTGGACATACTGATTCGCCTGCGGCAGATTCGTCACCTCCATATTGGGCCCATCCCCTTCGATCCTTGCATCCAATCTTCACTGGAACCGTAAGCACATGGGGGAGGATCATTGAGTCGTTACAGGCTTTGCCCCCTGCCAGCCGCGGCGCCACTGGTCCATCAGACGCTCCACCAAGGCGGCATTGGCCGGCAGCTTGGCGATGTTGGTGTTCTCCTGCGGGTCGGTCTGATGATCGTACAGTTCGATGGCCTCAACCTCGGTGTGATCGTTGCGCCCCACCCATACGACGAAGCGATAGCGATCGGTTCGCATGGCATACCCCATCAGAGCCCCGCCGCCCGACCTTCCGGCGTTGCGCGGATATTGGCTGAAAGCCGCCGTCTTCCAGGGACGATTCGGATCATCCAGCAACGGTTTGAAGCTGGTGCCCTCCAGGTACTTCGGCAGGGGCAGGTCCGCGAGTTCGGCCAGCGTGGGGTAGATATCGACGAATTCGACCAAGGCGGCGGTCTGCCCCCCGGCCTTCTTCATGCCGGGTACGGAGATCACGAGCGGGGCATTGGTGTCGTTCTCACAGTTGCTGTGCTTGCACCAGGCGTCGTGCTCGCCCAACTTCCAGCCGTGGTCGCCCCAGAGGATGACAATCGTGTTCCTGCGGAGGTCGAGACGATCCAGCTCGTCCAGCACCTTGCCCACCTGCGCGTCCATGTAACTGACGGCGGCGTAGTAGCCATGCTTGAGTTGGCGGGCGAGGTCGTCGGGAACGGAACCCTGGGGGATCCCGTGGTAGTTGCGCAGTTCGCCGCCCGCAAGGATCGCGTAATCGGGCGCATCTTTCGGCCGGAACTTATTGGGGGCAAGCGGGATCCGGGCCGGGTCGTAGAGATCCCAGTACTTCCTTGGCGATACAAACGGCAGGTGCGGCTTGATGAAGCCGACGGCCAGAAAAAACGGCTCTGGTCTCTTGCTGAGGTCGCGCAACGTGGAGACGGCGAGCTCAGCCACCTTGCCGTCCTGAAAAGTATTGTCCGGCACATCGGCGTCCTCGAAGGCCGGGCCCCGAACGTTCGGTCCGGAGGCGGGCCGCCGACCTGGTCGGCCGGCGGCCTTGGCGTCCGCTTTGCCGGCCTTCTCCTTCGCATCGCCGTCTGGCTCCCCCTCGTACTGCCGCCGGTCAAGCGCGAGGTTCTCCGGGAGCGCGTACTTGGTAGCCTTGGGCGTCTGCCACGGCACCGACCATGTGGGCGGGTCGTCGTACCCGCCGTGGTAGATCTTGCCCATACCCTGGACGAAGTAGCCATGCTGCTTGAAATGCTGGCCCAGCGTGACAACATCGGGTAGAGCCGTGCGGAAGTGGGTGACAAGATCCCACACCGTCGTGGTGTCAGGCCGTGTCCCGGTCATCAGACTCGAACGGGAGGGGGAACAGACCGCCTGCTGACAGTAGGCACGACGAAAGACCATACCGGCCTGGGCGAGGCGATCGATGTTCGGGCTCTTGATATAGTCCTTGCCGTAGCAACCCAACTCCGGCCGCAAATCGTCCACGGCGATGAAGAGGATGTTGGGCTTGCTTTGCCTGTCTTCAGCTCCCACAGGGATCGAAAGACCCAACGCCGCCGCACCGGCGGATAAGCCAGCCAGTCTCAGAAACGTCCGCCTGCTGCACAAATCACTCATTTGCCTGCTCCTGATATATGTCTGCCAGAAACATGTTGCACTACTGCTCAGGCTGATCGCCCTCGCACATCTCAGTTGTCTGTGGAATCGCCAGCCGAAGGCGCGAGCTCATAGTGCAGGGTCCTGTCCTGGAACGGGTCGTCAAACGACGCCGGGTCCAGTTCCGCCGACGAAGGCACCTTCCCCACTCCTATGAGGCCAATCGGGTGTCGGCCGCCGATGAAGTAGTTCTCCATGGCAAAGCGTACCGATGGCACCATGCCGGTGGGATCCAGGATGGCCAGCGCCAGGATGTAGTCCCCTCGGGGCAGATCCCCCCGCATCACGAAAGAGCCGCCAACATCATAGGTCGCGGCCTCGATATCGTACCGCTTGGTCTTACTGTTCCACTGATCACCCGGTACCCAGGAGCGGATATCGACGTCCTCGAAGGTGTCTTTCCACACGACCTCCCTGGACACAGGATCGAGCAGGCTGACCTCGACCGGCCAGCGGTAGTAGAAGGGAGCCGAACCGGTGTTTCGCACCGAGAAGCTCACGTGGAATGCCTGGCCCGGCGCCACAGTCGCGTCGTATCGCACTTGCTCGATCACGAACCGGTAGCCGAACGCCTTCTGCACTTCCTCGGCCCCGACGCGGACTACCGGGTCGGCGGCATTGTAGCTGGCCACCCATCCCAAGTCATTGCCGTGCAGCCGGCGGATCGTGTCGATCAGCCAGACGCGGTGAATCGGATCGCGGAGCGTATCGTTCGGATTGTCCCCCGGCTGCTGCTGGTACCGGCCCCAGTTGTACGCGCACTCGCCATCCACCGGACAGATCTTCCAGCGGCCCCGCTCGGCGTTGAGTTTGGCAATCCCCTCGCCGTGGGTATCCATCTGCTGGATGTGGGCCCAGGAATCCCAGTAGATGCCGAATTCGTAATCCGTGAACTCCCAGGGATGACGGACAGTCACCTTCTTGTTCTGGAATGCCGAGGTGAACGCGTCCCCGAGCAGCTTCTGCATCGCCTCATCCGGCGAAGGGTTATGGTGCTCGCCCCAGTAGCCGATGAGGCCGAGTTGGACCCATGCGACCCTCGGATCATTGTCCCAGCATTCGCCCAGCCGTTGGACCAACCGTCGGACCCGCCGCTTGAACTGGTCGCTGCTGTAGTCATGGACCTGCATGTCGGCCGGCCAGTACTCGTTGCCAGTCTTCTCATCCCAGTCGAGGTAGACGCGGGGGATCACCTTGACATTGTGCTTCTCGACGTCCTTCCACCGCTGGTTGCAGACGCGGATGATTCTATCGATGCCGTCGCTCTCGCTGTTTTCGAGTTCGTTCCATTTGAGATAGCACCGGGCGAGCGTTCCGTACTCGTGCGTGAACGCTCGTGGACCTGTATCCGGACGAAATCCCTTGAGCGGGTTCCTCAAGGCGCCCGGATACTCCTTGGGCTTGATCACCACCTGGCGATTGTCGGCCCCGGTGATCGACGCCCACGACAGCGCCACGATGACGAGGCATACGAATCGAGACCTACGAATCTGCATACGCATCTCCAATCAATCAGCCTGCTCAGAGCAGTCCTTCCCGCATCAGATGCTCATACAATTTCTGCTCGAGTGTCCTCACCAACTCGGGCCCATTGCGTTCATAGATATCCGGAATGCTCAGACAGACGACCTTGGCGGGGTTCTGGCCATATTCCTCCACCATCTCCGTCACCATGTCCGGCTCCATCACGAAGATTTTATCCGCCAGGTCGGCCATATCATTCGTCACCGGCCGGTTGGCCCCCCGCGATACCCCGGCGGAACTGGCCTCAATCTCCAAGCCGTTGTCGGCGGCTATCTTCCTGCATACCGCCTCGGCGGTCGGGCTTCGGTCCACGTTCGCATAGCACACAAAGAGGTAATGCAGTTCTTCCGGCATCTCGGCACCTCCGTCGGGCTCACGATTCCCGGCCACAGCACTTCTTGTACTTCCTGCCGCTACCGCAAGGGCACGGCGCGTTGCGGGGCACTGTGGGCTTCGCCGGAATCTCTTCTATCGATATTGGGGCCTGGGGCGGATGCTGGTCGGCCGGCGGAGACGTCGGGCTCTCCGTAGCCAAGCCCAGTTCGCGCAGCATGGCCTCACGAGGAGCCCGAATGGGCGCCGATCCCATCGGATCGGGCATCGTCCGGATCAGCATCACAACTTGCTGGCGGCCCGCCTCGGTCCGGCAGGCCTGACGCGGCGTCTTTCCCCCCAGGATCGGCAGAGACTCATCGAGCCAGCCCATGTAGTGTTCGTTCAACTTCTCCTGGATACTCGCCGCCACCTCCGGAGTCAGTTTGACCGGCGCGGGCGGGGAGATCCGTTCATCCAGTGGCCGATCCTTTTCCGCCTCGTCCCAATCGCGCGTGCGGACGCTCTCGAAGACCACGCCCGGCAGTTTCTCCAGCCACTGGCGAGCCGCTTTGAAGCGCTCCGCCGAGTTCACCGTCACCACCAGCTCATCACCCACGAACTCGATCCGGCCCAGGGTCACCGTGTCGCCCATCACCCGATTGCCTGGACCGGCTGGCTTGCTCCAGACGAGTTCATCGGCCTGCTCGTCGTAGTCGATATCCTCACGCTGCCTCAGGGTCCGACGTATCTCGGCCGGATCGGCCACGGAGAACGAGGCCGTGTGCCAGAGGGACTTTTCGCCGTCCGTGTTGCGCAGCTCCATCGGCTTTTTT
>Ga0209347_1006636_pt1 | contig 10134 bp, 5 predicted proteins | sample AutmiccommuBRH23_FD_187382 | JGI IMG/M metagenome (GOLD analysis project Ga0209347, IMG submission 187382) | Deep subsurface microbial communities from Mt. Terri, Switzerland - Autotrophic microbial communities BRH/23 (SPAdes) (version 2) | ecosystem: Environmental > Aquatic > Deep subsurface >... | reverse complement strand
GAAAGAAGCAGCCCATGGCATGCCGTCCGTTGGATTCGTGTCTGTGGCACTCATCAATACCATCGGTTCATTTGCAACTTTATTACCGGCGAATCCCGCAATAGTGGAAAGCGTCACTGTTGCATTCTCTTTCACATTCCAGGCTTTTGGCATTAATATACCAAAGGCCAATTTACTGTTCCCATCGGTTTCAGCTACTATTTTTATCTTTACGGTGATGTCAATATCACTATCAACCTGTGCATTGTCAGGATGAATGATCTCTTCAATTGTCATGCAGGTAACAACAAGGAATAATAGGCCCAATAGTGACAAATAGTATTTGTGTTTATTAAAGAATTTCATCTTATTTCAATTTTATTGTTTAATGCTTTTGAAAGTATACTTATAATCGAGTGACTGGCAATCGAGTTTAAAAGGGATACTAAATTCACCATCTACATAGTAGGCGATAACTTTTTCTGATTCAGTCAGGCGTAATTCATTAGGTAGCACGTCGGTGTTCAGATATGCATCCACCTTACCTTCAGGAATCTCGTAGCTGTGAGGAGAAAAAGGCACATCACCGTTACTGTAAGTCACCGCACTTATCTTGTTATCAGCATAATGCAACGTCAGCTGGAATGTTTCAAAGAAGTCAAATTTTGAAACGAGGTCAATTCCGTTAATATTTACCTCATCATATTGGTAAACATGAAAGAGCCCATAATTGATATCATATTCGGAGGGATAGTCCGATGATACTAGTGTACGATTTTCATCATCACAGCTTACGATGGTGAATAAAACCGTAACGACTGTAAATATTAATACATATTTTTTCATTGTTTTATTTTTTAAGTCTATATATAATTAGTTATTATCATCTTAATTCAAAATTCTATCTATATCAATCCAGAAGAACCGGGGACGATAAGTAGAAACATCGCTAAACTGCTCGGTAAATACGAGTGTGTTCACATTGTAGCTGACAAGTATCATCCCGTCTTTTTCAAACTGTGGGTGAGCCATCGCATTGTAGGTCAATAAATTTGGAACGTTCTGCTCATAGGTCCTAAATATGAGCTGTTTGTTTCTCCATGGACCGACAGGGCTATCGGCAATAAAAGTATATATCTCACCTGAGTTGAAAGTCTTCTTTTGTGTAAGCAATACATACTTATCACGCAGTTTGAACACATTGAATTGTGATGAAACAGGGACACTAGATAAGCCTTCAAGCTTCACTGCATCTGATGAATCTGCACTCCAACCCGAACCATTGAAATATTGCCAGTTGTCGTATGGATTACCCTCGACGGTTCGTGCTACCAGCACTTCAGTGATGGGATCCATATCATTTCGTATATCTACCTGAGCATAAATATAGTTATAATCGCCATCGCTCAGCGCGGCCATTCCGTAATGAATATCCGTGGAGCCGTTAAATGGGATGGGAGTGATCTTAATTAATTCTAAATCGGGAAGATTATACTCCAGTATATGTGTTGTTTCATACATAAAACCCCACATACCATCACCACCCTGATACATCAGGGTTTGAAAGATGTACAACTTGTCACCATTCACAAATCCGTGTCCGGGCCAGTACCATTTCTGCTCGTCGGGATAACCCGGAGGTACTGCTGCAGAAGCATTACTGTTGCCTCCATATCCATAGATGGCACTCACCTTCCCATTGTCATACACAAAATAGGTATTGCGATACATACGGTCGGTTGTTGGCCGTTGTCCACCAGATACTGTCCCCACGTAGGAGTCGCCCATCAGGAAGATGCTCCTGCCATCGGGCAAGGGAATGGAATACATCCCATCACCCGCGGTTACGCTGCCCTGGTCGGGAATAAAAACACCCGCTATCACCTTGTCCAGGCCATCAATTTTTGCCTGGGTAGTAATGGTGCTGACAACTTCGTTATCCTTCAATAGTGAGAGAGTTACGGATACAGGTTCATTGTAGGGCAGATGAGTAAAGTAGGTCGTCGTGTCGTCTCTGCTTACAGTTTTAGTTGTGGCCGGTTTGTTTAACTCAATCCGATAATTATCGAAACTGACCTCGGGATTTGTAAGTTCCCACGACAGATATAGCGTATCGGCATTGAATGTACTGGCTATCTTGACATAGGTATGATTATCGTCAGGTTCAAAGGGATTTTTCCTTATGCTGTCATCTCTGTCGGAACAAGAGGCAAGGATGCAGAGAACGAACGATAACAATACCATATGGATATAATTATATTTCATTTTATCTTGTTTAATTAAATGATCAATCCCTCTTCAAATTACTGTTCAACCTCTTCTCCCTGATCGGATATGGAAGCAATAAACTTGCTTCGGTAAAGGGAGCTGTATGTGTCGGCGTCTGATACCCGATCATATTCACCATCTGACCTGTAACTGCATGTAAGGCTTTACGTGTTCTCACCATATCAAACCATGTCTGATTCTCAAATGCCAGCTCCCAGAAACGTTCCTGCAACACCTTATCTACCGTGATAGAGGTAGGTCTTGTTTCCAGAGGTAGTGCACGTTTTCTTACGGTGTAATAGGCTTCAATAGCATCAGCATCGCTTGTGGTCCCCCCATCAGCCTGTGCTTTTGCTTCGGCCATCATCAAAAGCAGGTCTGCATATCTTAAAAGAGTAAAGTTGGCTCCCGATTTTCCAATTTCGGCGGCATTCTGATCCCAATACTTATAGATATATAGCCCGCCGAGGTCTACCATACCCGACTTATCAAGTGCCTCCTGCTCGGTATAATAGAATTCTCTTTCTTCTCTGCGCTTATCGCCTTCGGGATAGGTATCGAAGAACATCCGGGTAACGGTGATTGCTCCACCGTAAGCAGCACTGGCTGAGACAGCCTTTACCGGTGCCGGATAAGCCAATAAGGAACTATGAAGAGGGTTACCGGCATTGTCAGCCTCTCTCTGAATGGACCAGATGATCTCTCCGGCGTTCTCAACGGTTCTCAACTCTCCATAACTGTCGAAACAGATATATTTTCCACTGTTGTATACCTGCTTTGCCATGTTATAGGCTTTGTTATAATATTCGATACCCTTTTGAAGGGGATATCCGGCCATGGTGAGTAAGACTTTGGCGTGCATTGACTTCACTGTTCCCTTAGTTACACGGCCGCTGCTATTTGTCCAGTCCATATCTTCCATCAATTCCCCCGCATTTGTCATATCAGCATCAATCCGGGTGTAGATATCTTCTATAGATGATAGCTCAATGGCAGTATTGCTTACATCTCTTGTAGGTGTAAGCTTCAAAGGTACAGGGCCATACAATCTTACCAGGTTGAAGTAGAAGTATCCACGGAGGAAGTAAGTTTCAGCAAGGTACTGATTCTTTTTAGCTTCACTTATCGTACCTTCTTCCATTCCTTCAATACCTTCGATGATGCTGTTACAATTCTCAATAGCTCTATAGGCTGTTTCCCAGAATCTCTGCACATAACTGTTATTGTCAGCTATAAGCAGGCTGTTAGCCTGAGTGAGGTCTTGTGTACCTGATCCACGCATACGTTCACCATAGCCATGCATGAACTCCAGAAAGATAAAGCTCTGTGAGCCTGGCTCAATATCTGAGTCCATGATATCGTCAACATAGGTGTAGATACCATTAACGGCAGCAAATACCTGCTTTTCGTTTTGATAGTATTGATCGGGGTTCAGAAATGTCATTGGCTTTTCTTCAAGGAAAGAGTCGCATGAAGTTAAAATTACCGTCAGGGCAATGAGCCAGCTTATATTTGAATATATCTTTTTCATTTGATTTAAATATTTATTTACTAATTACTTAGAATGTAATCTTCATGTTAGCAGTAACTGTTGTAGGACGAGGGTACGAGTAGAAGTCGATACTCTGTCCGTTATCGGTATTGAATGTTCCCATTTCAGTGTCAAATCCGGGATACTTGGTGAATAATGCAAGGTTCTCCACCGATACACCCAGTGAGAAGTTGTTTACCTCTCCCAGCCAATTAAGAACATTTGGACTTAGAGAATAAGAGAGTCCAACGTTGCGGATTCGCAGGAAGTCCCCTTTATGCAGCATGTGGGAGTCTTTTTCGTTTTCACCGAAGAATGGATCTGAAGGTAAACGCAGTGCGGCAACCATCGTGTTTTGATTCTCGGGTGTCCATGCATTGAGGATGTCATTCACACTGTTGCTGTATAACGGTCTGTTCTCGCCCATCGAATGGGTAATGCTCATGATCTTGAAACCGTATACATAATTAAGGTCGACCATAAGTGAAAAACCTTTGTATTTAAAGGTATTGACCATGGAGAGGTTTCCTTTCGGCCTACCGTTGCCCATTAACTGACGATCTTCTTCGTCGATTTTATAATCGCCGTTCACATCTTCATACTTGATATCACCGGGTCTTTTGCCATACTTAGCTGCCTCCTCTACTTCGGCAAGACCCCAGGTACCCAGTCTTTTATATACGTAATATGATGCCCAGTCTATGCCTTCGCGTGCGATGGTGTTGTTTCCGGTTTGAATGGTTTCACCATTTATATCTATCGTTTTCACTTTGTTGGTAGAGTATACAAGGTCTGTTACCCACAAGAAATCATTTGTATGAATGTTGCGTGATGTAATGGTAGCCTCGAAACCATCGTTCCGTATCTCACCAAGATTGGTCCATGTTGTAGCATATCCGGTGGTGATGGGAATCTGTTTCTCGAACAACAGGTCTCTTGTTGACTTGGTGTAATAGTCCATGATTACCTCTAAACGGTTGTTGAAGAAACTAAGATCCAGTCCAATATTAAACTGGTGTGATGATTCCCACTTCAGGTCTTTGTTACCCAGGTTGCTGAGTGTCACATACGATGTGAGTTCTTTATTGAAAATAGTGGAACCGTTGCCGTATTGTGAAATGGTTCGATAGTTAGGGATGGAAGCGTTACCAACTATACCATAACTGGTTCTTAGTTTGGCCTGGCTTACAAACGTGAGGAGTGGTTGAAAAAAACTCTCTTCCGAGATACGCCATCCGGCTGATAGTGACGGGAAGTATCCGTACTTGTTGTTCATACCAAAGTTTGAGGCACCATCCGCACGAAATGTGGCTCCCAGCAGATACCTGTCACGGAAGCTATGATTCATCCGGAAGTAATATGAATTCATTGTGTTCTGATTCATTCCTGATCTGGGTTCATGCCATGTGGTTCCTGCCGAGAGGTTATGATAATCAAATGAATCATCAAAGTATTGTTCTGAACCAGAGGATGAACTTTCAGAATGTGTATAATACCAACTGGCTCCCAATACGAAGTTTGAACTAAGCTGTCCATTGAAATACGCATCTGTATAGGTGAAGTAGTTTTCGTTGGTAAGCTTCTGACTGTCATAGTTGCTGATATCCGCGTAACCACCATTGTTCTCACTCACATCCAGAAGACCGGCTTTTGCATAGCTCATCCCTTTCCTGTTGTTCTGCTGATAGTCTCCCTGTACGGTCAGCGTCAGTTTTCTGGTGATGTCGAGCGTGGTGTTGAGACTGAATACGGAAAAGTTGGATTTCCACTCGTCTCTTCTGTCTTGTAGCAGCAGCAGTGGATTCTCTCCTTCTTCGGAATATTTATAGTCACCTTTGCGTCCCCAGGTGCCATCTTCGTATTTCACTGGTACGATGGGTGGCATTTCGATCATATTACGGATTGCTCCCTGACCGAAAGAATTTTCCATATCGTTATTGTTTCCTTTTTGACTACCTACTGTTCCTACAAGCTGCACGAGTAACCAATCCTTGATTTTGCTGTTCACATTGACAGTACCGGAGATGCGCTCATACTCGGAGCTTTTGATTATTCCTTCATAGTTCTGATAAGCAACACTTGAGTACACACTTGTATCATCATTGCCGGATGCAAAGGATACAATGTGGTCATTGGAGATGGCTGTGCGAGTCATCTCTTCCTGCCAGTTCGTGTTGTACCTGGGTGAAGCAATAAGCAATCCATAATCATCATACTGGTAGTTACCTGAAGGGTCTTTCGCATAATAGAAGAGTTTCTCATCGGCAGTGGTAAGGTGAGGCATGGTTTGTCCACTGTAAGCATAGCTACGCCGTTGAACTTCCATATATTCATCGGCATTCAGCATGTCGAGTTTACGATTCATAAAACCGAAGCCCATCTTACCATCGTAGGTGATGGAACCTTTGCCTTTTTTACCTTTCTTGGTGGTGATAAGCACCACTCCGTTTGATCCCTGTGCTCCATACATAGCAGTTGCAGCAGCATCCTTAAGGATATCGATAGATTCAACATTTGCTGAGTTGATGATATTGGGATCAACACCAACGACACCATCGAGTACATAGATGGGATCTTTACCTGCATTGATAGAGCCCATACCGCGAACACGAAGGGATGATGCACCACCCGGCCTGCCGGACATTGATATGTTGGTAACGCCAGCAACCTTTCCGGCTATGCCTTCCATGATGTTAAAGGCGGAGGGGCGTTCATTCAGTTCATCACTTTTTACAGAACTCACGGCTATGGACACATCTTTCTTTGAGCGTGTTCCATATCCGATTACCACCAGATCTTCCATCAGCACAGCATCCGGCTCCATAACCACATTGTATTGAGCATTATCACCGATTGTCAACTCTGTAGTCACCATTCCCACATATGACACCTGTAGTGTTTTAACATCTGTGGGAATCTTAAGGGTGAAAATACCGTCAAGATCAGTTGTTGTACCTATTGCTGTACCTTTCACTACAATAGTTGCACCAATTACAGGATCACCATTCTCATCTGTTACTACACCGGAAATTGTTCTTTCGGTTTGTTGTGAAATGAGGTTTGAAGAAGCTTTTGCCTCCACTCCGCTACAAAGTAGCAGCATCAACACCAGCATCAGTTTTACAATTTCGGAAAACACACCAGGTGCATCCGCTCTCTGTTTTCTTTTCATGTTTATAAACAATTTATTGATTAATAAAAAAATTACGCTTATAGCTTATTTAGCTACATCTGAAAGAATTAGATACCCCAATCCTTGTTAGGGGTGCTCCCCATATACAATTCCAAAACTCCACCCTGAGCAATATCAAAGAAATCAAGATAACAGTCGCTATGTTCTTTTCCGTTCAGCAGGGCCTTTTGGATATAAATATTTGCCGGGCTATTGTCATGAGCTATGATTGTAAATTTCTCTCCCCGGACATAATCAGGATCGAGCCGGAACTCTACCTTGTCGAATACGGGACTGGTAATCTCCAGTCTTGTGTCCCCGGGGCAGGAAGGATGAATGCCCGAAGCTGTTAGCACGTACCATGCAGACATCTGACCGGCATCTTCGTTACCTACAATACCTTCTACCTCGTTCCTATATGCATTCTTACAAATAAGCCTGCTCCACTTCTGTGTGTTCCATGGCTCATTTAGTTTATTGAATAAAAAGGGCACAAAATGCACCGGTTCATTGGCATGGTTGTAATAGTCGTTCCACAATAAATCATCCGGGGTTTTTTCAAAGAAGTTGTTCAGGTCTGCCAGCACTGCTTCTCTGCCACCCATAAGTTCTACCATACCCTCAATATCATGTGGTACAAACCATCCTTGCTGATAGGGATTTGACTCCACACACCCATACCATTCAGTTGTACGCGCTTTTTCCGGCCACTGCTCCCATGATCCGTCTGTTTTGCGGGGGCGAAACCATCCTTTATCCTTATCAAAAATATTTCGATATGCCTGCGATTTATGAGCATATTCCTTTGCTTCTTCCTCTTTACCCATGCCACGCGCGAGCTGTGATATACACCAATCGGCATAGGCATACTCCAACGTATGTGAAATACTTAGTTCGGACGGAGTATATCCCAGTTCATCGTTACCAAACATGCGGGAACTGTTCTTCGCATATGCGTAAGCTTTTTCTAAATCATAAGTACGTATCCCTTTCACATAGGCATCAGCAAGTACCGAAAGTGCCGGATTCCCGAGCATGCATCCCGAATAAGCATTCACGATCTCCCATCGTTCATAATATTCCTTGCCACTTTGTTCTGCCAGGGTAACAAGCGAATTTATCTGATCACTTACCAATGAAGGATTTATTATTGTTTGTAGCGGGAACTGACTGCGAAACACATCCCATCCACTGAAGATCGTTCGTTTGGTAAAGGCTTCGTTTGTTGAATAAATTTCATTATCACCTCCCATATAACGACCGTCAGCATCGGTAAATATTCTGGGATCGATCATCGTATGATATAATGCAGTATAGAATATTGTCTTCTCATCCTCGCTCCCACCTGATATTTTAATCCGGCTAAGTTCTTCATCCCATAATTGATATGCCTTAGTTTTCACTTCATTGAAATCTAATGAGGCTATTTCACTGTTGAAATTATTTTCTGCCCCTTCCATATCCACAAAGGAGATACCAACTTTCAGTGTAATTTCTTCTTCTTCCAGAGTAGGGAACTCGGTATAGAATCCAAGATGTTTCCCCTGCATTTCTTCCTTTCCCATACTAACGGGAGCCTCAGACACCCTGGTTAGATAAGGTATGCTCACCACATCATCTTTCTTCCTGCTCCAACTATCAGGTATGTCGGCACTCCAGAATCCATAGTTTTCCAATGGCTTGCTGAAACGGGCGAAAAAATGCACAGTATAGTTTGTATCACCTTCTCCGTCACCCCAGCCACCACCATCAGGCGTGCATTTCATCCACCCTTTGATCGTATATTTATCAACCACTTTTATATATTGTTCCACAGATGTTCCTCCCACCCTGCGGGCAAGATCAATCTGAATGCGTGATTTGTCGTTTTCAGGAAAGGTGAACTTCAATATGCCACAACGTGGTGTCGTACTGCTCTGTACATTGATCCCGTAATCTATGAGATCCACCGAATAGAATCCGGCCTCAGCAACCTCGGTTTTCTTATCGTAATAAGATCTGTAACCGGTGATGCTTCCGTCCTCTTTTCCTGCAATCTTTTTCAATTCACCGGTTGTTGGCATCACAAGAAAATTACCCAAATCTCCGAACCAGCCCACACCGCTCATTTGTGTGAAAGCAAAACCTTCTATCGTCTTGTGTTCATAGCTGTACCCGGGACTGTTATCCCCGCCGGTTATTGTATTGGGACTTACCTGTACCATGCCAAAAGGTGTGGTTGCACCAGGAAATGTTTTGCCCAAGCCGTGATAAACCCCGGCTGCCGAAGTACTGGTACTTGCCCCTATAAATGGATTTACATAATCGGCCGTTGAGAATTCTTCTGTTTGATGTGCCTGAGTTTCTGAGCACGCGGCAATTCCAGCCACACAGCTTATAATGAACAAAATAGATACTGCTGTTTGCTTGTTTCGATTGGATATCATACTATTTATTTGTAAGAATTTTAATTCGATATAATGTCATGCAGCCCACTATTGGCATCAATTAACCGTAATGTAACGAAGCCGAATTGGGGGATTGATAAACTCGTCAGCAACCGTCCATCAGCTTTTTGAGTGGATTGTAGTTCACCGATAAGGTCACCATTTAAGTCTACCTGCTCAATTTTTTCCACACTGCAATTCCATATCACTTCCCGTAATGTATCTATGGAAGAGGTATTATAGATGCGCACAAGCAGATTGCCGTTTTCTATGACCATGGAAGTTATCTCCAGATTGTCACTGACCGTCTCAAGCAATGACATCTCAGGCATTTCAGGTGTAGGTGCCGTGAATTGCGCAATCATGGGTTCATTCCATTGACCGTTAGCTTTTTCCACCCCTCCCGTCTCCCAGTTGCCGGAATGAGGTAGTAGGGCGTACCTGATTTCTGTGGGTCCGTGGATCTTGTAATCCCTTCCCCATAGAGCTTTACCGGTATATTGGACGGTCAGCCCCAATGGCAAACTATCGGATTGTAAATAGCTCGTAGTATGGTCTGAGAACAACGTTATCCCATAATCCTGATCCTGATCGGTTGCATCCACCCAATTCAGTATCACGTTGTGTTTGATATTGTTCCAGCTTGAATAAAACGTATTGTCAAGCTGGCTTTCAGTGACATCAAACGGCGCATTTTTATATATTTTACTGCCAATGCTATTGAACGGGAAACGTAGATGAAGCTTATATTCATCATT
>Ga0209347_1006634_pt1 | contig 10136 bp, 8 predicted proteins | sample AutmiccommuBRH23_FD_187382 | JGI IMG/M metagenome (GOLD analysis project Ga0209347, IMG submission 187382) | Deep subsurface microbial communities from Mt. Terri, Switzerland - Autotrophic microbial communities BRH/23 (SPAdes) (version 2) | ecosystem: Environmental > Aquatic > Deep subsurface >... | reverse complement strand
AGCGGGTCGCGATCGCGCGGGCGCTGATCAACGATCCGCGGGTGCTCGTGGCCGACGAGCCGACCGGCAACCTCGACCCCGAGCTCGCTCGCGAAATTCTGAGGATCTTCCTCGACGCCAACGTGCGCGGGTCGACGGTGTTGATGGCGAGCCACAACGAGGAGCTCATTCGCGGCACGGGCAAAAGGAAGCTCACGCTCGACAAGGGACGACTGATCGACCAGCGGCCGACCGAGCCTGACCTCCCGCCGCCCGAACGCTCGGGAACATTTCTCTCGTGGTAGTGAAACGATCCACGGCCCGACCCCGCGACGAGGAGCCGGTCGTCGAGTCCCGTTCCACGATCGGATACTTCTTCCGCGAAGCGGTCCGCCGGATGTGGGTCTCGAAGCGGACGAGCTTCGTCGCGGTGGTGATGATCGCGGTGGCCCTGCTCATCCTCGGAACGTTCCTGCTGGTCGGCACGAACCTCGAGGCCGCCGTGGGGCAGTGGCAGGAGCGCTCCCGCCTGACGATCTACCTCCGGGGCGATGTCGCGGAGGAAGATCTCGACTCGCTGCGGAAGGAGATCGCCGCCTTCGAGCCGTTCGCTGAGAATCGATTCGTCTCACGCGATGAGGCACTGCAGCGATTCAAGTCCTGGTTCAGCGAGCTCGCTCTGGTCGTCGACGAGATCGACGAGAATCCCTTCCCCGCCTCGTTCGAGATCGAGGTTCCGGGCGCCACGATCGACTCGCCGGAGTTCACCCGGCAGCTCGATGTGTTGCGCCGCCACCCCGCCGTCGACGACGTGCAGTTCGACTGGGAGTGGATCGCGCGGCTTCGTCGCCTCGTCGGCGTGCTGACGCTCGCGGGGTGGATCGCCGGAGCCGTTCTCGGGCTCGCCGCGGCCTTCACCATCGCCAACGTGATCCGCCTGACGATGTTCCTCTACCGCGAGGAGGTCGACATCATGCGCCTCGTCGGCGCGACCGAGCGCATCATCCGCGGTCCCTTTCTGGTGGAGGGGATGCTCCAGGGGCTCATCGGCGGGCTGATCGCCATCGGGATCCTCTACGGCCTCTTCGCCGCCGGCCAGGAGTTTCTCGCTCCATCCGGCTCCCTCATCTGGGGGTTTCTCTTCCAGCGCTTCCTCCCATGGGAGACGCTCGCGATCCTGGTGAGCGCCGGAATGGCAGCCGGCCTGTTCGGGAGCTGGGTGTCGGTCCGCGAGTGGTCCGAGGACGCCTCACTGGAGGCAGAGGAGTAGAAGCAGGGACAGAGCGGTAGCCTCTTGTTCCGTCGAGGACCGCTGGCCGGAACGCCGCGCTATAATCCCCGCCGCCATGGGTGCCAAATCCGACTCTCTCTTTCAACGTGCTCAGCTGCTGATGCCCGGTGGGGTCAATTCCCCCGTCCGCGCCTACAAGTCCGTCGGTGGAACTCCTCCGTTCATCGAACAGGGGCAGGGTTCCCGAATTTTCGACGTCGACAACCTCCAGTACATCGACTGCGTCGGCTCCTGGGGGCCGATGATCCTGGGTCACGCCCACCGCTACGTCGTGGAAGCCGTCAAGAAGGCTGCCTCTCGCAGTTTCTCCTTCGGCGCGCCGACGGCGGCAGAGATCGACCTGGCCGAGATTCTGATCGACGCCGTGCCGTCGATCGAGATGGTCCGGCTGGTCAGCTCGGGAACCGAGGCGACGATGAGCGCGATCCGGCTGGCGCGGGCCGCGACGGGGCGCAAGCGCATCCTGAAGTTCGACGGCGGATATCACGGCCACGCCGATTCGCTGCTGGTGAAGGCGGGATCGGGCGGGCTCACCTTCGGAGCGCCTGACTCCTCCGGCATCCCCGAGGAGATTGCCGCCCTCACCCACTCGGCTCCTTACAACGATCTCGACACGGTCGGGAACATCCTCGACCAGTTCTCCGGGGAGTTCGCGGCGGTCATCGCCGAGCCGGTGGCAGGCAACATGGGATGCGTCCCGCCGAAGGAAGGGTTCCTCCAGGGTCTTCGCGCCCTTTGCGACAAGCACGGAACGCTGCTGATCCTCGACGAGGTGATGACCGGGTTCCGCGTCGCCTGGGGCGGCGCTCAGGTTCTCTACGGTGTCAAGCCCGACCTCACCACCCTCGGGAAAATCATTGGTGGCGGGATGCCGCTTGCCGCGTACGGCGGCCGGCGCGAGATCATGGAATTGGTTTCTCCGAACGGGCCGATGTACCAGGCGGGCACGCTTTCGGGAAATCCGCTCGCCGTCGCGGCCGGGAAATCGACCCTGAGCATCCTCAAGAACGAAGGGATCTACCGTGATCTCGAAGATCGCTCATCCGAATTCGAGGCCGGCGTCCACAAGGCCGCGGCCAAATACAAGGTGAAGGTCACTCTCAACCGCGTCGGCTCGATGTGGACGCTGTTCTTCACCGACAAGCCGGTGGTCGATCTCGAGACCGCCAAGACCTCCAAGATCGACCAGTTCAATCGCTACTTCCACCTGATGCTCAACGACGGCGTCTACCTCCCCCCCTCGCAGTTCGAGGCCGCCTTCTTCTCCTCGGCCCACGCCAAGAAGGACATCCAGCAGATCGTCGAGCGCACCGAGCGCGCGTTCAAGAAGATCGCCTGGGAGTTCGAAACACCGTAGAACCAAGCCAGAAGCCAGAAGCCAGAAGGCAGAAGAAAAGGCGAAGCTAGAAGTCGAAAGCCAGAAGCTAGAAGAAAGATCAAAAGCAGGGACCGCGGTCATCCAGAGTGAGCGCCCCGTGGAGAACGTTGACCTGCGGCGGTCGTGGGCCGAGTGAAGGAACTCAAAATGGCAGCGTCCTGCCGCCTGCCCGTTTCCCCGCACCAGCCAACGTGATCCTGCCATTCGGAGATCCTTGCGCTCTCTCAGGATGACTGGGGTTGCCTCTGACTTTTCTTCTGGCTTCTGGCTTCCAGCCTTTTCTTCTGGCTTCTGGCTTCTGGCTTCTGGCTTGTCTTAATACGCGTTCTCATGGCGGACGCCGTGGCGAATCGTCATCAGGAGGATCTTGAAGTCGAGCATCAGCGACCAGTTCTCGATGTAGTAGAGGTCGTGCTCGAGGCGCATGCGGACCGAGGTGTTGCCGCGCCAGCCGTGGACCTGGGCCCAGCCGGTCATCCCGGCGCGGACCTTGTGGCGGAGCATGTAGTGGGGGTACTCCGCGCGAAACAGCTCGACGAACTCCGGCCGCTCGGGGCGCGGTCCGACCAGGCTCATGTCGCCGCGCAGCACGTTCCACAGCTGCGGCAGCTCGTCGAGCGACCACTCGCGGATCCACCGGCCGATCTTCGTGCGGCGGGGATCGTCCTTTTCGGCCCACTTCGCACCGCCGTTTCCTTCCGCTCCCATCTTCATCGAGCGGAATTTGAGGATCTCGAACGCGACGCCGTCGAGCCCCATCCGGACCTGCCGGTAGAAGACCGGGCCGCGGTCCTCGAGGCGGACCAGGAGCGCGATCAATCCCATCAGGGGAGAGAGAACGAGCAGCGCCACCGCGCCGAACACGATGTCGAAGATCCTCTTGAGCAGCAGACTCCAGCCGTCCAGCGGCGTCTCCGACAGGTTGATGGTCGGCAGGCCGTCGAGGTCTTCGACCCTCGAGCGGAGGGCCATGAACTGGAGAAGATCAGGCACCACGTGAATCGAAACGACTTCCCGCACCAGACGGTCGAGAAGCTCCATCATCGAGCGAGCCGAGGCCTGCGGCATCGCGACGAAGACGTGTTGAACTCCGTGCTCGCCGATCACTCTCTCGGTGTCCGCAATCGACCCGAGGCGCGTGAGACCTTCGATCTCCCCCTCGTCCGCAATGTATCCGATGATCCGGAAGCCGAGCTCCTGGTGGTTGCGCACGCGGGCGACGACCGCCTTCGCCAGCTCTCCACTGCCGGCGATCAGGACGCGCTCCAGGTTCTTCCCGGCCAGATACCGTCGCTGGACGAATCTCCGCACCAGGGTCCGGCCGAACATGACCAGGACGATCTCGCAGCCGACGAACAATCCGAGGGTCGCGCGCGAGTAGTCGACCAGGATTCCCTCGGGGCGGAACCAGAGCAGAAGCCCCGACAGCCCCAGCACTCCGAGAATCGTGGCGAACGTCACCCCGACAGCCTCCTCGGAAGGGGTCCTCGTCGGGCGGACTCGGTAGAGTCCCTGGATGGCGAAGGCGAGAGGGAAGACGAGAAGGACGAGCGGGAGAATGCGGACGTAAATGGCCGGGTCCTGCTGGCCCTTCGTCACCGGGATGATCTCCAGCCCGAAGCGGAGCCACCACGCCGTAAGCAACGCGGCCGCGGTGGCCGCGAGATCGACCGCCACGTAGACGGCGGCCAGCGACTCGTACTTTCTCTGAATCATCCGTCCAGGCGCTCCCCGGTCGTCGCCTCAGGCCGGACACCCGACGCGAGCACTCCCTCGACCAGTGTACGGAACTCCTCCTGAAAACGTCGCCGTGAAAATGAGCGCGCCCGGTTCCGAATCCGCTCGCGATCCCACGGAATCGAGCACGCCTTCGAGATCGCCTCGGACAACGCGGCGACCGTTGGGGCATGGAAAAGGACACCGGTAACGCCGTCGATCACCGACTCCTTCACTCCCCCCTCCGCGATCGAGACGACCGGCGTGCCGGACGCCATGGCCTCGAGGGGGGTGATCCCGAAGTCCTCGACCCCCGGAATCAATAGCGTGCGCGCCGATGCCATCAGCTCGACGACGCGCGTGGCATCGACCCATCCGAGGAACTCGACCGGCGCAGCGGCAGCAAGGCGCTTGAGCTCCTCTTCCTCGCTTCCCTTCCCGACGATCACGAGACGCTCGCCCGAGCGGCGCGCCGCCTCAATGGCCAGATCGATTCTTTTGTACGGAACCAGCGCCGAGACCACCAGATCGAAATCCTCACGCTCGCCACGGATTGGGAGCTCGAAGAAACGCTCGTCGACGAACGGATGGATCACCTCCGCGTCCTGCCCGTAACAGTGACGGATGCGCGAGGCGACGAAATGGGAGTTCGCGACGAAGGCGTCGACCCCATCGGCGGTCCGGCGATCCCACTCCCGCATCGGGCCGGCGAGGGTGACCGCGGCCAGACGCCTCACCGGCTTGTGAGGAGGAAAGTAGTCGTCGAACCGGTCCCAGATGTAGCGCATCGGCGTGTGGCAGTAACAGATGTGAGGAGTCCGCCCCGTCCGCACGCCCTTTGCCGCCGCATGGCTCGAGGAGATGACGAGGTCGTAGCTGGAAAGATCCCACCCGGAGACCGCCCAGGGAAAGAGCGGAAGAAGGTAGCGGTAATTTGAAACCCGGGTGGAGAGGCGCTGCAGCCGGCTCGTCCGGATCGCGTGCCGCTCGATGGCCGGCGAGACGGACCCGGGGAAATGAAAGAGGGTGAAGATCGTTGCCCGCGGGAAGAGCTCGAGAATGGCCTCGAGCACGTGCTCGCCGCCGCGCTGTCCGGTCAGCCAGTCGTGGACCACGGCCACACTGCGGGGAGATCGTTCGAGGCTCACTCTCCTCCGGCTCGGGCTTCCGGCTCCTCGGACTGTTCCTCCGGCTCCCCGGGAGTCGACGCGAGCGGAAACTCCTCGCGCGAGTTGTTGCAGGCTTCGCAGATGTGGTCGTTGCGGAAGTAGACCTCGGCGGGCGTCTCGGCCAGACACGAGATGCAGTAGTGCTTCCCCGTCCGCTCCGGCATCGCGCGCGGAATCTCTTCGCCGTTCATTTCGGCAGTTTTAACACAGACGTGGGAGAGGGTGTTTCCCGTGGCCACGGTTTGACTGCATGGGGCGAGGGGCGAGGGAGATCAACCGTGGCCGGATTCCGTGCTAACGGCTGTAGTCGCGGTTCCTCCGTTCCTCCTTCGTGGCACGAGCGGAGGCTGGAAAGCCTCCGCCACGGCCTACCCTCTTCTCACGCGGCGCGTCCGCGCCGGCTGCTGTGGAGTCAGAAATCCGAGGTTCTCGTATCTTCCCATCAGTACCGGTTCCGGGTCGCCGCCGAGCCAGTCCTGGATCAGCGTCCAGTAGACGGAGCGGAAGTCGATCTGAACCGGGAGGTCGCCGTTTTCGAGGATTCCGAGATTGGGCGCGTCGCCATAGAAGGTCCCGCCGTTCACTGCGTTGCCGAGCAGGAAGACGGTGTTGCCCCGTCCGTGATCCGTTCCGGCGCTGCCGTTTTCAGCGACGCGCCGGCCGAACTCGGACCAGGCCATGACCACCGTCCGGTCGGCGAGATCGCGCTCGTCGAGGTCGCGCTGGAACGCGCCGAGGGCGCGAGACACGTCTCCGAGCAGCGAAGCGTGGGTCGGCCCCTGGGCACTGTGAGTGTCATAACCACCCGTGGTCACCCAGACGATTCGCGTGCCGTAGCCGCCGGCCAGCACCTGAGCGACGAGCTGAAGCCCGCGCCCGAGGGCGCTCGCGGGATACCCGGCGGTCTGCGACGGCTCGGGGGCGTTCTCGAGCAGCTCGATCGAATCGAAAAGGTCGGCGCCGATCCTCCGGACGTCGTGGTGGCCGGAATGGCCGTGCCCGTTCATCCAGAGATTCTCGAGAGTCCCGAGAAACGCATCGCGGTCCGCGGGAAGCTGCGTCCCGGTTGGGATCGCGAACGAGTCGAGGTTGGAGATGGCAGCTGGGACGATCTCCTCGGCTGTCATCCCGAGCGGGATCCGGCTCCCGACGCTGAGTGCGGCGAGCGGTCCCGGATCGAAGCCGAGCTGCTGGTCGGCCCAACGGCCGAGCCATCCCGTGCGGGCACTGCCATGCGACTGGTGGGTCTCGAGGCCCGTCTGCCAGATGTCCTGACAGTGAAAGTGAGAGCGGTCGAGCGAGCCGAATCCGACGTGATTGACGAAGGTGAAGCGCCGCTGCTGATAGAGCTCCGCCAGTTCCGCGAGCGAAGGATGGAACCCGAGCTGTGAATCGACCTTCAGGATCTCCGCGTCGGGAATCGCGAGCGTCGGTCTCGCGCTCCGGTACTTCGCGTCGGTGTAGGGGATGAAGGTGTTGATTCCGTCATTCCCCCCGGCGAGTTGCAGGATCACCAGGATGCGACCCTGCTGCATGGAGGAAGGGAGTGCGAGCCGGGGGGCGAGGAACGAGACGGTGACGGCCGTGCCGCCAGCTTTCAGAAAATCCCGTCGAGTGAATGTCATCGCTTCTCCCTCCCCTCAGTTCAGCTGCCATTCCGGCGACGACAGAATGAGCTGCGCGAGGCCTCGCACCCTCGACGTTCGCTCATTGCCGACCGGGTCGGTTCCGCCCGGCGAGACGTAAGCTTCGAGAGGCATCGAGTCGACTGCCGCCGTAACGCCGAACCGGTCGAGCATCGCGGCGACGAGCTCCGATCCGGAAGCTCCCGCGCTCGCGCTGACTCGCACCGGGTCCGCGAGCGCGGATGCGGCGCTCGCGAAATTCATCCGCCCGAGCAGCGTTCCCGAGTTGAGCCAGGCGATCCCCGCCGGCCACCCCTCCACGCTCGGGGGATCGAACGGCAGCTGTCCCTGTGCCGCCAGGATCCCGATCGCGATTCGCGTCGCGTCGCGCGAGATCTCGAGCTGGCGCAGGGCGGAAACGACGAAGTCGACGGGCGACTTCACCTTCGCCCAGCGCGCGCGCTCCGAATAGAAAGCCTCCGACCGAAGAATCGCCTCCACCAGCGCGCGCAGGGAGTTACCGCTGGCCGAGTACGCCTCGGCGAACGGAGCGATCGTGCTGTCGTCGGGGTCGTCCCAGGCGAGCCATCCGAAGACTTTCCCCGCGATGAATGGCGCGTGGGCCGGATCGGCGCAGGCGAAGCGGACGATGTCGTCGCCGTTCCAGTTTCCCGTCTGCCCGAGAAACGTCTTCTGCCCGTGATCGTGGAATGTGTCGATGAAGGTGAACTCGCCCGTCTGCCGGGAGATCGTCCACCCGGTGAATGCTCGCGTCGCCGCCTTCACGTCAGCTTCGGTGAAATTGCCGTGTCCGAGAGTGAACAGCTCGAGAAGCTCGCGCCCGAAATTCTCGTTCGGGCTCTGCTTCCTGCTGGTGAAATTATCGAGCCAGATCAGCATCGCAGGGTCGCGCGAGACTTCGATGGTCAGCTCCGTGAAATTTCCGAGCGCGAACTTCCGCAGCAGCCGGTTCTGCCCCAGCATCCAGTCTGCCCGCTGGACCTTTCTCAGCCCGGTGGCGAAGTGATCGTGGAGGAAAAACGTCATCCGCTCCTCGAGCGGACGCGCCGTGAAGATCATCCTCGTGAGCCACCACGTCAGGATCTCGATCGCCGTCGTCGGCTCCGGCCCGAGGGCGGCGAGGCGCGCTTCGAGGGCGGAGTTGTCCACCCCTTCGTAGTCGATCAGCCCGGCGACCGTGGCTTCCATCCCCTGCTCGACCGCCCGGTCCAGTTCCTGTGGTGTTGCGCCGAAGCCGGCGCGACGATACAGATGCGCGGCCGCATCACGATTCCATACGATCGCCATGGTTGGTGCCTCCCTGAGGGTTCGCGATCAGTTTAGGCGATTGGACGCCACCGTCCGCAAATTCGTTTACGCGGATCCACCGATTTGCGGTCCATAGCGCGCACAGAATCGGACCCGGCCATGGGCTCCAATGAGAAAAGTTCGCCGCCGGGAATTCGCGAGGTGAAAGTTTCCGGAATCCTCCGAATCCCGGCATCTGTTTTGATTCGTATACAGACAATAACTATTAAAAGGGAGGCAACGCGCATGACCGATTGGCGGGGAATGACAGAACGAGGTGCGACTGCGGCGGTCGCAGTCCTGGCGCTTCTTTCCGGCGCGCTCGTGGTCAATGAGTGGCGCGATACTCCTCCGTCTACGGCTGAGCCCGCGATCACCGGGACGGTAGCCGAAGCCAGGCCCCCGGAGGTGATTCCACCCCGCGCGGACACCTCGATCCAGGCTGACGCAACTCTCCAGATCGCGGCGGAGCCCGCTCCTGCGCCGGTTCCTGAACCCGCCTCCGCGGTCGAGACCGGGAGCGTTTCCTCGGCGCAGCTCGCCTCGATCGATCCTGCGGCGCGCGACCGCCTCTCCGCGGTGCTCGCTTCCTGGAAGACGCGCCATCCCGATCAGCTCGTCGGCGTGATTGCCGACCTCGCCGAGAGAGAAGAGCTGCCGCACTCCCCCGCGTTTCTCCTCTCGATCGCCTATGCGGAAACGCGCGGACGGATTCTCGCGGTCTCACCCGCGGGGGCCGTCGGACTTGCCCAGGCGACGCCAGCCGCCTACCTCTCCGAGGGATTCGACGGAAAGGTGTTCATGACCAACTCCTACCTGGTCGGCTCGCGCGCCTACATCATGAAGAAGCCGCTCGGCGACGCGCTGACGATCGCCGAGCCGCTGCTCCGCCGGAACAACGCCGTCGAGCGCGCTCATGCGAAGAAGCAGCTCGCGAAGGCGAAGGCACTCCGCACGGAGGGGATGGATGAGCTGGAAGCGCTCCGCCCCGTCGCCAACGACACCTTCTACGAGCGGATCGCGGAGATGGACAAATACAACGTCGCGATCCTGGGCGAGCTCGAACGGATCATCGACCGTGGCGCGCCGCGCGCTTCCCTGAAGCGATTCCATACCCGAGTGCAGAAAGACTACCGCTACTACCAGAACCTCCAGAGCAACGGGTGGTCGGACTACGAGCGCGCGCTCTCGGCGCGTCGCGACCAGCTGCTGCGAAAGAAATTCGGCCAGAACCCGGAGCGGATCTTCCTCACCCGGCAGTATGAGGCGGGCGAGTACCTCGGTACGGCGCTCGACGCCCGCTTCTCGCCCAGCAAGATGGCCGAGTTTCTCGCGGTTCACCTGGCGACCAAGCAGCGCCAGGCGATCGAGCTGGGGCTCCCCGAGGAGAACATCGACGCCTGGACCGCAGCCCTCTACAACGGGGGGTCTGTGAACATCCGACGAATGCGGGCGGGACTGATCGGGAGACTCACCGAGACGGAGAAGTACATGAAGAATGTCCCGGCGCGGAGTGCGAGACTGCAGCAGGCGATGGGGTAGTAAGGCAGGGGTCAGGGGCGAGGGGCCAGGGGCCAGGGGCCAGGGGCTAGGGGCTAGGGGCTAGGGAAAAGCAAAAGCAAAACCTTTCGCCACCTGATGCTGCCTTTGCCTTTTCTAGCCCCTAGGCC
>Ga0209347_1006631_pt1 | contig 10143 bp, 7 predicted proteins | sample AutmiccommuBRH23_FD_187382 | JGI IMG/M metagenome (GOLD analysis project Ga0209347, IMG submission 187382) | Deep subsurface microbial communities from Mt. Terri, Switzerland - Autotrophic microbial communities BRH/23 (SPAdes) (version 2) | ecosystem: Environmental > Aquatic > Deep subsurface >... | reverse complement strand
CATCACGGTTGCCGAGGACGTGCCCAGCGACATCAGCTACAATCCCGCCGCCGGCGACTGGTGGATCAACGTGCAGGCGAACAACAACGGCGACGGTCTGTACATCGAGAAGTCGTCATTCCCGGTCAGCTCCGGCAACTGGCGGCTGCGGATTCGCAACATTGCCGGACAGGTCGTGTTCGGGCCCGCCGGTGAAGGCATCAGTCCTGTCAGCGGAATCGGGGGCACCGAAGTCTTCCGCCTGGAGGATAATCCCAGCGCCACCGTTGCGGCCAACTCCACCGACTACGACGATGGCGATGATTTCAGCACGTTCGGCTCGCCGAACCGCTGGGGCGCCCAGAGTCTCAATAAGCTGCGAGAGGTCGTTGTGCCCGCCACGACGGGCGCCATCACGGTGCTGGAGCCGAACGGCGATGAGGCTTTCGCCGTGGGCGATATCGTGAACGTTCGCTGGGAGAGCACGAGCGTTGCCGAGGCCGTGCGCGTGGAGCTCTCCATCGACAACGGCTACTCGTGGAGCGAGGTCTACCCGCCGAACGTCGGCAACACGGGCACGTACAAGTGGCTCGTTCCCCTCGTGGATGCCCCCAACGCCCTCATCCGGGTTTCGAGCACGACCCGTCCGGCCCTGTACGACGTGAGCGACAAGCCCTTCACGATCGTCGGCAGTCCCGTTGCCGCCGCGGTGATGAGCTTCTTCGACATCGCGACCATGGCTGCGACCTGGACGAACTAAGTCTGTCTGGCGAATCCCAGGCAGCCAATTCAGACCCAATGGATGGCGGCATCAGGACCTTCAACTCTTGGTCCTGATGCCGCCATCCGGCATTTCAGGCGCGTGCGGCCTGGGAAACCGGGTTCTGCCTGCTTCACACCGGCGATTCTCTTTCCCCAGACGGCGAGATCAACAGAAAAGACGACAGAGATCCAGTGGCAAGTCGCGTAGAGTGAGTGGGATGCGGAGATGGGCTGTGGCACGGCGGACACGGCCTCCGTTCTTCCTGAGTCTTTGGAAGGAAAGGGTAGAACCATGAACACCAGCAGAATGACGGGTATTGTTCTTGTCCTGATCCTGTTGACAGCGAACGCGTGGGGGGCGGATATCATCCTGAACGAGTTCAATGCCGTCGGCGCCGCCGGTTTCCTTGGCGGCGGCGACGCGTCGGCGGACGAGAAGGGCGGCCGGGCCTCCGACACCTACTTCGGCCGGGTCATGGGCAATGGCGGCGACTGGTTTGAACTGGTCGTGATCAAGGACCATCTGGATATCCGCAATTGGCAGTTGGACATCTATGAAGACGGGATTCTGGACGAGACGCTCACATTGACCTCCCATTCGATCTGGCGGGACCTTCGGGCGGGAACGATCATCACCGTTTCCGAAGACGTGCCCAGCGACATCAGCTACAATCCTGCCGCCGGCGATTGGTGGATCAACGTGCGGGCGCACAACAATGGCGACGGTCTCTACATCGGGAAGTCGTCGTTCCCGGTCGGCGCCACGAACTGGCAGTTGCGGATTCGCAACGCCGCCGGAAATGTTATCTTCGGGCCCGTGGGCGAGGGAATCAGTCCTGCCACGGGGGTCGGAGGGACCGAGGTCTGCCGCCTGGAGGATGATCCCAGCGCCGCGGTTGCCGCCAATTCCCCCGATTACGACGACGGTGACGACTTCAGTACATTCGGCGCACCGAACCGCTGGGGAACCCAGAATCTCAGCGGCCTTCGGCCCGTCATCGCGCCGGCCGCGGCCAGCGTCAAGGTGCTTGCCCCCAACGGCGACGAAGCGTTCGCCATGGCCGACATCGAGACCATTCGCTGGCAGAGTTCGGGCATTGTCGGGGCCGTCCGGGTGGAACTCTCGATCGACAACGGCTACTCCTGGGCCGAGGTCTATCCGCCGAATGTCGGCAATACCGGCACGTATAAATGGCTCGTCCCGATGGTGAACGGCCCCAAGGCTCTCGTGCGGGTCTCGAGCGTGAATCGTCCGGGCGTCTACGACGTGAGCGACAAAACCTTCGTCATCGTCAGCACCCCCTGATTCCGCAGTGCGGCCATCTGCTATTCTGTCGTATACCCTTCCCTCGGGTGCGGCCGGTATTCAGTGGCAACGATTGTGCCGGACCGGCGGCTGTTGAGTGGCGATGCAGACATGGACAATTCGACTCCGGGTGGCAGCGGCAAGCGAAGTCTTCGAAGCTTGCCGATGGTGCCTCGAATTCGCAGGACCATCGGCAAGGGGGCTCCAAACGCGAAAGACATGCGTTTGGAGCCCCCTTGCCGCTGCCACCCGGACACGGACTCTCAGAATCCGCCACCGAATACCGGCCACACCCCTTCCCTCCTGGGGCAAGAACTTTCCCTACACTGGCGACGGTAGATCGAGTATAGTAACGATCTTTGTGCAGCCTGGGCCCCAGGGGTATGGGCCGGGCTCGATGCGCGTGGATTGGATGGCCCCCAATGGTCCGGCGAACGGATCCGGGGATCGCAGAATACTCTCCGCGAGAATGCGACGCGGCAGGTTTGGAACGAGGTGTCTGAGAGCGATGAGCGAAAAGCAAGGTACGTACGATTTCGGCCCGATCGAGCACAAGTGGCAGAAGCACTGGGAAGAGAACAAGACCTTCAAGGCCAAGGACTGCGACGCCTCCAGGCCGAAGTATTATGTTCTCGACATGTTCCCGTATCCGAGCGGTCAGGGCCTGCACGTGGGGCACCCGGAAGGGTACACCGCCAGCGATATCGTCGCCCGGTACAAGCGGATGAAGGGCTTCAACGTGCTGCACCCGTTCGGGTGGGACGCCTTCGGCCTGCCCGCCGAGCAGCACGCGATCAAGACGGGCACCGCTCCGGCGTTGACGACCGCCGGCAACATCGCCAACATGCGGCGCCAGACCAAGTCGCTGGGTTTCAGCTACGACTGGGACCGCGAGATCGCCACCACCGATCCGCAGTACTACAAGTGGACGCAGTGGATCTTCCTGAAGCTGTTCAACAGCTACTTCGATGAGGCCCAGCAGAAGGCCAGGCCGATCGAGCAACTGCCGATCCCGGCGGGTCTGGGCGAACGGGAGAAGCGGCAGTTCATCGACGACCACCGGCTGGCCTACCAGTCGGAGGTGGCGGTGAACTGGTGTCCGGCCCTGGGCACCGTGCTGGCCAACGAGGAAGTGATTGGCGGCGTCAGCGAGCGGGGCGGCCATCCGGTTATCCGCAAGCCGATGCGCCAATGGATGCTGCGGATCACGAAGTACGCCGAGCGATTGCTCGATGACTTGGTGGAGGTCGATTGGCCCGAGTCCATCAAGAAACTTCAGATGGACTGGATCGGCAAGAGCGTCGGCGCGGAGGTGCGGTTCCAGATCGATGGGCGAAGCGAGGACATCTGGGTCTTCACGACCCGGCCCGATACGCTCTTCGGCGCGACCTACATGGTCGTCGCCCCCGAGCATCCGCTCGTGGAGGCGATCACCACGCCGCCGCAGAAGGACGCGGTGAAAGCGTACTGCGAGGCCGCCTCTCGCAAGAGCGATCTCGACCGGACGGACCTGGCGAAGGACAAGACCGGCGTCTTCACGGGAGCCTGTGCGGTCAACCCGGTGAACGACGAAAGAATCCCGATCTGGATCAGCGACTACGTCCTGATCAGTTACGGCACGGGAGCCATCATGGCCGTGCCGGCCCACGACGACCGCGATTACGAGTTCGCCAGGAAGTTCGATCTGAAGATCATTCCCGTGGTGGAGCCGCCGGATGCGGCGGACGCCGAGCGAGTCCGAAAGGGCGAGTACTGCTTCACCGGCAACGGCGTCGCGATCAACAGCGGCCCGTTCAACGGCCTGCCCACGCCCGAGTTCAAGGAGAAGATCACGGCCTGGCTGGCCGAGCGGGGCTCGGGGAAAAAGGCGATTAACTACAAACTGCGGGACTGGCTCTTCAGCCGCCAGCGGTACTGGGGCGAGCCGTTCCCGATTCTGCACGCCGAGGACGGGCGGATCATCCCTCTGTCCGAGGACGAGCTCCCGCTGGTGCTGCCCGATCTGGTCGATTACAAGCCGCCGGGAACGGGGGAATCGCCCCTGGCCAAGGCCACCGAGTGGCTCAACGTCACGCTCCCGGACGGCACGAGGGCCAAGCGCGAAACGAACACGATGCCGCAGTGGGCGGGCAGTTGCTGGTACTATCTGCGATACCTCGACCCGAGGAATTCGCAGCAGGGCTGGGACCCGGCCAAGGAACAATACTGGATGTCCGTGGACCTCTATATCGGCGGGGCCGAGCACGCCGTGCTGCACCTGCTCTACTCGCGGTTCTGGCACAAATTCCTCTATGACCTCGGCCGCGTCCATACGAAAGAGCCCTTCAAGAAGCTCATCAACCAGGGCATGATCCTTGGCGAGGACGGCCAGAAGATGAGCAAGTCTCGCGGCAATGTGGTGAACCCGGACCATGTCATCACCGAGTTCGGCGCCGACTCCATGCGGCTGTACGAGATGTTCATGGGTCCGTTGGAGGCGATGAAGCCGTGGAGCATGCAGGGCGTTCAGGGCGTGTACCGGTTCCTCCAGAAGGCCTGGCGGACGATCGTAAACGAGGAGTCCGGCGAGCTCGACAGGGCCGTCCGCGACGCTCAGTCGGATGAGGAAACGCTGCGCTTGTTGCACCAGACGATCCGCAAGGTGGGCGGCGACGTCGAGACATTCGGCTTCAACACCGCAATTAGCGCCATGATGATCTTTGTGAATCACCTCTCCAGGCAGGAGGTCAGGCCGCGATCCGTGGTCGAGCCCTTCGTTCTGATCCTGGCGCCGTTCGCTCCGCACATCGCGGAAGAGCTCTGGCAGCGGCTCGGCCATGCCGACAGTCTGGCCCATGCGCCGTGGCCGAAGTATGATGAGGAACTGGCCCGGGAAAAGCAGCTGGAGCTGGCGGTCCAGGTGAACGGCAAGGTGAAGGACCGCATCGTGGTGGCCGCCGAGGCGGATGAGGAATCCATCAAGGCCGCTGCGATGGGCAATGAGAAGGTGCTCGCCGCCCTGGCCGGCAAGGCTCCCAAGAAGGTCATCGTGATCAAGTCCCGGCTGGTCAATATCGTGGTTTAGGGTTCATCGCATGCACTCGGAGATCGAGGCCAAACTGAAGGTGGATTCGCGGGAGACAGTCGAGCGGAAACTCGTCGAGTGCGGCGCGTCGTTTCTGCGCGAGACGATCCAGATGGACCGCTACTACGACACCGCCGACCGGGAGATGACCCGAACGGACAAGGCCCTGCGTCTGCGGGCCGACACCAAGGGCGGGCGGGAGCGATTCGTTTTGGCCTACAAGGGCCCCAAAGAGCCGGATGATTACAAGAAACGCGTCGAGCTGCAAACCGAGGTGAGCGACCCCGAGGCGACGGAACTGCTCCTGGGTGCATTGGGATACGCCAAGGCCTTGGCGTTCAACAAGCGGCGCCGCTTGTGGCAGTTGCAGGGCTGCGAGGTGGCGCTCGATGAGTTGCCTTTGCTGGGTGTTTTCGTGGAGATCGAGGGCCCGGACTCCGATACGATTGCCCGCGTGCAGGCGATGCTCGGATTGTCGGGCGTGCCGCACATCATGGCCAGCTACGCCGGCATGATCGGCGAGCGATTGACTCAGTTGGCGATACAAACACGAGAAATATTCTTGTGACGGGGAGTTTGTAGGGTGGGTTGAGAACCCACCCTACATGATGATGCTTCGAGCTTTGGATACGCGTTTCTGAAGAAAGTAAGATGGCGATAGTGGAAGTGACGATGGGGACGAGTTTCAAGATTGGCAACGTTGAGGTTGGACTGGGGGGCCCGCTGTTTGTGATGGCGGGGCCGTGCGTTATTGAGAGCGAAGAGGGCTGCCTGGAGATCGCCGAGCGGCTGGTGCAGGTATCCGAGCGGACGGGTGTGCCGATGGTCTTCAAGGCCAGCTTCGACAAGGCCAACCGCAGCAGCTTTTCGAGCTTTCGCGGTCCCGGCCTGACCGAGGGCATGCGAATCCTGGCGAAGGTGCGGGCCGAGAGCGGCCTGCCCGTCATGACGGACATCCACGAGCCCGCCCAGGCGGCCGAGGCGGCGGCGACGGTCGATTGCCTGCAAGTTCCGGCGTTCCTGTGCCGCCAGACCGATCTGCTCTGCGCCTGCGCCGAGACGGGCCGGCCCATCAGTGTCAAAAAGGGGCAATTCCTCTCCCCGGGCGAGATGGGCAATGTGGTCGACAAGATCCGCGCCTGCAAGAACGACAAGGTGATCCTGACCGAGCGGGGGACCTTCTTCGGCTACAACCGCCTGGTCAATGACATGACGGGCATCGCGGTCATGCAGCAGTTCGGGTGCCCGGTGGTCTTCGACGCCACGCACAGCACGCAGCAGCCGGGGGGCCTGGGGTCGGCCAGCGGGGGCCGGCGGGAGATGGCTCCGCTGCTGGCAAGGGCGGCGGTGGCCTCGGGCGCCAACGGCCTGTTCCTGGAGGTTCACCCCGAGCCGGAAAAAGCGCTCTCGGATGCCGCCTCCATCATGCCGCTGGACTGGCTGGAGGGGCTGGTCCGAGCCTGTAAAGGGATTTTCGAGATCGTCCATGGCTAAGAAGAAGCAAGAAATCTCGTTCACCTACGGCCCGGTGCCGTCACGCCGGCTGGGCATGAGCCTCGGCGTGGACATCGTCCCGCCCAAAATCTGCACGCTGGATTGCGTCTACTGCCAGATTGGCCGCACGACTAAGAGCAGCGTCACCCGGGAGGACTTCGTGGACATCGAAGCGGTCCTGGCGGAGATCGAGGGGAAACTGAAGGCCGGGCTCAAGGCCGATTACATCACCCTTGGCGGCTCCGGCGAGCCGACCTTGAACTCGCGCCTGGGCGACCTGATCGACGGCATCCGCCGGCTCACGGACATTCCGGTGGCGGTTTTGACCAACGGGACGCTGTTTTATCGGCAGGACGTCCGGGCCGAATGCGCCAAGGCCGACATGGTGGCCCCGTCGCTGGACGCCGGGGACGCCGCCACGTTCGAGGCGGTGAACCGCCCGAACCCCGATATCACCATTGAGAAGCTGGTTTCGGGGCTCGAGCAGTTCCGCAAGGAGTATTGCGGCCAGATCTGGCTGGAGGTTTTCCTGATCGCGGGGGTGAATACGGACGCCGAACAGATCGAGCGGATCAAAGGCCTGATCCAGCGGATTCGGCCCGACAAGGTCCATCTCAATACGGCCGTCCGCCCGCCGGCTGAGCATGATGTCCGGGCCGTGCCGAGGGACGTGCTCGACAGGATCGCTCAACAGATCGGAGGCGCCTGCGAGGTGATCGGAGAGGCCCCGGCCGGGCTCAGCGAACGCCATGAGACGCGGGCGGAGGCGGATGTCATCGCCGTTTTGAAGCGTCGGCCGTGCTCCATCGAGGATATCTGCACCGGCCTGGGGATGCATCGCAACGAGGCCGTCAAACATGTCACCCGCCTGCAGGAGATGGGGATCGTCCATTCCGAGCCGCGGGGGGATGTTACCTATTTTCACATCCGCCCGGACCCCCAGTAGGGACCGTTCTCGCCCACCCCATCAGGGCCTGCAAATCATACGCTGTGACAGCCTATGCGCAAGGACCGCATAAAATGGACGGTGTACAAGTCCACTTTTTGTAAAGCCGGACGTTCCATTGGCCGATAAAAGCGTTGTAACGTTTCGCTAAGTCCATCCGTGTCACCGGCTGACAGGCCCTGCGACGTTATATGAGCCGCATCAAGGCCCCGTAGGCCGAAGGTTCCGGCGGAAAACGTCACTCGTAAGGCGTACGCATGAAAAGACCGCAGAGACAACTCGTGCTGAACAAGGGCGCCGAGAAGTACATCTTCCGCTACGAACAGGGGCGGGAGGACGAGCTGCTCGACGTGCTGATCGACCAGGTGAAGGACAAGCGCACCGATTTTGACTGGTTCGATGCCGCCGTGATCAGCTTCAAACTGACCCAGACTCTCATTGGCTGTGCCGAACAGCTTCTTCAAGAGGATTCGGACGTCAGGATGGTACCATAGAAACTACCATTTAGGATTTACGATTGAGGCGGCGCTTGTGCGATGTCGCTGACCCCCAAATAGTAAATCTCGAATTGTAAATCGTAAATTGAAAAGGTGGTCGATGATGCCGATGGATCAGATAGATAGGTGGACTATGGAAGACAACAGTGCGATCGTTGAACAGTTCCTACATTATCTGAAGTTCGAGAAGCGGTTCTCGGAGCACACGGCCAAGTGCTATGGCGCCGATCTGGCGCAGTTCTCCGAGTTCCTGCTGAACACACCATCGGAAGGCTCCCCCTCGGATCTGGCCCCGTTGGGTCACCACGAGGGCGGCCTGGCGACGGCGGTTGCCACGCAGACCGAGCAGGAAGTGGATCAGCGCCTGCTGGCGGTGGACGTGAACGAGGCGCGAGTCTACCTGGCCTTTCTCAATGACAAAGGCTACTCAAAGGCGACCATCGCGCGGAAGCTGGCGACGCTTCGCAGCTTCTACAAGTTCCTGGTCAAGACGAATCGGCGGGACGCCAATCCGCTGACGGCGATCCGTACGCCCAAGCAGGAGAAGAAGCTGCCTCGCTTCCTGGAATTCGAAGAGGTCAAGCGCCTCCTCGAAACCCCGCCGACCGACTCGTGGCTGGGCGCCAGGGACCGGGCCATTCTCGAAACCCTCTACAGCACGGGCATCCGCGTCAGCGAGCTGGTCGGGCTGAACATGGACGACATCGACTTCCTGGGCGAGGTGATCCACATCCGCGGCAAGGGCAAGAAGGAGCGCATCACGCCGATCAGCTCCTCGGCCCTGCAGGCGATCCAGCACTATATGGAGTACCGCAACCGGCGGTCCCAGAGCAACAACAACTTCGATACGAAGGTGCTGTTCGTCAACAAGCACGGCCAGCGTCTGAGCACGCGAAGCGTCCGCCGCAAGATGGACAAGTACCTGAAGATGGCCGGCCTGGACCCCGCGATCAGCCCGCACACGCTGCGGCACAGCTTTGCCACCCACATGCTCAACAACGGCGCCGACCTGCGAAGCGTGCAGGAGCTGCTGGGCCATCAGTCGCTCTCGACGACTCAGATCTACACGCACCTGACCACGAAGAAGCTCAAGGAAGTCTACGACAATGCCCACCCGCGTGACAACATGACGCAGGACAGCTACATGCCCGAGGATTCCGTGGGAGGCAACGGTCACGTGTACTGAGACCGTCCCGAATCCGAGTTCCCGAGCCGCCCCCAGGGGCGGCTTTTTTTTATGGATTCTCAAGAGGGCCCGCACGGATCGTCACGGCGGGACCGGTGTGGAGTGTAGTCTGTAAGTGGGTGCCATGGCTACGCCTCGTAGCCATGTCTTGCTTCCACGTTTGGAGAACATGCTTACGCGGCGTAAGCATGGCACCCGGCCGAGGCGCGATCATTCGGAGTTCCGCCTTCAGGCGGGTTCGAGAGTCTTGCGGAGCCGCCGCTACCTTGGCTGGAACCCGGGGAGTCTTGGTGGTTGCTCGGACTGTTTCGACCCGCACGTGTGCGGTACTGCAAACGGACGGGTCCCGCCAACCGTCGTCCACGCAAGGTCCGGTGCGCCAGGATGAGCGGGTTAGAACATCACTGGGGGGATAGGCCGTTGTGGTCGGGGTTGTACTCCGGTACGAGGGCTTTGATCCGCCGGGGCAGTTCCGTGGCGTCCTGCCGGCGGGCGGCCTCGAGCAACTCCGCGATTCCGACCCGCAGGGCCGCACGGTCCATCGGGATGTTCGCCCAGATGCCGATCTTGGGGTGCCGGGTGCGCTGCATGTCCTCGCCCTCGATGCGAAGTTCCTCGAACAGCTTCTCGCCCGGACGCAGGCCGGTGAAGACGATCTCGATGTCCTCCCCCGGCCGAAAACCGCTGAGCGTGATGAGCTCCTTGGCCAGGTCCACGATCTTGACCGGCTCGCCCATGTCCAGGACGAAGATCTCACCGCCCTGGCCCATGCCGGCGGCCTGGAGGACGAGCTGGCTGGCCTCCGGAATGGTCATGAAGTAGCGTTTCATCTCCGGGTGCGTCACGGTGACGGGCCCGCCCTCGGCGATCTGCCTCTTGAAGATCGGCACGACCGAGCCTTCGGAGCCC
>Ga0209347_1006630_pt1 | contig 10145 bp, 7 predicted proteins | sample AutmiccommuBRH23_FD_187382 | JGI IMG/M metagenome (GOLD analysis project Ga0209347, IMG submission 187382) | Deep subsurface microbial communities from Mt. Terri, Switzerland - Autotrophic microbial communities BRH/23 (SPAdes) (version 2) | ecosystem: Environmental > Aquatic > Deep subsurface >... | reverse complement strand
CGGTCCCCGGCGGCCCGACCGGTCGTGATCGCGGGCGCCGGGCCCGTGGGGATGGCGCTCGCAATGTTTTTGGATTTTCACGGTGTCCCTTCGATTCTGGTAGACCCCGAGAAGACCTCGCGGATGCTGCCCAAGGGGAACACGCACAACGCCCGAACCATGGAGCACTACCGGCGTCTGGGCATCGCCGCCAGCCTGCGTGAGCTCGGCCTTCCAATCGATCACCCGACCGACGTCGGGTACTTCACGCGTTTGCTCGGACACGAGTTGGCCCGGATTCCGATGCCGTCGGAACGCGAGAAGCGCGAACGCTTGATGGAACCACGCGAGCAGGTGGTCGAGCCGCTGCTACGGGCGAACCAGATGTATGTTGAGCGATGGATCTTCGATCATGTCCAGACGCTGCCGAACGTCACCGCCCGACTCGGATGGCGATGCGTCGCTTGGGTGGACGGGGAAGGCGGCGTGCAGGTGGACTTCGAAGAGGAGGGAAGCGGTCGACGCGAACGATTGATGGCGTCGTTCCTCGTTGGTTGCGATGGCGGGCGCAGCTTCGTGCGGCGCACGCTTGGCATCCGTTTCGAAGGCCCGCCGAGCCTCGAACAGGAACTGTTCGGGGGCGCCATGCTGGTTTCCCACCTCCGATGCCCGGAGCTTTACCGGCGTTTTCAGCAGAAGCGCTGCTGGCAGTACTGGGCCGTCAATCCTGAGGCCCGGGGCGCGCTGGTCACGCTTAACGGCGCGGACGAGTTCATGCTGCATTCCTCTCTCGCCGGCCTCCAGGAAGACGGCGTGGATTTCGCGGTCGCCGGTCTGTTTCACAAGCTCGTCGGTGCTCCGCTCGAGGTGCAGGTATTGGGAAACCGTAAGTGGAACGCGGGGAAGTTCCTGGTTGCGGAACAATTCGGCGTCGGGCGGGTTTTGCTCGCGGGGGATGCGGTGCACATCTTCACGCCCACCGGGGGTTTCGGCATGAACACCGGAATCGACGATGTCGCCAACCTCGCGTGGAAGCTCGCCGCGATTATTCACGGATGGGGCGGTCCGACGCTTTTGTCGTCCTACCAAGTCGAGCGAAAGCCCGTTGCCAAGCGGAACACGGCGGCGGCGCGGCAACTGGCAATGAATGTTGGCGAGATGAAGGTGCCCGAGTGCCTAGAAGCGCCCGGCGCCGAAGGCGCTCAGGCGCGGAGAAAGCTGGGGTCCTTCCTCTCCGGATTCGGGGAGGAATTCGCATCGATCGGGGTGCAATTCGGAGCGCGTTACGACGATTCGCCCATCGTCGTCCACGACGGGGCCGCAGCGCCGCCTGACGATCCTGTTCGCTACGTCCCCTCCGGAGTGCCGGGCGGCAGAGCACCGCACGTGTTTATGCGTGGCGGGAAATCTCTGTTCGACATGTTCGGCCGCGGATTCTCGCTGCTGTGCCTGAACAAGAGGGCAAGCACGGTCGAGTTCGAGAACGCCGCGAAGCGTGCGCGCGTTCCGCTTACCGTGGTGCACGTGGAAAGCGAGGACGCCCGCGAGTTGTACGGACGTGACGCGGTTCTCGTACGTCCTGACCAACACGTGGCTTGGAGGGGTAACGCAACGCCGGACGACGTCGACGGCGTGTTCGGTCAAGTGACCGGCCGGCATGGATAAGCGTCGCTGAAGTGCAGCTGGATGGCGTGATGTCCAACGGTCCTCTCGATTCGCTACGGGTGCTCGACGTCTCGACCGTGATGGCGGCTCCCATGGCGGCTGCCCTGCTCGCAGACTATGGCGCCCAAGTCCTGAAGATCGAATTGCCGTCGGGCGACATACTTCGCAAGCTACCGCCACTGAAGGAAGGCAAGTCGTTGATCTGGAAAGTGACGAACAGGAACAAGTTGTTCGTGACACTGGATCTGCGCCAGCCGGAAGGCGTCGAGATCTTCAGGAAGCTCGTCGGCCGCTTCGACGTTCTGATCGAGAATTTCCGACCTGGCACGCTCGACCGGTGGGGGCTTTCCAAGGAGGTGCTCTGGTCCATCCAGCCGCGCTTGGTCATCGTGCGGATCACCGCCTTCGGACAGACGGGCCCTTACCGCGACAGACCCGGGTTCGCGCGCGTGTTCGAAGCGATGGGGGGCCTCGCCTACATCTCCGGAAGGCCGGACGACACGCCCATGCACTGCGGGTACCCTATCGCCGACGCAGTCGGCGGCGTGTTCGGCGCGCTTGCGGTCCTCGCGGCTGCCTGGAAGCGTGCCAAGGACCCCCATGCCGAAGGCGAGGAAGTGGATCTATCACTCACTGAAGCGGTTCTCCGCCTCCTCGAGTTCCTGCCTATCGAATACGATCAGCTTGCCAAGGTTCGCGAGCGCGCGGGAAACGCCACGCAGTTCTCGGCTCCGACGCTGGTGGCACGCACGCTTGACGGCAAGTGGGTCTCGCTCACCGGTGGAGACGACGTCAGGTTCGCTTGCAACTGTCGCTCCATCGGCCGAGCCGACCTGATCGACGACCCGCGGTTTTCAAGCATGGCGCTGCGCGCCGAACATGCAGAGGAGTTGAACGGCATCTTCCGCCGGTGGTGCGAGTCGCACACGCTGAACGCGATCCTGGAAGCGTATGAGACCCACGACGGGCTCATTTCGCCGGTCTATTCCATCGCACAAATCGAGCAGGATCCTCAGATGATCGCGCGCGACGCCATCGTGCAGGTTCCAGACGATGACTTCGGGCTCGTGCGCATGCAGAACGTGGTACCGAAGTTTGCCAGGGATCCGGGGAAGGTTCGGGCAAGCGGGGCGGCGCTCGGCCGGGACAACGAACTGGTTTATGGAGAATGGCTTGGCATGAGCTCCGACGAGCTGGCACGCCTGCGTGAAGCTCACGTCATCTGATCTGAGCCTGTCATTATTTGAGGTAACCCCTACAACAAGAGGCAGGAACGGCGCCTTTTGATCGCCATCGAAGCTGAAAGCGACGAGAAGGAACGCAGCGGCGAGTTGTTCAACGACGTGCCGCTGCCCAAAGACGCAGGGGTTGCAGCGGCGAAGCCTGCTGCTGCGGGGGCATGAGGGAGCCTCAGCAGCGCGGTTGGTGCGGCCCAACCGAGACCAGATCGAGCTGCGCCCGATGAATCTTGGGTCGGTGCTGACCGAGGGGCACCGAGCTTGGTGTGGAGGCCTGGGCGGAGCGGCAGGACCTGACTGGCATGCACGCGGCCATCAACGTGCGCAAGTCCGGTGCACCGCACCTTGCATTCGGAGGTACGGGTGGTCACTCGGCTGCGGACGCCGGGCTCGAGTTGACGGCTCCGGGCCGCGGCTGACATTGGCCGGGGGCTCATTCGCGAACGGTGGCGGCCGGCGGTGCATCTGCCGCGGCCCGCATGAGCTTATGAGGAGAACGTCGTTTGGCGGCAGCACCCCCGCAGGGATAATCCGCGGCTCGGTTGTTTGGGAGGTCATGCCATGAAAAAGATACTCGTATTCGCACTGTCGCTGGCCGCGGCCGGCCTGTCGTTCGCGGCGCAGCCGCTGCTCGCGCCCGCGGAGCTGAAGGCGCTGCTGGGGAACCCCTCGGTGCGCGTGATCGACATCCGCGATCCCAAGTCCTATGCGGGCCAGCACATTCCCGGCGCGGTCAACGCGCCTTACGGCAAGTGGCGCGGCCCGGCCAGCAATCCGGGCGAACTGCCGGAGCTGCCGAAGCTGACGGCGCTGGTGCAATCGCTGGGCGTCACGCCGGCCACCCACGCCGTGGTGGTGTCGAGCGGCGCCGACTCCACCGATTTCGGCGCCTCGGCGCGTGTGTACTGGACGCTCAAGGTGCTGGGACTGAAGGAACTCTCGATCCTGAACGGCGGCGTCAAGGCCTGGGCCCAGGCCGGACTTCCGCAGGACAACGCGGCGGTGTCCGTCGCCGCCAGCAGCTACGCGCCGCAGCTGGACGCGAGCCTGATCGCCAGCCGCGAGCAGGTGGCGCAGAAGGCCGCCAACGACACGGCAGTGCTGGTCGACGCCCGCCCGGCCGACTTCTTTCTGGGCGAGACGCGCCACCAGGCGGCCAAGCTGCCCGGCACGCTGGAAGGTGCGGTGAACGTGGAGCACAGCCGCTTCTTCGAGGGCAACAGCGCCGTGTTCGTGCCCGAGAAGGCGCGCCAGGCGTCCAGCGCGGTGGACCCGAAGAAGGAGGCCGTGGCCTTCTGCAACACCGGCCACTGGGCCGCCACCGGCTGGTTCGCGATGTCGGAAATCGCCGGCCACAAGAACGTGACGCTGTATCCTGGCTCCATGGTCGACTGGACCCAGGATCCCAAGGGGCTGCCGATGTCCAACGTGCCCGGCCGCGCCAAGCAGCTGCTGATCGACACCAAGCTCTGGGCCGACCGAACCTTCTGACTCGAAGCGATGAAGCGCCTTCCCCTGGCGGCCGCACTGGCCGCCTTTTTCGTTCTGCTGGTCTGGAGCGTCTCGGTGCGCCAGGCCGTCCTGTTCCTGATCGGGCTCGGCCTGGGCGCTGCGCTCGCCGGCGCGCGCTTCGGCTTCACGACCGGCTGGCGGCAACTGGTGGAGCAGCGCGACCCGCGCGGCGTCTTCGGCCAGTTGCTGTTGCTGGCGCTGGCCGCCGCGCTGGCGATGCCGCTGCTGGGCGCCTTCCCCGAACTGCATGCCGCGCTCGGTCCGCCCAGCATCAGCCTGCTGCTGGGCGCCTTCGTGTTCGGACTGTGCATGCAGATCGCCGACGGCTGCGGCTCCGGCACGCTGTACAAGGCCGGCTTGGGCGTGCCGCTGAACATGGGCATCCTGCCCTTGTTCGCCCTGGGCAGCTTCCTGGGGTCGGTGCACATCGACAAGTGGCTGGCGCTCGGGCAGATCAAGCCGGTGGGCCTGGTCGAGGCCTGGGGCCCGGGCGGGGCGCTGGGCGCCACGCTGCTGGCGCTGGCCGCCGTCGGCGTGGCCGTGCGCCTGTGGGTCGGCCCCGGCAAGCCGCTGTGGGACCGGCGCTGGGTCTGGGGCGCCGTGGTGCTGGCGGGCCTGGCCACGCTGAACCTGGTGATTGCGGGCCAGCCCTGGGGCGTGGTCTACGGCTTCGGCCTGTGGGCCGCCAAGGGCGTGCAGGCGCTGGGCCTGTTCGACGCCGCCGGCAACGCCTTCTGGAGCCAGGCCGGCAACGCCCAACGGCTGGGCCAGTCGGTGCTGCTGGACGTGACCTCCATCACCAACATCGGCCTGCTGGGCGGCGCGCTGTGGGTGTCGGCGCGCAAGCCGCCAGACGCCAAGCCCCTGAACGCGACGCAATGGGCCATCGGCCTGGCGGCCGGCTTCGTCATGGGCTACAGCTCGCGACTGGCCTTCGGCTGCAACGTCGGCGCGATGTTCAGCGGCATCTCCACCGGCAGCCTGCACGGCTGGATCTGGGTGCCCATGGCTTTTGCCGGCACCTTGATCGGGCTGCGCGTGCGCCGGCGCTTCGCGTTCTGATCGGCAGGAGGACGCATGAACATGAACGTGACTTCACTCCTGCGCTGGGCGTTCTGGACGCTGCTGGTGCTGTTCCTGGCCTGGGACTTCAGCCGCTCGCCGCCGATCGACCTGCGCCAGGAACCGCCGCTGATCGCGGCCGGGTCCGGCCAGGTGGTGAGCGGCGGGCACTGCTCGGCGGCCGGGGAATGAGTCGGCGCCAGCGGCGCAATCGGCCGCGCTTGCCGGGACCGGTGTCGTGCTGGGCGAATCCGTCCACCGACCCCTGCGGGTTCCGGAGACGGCGGCAGCGCTCGAACGGGGCCACGTCGCCAGTGTCGCTGCCGGTGCGCCGGCCGCGGCCAGGACAAGGTCTCGTCTACGTGCAGCCGACGCCGCGGCGCTACCAGCCCAACGTGAATCGCAGCGCCAGCATCGTCGCGGTCCCGCTCACGATGGTGAGCAACAGGCTGCGCCGCCAGGCATGGAACGCGAGGCCCGCCAGCGCGCCGAAGATGCGGGCATCGCGCCAGGTGTCGATCAGGTGACCCTGCGTCATCACCAGCTCCGGCACGACAACCGCCGCCAACGCGGCAATGGGCGCATAGCGCAGCCCTTCGCGCAGCCAGGCCGGCATCGGCAGGTCCTGTTTCGGCAGCACGAAGAAGGCCCGGCAGGCCAGCGTGATCAAGGCCATGCCGACCGTCGTGAGGAAGACTTCCAGCGAGCTCACGCTTTCGCTCCCGCACGCTCGGCCAGCACGGCGACGGCCACCGCGGCCGCGATCGCGACGATGATGTTCAGCTTCAGCGGCAACGCGTAGGCCGCGACCGCGGCGCAGCCCGCGACCACCGCCGCCAGCGAACTGACGCGGCTGCGCAACTGCGCACAGGTCAGCGCCAGCAGCGCCATGGTGCCGGCGAAGCCGATGCCCCAGGAAGCGGGGATGCCGTGGCCGGCGACGATGCCGCTGATGATCGAAACCTGCCAGGCGCCGAAAATGACGAGCCCGCTGCCCAGGAAGTAGTCCTCGTGCCGCTCGCCCGGCCGGAACTCCGGGAAGCGCCGCACGAACAGCACGAAGTTGGTGTCGCCCATCAGGAAGCTCAGCGCGAGGCGCCTGCGCTGCGGCAGGTGCGCGAAATAAGGGCGGTAGCTGAAACTGAACGCCAAGAACCGCAGGCTGACGCACAAGGTGGTGGCCCAGACCACCCAGATCGGCGCATTGGCGGCGATCAGCGGCAGTGACGCGATCTGCGCCGAGCCGGCGTAGACGATGACGGACATCAGGATCGCCAGCGGCACGCCCATGTCGCTCCTGGCCATCGCGACGCCGGCGACCAGCCCCCACGCGGCGAGGCCGATGGCCATCGGCACCGCTTCGATGGCCCCTTCGCGGAACGCGGGCCGTCGCACCATGGCCAGCGCCTGGGCGTGCAAAGAACGGACAGAAAACCCCAGAGACACTCTTCCCCCCAGAGGCGGGATTGTCCGCGATAACCGGGAGCGGGCGAGCCGATCGGCAATGCCGGGTGCGGGCCGATGGCGTTCGGCTTCCCCGCGCAGCACAGCCAGGCATGCCGGCCGCGAATTCAGGAAAATCAAGGGCTTGCGAGCGATTCCCCCGTACCCGCCGCGCCTATACCACTACAGGTAGTGTGCAGCAAGTCCTTGCGCCGCTACCCATAGTGGCTATGATGCGCTGGCGTTGGCCGGGCCCCGGCGCCAGAAGAACACCGGCACGGGCGCGGCCCGGCCTTCCCGGCTAGCGCGCCCAGCGTCAGCAAGAGCCCGTCCGACGGGCGCGGCCAAGAAAGGAAAAACCGAAGTGAAACGCGACGACACCCTCACCCTGCTCGACCCGCAACCGATCACCCGCGACGTCCTGGCCGAGAAGTACCTGAAGCCCGGCGAGTCCGCCGTGGACGAGCTGTTCACGCGCGTGGCCACGGCGCTCGCGTCGGTGGAGGAAGAAGGCAAGCGGGCGGAATGGGAGGCCAAGTTCCTGGCCAACATGCGCAAGGGCGCGATCGGCGCCGGCCGCATCATGAGCGCCGCCGGCACGGCGCTGCAGGCCACGCTGATCAACTGCTTCGTGCAGCCGGTGGGCGACTGCATCCAGGGCGTCGACGCCGACGGCTATCCAGGCATCTACGAGGCGCTGCGCGAAGCGGCCGAGACCATGCGCCGCGGCGGCGGGGTCGGCTACGACTTCTCGCGCATCCGCCCGCGCGGGGCCGAAGTGAAGGCCACCGCGTCCATCGCCTCCGGCCCCTGCAGCTACATCAACGTGTTCGACCACTCCTGCTCCACCGTGGAAAGCGCGGGATCGCGCCGAGGCGCGCAGATGGGGGTGTTGCGCATCGACCACCCGGACGTGATGGAGTTCATCACCGCCAAGCGGACGCCAGGCCGCTGGAACAACTTCAACGTGTCTGTCGCGGTCACCGAGGAGTTCATGCAGGCGCTCGAGGCCGACGGCCAGTGGGACCTGGTGCACAAGGCGCGGCCCGGTGCGGCGCTGCTGGCCCAAGGTGCGCGCCAGCGCGCCGACGGCCTGTGGGTGTACCGCACCATCGCCGCCGCGGACCTGTGGGACACCGTGATGAAGTCCGCCTACGACTTCGCCGAGCCCGGCATCCTGTTTCCCGGCGCGATCAACCGCGACAACAACCTGCGCTACTGCGAGACGATCGCCGCCACCAATCCCTGCGGCGAGCAGCCGCTGCCGCCCTATGGCTGCTGCGATCTGGGGCCGATCATCCTCACCCGCTTCGTCAAGCACCCGTTCGGCTTCTCCGGCGAGCCCCAGTTCGATTTCGAGGCGTTCCGGGCTTCCGTGGCGACCCAGGTGCGGGCGCTGGACAACGTGCTGGACCTCACGTTCTGGCCGCTGGCGCAGCAGCAAGCCGAATCCGCGTCCAAGCGCCGCATCGGCGTCGGCTTCACCGGGATGGGCGACACCCTGGTCATGCTGCGCCTGCGTTACGACCAGGAGGACGGCCGCGCGATGGCCGCGAAGATCGCGCGCTGCATGCGCGACGCCGCCTATGCCGCCTCCGTCGAACTGGCGAAGGAAAAAGGCCCGTTCCCCGCCTTCGAGGCCGACGGCTACCTGGCCGAAGGCACCTTCGCCAGCCGGCTGGACGCACCGCTGAAGGCGGCGATCCGCGAGCACGGCATCCGCAACAGCCACCTGCTGTCGATCGCCCCGACCGGCACGGTGAGCCTGGCGTTCGCCGACAACGCCTCGAACGGCATCGAGCCGGCGTTCTCCTGGACCTACAGCCGCCGCAAGCGCGAATCGGACGGCAGCAAGAGCGAGTACGCGGTGGAGGACCACGCCTATCGCACGTTCCGTGCGCTGGGCGGCGACACCTCCAGGCTGCCGCCGTACTTCGTGTCGGCACTGGAGATGAGCGCGTCGGCGCACATCGCCATGATGGAAGCGGTGCAGCCGTTCGTCGACACGTCGATCAGCAAGACGGTGAACATCCCCGCCGACTATCCGTACGAGGACTTCAAGAGCCTGTACCGGGAGGCCTGGCAGGCCGGCCTCAAGGGACTGGCCACCTACCGTCCCAACGCGATCCTCGGCTCGGTGCTGCACAACGATGCGCCGGCGGCCGCCAGCGCGTCGGCCCCGGTCATCGACCCGATGTACGAGGTGATCGCCAAGCGGCCCAAGGGCGGGCTGCCGGCGGTGGCCGAGAAGATCGAGTACTGGACCCAGGAAGGCAAGCAGAACCTGTACCTCGTGGTCTCGTTCCTGTCGCTGCCGGACGGCCGCGAGCGCGCCATCGAGTTCTTCATGCCGGTGGGCCAGAGCGGCGAGTCGCAGCAGTGGGTGACCTCCAGCATGCGGCTGCTGTCGCTGGCGGCGCGCGGCGGCTTCCTGAACCGGGCCCTGGCCGACATGCGCAAGGTCGCGTGGGACCGCGGGCCGGTGCGCCTTGGCATGTACACCAAGGCCGACGGCACCCAGGTGCCGATGTGGCACGACTCGGAAGCGGCGGCGCTCGCCTACGCCTTGCAGAAGATGATCGCCAGCCGCGCCGGCGACCAGCAGGCCGACGCGGCGCTCGCCGAGCAGACGCCGGCCGAGCTGGCGACCAACTCGGTCGCGCCCATGACCGGACGCAAGTGCCCCGAATGCGGCGCCTACGCGACGATCCGCAAGGACGGCTGCGACTACTGCACCCATTGCGGCCACATCGGCTCGTGCGGTTGAAGGCTGGTTGCTGCCGCTGGGGCCCGCAAGTCGCTTCAGGCGTGGACGCCGTCCTGCACGGTTCGCAGGCACGCTCCGTCCGGGCGGTGCCGGCGTTGCCTCGACATGGTGAATTCGAAAGCCGGGCGACCCGCCCAGCGGCGCGTCAGTGCCAGACGCCGACGTGGCGCAGGCCAGCCGACAGCAGCAGGATGCCGAACAGGTAGGCGTAGCGGGTGGAGCCCGCATAGCGCTGCTGGCGCAGGCCGAGCCAGGCGGCCAGAAAGCTCGCTGCCAGGAGCAGCTTGACCTCGAGCGTCAGTTCATCCACGACAGTCTCCTTCTCGGTCCGGCCAGTCTCATTCAGGCACTGCTGAGGCACTGTTCGCAGTTGTAAAAAATCATGAGCAAGCGTAGTCGCCCACAACCGACAGTAAGTTGGAGGGCGGTTTTCGCGTACCCAGTGTGGTTCGCGTGCGACGGCAGGACTGCTGGATTCA
>Ga0209347_1006628_pt1 | contig 10146 bp, 6 predicted proteins | sample AutmiccommuBRH23_FD_187382 | JGI IMG/M metagenome (GOLD analysis project Ga0209347, IMG submission 187382) | Deep subsurface microbial communities from Mt. Terri, Switzerland - Autotrophic microbial communities BRH/23 (SPAdes) (version 2) | ecosystem: Environmental > Aquatic > Deep subsurface >... | reverse complement strand
ATTGCTGTAGGAAGTTTCTTTAGCGCAAAAGGCGAAGGTGATATTTATGAGCCAATAAAAGTTATTTTTGTTGCCTTCGTGCTGGCTGTGGCATCTTTCTACCTTATAGATTTTGCTATCTTCCTTACCAACCAAATGACCACATCTATCGTACAAGGCACCGTAGAGCACCTTCAAGGCCTGGGATGTACAGTAAGAATAGGGGATCCCATGACAGGTGATCTAATCGTAAAACTGATGTTCACACCTGATGCTGCTTTTGGAGCAAATTCAGGTGAAGCGGCCCCACTTTATAACGTACTAATTAACAATGGCGGGATAATCCTTCTGTTTATAGGGTATCCGTTACTCTTTATGGTGGCCTTAGTGGCACTGGCACGATATATGCTGATAGCCATTCTTGCAATAGGTTCACCTGCCTGGCATGTTGGGGGATCTATATCGGGCAGGATGGAAACCCTGGTGGGCTTTTGGTACCAGATAGGGCGGCTTCTGGCCATGGAAGTGATGGCAGGGTTTACCTGGATGGCGTGCACAAAGATACAGTTGGCTGAAATAGGCAAGCTTCAGATTAACTCATCCACCGGCTCTGCAGTGCAAAGTTCCGATGTGTTGGGTGTGGGCATTTCAGCCACATTTGCAGTTACCGTGATCATTCTTATATACCTGGTTGTCTCTTTCGTATTCGTGTGGAAATCCTGGGTCACGTTATTGAAGGAGCCGGTCTCTCTGGGCGGCGCCGGGGTAATGCTGGGCTTTTCAAAGGCAGGCGGAATAGCGGCATCTGCAGGCAGGTCATTATCTAAAAAATTTGATAATCCAACTTGGGAGCGACGTAGTATGAAGCTCGGAGAAGCAGCTAAACGGGCCGGAGAAACAGGGAAGAGATGGGCAGAGCGGTCATCCAGACCATGGAAGAATAAAGCCGCCGGGGCGCTGGGCAGTTCAGTGCAAAGCGCCGATAAGGCTGCGTCACCAGTAAGTATGAGTCAGAATCCTTATCAAGTAGACTCCAAGCCTGTGTCGGCGCCTGACAGCAGTGGCCAAACAGTTTCATGGACATCCATCAAGGTTATTTCTGCTGACAGGACCTCGTTGTTGGCTGGTATAAGCGCCAGTCATGGGGCCAACATAGTAAAACAGCACCCTGCCCAAAGCGACCGTATACTTGTAGAACCTGGTCAGATTAATAATGTTATCAGTTATCTGGATAAAGTTTACGCAGACAAGACACGTTATTGGTCTGACGGGACCGATTATGTGACTATAGAAAATGGCCTTCCGGTAGTGCGAAAAAGTCCTCCGGCAGGAGGTGTGCACATGGGGCCATGGAAGCGCTGAGCAATAAATAGATTGGAGAGATTATATGGAACCGGTATTTTTCCCGTATGATGTTCGCCGGGATATCACATTCTACGGCCTGAAGATAACTAGAATATGGATTCCCATTGCGGGTCTCATAGGGGCGGCTCTATTGCTGCTGCTGGATATTCCGTTCATCCCCATACTGATGAAGTTGCTGCTTCTATTTTTGATTCCAGCATCCCTCTTTGTGTTCTTCGTGTTCGATGTAGGACAATGGGTACAAAAAATAAAGTCTTTCATAAATGAGCCGCCGCTGCGGCTGCCTGACAGCCGTGGCCATGAAAAGTCAATACAATCCCTGGTGAAGGCAATGGCCCGCCCTGGTGGCGGGCCTTTCCTTGACTACCCGGACAGGTACGTTGGGATAGTGATGTCCGTCCAGCCTTTCCCGAGAGAAGTTATGCCTGAAGATGAAAAATCTCTGGAGATTACTGCATTTAAAGCAGCTCTGACCCGGGTGCTCGGTAACAATGTGAAGGTCTCCATATACACTGACTTCGATTTGGAACTGCCCAGGGTGGAATTAGAAAAAAAGGCTCTTGAGTGGCGCACCCGTTTTCTGAAAGGGTCGCGGCTAAGAGAATTGGCTGAAGCCCGGTTATCAAAATTCAATGAGGAAAACACCAGGACAGTCAAGCCGGTGAGCCATATAAGGTTGCTTTGGCAGCCTGGTAACAGGGATTTCCCCAGGAAGCCAAAGAATGAGAAAGAAAGAGATTCACTAATTGCGGCGGCTTACAGCGCCATAATTGAGACCTTTGTCGGGAATCTGGCGGCAGGGGGGGTAAATTGCAGAATCTTAGGCGCTGAGGCTGCCCGGGACATTGTGTCCCGGCAGTTGAACCCGGCCGACTGGCGGCGTGTTGCCCCTATCTCAAATACCTGCTGGGAAAGCAGGCTGGCCTTTCAGCGAAAAGAGAGCCAGGAAGATATCAGCCCGGAGGAAGCGGAAACTGTATCTGGAGCTATTACAAACACAAACCTGACTGTAATTGTAACTTTTGAAAAGGGAACGGAAACAAAACCTGTTACGCTGGCCATTATCGAAAAGCTGATCAACTCAGGCTACAGTGTTTCTTTAATAGATGCCGATATTCACTCCCCGGGAAGTATGAGTAATGAATTGGGGATATCAGATTACATTGACTGGAGGCAATTACCCGGTCCTGCATCCCCGCAAAAAGGACTGACCTACTGGGGGCTATCGAATGACGTCTTTTCGGTTGAATTAAGCCGCCCAGCTCTTTTAAAGGTGATTGAAGAGGCCAAAAAGTGGTCTCACATACAAATAGTTCACCTCGGAAACAATGAAAGTTCCCTCTCACACCTCGGAAACGCCAGGGTTATTGTTGTGGCCGGCCAGGGACAGCCGGACATAAAAACACCCCTGAAATTTTCAAAGACCGGGGCTGTTCTTGTAACAGAAGAGGAGAATGTAAAACAGGCTGCCCACAGGTACCGGGTCAGAAAGTGTTTCACATTAAGGGATATAGAATTCTTAGCTGAATTTGCTTCCGGAAGGAGTCAATAAAAGGTGAGATTATTAGGGTTTGGCAAGGGTAAAGGAAAAGCATCCGCCAGGGATACCGGTAATAATGCTTTCCAGGTCCAGGAGGCGCAGAATGTGCTGGCCGACTGGGCGGCCGACCGGGCCGGGGGCGTAAGGAAAGGGAAAGGCTATCTGGAAATTGGGGCCGAGTTATGCTGTAAAACACTGCTGGTAAGGGAGTGGCCGGCTTCCATGAAACCGGCCTGGATTAATCCCATATTAAAAGGAGTTTTGAAGAATAAACAACTTCCGGAAGGTGTTTGCGTGCGGGTATCCCTGCACTACGATCCTGCGGCAATTAAATGGGACAGCGGAACCAAAAGAAGAATACGCCGGCTGCAGAAAAGCGTTGAGTCTGCGGAAAAAACGCCTGGTGAAACACCCGACCCCGGAGAGGTTAAGGCCCTGCAATCGATAGCGGATATGCAGGAAAAAACACTTTATGATAATTCCTCACTGGCAGATGTATGGTGCCTTTTGACCGTGTTTTCTGAAAACGAGGACGACCTGTATTTCTCGGTTAAAAGGATTGAGGAAGTGCTTGGCGGAATGAGCTTCTCAGTCACTCACCTACCTTATGAACAGACCCGGGGATTTCTCCAGGGATGGATCGCGGGAGGCATGGATAAAGAATTCTACCAGGCATATCCCGGCCGGCTGGTGGACGAAGACGCTGCAGCGGTACTCATGCCTTTTACCCATGGATCCCTGTCTGATGGCGGCGCCGGTATATATTTCGGCCACCGGATAGATGAAGAAAACAATTCCATATGCTTTATCGACCTGGCTGAAGGGGGTGACCCCGAGGGCAATAAAAACATTGTGGTTTTAGGATCTTCCGGACAGGGGAAATCAACTTTCTTAAAGGCACTGGTAAACAGCCTGCTGTTAGAGGGCTATCTAGTTATTGTATTTGATGTTGATGGGGAATACAGGGCCATATGCGATTATGTGGGAGGTTTATGGATCGACCACACAATGGCCTCGGGGAAATATGTGGATTCTTTTAAAATACCTCCGCCACTGAATGAAAACCACCCCGATCCGGAGATTGCCCGGATGATAAAAAACGAGAACTCACAGAGGCTGGAGAATGTATTAAACGGGGTTATGCGGCTGGCCAGCCTTCTTGCGGGCGGCTTGTCCCCAATTGAGCTGAACGCTGCTGACCGGGCTCTGACCGAATTGTGGGAACGCATCGGGGTAAAGCGGGATAATCCGTCTACCTGGGATAAGTGCAGAGAGTATACAATTCATCATTGGTATGAAACCTTAAAGGGTTTGGATTTCCCGGGCTGCCACGAGTTATCGGAAAAAATATGGCGCTATTTCGAAGGCGCCCAGAGCAAAATGTTTTCCATACCGGAGGAAATAAACATAAACGATCAGAACCTGGTGGTCTTCCATGTGGCCAGCTCCATCAACAATGAAAGTGATGAACATACTGCGGCCGTTAAAATGTCACTTGCCTCTGATGCTGTTTGGGAAGCCGTTAAAAGAAATAAGGCGGCCGGGAAAAGATGGTCGGCGGTTATATACGATGAAGGGCAGAGGGTTCTTAAGGACAAAAGGGAAAATGCCAATATAAACAACCTGGCTACTACAATCAGGAAATGGAACGGTCTTGTTGCACTGGCTACAAACAATCCGGGAGTACTGTTCATGGAATCCAGTGGGAAAGATGGATCTGTGGATGCATCAGGCCTCTGGTCCAATTCTGCGTTCAAGGTTCTTTTCTGGCTTGAGCAGAGGGATATGAAAATTGTGTCGGAAAACGCTGAGATGCCCGAGGAGGTTCTAAATAAACTCAAAGGGCTTAATAAAACCAAGGCTTTTATCTTCCGTTACATGGATAAAAACGCCTATGATGTTTTGCGTTTAAGACTGCCTGAACAAGAGGCGCGCATGGTTAAGACAAGGAAGATTGATACTGCTTAAACCCCGGGAACCACCGGGGCTTGTTTATAACGCTTAGGAAAGTATAGTTCTCCTCTGTTTCCCACTTTCCGTTAAGAGCGTTTCAAAAAAGCTTCCTCTGAAAGCATTCGAGAAGGGCAAGCACCATTGGTGCTTTTTTATTTCAGGAGGTGTTTTGGCGATCGGTGCTTACAACTCCTCAGTAGATATGGAAATGGCCAGGGAAATATCAAAGGACCTGGCCAAGGAAGCCCTCAGGCAGGCTGCTAAAGAAGGCGCAAAGAAAGGGTCTAAAAAATTAATCCTGTGGCTTGTAGGAACAGTTGGGCTGACTGCAGCGATAATTATATTTGTCATAATACTTATCGCATTAGTGGCAGTTCTGGGCATCTTCATGAAGAATACCTTTACCCCTTACGGAACTACTCCATATGGGTACTATGACGGAGGGATGGGCTTGGGCCTCTCACCTGTACTGGGAGCATGGTCGATAGTGGCGGGAGGGGAATATGGGGCTCCGAGGGATTATGGCCCTCATGAGGGTGTTGACCTGGCGGCGCCATTAGGTACACCGGTGGTGGCCCTGGCCGGCGGAATACTGGAATTCGATGAAACCATTCTGGGCGGGCTTGCAATTTTCCTAAAGGGAGATGACGGCAGAACTTATGTATATATGCACCTTGGGAAGAGGATAGGGTATAGCGGCCTGCGGGTAAAAGCCGGTGAGGTTATCGGAGAAATCGGCATGACAGGGCGCACGTCAGGGCCTCATTTACATTTTGAGATTAGGGAAAATGGAAGGTCCATTGACCCGATGCCATTCTTGAAAAGTATTGTTATACCGGAAGAACTTGTCTTTAAAGATGTTGACGCGCATAGAACAATTGACTGGATAAAAGGCTATCTTGGCAAGGATTCACTTATTGCCACTCCGGAGAGCATTAATACCTTGATTGATGTGGGCCGCCAGTTTAATATAAATCCCCTTCTCCTGATTGCCATTACCGGTCAGGAGCAGAGTTTCGTTCCGGCCGGGTCCAGTCCCAGAATACTGGGTAACCCCTTCAATGTTTATGGTTCTTGGGAGAGCTACTCGCCAGGGTTGGAAACATCAGCACAAGTAGCGGCCCGTACCATAGTAAGCCTCAGCAGAGGCCGCCCTGGCGGGGAACACCCTATCCACTGGCTGAACAGCACCGACAATTCCAATGGGATGTATGCCACCGACCCCACCTGGTGGCGGGGGGTAACGTGGTTTTTTAATTCTCTCCAGGCAAACTCCTGACAGAAAGGGGAAAAAGCAATGTCGTGGGAAAAAATCTTTTTCATTATAGGTCTGGTTTTAGTGGGATTATTCTTTCGAACCTTCAGTGAAAATGTCAGACGATTGGTAGGGCTTGTAGTCGGGGTTTTATTCATGGTGATGCTGATGAGGCATGCCCCGGAGGCCATCGACCTGGTAAAAAAATATACGGATACCCTGTGGCCGGTAGTTAACGGCAACGCTGAGCGAATGATTGATAAGTTCGGTGATTTTATGAAGGAAATCTCTAAAATATAGGACTCCGATTAAGCAGTATGCATACAGGAGCTGATTACAAATGCCGAGGTTATTGGCTGCCACAAGGATTACCCCCCTTGACCAGTTTCTATTAAATAACGGAGAACTCCGGACAAAAGGATTTGAAGTTGTTGTCCCATCATTTGAAAACATTTATGATCTGACGGGGATGGCCGCAGAAGAGGCGGGCGGTAGTGATGGCACCGTTTCTCCACCGGTAATTGTTATCTCTTCCATGACGTCCGGAAAAGGAGGGCCTTCAGCGGCGGAGGCCCTGTATGGACTCAGGGCCCTAGGATACAGGGTGGTGTTGCTGCCCGGGGATCCGGCGGAGGAATCCACAAAATCACTGGTTCGTGACGCGGTTAAAATGGGGATTTATGATTTTGTGCATGATCCGTATACGGGTGACAATGTGGTTTTTCGCCTGCTTAACCCGGCAACACTGGCGGATGTGGATTTGGAGAGCGGAGGCGAAGAAGAGTCTGATGAAAAGAATGATGACAGCGACGCCGGCGGAGGTGTAGTAAAACGCCTGGCGGGAAAAGTATCAGAGTATGTTCAGCTGCCTGGTAAAAAGAAAGCGGATCCGGAGCAGGGGGAGAGTGGTCAAGCCCCCAGGGTTAAAAGAAAATCAAAAGGGGGGAAGCTTGTTACAGTCCTAGGAATCGGTGATTCAAGGATTGAGGAATGGGTTGCCATAAACTATAGCGATAAGCTGCAGGTTTATGCAGTTCAAGACCCTGACGATTTCAGACAAAGGGTTGAGGAGCTTGAGCCTGATATTTGTATACTCATGCGGGATAGTGTCAGGGGGGGAATCCCAAACGCTGATGATCTAGCTGTGTGGGCAAAAGACTATGTCTCTATGATCATGCTGCTTGCAGGTGAGCTGGATGCGGTTGGCAAGGACATGGTGGCCATGGCCCGGGAGGCCGGCATAAGACATATTATTTCCTGTGAAGCAGGCGGCCAGCTGAGCGGTGACGATTTTAACTGGGTTCTGACAGGTATGATCAGAGAGCTGCAGGAATCCGATTATGAAGAAGAAGAGACGGATAAGCCACTTAAAACTCCTGATGCGAAAAAAGTACTGTCTTCTCTATTGAAAGGAACGGGTCAGGCAATTAAAAAGACTGCCTCTTCAATGGCAGAAGTCAACAAGGAGAAGCCGGTAAAGAAGCATATCAAACCAAAGATAAACCGGAATGAAGGCATTTCACTGGAGAATCCCAGCGAACAGGTTTCACTAAATCAAAGCATGAAGAATCCCACCTCTGTTGTGCAGGGTGGGATTCTCGCTATAGTATCCCCTTTTAAACCCAATATAGCCGGCCGGCTGTCTGCTCAGGCAGTCAAGATGTTTTGTGAGGAAGGAGATGAAGTGGTCTACATTGGCGTGGCGCATAACAGCACTGGGGCAGTGTGGTTGGATATTGACGCTGAGTCGCTTATGATGTCTGACTGGAGGGTGCCCGGCTCAAATACTCCTATCTGGAGCGAAAACACAAAAATTTATGCCGTTGACCCTTTCAAAAATATATCTCCTGATACTGGGAACGAGTTTTGGACCATTTTGAAAGAAACAAGGAAGTCAGCGGATTATATCGTCCTGGATCTCGGTGGAGATATCAGCCTGGCAGATAAGGTATCTCATCAGGGAAGGACAGTTGTGCTTGTTGTTATCCCGGGCAACGACCCGGTAGAGCAGGCCGTTTCAGAATACTGGCTTAAAAATCTTGCCGAAGGCAAGAACAACATTGTTACAGGCATGGATTTGCGGGGTGTTCCAGCCGGCATCCCCGATGGTCTCAGCCCCAGCCCAAAGGTTGTGATAAGAAATAATCCGGCTGATGCCCTGAACATTGCCTTAAGAAAGAAAACAAATGGAGAATTCCATTGGATCTGAGGTGTGCACATGTCAAAGCTGAAGAAAATCTCTCATATTCTGATTGCTGTTATACTAGCCGCTGCTGCTGGCGGCCTTGTATGGTACTACATTAAAGTAAGTATTCCCAGTGAAAAAGTTGTGGTCGCAACGGGAAAGCTCCCCATCGGCACTGTTATTGGAGAGCAGAATGTGACTATAAAAGAATACCCGGCATCAGCTATACCCCCCGAAGCTGAAACGTCTCTGGACAAAGTGGCGGGTAAAACCATCGTGTCCGGTACAGTATTCCCGGGAGACGTTATTCGTAAGGGTCATATGGCCTCTGATATGGGAAGCCTCAAAGCAGTGCTTACTTCAATGGCCCCGGGCAAAGAGGCCATAGACCTCCCGGCGGACGCCGCCTCCGGGCTAAAGGGGGTTGCTGCGGGAGACCTGGTCAATGTTTACACAGAGATTACTGTGGGTAAGGATACCACTGCGGTTGAATGTGTGGCCGCAGGTGCAGTAGTATTGAAAGTTCCTTTAGGAGTTTCAGACAGGGATAACTCCCTTGTCGGCCAAAAATCAGCTGGCTCGTTCATTATTGCGGTAACACCGGAGGAGGCCCAAAAAGTCGCGGCAGGAAATGTCATGGGCAAAAAATTCAGCCTATCACTCCTCCCACCCAAGGGAGGGCAGTAACATGGCCTTTAAAAATTTGTTGGGCAGGAAAGGTAAGCAGGAGCAGGAGGATCAGCAGGAATTCCTTCTCTGGCAGGCCGGGCAGGGTGAACGCCAATTGAATCTCGACCTTGGGCCCGGTGAAGCCACTCACCTTTTTAACATTCCGGTCAGCCCAAAAGCTCTACCGGGTACCGGTAAAATAATCGCGGTGCATAGTTCCACCGAAGGTGATGGAGCCACTACGCTTGCTGTAAACCTGGCCGGCCTGCTGGCCCTTTCCAGCCCTGAAAGGGTTGTTCTGGCCGACCTGGCGGGCTATGGCGCGGTGAGAACCCGTATGGGACTTCCCACGGGCGAATGCCTCACCAATATACTGGACTGGGAAGACATTCACAGTCCCAGGGATATTCAAAGGGGGCTGTTTTGTCACTCCAGCGGAGTTATGGTGGTGCCGGGGGTGGTTCACTATGACAACGTGGAAAAGCTTAATCCGGACCTGGTTTTTAAGATGCTTACCCTGTTAAAGGAACACTACGATTTTATTATACTTGATTGCCCGCCGCCAGGGTCAGTAATAGCCAATGTATCCTGGGCCGCGCTGCTGGTTGCCGATGTCATTATCACCGTTTTCCGCCCGGACAGGACCAGTCTGGATCACCTGAGTGAGAACAACGGTTTTGTCCTGCGGCTGGGCTGCCGGGGCAGGATACTCCACGTTCTAAACCAGGCCGGGATTCCTGGCGGCATCCGTGCCGCTGATGTGGAGAATAAACTTGACCTTAAAAACGCCAGCCTGCCTTTTTCTATTGGAGTAGCAGAAGAAAACAACCGCAGGCAGATGGTAGTGTTCTCTAAACAGAGGGACGATTTTTGTAAAGCCCTCCAATTACTATTGGAAAAGGTTCAGACCTTTGAGCCGGGGGAGAGCCAGGGGATTGATCAGGATCTGATTAGAAAGCTGGCCCAGCGGTGCAGCGGCTTTCTTATTGAGGATAGAGAAGAAGTTATAAACGATGGGGATGCCGCAAAAATAGGAGAAAAGATCCCCGGTCTGGATGCAGAAAAATACAGTGAGATAAGGGGATACGTACAGAAATCTCTGAGCAATATGCTGAAGCCCGAGGAAAAAACCAGGAGCAGAGACCCCATAGTAAGATCTAAACTCAGAAGCATTGTTTTAAGAGGCCTGATGGAAAGTAG
>Ga0209347_1006627_pt1 | contig 10146 bp, 12 predicted proteins | sample AutmiccommuBRH23_FD_187382 | JGI IMG/M metagenome (GOLD analysis project Ga0209347, IMG submission 187382) | Deep subsurface microbial communities from Mt. Terri, Switzerland - Autotrophic microbial communities BRH/23 (SPAdes) (version 2) | ecosystem: Environmental > Aquatic > Deep subsurface >... | reverse complement strand
CTGTATTGGAAGAGTGCCAGGAGCTTTTTCTGCAGCTTGGGGGTCAGGTAGATGAGCAGGTTGCGGCAGCTCAGGATATCCATCTTGGTGAAGGGTGGATCCATGATGATATTATGGGGAGCAAAAACAACCATCTCGCGGATCTCTTGAGCTACGCGGTAACCGTGTTCGTCCTGGATAAAAAAGCGGCGTAGCCGTTTCGGGGAAACATCTGCCGCAATGTTGGCCGTATAGAAGCCCTGGCGGGCTTTTTCAATGGCGTCACGGTTCAGGTCGGTGGCAAAGATCTGAAACGGGAAGTTTGTAGTTGGTTCGAGGTGCTCCAGTGCCTCTTTGAAAACAATGGCCAAGGAATAGGCTTCCTCCCCTGTGGAGCAGCCGGGCACCCAGGCCCGCAGCGGCTGATGCGGCGCACGCCCGCTAAAAAGCTCCGGGAATACCTGTTCTTTCAACTGCTCCCACACCTCCGGGTCGCGGAAAAAGCTGGTCACACTGATCAAAAGTTCCTTGAAGAGCAGTTGCAGTTCCTGGGGATTCTCCTGCAGCAAGCGGATATAGGTTGCGAGCTTGTCGATCTGGTGGATGCCCATACGCCGCTCGATGCGGCGACAGACGGTGGTTTTCTTATAGAGAGAAAAATCGTGGCCTGTCTGTGAGCGCAGCAGGATAATAATCTTTTCGAAGGCACTGTCGTCTTTGTCTGCCAGGGCTGGTTCGGACCGGTCGATCATCAGGGGTTTGTGCTTAAGGTAAGCGATAATCTTGAACGGCAGCTCCTCCACCGGGGCTACGACGTCAACAAGACCGGTGCCGATGGCACTTTTGGGCATACCATTGAATTTCGCCGAAGTCGGATCCTGTGCAAAGACCACTCCGCTTCTTTCCTTGATGGCCTTAAGGCCAATCGTGCCGTCGGTGCCCATGCCAGAGAGGATCACTGCGATGCTCCGTTCCTGCCGGTCATCGGCCAGAGAGCGAAAAAAGAAATCGATTGGCAGACGAAGACCGCGGGGCGCTGCCATGTCGAAAAGGTGTAACACCCCGTGGAAGAGGGACATGTCCTTGTTTGGCGGGATAAGATAGACGCAGTCGGGCTGGACAGCAGTGTGCTCCTGGGCCTGAAAGACGGGCATGACGGTTGCACGCTTAAGCAATTCCACCATGATGCCCTCGCGCGTCGGGTCCAGGTGCTGAACCACAACAAAAGCTACACCGCTTTTTTCCGGCACATTCCCCAGGAAGAGTTCCAGAGCTTCCAAACCCCCGGCGGAAGCACCAATGCCGATGATGGGAAAGTCCGCCTCAGGCGTTTTCGCTTGATCAGTGTTATGGTGCTCACCGGGTGAGCAGATTTCTTTTTGCGTATCAGCAATCTTCTTATTGACCACCCTTATCTCTCCATTCTTAATATCCAAAGTTTGCTGCGCGAATCCTTACCCGCAAGATCACTTAAAACCACCTTTGTATGCTCAATGGTAAAAATCGTCCGGTGTTTGCGCTGATTAAAAAAGCCCGAAAACCGACGGTATTGCCTGACCGCAGACTGCTATATATAATGACCATAGAATTTACAGAAAGGAAAGACGCCCCAGTTTAAAGTGCTACTGCACTAACAGCACCAGGGGCGTCTACCAACTCTAACTATGGTCATTTTAACAAATTATGAGCTGGTTGAAAACCCCTCAAGCGGTGTTTTCCGTTAGTAGCGGAGAGCAGATTTTTTGCCCATGTTGTGGTGCCGTTGAAAGTCATCAGTAGCCGGAGACGAGGGTATAGATATTTATATATTTCAACAATATTCTAGCTAATTCCTGCCTCTGAAAAAAAAGGTTGGGTAAGAGATTGGCCCCAAATAATAACGGCCAGTCTCTCCAAATTGAACCTTAAAACTAGCCTTTAGTTTGTTTCATACCAAGGGTTTAACCTTGCCTGGGCTTAAATCACGTATATTTGGAAGGAGGATCTCATCTCCTGCATCTTTTGCTGATACAGATCTTTCTCGCTCAAGTCATTCTCCTCCTGTATATGGTCTGGATTTGGTGCCACTACTCATAAATAGCACAACAAGAATCCCTAAGGCGAAACCTCCCACCGCTGTAAGGAGCAGGAGCAGGAGCAGGACGGCGGGCATCTCTGCTGAGAACCACAAAAATCTCACTTGGAGAGGGGAAGTATTCTGTACTACGAGCAGTATTAAAGCTAATATAATCGTCAGAATGAACACCAACTTTACTGTCTTCATAGCATATATCACCTCCGCTCTGCAGACTGTGGCTTCTTTAGATAATTAACAGTTACGCATTACCTTTACAACTAACTTGTCCAATTCACAGCTCTTCATATATACTTCCAAATCGAGAAGATCCTGCTTTTTTTCTACCAATGTGTCTAGTTCCTTTTTTTTGTTTTCTAATTCAACTTTTAAATCTACCATGAGCTGGATTCCCCCTTTTATAAATTTAATACTTTCGGAAACTTATGTTCCTTTATCTGTTAGTGAGGGCAAACGCTGTTACGGATTAGCCAGGACAAGCTCAATTCCCTGGCTTGCAGGATAAAAAACCGGACTCACTCAATGGACTTTTTGACTTCCTCTAATACGTCTTCAACACTTTCTTCTGCAACTTCTTTCTTGTTTTTTATTTGTTCAAGCTTTTCATTAATTACTTCCTTACCTTCTTCTATTGCTTCCTTGCCTTCTTTTATTACTTCTTTTGCTTTATTTGAAATGTCTTCCCTGGTTTCTTGACCAGATTTGGGCACTAATAAAACGCCAGCTGCTGCACCAATAGCAGCACCTACTGTTAGTCCTGCAGCTACTTTTTTTGCTTTATCCTTTCTTTCTTTCTTCTTTTTTTCATTCTTTAGTTTCTCTAAATAATCCTTTAGCATTTCTCATACCCCCTGTATATATCAATCTAACTGTGATTGCCTCCGCCTTCGGCATAGGCTATCGCTTCATTAAGTATTTCCTGCAACCGGTGGGGATCATTAGCCTCTGCATAGATGCGCACAACAGGCTCCGTTCCGGAAGCTTGAAACTCACCCAGCCGTCCGCCAAATAAAGCTTGCATCCATCCGATATATTGCTTGACAAGACTTCCAGCCCATCCAGCGTCTCCGGTGGATTATCAGTCAGCGCCTTCATCAGTCGTTCCTTTTTATCTATTTCCAGGTGCAGGTCTTCGCGGTCATAATAGAACCAACCCAGTTCCTCTTCCCTTTACTGTCCAGCACAGCCGCACAGGCGGCCGCATACTCCGCTGACAAAAAACGCGCGTCATATCCAACGACGATGCCCTTGCCCGCCTCACCGCGACCGTTAACATAGTTTGCAATGCCTTCGGCTACCAGGCGCACATTATTAAAGGTGTAATCTTCACTAATAATCCCCCGCCAACCGTCGGTTCCAAATTTTATCACTCCAAGCCCCCCTTTTCTATGTACTTACCCGACCATATATATCCTCAAACCGAACGATATCGTCCTCACCCAAATAACTGCCGTTTTGCACCTCGATGATCTCTAGCAGCAGCTTGCCCGGATTTTCCATACGGTGTTTGGTCGTTTGCGGCACGAAGACGCTTTCGTTCTCGTGGACCATCTGCTCGATTTCACCGATGGTCACCTTGGCTGTACCACCGATAACGATCCAGTGCTCACTCCGGTGATAATGCATCTGCAGGCTAAGTACCTGCCCCGGATTGACGACGATCTTCTTCATCTTATATCCCTGCCCGGAGCACAGCACAGTATATAGCCCCCAGGGTCGATAGACTGTCGTATGCTCATCCGCTTCCACCCGGCCCTTTGACGTTAGTTCGCTCACTAGGTCTTTTACCTTCTGCGATTCGCCTTTTTTGGCAACCACGATGACATCATCCGTCTCCACTACCAATAGGTCTTCCAGGCCAATGCCAGCGATGAGGCGGCTGTGTCCCAAAATCAACGTGTTCGAACAATCAATCGGGATACAGTCGCCCTGGACTGCATTGCCGTTTGCATCCTTGTCCAACACGTTATAGATAGCATCCCACGAACCGATATCACTCCATTCTGTCGTAAGCGGCAACATCACCACCTGCCTTGATTTCTCGACCACGGCATAGTCGATCGAGATATTAGGCATTTCAGCAAAATTCTCCGTCATTATGTCCAGAACCATGTCCGTAAGCGCATAAATATCCGGCCGATGCACCCGCAATTCCTCCATTAAGCAACCAATGGTAAACGCCAACATCCCAGAATTCCAATAGTAATTGCCCTCAGTAAGGTAAGCCTCTGCCGTGGCTCTGTCCGGCTTCTCATGGAACGACTCGACGATAAAACCGCCATCACTAGGCTTGCCGGTCTGGATATACCCATAGCCGGTTTCCGGACTATCCGGCTTTACGCCAAGCGTTACGATTTTGTTCATCTTTGTCATGCCCAGCGCCTGCCCCAAATTGGTAGTAAACATTTCCAATGGTCGGATGATGTGGTCAGAAGGCGTCACAAAAATAACTTCATCCAACTCACAGCCCAGTCGGTCGACGCAGTACCTGGCCGCTAAGGCAATTGCCGGTGCGGTATTACGGGCCACTGGCTCCAGCAGAATATGAGCTTCTTGGGCCTTGGCTGCAACAAGCTCAGTTTTTACATGGTGAACATATTCCTGATTAGTAACGATGACCATATTTGATGGATTAAACAGCGTCGAAAAGCGCTCTATTGTCTGGGCCAGCAACGATTTGTCGCCGTTCAATTTCAGAAACTGCTTAGGAAACCTAGTTCGCGAAAGAGGGAACAGGCGGCTACCTCCGCCGCCCGCAAGAATGATAACTTTCATATCAGAATCACTTTCCTTTCTCATGTTGCACCAAAGCCAGACCGGCAATACAGAAGCCGACGATACTTTCGGCTCCTTGGTTGCGATTGATGCCGTCTGACGTGATGCCATCGCAACATCCCCCGGTCTCACTATCTATCAGGGATTCACGCCGAGAGTTCTCGCCCAAATACCAGGCGAAACTCCGCCGGGCCAGCTTCAGCATCTGGCAGTCTCCAGTGGCCTGATAAGCGGCCAAGTGGACCAACGTGGCCGCACACGCCTCGATAGGCTGCTGGTCATACTTCGCCATGTCCCCACCCCGCACAAACCATCCATGACAACCCACCGACCAGAAAAAGCCGTTATGAAACGTAACCTGGTCGAGAAACTCCAGGCTTTCCTGCGCCACTTGAAGAAGTCTGTCTTGTGCAAGGCGGCGGTATGCCGCAAACAAAGACCACGGTAACACCACATTGTCGTAAGTAAGGCTTTCCTCAAACCACCGCCAATCCTTCTCCCCGCCGAAGTGGGTAAACCGTTCAACAAGTGCATCGGCCAGTCCAGTCATGAGACCGTTAACTTCAGGCCCTTCGATAAAACTAAGGCCAATCAGAGCATATGCTTGACCGCGCGACCATTCTAAGGTTGGAATCTTGGGCAGGGCACGGCTGACTGCAACAGCACACGATTCTTTGACTCCACGAGGCATAGCTGACGAGGCCAGAGTATACCCTAAAGCCCACAAACAGCGACCGAAGCAATCCTCTGAGCCTTCCCTTTCGGTGAATTGCCGGTTATACGTCATAAAGTTCCGGAATCCGCCGCTTTCATTCTGAGCATATAAGACAAACCCCAGATAGCGATAGACCAGCTCGAGGTAAGCAGGCTTTTGGAGTTTCTCATAGAGCATCACCGCCATAATCAGCGCCCGGGCGTTGTCATCGGTGCAATAACCCTCCGTAAGGTTGGGGATACTATACCGGGCATGTTGGAACATGCCTGTGTCATCGGTCATGCGGAAGATATGAGCATCATTAAAAGTTTTTGCAAATTGATCCATTTATTCTACCAGTGCCTTCTGTTTAGGTACTTCAATGATGTTGGTAGGCACTCCCTTTTGTTTGGGTGCTCCCATGATGCCGGTGAACAGTTGCATTCCCTTCGGTTTGGGTCTCTCTATCATGCCGGTGAACAGTTGCATTCCCTTCGGTTGGGGTGCTTCCATGATATTGGTGAACAGCTTGATGTAACGACCAGCTACATTGGCCCATATCATCTCCTGTCCGACAGCCAAGGTCCTCATTTCCATTTCTCTTTTTTGCGAGGGATTGTCGAGTACACCTCTGATGCACGACGCCAGAGATTCGGAATCCCTAAATTCGGCAAGCATTCCCCGACCACCGCCCAGCAATTCCTGAGCATAGCGGTATGGAGTCGACACGACGACCCGCCCGCATCCCACAGCGTACGCCAATGTCCCGCTGACCGCCTGTTCTTTGGACAGATACGGCGTCATGTAGATATCAGACAAATGGAGATAGATTATAACTTCTTCTTTCGTCAGATACTTGTCGATAAATCGGACATTATCCTTCACCCCGAGGTTTTCCGCCAAGGCAGTCAGGCTCTCTCTGTAGCTTTCCCCATATAACTCCTTGACGCATGGATGCGTTTTGCCCAGTATGAGGTAAACCAGATTTTCGTATTCCGGCACAACTTTGGCCACAGCTTCAATTCCATACTCCAACCCCTTAGCTGGGCTTAAGAGACCGAAACTACTAATGACCTGCTTGTTAGCTAAGCCATGACTGACTTTAATTTCTTCCCGCGGTTTAACTTGCAGGCTTGGTACACCGTGGGGAATGACCGCTATTTTGCTTAGCTCAATACCGTACGTGTGGGTCAATAAAGGGACCGCGCTTTGAGCCATTGTCACTACCATCGCACTAAGTCGTCCAAGCTCCCCCAGAACTACCCGTTGTTTTGGGGATGGATCCATCAGCACGGTGTGCGTCGTGACGATAAAAGGTATTGTTAGATTCTTGGCCAAGTCGATGATGTATTCACCGCTTTCTCCGCCAAATATCCCGTATTCATGCTCAATAACCAGCAATTCGGTATTGGTGTTTGCCCAGCGGGCAGTCTGGAAGTAGCTGGCGCGGTTGTGCTGGGTGAGATTGGCTACCACCCGCAAGTCCTCGTATTTTTCCGTATTAGTGACCGCAATCACGTTCGATCGGAATAAAGCCGTTTTATCGATTTCGTTCACCAAGTCCTCCGTAAATGTGGCCAACCCGCATACCCGCGGAGGATACGTGCTTAAAAAGGTCATAGTCCTTGTTTGGTTTGTCCTTTCCATCTTTATTTTCTCCCTCCTAATAATCAGACTTCTACCGGTTCTTTTAAAAGCATTTACCTGTCTTCAATGGCTAAGTCCGTGAATACCACCACCACGGTCATGGCAAGTCTGTTCATGTCCTTGTTTACAGGGCAAAAGTAACACATCCTAGCGAAGTTCCGTCGGCACAAAAGCATCCACAATAAACCCAACGATGCCTCTGCTCTGGGGGGCTATTTTCTTACCCATAATGGCTCCCACGACGTAGCCCAGACGATAACGACCGCCGCCAGCAGCGCTCCGCCGAACCCCACCACAGCAAAGCCCGGTAGTATGAAACTAAGGACTAGAAGCACCAGGGCCGAGATAATAAAACAAACGATTAAACGCAATATGGTTATTCACCTCCTGTTTTTATACTGCTTGTTTCCACTATTTTACACGAATAGTTTCTGAGAATTCTATCAGCACAGTACTTATAAATAAGTAAATATAAACAAGCCTTGTCAAACATAATCAATCATAACCACCCGCTCAGCGGGTGGTTTGCTCTAGCCCTATAAGGGCATGGTACTCAGCTGAGCCTAAAGGCTTGTTGAACGGTTTGCCAGCCGCATGTTGTCTCAAACAACCCCTAAAGGGGTTATTTCTTTTTGTTTTTTTCTACTGGCTCACCCGTAAACGGGTCGATATATTCTTTCAGAGTCATCTGGTCTGATGCAATGTCCTCCTGCAATTGCTTTTGAATGTACAGTTCTATCGCCTTTTTATTTCGGCCAACTATATCTACATAATACCCCCTGCACCAGAAATGCCTGTTGCCATATTTGTATTTCAGGTTTGCGTGCCTATCGAATATCATCAACATGTGTATATGGTCCGGGCAGGCGTTGGCTTCAAGTATTTCTACCTTCTTGTAGTCACATAATGTCCGTATTATCTTTCCGATATCGCTTTTAATTTTGTCGTATATCACCCGCCTCCTATATTTTGGGGCAAATAATATGTGATATTTACAATTCCATTGAGTATGTGCTAAACTTTGAGTATCCATTTGGATATCTACCTCCTTTTAAATAGAGCGGCTGGCTAAACCTGCACTATTTTACCAGAGGGGGGTAGATTTTTCTACTCATAGCTAAAGCTTTTTGGAACCACCTGCATAGCAGGTGGTTTTCGTTTAGACAAAAATTAAGGCGGCAGTTTCCTGCCGCCTTTGGCCTGCTCCCAGGCCATTTATTCTTTTCTTCAGCATCCCTCTGTTTTAAAATCCTTAATCAGCTTAGTCAGTGCGCGTTTTTCTATCCTTGAAACATATGACCTGGAAATCCCCAGCTTCCTGGCTATTTCCTTCTGGGTTTTCCTGATGCCGGTAAACAGGCCGAAGCGGAGTTCAAGGACATTCTTTTCCCTCTTATTCAGGTTCTGGACCTTTTCCAACAGACGTCTCTGTTCAAAATGATTTTCTACCAGGTCGGTGACAATTTCCGCATCTGTGCCGAGAACGTCGATGAGAGTGATCTCATTGCCTTCTTTATCAACCCCTATGGAATCATACAGGGATACCTCAATGAACAAAGTTGGCCGATATCTATGGGAATTAATGGTGTCAAAAGATTTGCTGTAAATTGAAAAATGCCTGTCATCTGCGGCAGGCATTTTTAACCTTAAGTACTTTCATTGGTCCTATTCTGAAAATATGATTTAATTAACAATGCTTGCCAGTTGTGCTTTAAGAACAGGCATATCGTTCTTTACCGTAAGCCATACATCACCCATTTTCAGAGTTTGATACTTATGGGCGGTAATATCCCTCATTCCAGCAATACTTTTCCATGGGATGGAAGTTGAAACTGCCTTGAAATCATCTGAAAGATTCTTAACAAGCTCGCCGATATTGATTAGTGTCATGCATACCGCACGTTTCGTTCTTTCATCAGCAATGAAATCGGTATCATCAATGCCAGTAATTAATTGCTCAATCACTTCTATTTCGGACTATATCTTTTTTATTACCTGCTTATCTCTATTGTTCATAAATTTTAATCACCTTTGTTGGATTAATCAAAGCATTTTCGTCAAGTGGAGCATGAATGACATCTACGTCTTTACGCAATTTTTCCTCAATTGCATTTTTCAAATCGATAAGAGTGAATAAAGAAATGCTTGGAGTCAAAAACTCAACCAAAATATCAACATCGCTGTTCTCGGTAGCTGCATCCTCTGCATAGGAACCAAACAAGGATACCGTTTTTACCGGATATGAACTGACTATTTCAGCAATCGCAGATTTTATTTGATCAAGGTTCAACACTTATTATCCCCCCATTTTCTTAAACCCTTTGGTTAATTATAACATATAACCTTTTACGCTTAAACATATACAAATTTAACATAATACAAATTTAACATTTTTGTTTTATCCAATAATTTTTAATAACTATAATATCTTTCGTCATCAAAGACAAGTACATCCTCGTACTGCCTTATATCATTATTAAAAGCACTCTCCGTAAAATTAGCTGAACCTATAATCACGCGTTTGGCACCGGTCCTAGTATTCGATAACAAGTATATTCCGAATGAATAAGCGTTCCTATATCCGCATATCTGACTGATATTATATTGTTTGCTACTCTCTCCTTAGTGCCATCATCAAGCCCTTTAAAAAAATATACTCCCTTGGCTGTAAGCAAATCTGATGTACCCTGTCTATATGGTAAATGCCCAAATATGGTAACCGAACTCCAATCATGATAACGCAGTTTAGAAAAAATGCAAATAATGATAAGATATCAAGTCCCAAATATTCATCGGAATACCTGCAAAAATTAAGGCGGCAGTTTCCTGCCGCCTTTTGGCCTGTTCCAGGCCACTTATTCTTTTTTTCAGCATCCCTCTGTTTTAAAATCTTTGATCAGCTTAGTTAGTGCGCGTTTTTCTATCCTGGAAACATACGACCTGGAAATTCCCAGTTTCCTGGCTATTTCCTTCTGAG
>Ga0209347_1006625_pt1 | contig 10148 bp, 11 predicted proteins | sample AutmiccommuBRH23_FD_187382 | JGI IMG/M metagenome (GOLD analysis project Ga0209347, IMG submission 187382) | Deep subsurface microbial communities from Mt. Terri, Switzerland - Autotrophic microbial communities BRH/23 (SPAdes) (version 2) | ecosystem: Environmental > Aquatic > Deep subsurface >... | reverse complement strand
TCCCAAGCCGCGCTCGCGGGCGGTGGCGGCGATGGCCGCAGTCATGTCGGGCGAGAGATCGCAGGCCGTGACCGACCCGGCATGCGGTGCCATCAGATACGAGACGTGTCCGCCGCCGGCGCCAAGGTCGAGCGCGCGGGCCGGGCGGGCAGAGCGAACGATGGCCTTGAGCGCGTCGAGGTCTGCGCCGCGCGCGTGCACGGCGCTGTCGACGTAGGCCTGGGCGCGGGGGCCGAACTGATCGGTGACGTGGGTCTGGTGGGATCGTGTCACGGCGCTGCTCCTTGAAAGCGAGGCGCCCTGTTTCCTCTAGCTCGCAAACTGTTACAATGGCGAACATTATCCTATTATGTTCGCTGCCATGATCGATCCGGACCAGCGTCGCCTGCTCGGCGAGTTCATTCGCGCCCATCGCGAGCGCATTAGCCCTCCCGCCGGCGGGGGCCGCCGCCGCACGCCCGGGTTGCGGCGCGAGGAGCTCGCCGCGCGCGCCGGCATCAGCGTGACGTGGTGCGCGTGGATCGAGCAGGGCCGTGACGTGCAGGCTTCACCCGACGCGCTTGCTCGCCTGGCGCGTGCGCTGGCGCTGTCGCAGGCCGAGCGCGCCTATCTGTTTGAGCTTGCCGGGCGCATCGATCCGCTGGAGCCCGGCGCGGCGCCGCAGGTGGACGCGCCTGCCTCACTGGTCGCGATCGTCAACGAGCTGAGGCATCCCGCCTACGGGCTCGACCGCGTCTGGAACGCCTGCTGCTGGAACAAGGCCGCCGCCGCTCTGTTCCGCGCCTGGCTCGAGCATGCCGGTGAGCGCAATCTCCTGCGCTTCGTGTTTCTCGATCCGGCCGCGCGAAAGTTGATCCCGAAGTGGGAGGATCGTGCGCGCCGGCTCTTGGCGGAATTTCGCGCCGACTATGCGCACACGTTTCGCGATGCTCGCGTGCGCGAGTTCGTCGAGGCGCTGCGGGCCGACAGCGCACTGTTTGCCAAGGCGTGGGGCGAGCAGGACGTGCAGCAACGCATCGGCGGCGAGCGCGTCTTCCAGCATCCACAACGCGGGCGCATCAGCTTCGAGCAGCACTCCTTTGCGCCCGCCGATCGGCCCGACTACAAGCTCGTGCTGCTGGTGCCGACCGCGCCGCCTCGCAGGCTGGGAAAGGCCCTGGTTGCGGGCCCCGGCGGCGGAGCTAGACAACGCCGCCGTTGACGCGAATGACCTGTCCGTTGATCCAGCCGCTGTCGGGTCCGGCGAGGAAGGAGACGACTCCGGCAATGTCTTCGGGCCCTCCGAGACGGCCAAGCGGGATCATCTTGGCGATCCCCTCGATCTCAGCCTCGCTCTTGCTGCCGCGGCTGCCCGAGGTCGACCTGGTGCGAGAGGGTGTGGACTGCGTCATCCGTGCAGGCGAATTGCCCGCCAGTGGAATGATCGCGCGCCCGCTCGCGACACTCAGCGAGGTTGACGTGTGCGAGCCCGGGTTACCTCAAACTGCATGGCGTGCCCGCGACTTTCGACGATCTCGATGGTCATTGCATGATCGGGTATGTCTCATCGCGCACCGGCGAGGTCATGCCGCTCGAGTTCACCGTTGCGGGCGAGGTGCGGGCCGTGACATTGCCGTGCCGCATCTCGGTCAACGCCTCCGACACGATGGCGGATTTGGCGCGTTTGGGCTTCGGGCTCATACAGGCGCCGCGCTATCGCTTCGCGCGCGACTTTGCCGAGGGGACGCTGGTGGAGGTATTACCCGATCATTCTCCCCCGTCGATGCCGCTGTCGGTTCTCTATCCGCAGAACCGCCAGCTAGCGTCGCGCGTGCGCGTCTTTCTTAAGTGGGTCTCGCAGATCTTCGCAGAAGCAGAGGCCGTTGAGCTCGTGGGGGCGCCGAGGAAGAAAGCCGCCAGGCGACGGTGCAGTCGCGCACAATCGCCGCGTTGATGTACAGGCAGTTCGACGAAAGAGGGTAGAGGGAGAATTCGATGTCCAAAGCGACGCGCGCGACGAGAGCGCTCGATCAGGCGGGTATCGCCTTCAGCGTCCACACCTACGATTACGATCCGGGCGCCGACCGCGTCGGGCTGCAGGCGGCCGAGGCCCTGGGCGAGGCGCCAGAGCGTGTCTTGAAGACGCTGATGACGCTGGTCGACGGCAGGCCGGCGTGCGTGATCGTACCGTCGGATCGCGAGGTCTCGATGAAGAAGCTCGCCGCCGCCTTCGGGGGCAAGTCGGCGCAGATGATGAAGGCCGCCGACGCGGAGCGCATGACGGGCTACAAGGTGGGCGGCATCAGTCCGTTCGGGCAGATGCGCGCGGTCAGGACCGCGATCGAGGAAGAGGCGCTGGCGCATGATCTCGTCTACATCAACGGCGGCCAGCGCGGATTGCAGGTGCGCTTGAGCCCGCGCGATGCGGCGCAAGTGTTGAAAGCGAACGCGGTGGCGTTAGTGGCGTGAGGGGTCCCCATCGCCAAACAGGTTCTCCGCCATGAAATCCACAAACACGCGGATCTTCGGAGAGAGCTGACGGCTCGACGGCCAGAGGATGCGGAAGGTGCCGGAGTGTCGGACCGCATTGTCCAGGACGCTCACGAGGGTGCCAGCCGCTACCTGCTCGCGGATGGCGAAATCCGGCAGGCAGGCAATGCCGAGACCGCGTTCAGCCATATAGACCAAGGGCTCGATTGCACTGGAGGCGGCGGCGGTCGGGAGCTCAGCGGCACGGACATTTTGCCGAGCGACGAGCGGCCAGTCCTCCAGTTTGCCGGTGCTTGGGTAGCGATGACGAAGACAGCGATGCGTGGCGAGCTTCGCCGGCGTCTCGGGCGTTCCGTGCTCGGCGAAGTAGCCGGGTGAGGCGACGAGCTTGTAGTGAAAGTCGCCGAGCACACGCGTCATCAGCCGGGAGTCGCTGGCTTCTCCGGTGCGGATCACCGCGTCGTAGCCTTCATCGATCACGTCGACCAGCCGGTCGGTGAAGTCCAGGTCCAGCTCGATGTCCGGCCATGTGCGCATGAAGGCCGAGAGCGTTGGCATCATCAACATGCCGACCAGCGGCAAGCTGGTCCTCAGTTTTCCGGTGGGGCTCGCGCGCGAGTGGGTCAGCTCGAGCTCTGCAGCCTCCACCTCGTTGAGGATGCGCCGGCAGCGCTCAAGAAACAGCGCCCCCTCCGGCGTCAGCGTCACCGAGCGCGTGGAGCGATGGAACAAGCGCACGCCCAGGCGTTCCTCGAGCCGAGCGATGGCCTTGCCGATCGCTGACGAGGAGACGCCGAGCTGTCTGCCGGCAATCGTGAAGCTTCGCGCTTCCGCCGCCTGGACGAAAGCATGGAGGGAACCAAGGCTTTCCATCGCACCTGCCGATTGCGGATGTAAACGTCCGATGTGTTGCAAATTATAGCCCAGTTATCTCAAGCAAGGAACGGATTTATCTGTTCCGCCAGAGTCTTAGCTGGCGACCGGCTCTCGCGCAAACGCCGCGCGTGCTGGTCAGTCGCCCAACACAGACAGTCGGAACAATGACAGCGAAAATCGAAGCCAGACCCATTGGCGGAACCCGAAACGGCTCCACCGCTTCCGATCGATTGCCCCTCGTCGAGCTGCTGGCACTGGCCGTAGCGGGCTTCATCACCATCTTGACCGAAGCCCTGCCGGCCGGGCTCCTACCGCAGATCAGCGCAAGTCTATCAGTGTCGGAAGCGCTCGCTGGGCAGCTTGTTACCGTCTACGCGGCGGGCTCGTTGGTTGCGGCGATTCCGCTGACCGCCACGACGCAAGGAATGCGCCGCCGCCCGTTGCTGCTGACCGCCATTGTGGGCTTTGCGGTCGCGAATACATTTACGGCACTGTCGACGAGCTACACGCTGACGATGCTCGCCCGCTTTCTTGCCGGCGTCTCGGCGGGATTGCTATGGGCGCTGCTCGCAGGCTATGCGGGGCGGATGGTGCCGCACCATTCGAAGGGGCGCGCAATCGCCGTCGCCATGGTCGGAACGCCGCTGGCTCTCTCGCTTGGCGTTCCGGCGGGAACGTTCATCGGCACTGCGATCGGCTGGCGGTCCTGCTTCGGACTGATGAGCGTGCTGACGTTGATTTTGATCGTCTGGGTGTTGGCGAAAGTACCGGACTTTCCGGGACAGACGGCGGACAAGCGCCATTCGCTTCGTGGGGTTTTCACCATGGCGGGCGTGCGCCCGGTGTTGTTCGTCACGTTCGCCTTCGTGCTCGCGCACAACATCCTCTACACCTATATCGCGCCCTTTCTCGCTGCCGCCGGGTTGGTCGAACGGACGGATCTTATCCTGCTGGTCTTCGGCGTGGCCTCGCTGCTCGGCATCTGGATCGTCGGCGCGTTCATAGATCACCGCCTGCGCCAGCTGACCCTTGCCAGCACGGCTCTGTTCGCGCTTTCCGCGTTTGTGCTCGGGATCTGGAGCGATAGTGCCGTTGCGATCTATGGTGCGGTCGGCGTGTGGGGCCTCGCCTTCGGCGGCGCGGCAACGCTCTTTCAGACCGCTCTGGCCACGACCGCCGGCGACGCGGCCGACATCGCTCAGTCCATGCTGGTCACCGTTTGGAACACGGCGATTGCAGGCGGGGGAATCATTGGTGGCCTGCTGCTCGAAAGGCTCGGCGTCGGCTCCTTCGCTCCGGCCCTGCTTTGCCTGCTGCTGCCGACCTTGATCGTGATCTGGGCCGCACGCCGGTACGGCTTTCCACCCGCCCGTTCCCGCGGCTCTTAACACCGCAATACTCCGTAGCTATTCAGGCAGTCCTGAAGGGCGCGGACGCAACACTGGTAGCCAGAGGTCGGCGCGGGAAGTGGATCCTACGCTTCGCATCAAATTGTCCGCATTGCGCAAACGGAGCGCGCCCTGCCGAACAGGGCTCCGACAATTTGCGATGGCGAAATAAAATACTCGTTCCCCATTCTCTCACTCCCGAGATTTCCAACCACCGAAACTGCGGCATACAGATGTGTCGCGTTGTGACGACGGGCGTTCCCAAGGGGAAACGGATGGATTGGAAAGCGCTGATGAGTGCGGGTCTCGTGAGTGTTTTGTCCTGGGGCGTCGCGCCCGGGAGCGTTTCGGCGCAGTCGCGGATGGGTAGCGCGCCCATGAAGGTTGCGGCGGTGGATTTCGTTCCAGCCTGGGGCGACCTTGACGACAACATCAAACGTCTCGCCAAAGCTGCCGATGAAGCGGGACGCCAGGGCGTCAACTACGCGGTGTTTCCCGAGGCTGCGATCAGCGGCTACTTGTTCTCCGACCCCGAACAGATCGCGCCCTATCTCGACACGGTTCCGGGCAAGATGACGGCGGCCGTGCTGCCGGTGTTGAAGGGCACGGGCATGTACATGAGCGTCGGCATCGCCGAGCGCGATATCGAAACCGGCGTTGCCTACAACACGGCCGTGCTGATGGGGCCCGACGGCATCATCGGCAAGTACCGCAAGAACGGGCTCAACCCGCAGGACCAGAAGGTATTCGCGCCGGGCAATACCGGCGTCGAGGTGTTCGAAACCCCGATCGGGCGCATCGCGCTTCTGATCTGCTACGACGACACCTACTGGCAGTATGCGCGGCTCGCCGCCCTTCGCGGCGCGCAGATCATCGCATGGCACTCGGTGTCCGATCGCGTCATGCCGGGAACGCCGCCTGCGGAGGCGACGGGCAATCACTCGACCGTGTCGAACGTGCAGTACATGAGCGCGCAGAACGGCGTCTGGGTCATCGGCGCGACGCGCAGCGGCATCGAGACCAACCCCATCACCAAGGGCCAGCTCTACTACAACGGCGGCTCCAGCATCTGGTCGCCACAAGGCCGCAAGCTGGTGCAGGCGCCGGTAGTGAAGCCGGAGGTGCTGCCGCCGGGGCTGAACGCGATCTTCGCGACGACGATCACGCCCGCCGAGGCCGACACGGTGCGCGAAGCACGCCTCGACCTGCGCCGCCCCGCGCTCTACAAGCCGCTGTTGGCGCTGCACCGCAGCCCCGTCGACGACAACGCCACCAAGACCGAGCGCAAGGTCCCGCTGGCGGCTGCGCAGTGGCCCGAAGGCCCCTCGCGCATGAGCACGGTGAAGGTTGGAGAAGGCGAGCTCCTGGTGCTGCCGGAGCTGTCCGGTCTTGCGTCCGATCTGACCTCCGACGAGATCAAGGCCAAGGCCGAGGAAAAGGGTGGCGCCTTCGAGCAGGCGCTGATGACGGCGGCGCGCACTGGCCAGGGCTACATCGTCGGCAGCTATCCTGAGCGCGACGGTAGCGGGGTCTTCCATACGGTGGCGATCGCCGGTCCCGCCGGCACCATTCTCGGACGTTACCAGGTCACGCACCCCGCCGCCGCTCATGCCGAATGGGCCACGCCCGGCGACAAGCCGGTCGTCGTCGAGACGCCGCTCGGCCGGATCGGACTGGTCTCGGCAGGCGAGCTTTCGGTGCCGGAGCTGGGCGGTCTCTACGGCGCGTTGAGGACCGACATCCTGGCAGCGCCCGCGGGCGGACCCGAAGCGCTCAAAGTCGAGATCGATCCGGCGCTCTATGCCGTGGCCGACCCGCCGACCGGGCGCGCCGACTACTACCCTTACGCGGCCGCGAAGCTGAACCAGCTTTGGCTGGTGAGCGGCGGCCGGCGCGGGGGCGATGCAACCGCGGCGGGGATCTACGGGCCGGAACCGGTGGTCCTGACACCGACGCTGACCGCCGCGGCGGGCGAGGACGCGATCCGATATCAGACCATCGTTCCGGCTCCGGGAACCTGGATCAACCAGGCCCAGCTCATCGACGGTCAACAGGCCCTTTGGTTCGTCCCGCTGGTGCTGCGCGACAGCAACGCCTGCCTGAAGCAGTGGCGGGCCTCGGACGTCCGGGCGATGGGGTGCGAGCCGATAAGATCCAACTAAGCGCAGCCACCGGATCATAACGCTCTTGCCGGAAGATGAGCGGGCGTCAAGAAATGGAGAAGCGCCCCATGGCCGCAAAGCACGTGTTTCGGCTGAGCCAACTCACGCCCCAGTTCTCCAGCGAGCTGGGATCGCGCGCGGCGGTCAGCAAGGAGAACTTCCCGATCCTGGAGCGCATGTCGCTCTATCACCTGGTGCTCAACCAGGGCGCATTCCGCGAGCCGCATTGGCATCCCAACGCCAACGAGCTGGGCTACTGCCTGTCGGGCTCGCTGCTCGTCACCATCTTCGGCAACGGCAATGCCCGCCACTCCTTCACCATCGGAGCCGGCGAGATGTTCTTCGTTCCGAGCGGCTTCGTGCATGCGATCGAGAACGTCGGCGCGACGACGGCCGACGTCTACATCTGCTTCAGCCATGAGAACCCGGAAGACTTCGGCTTCTCAGGCTCGGTCGGCTGTATGAGCCGCGAGGTGATGGGCAACACCTGGGGACTGAAGGCCGACGAGCTGTCCGCTCTCACGCGCTCGGTGGAGGACATCGTCATCGGCAAGACCGGCGAGCCGGCCAAGCTCACCGACTTCGAGCGCCAGGCGAGCCCATACAAATTCTCGGTCGAGGAACAGGAGCCGCCGGGCATCAATACGCCGTGGGGCGGCGCCAAGCTCGCGCGCGGCACCACGTGGCCGGTGCTGCAGAGCCTTTCCATGTTCTCGCTGCGTATCCTGGGCGACGGCATGCGCGAGCCGCACTGGCATCCCGAGACCGCCGAGATGGGATATGTCATCAACGGACGCGCGCGCATGACGGTGCGTGGTCCCACCACGTCGGTCGAGACGTATCTTCTGGAAGCGGGCGACATGTATTTCATCCCGCGTGCCTATCCCCACCATATCGAGAACCTCGGCGACGACACTACCCACTTCCTGGTGTTCTTCGACCAGGCCAACGGCGGCGATATCGGCTACACTGGCGGCCTGTCGGCGTTTCCGCCGCGTATCGTCATGCCGACGATCACCTTGCCGGGCGGCTCGCTCCCCGTGCTTCCCAACACGCCCGACGATCTCGCTCTCGTGGAGAAGACCAACCCCGTTTTCTGAGCCCTCCGAAAAAAAGAGCCCCGCGGGGAGACGCGGGGCTTGAGGCTCAGGAGGAGGAGTTGGGTGCGGATGGTGTCGATCCGAACGAGGCAGGAGGTGCATGGGCTCGCGTCTCGTTGTCCCCACTATGGCCGCGCTCACCTCTCGGCGCTGTTCCCGCCGGAACAAGCAGCATTGAGCGAGCCAATTCTTCTCATGCCACCCGAGCCCGCGGATCACCACGTGAGTTCAACGCAAAATGCCCCCCAGCCAAAGGCTGGAGGGCAAGTCGCCGGCCGGTCCGGGGGGACGGAGGGACGGGGGAGGTTAGCCCGGCCGGAGGAAACGAGGGGCACAGTCTCCTTTGCGAAAGCGGTGAGGTGTTGCCTCGACAAGGTTTCTAGCGGGCTCGGGCTGGCAGCGCTGTTCCCTGCGGAACAGGCTCAGTCGTCGAGATCGAGGAAGGCACCAGGGCTCTCATAGTCGTCGTCGCCATCAAGGAACTCGCGGGCGATGCCGCGTGCCGTAGAAACCGCCTCGTCGATCTCAGGGGCAATGCGAGGCACGCGCCGATAGATCGCGTCGTCGTCGTGATCGTTATTGCCGAAGACCGGCTCGGAGGCATTGAACGGCAGGAAGGGAACCGAGTGATAGCCGCCGGCACGGGCGGCCTGCATGGTAAAGAGGGCAACGGCCAATGCGATTGCGGCGCCGACCAGCAACGTCTTCGCGGAAGCTGCCATGGAGTATCTCCTGTTGAAATGAAAGCCGCGAGCGGCTGACGGGTGATTAAGTGGCGGACGAGATGCGGGTGCGCTGTTCCCCAAGGGACAGGCGCCTAGAGGATCGACGAATTGCGGGTTCCCTATCGGCAAGCAGTTTCGCAGAGCGGTGTCCTGGAGGCGCTAGGCGCATTCGATCCGCACGTGGCGGGAACGCCGCCCCTGGGTATCGACATCGCGACGAGCGACATCGATATCCTGTGCGCGCATGCCGATCCGGACGCGTTCACCGCGGCGGTGGTCTCGGCATTCGGAAATAGTCAGAGCTTCAAAATATCGCAATGGCGCGGGGCACCGCGTGCGATCGTTGCGCGGTTCATCGCTGCGGGATGGGAGTTCGAGATTTTCGCGCAAGACGTGCCCGTCGCTGAGCAATCCGGCTGGCGGCACTTCCTCGTCGAGCGGCGGCTGATCGCGCTGGGAGGCGACGCCCTGCGCGAAGCTGTCATCGCGGCGAAGCTTAAGGGCCTCAAGACCGAGCCGGCGTTCGTGCAGGTGATGGGCTTGGGCGGCGATCCCTACGAGGCGATGCTCGTGCTCGAGACGCAATCCGACGATGCGCTGCGCGAGCTATTGGTGCGCGCGGGGCTCTAGTCGCGTCGCCCACGAGCGGCTGCAAGAATTTCCAGCACCATCTCCGGGCTGGCGTCGCGTGGCAGGCGATGGAAGTCGGCGTCGATGTCGAGCGACTGCTCGAGCAGCCGGTGGAAGTCCTCGCGATCGAGCTCGATGGTGCCGAACTGGCGCAGATGGTCGGTGACGAACTGAGTGTCGAGCAGCTTGAAGCCGCCGTACGCCAGGCGCGCCGCCAGATGCACGAGCGTGATCTTGGAGGCATCGCGTGTATACGAGAACATGCTCTCGCCGAAGAAGGCGCCGTTGAGCGCCACGCCGTAGAGACCGCCGACGAGTGAGCCGTCCTGCCAGGCCTCCACCGTGTGGCAGTGGCCGAGCTCGAACAACTCCCGGTAGAGCGCGCGGATGCGCTCGTTGATCCAGGTCGAGCGCCGGCCCGGGCGCGAGGCGGCGCAGCCGTCGATCACGGCCTCGATGTCGGTATCGATCTTGACGGCGAGATCGGTGGTTCGAAGGGTGCGCGCCAGCCGGCGTGGCACATGCACGTTGTCGAGCGGCAGGATCCCGCGGTGCTGCGGTTCGATCCAGTACAGCGCCGGATCGTCCGCGCTTTCAGCCATAGGAAAGATGCCGCAGGTGTAGGCCTTCAACAGGACCTGCGGCGTGATCTCGATGACAATGTCGTCGCGCGAAGCCATGGCGATATGGAACTAGGTAATTGCGCTCCCCCGGGGAGGGACCAGTCGATCCGAACAGATAGACTGGGAATTTAGAGCGGAAACGTCAATTACCTCTGGCCGCGGACAATCTATGACT
>Ga0209347_1006624_pt1 | contig 10148 bp, 4 predicted proteins | sample AutmiccommuBRH23_FD_187382 | JGI IMG/M metagenome (GOLD analysis project Ga0209347, IMG submission 187382) | Deep subsurface microbial communities from Mt. Terri, Switzerland - Autotrophic microbial communities BRH/23 (SPAdes) (version 2) | ecosystem: Environmental > Aquatic > Deep subsurface >... | reverse complement strand
GTTCCTCGTCTCGGCCGAATCCGCCGATCGAGCCGCCGTAGCGTGAGCCGAGCGTGTCCCGGAGGGCCTCCCAAGCCGGACCGATGCCGAGAACCTTCGCCTCGCGCCGAGGCTGTTCGGTCGAGACCGCCTTCTGTCCCGGCCGGAGCGAGACGTCCTTGAATTCGAACCACGTCCAAGGCCGCGTCTCGAAGCGGAACTCCCGCACGTCGCTCAGCGGGCAGTTAAACCGATACGTCCGGCTGTCCAACTCGCGACCGCCGTAACCGGAAAGACCGCCTTGAAGTATCTCACCCTGACCCCGCACCGCGACGACGCGAAACGCCATGTCACGCCGCGAGAAGTTCACCGTGACCGGGACGAGCGTATCGCCTTCCTGCGCATGGGCGATGCCGAATGCCGCGCCCTTGCCACCGTTGAGACTGTAGGCCCCTTCGCGATCGAGAGTCTTGTGGACGGCCCGCGTTTCCCACGGGCCGGCGGCGGCCGCGACTCGAACTGTCGCCGCGGTCTGGCTGTCGGGGAACCGGACCGTGTTCACCGTCAGATCATAGATGCGGCGGTCGTCTTCGCCGAACGGATTGCCTGTCCTGCCGCTGTCCCTGCAACCGGGAACATCCCACTCGATGCTGATATCGCCACCGCCATAACGCACGGCGAGTTCGTAATCCTTGAAGCCGGCTTCCTGCTCTCGGTTGTTCTTGGTCGTCTTATAGGGCGCGGAATCCATCAGCGACCCATCCGGCCGCCACCACTGCCTGCCCTCGCTCGGGTACTCGCAGATCCCGAGCAGTTCGACCTTCGCTCCGTCCGCGAGTGCCGCTTCCGGTCTAACCGGGCCGCCAAGCAGTTCAGAGTTCTGAACGAGCGGCTTGAGACTGTCCGCCGTCGGGGCCGCCAGGAGAACGACGTTCATCTCGCGGGCCTTGCCGGCCAGTTCGACCGTCTTGCCCTGGGCGAGTTCGGACTCGATCTCGGACCAGGGCTTCGGCAGGAGATCCTCATAGCCCTCCGGGATTCGTTCCGGCGTATCGAGCGAGAAGAGCAGGACCACAATATCCCCCGGCTTCGACGGCCAGACGCCCTCGAAGAGATTGTCGTAGTGCTCCTTGACGTGCGGCCGGCCGGTCTTGTTCCATGTGCGGCCCTCGACCTTCGCCAGGAAGTCGTCCCAGACGTGAGCCTTGCTCGGGGAGAACAGGAAGACATCGGACTTGCCACTCGACGACACGTCCGGCGGCGCGAACGGCGGATTGGGGATGTTCGCGTGGACACCGAACAGTTCCGAGACCTCGACGGCCGAATAGGGATTGCTGTGCTTGAAGAGATCGGTCCGTTCCCCTCTGGCGTAGCGACGGCCCCAGGTCGCCGCGAAGTCGACGTCGCTGAGATCGTTGATCGTGTAGAGGTGGGTTTGCAGGCCGAACCGATCGACGCCGAAGGCGGGGCAGCCGAGCCTTGTGAAATCCAGGCGCTGCCATCGGCCCCCCACGTACACTTCGTTGAAAGTGTGATTGGTGAAGCCGTGATTCGACCGGCGCAGTCCTGCCAGCACGGTCTCGCGCACGCGGTTGTGCGTGAGGGTCTTCTTCACCATGGAGATCTGCTCGCGGTCGGAGGCGTCCACAGCCGGCGTGGCGAGAACCATCCGCGTCGGGATGCCGACAGCCCGGAGCACGGTCGTCAGGTAAACCGCCGTGGAGGTGCAGGAGCCGTGGGTCCTGTTGTAGAACATCCCTTTGCCGAGCAATTCGTGATCGAAGTGCTCCGCGAGGGTCCAGTCGTAACTGCCGCTGTCCCGCTCGAACTCCCGCCGGAATGCGTCCTCCAGGCCGGGCAGGACCTCGGGCTTGCCCTGCGGGTAGTGAACGTAGTACGTGGTGAACACCTTGTCGAGCGACCGCGACCGCTTCATCAGCCAGGAGGAGACCTGCTCCACGACCTGCCTGTCACTGAGGGTCTCGATGTCGATGCCGTCCGCCTTCAAGGCCGCCAGCAGGTCCCGCCGCATCGCATCGTCCCAGTTGGTCGTCGCGCCGGGCGCGAGGAACTCGGTCATGCCGGCGTAGTCCTGTCTCCAATTTCGATTCTCCGAGACCGAATCATAGCCGGTGGCAAGCGGATAGTGAATGACCTCGACCTCGACGTACTCCTCGGTCCGCGCCAGCACACGACCATCCTGGAAGTCGTCGTTGAGTCCATCCTCATCAAACGGCGGCATATACAGCAGCACCGTCCGCACGGAATACGCATACTCCCGCCGCTCATTCCAATCACCGTCCGGCGTGCCGTCGCCATCGCTATCCGCCTTCGTCGGGTCGGTCAGGTACTTGTGGATCTCCTCACAATCTGACAGCCCGTCGCCGTCGGAATCCTGGGAGCCATCCTCAACGGCCGAGTCCGCTGGTTGTGGCGGTCTTGGCTTCGCGTCTCGGATCTCGGCGTTGATCTCTACGCTTGTCTTCTGCGACGGCTGGAGCGATATCCCTTCGAATTGAATCGATGGCAGCCACTGAACCTTGGAAGCCCCGTCGGACTTACGGGTGATGTCGATCTTTATCCGGGTGGTTCGCTGTGTCGCGGGGAATTTCGCCATGAACAGCTTCATATCCTGCAACATGGCCCCCATGTTCGGATCGTGCGGATGGTTGACCATCCAGCCCGGCGCTCCTTCCGCTTGCCAGTCGAAATCGAGTCCATCGGTCCGCGCGAAACGAAAGGCGATCTCGTAACCACGGTCATCAGAGCAGAGAGACCCCAGCCTATCGCCCGGATGTCGGACGCATGGGACCTCTTCGAGGGGCTGGCCGTCCGGCCCCCACCACTGTCTGCCTTCGCTCGGATACTCGCAGATGCCGACCAGTTCCACCGTCATGTTGTCGGGCAGGATGGCCTTGAACCGCTCGCGGTCCCCCTGGAGCGGCCGGAACCGAATCGAGCATGCCTCCTCGTCGGCACGCACGATCCTGATCTTGAACCTGGTGCCGTCCCATGTGGTCAGGGTTGTCTCGAAGGGCATCTGCATCGGCGTGATCGTGACCATCTCGTACTCGTCGGACACCGGTTCGCCGCCCAGGCCCGCGCTTCCCATGAAGGTGATCTTTGGCCTGCCCTTTTCGCTGTCGTAGTAGTAGAGGACGTCTCCCTGGCCCTGGGGGTCGGTCATGCGAAGGAGATCGTGCTCCTTCTGGACGGCGGGCAACACAATGATCTTCTCGCTTGCGAAATCGAGCACGGGCAGATCCTGTCCGCTGATGTCCGACAGCCAAACGCCGCAGTTGGGCAACACCGCCAGCCGGGACATCGCCTCATCATCACTCTGTCGCGCCTTCGCCATGGGCAGCAGCACGGCGGCCAGAACGAGCAGCGTCAGCAGGCCGATGCCGCCAAGTTTGGCCGTCTTGGGCAGCGGGCGGGCAACGATATGCTTGATCCGGCCGGTTAAGGCGCTCTTCGATTCGACGACGCCGATCAGGCGCAGGCTCAACGCGGGCCGGCGTGCGAAGGCCAGCTTGGCGATACTGACCAGGGTCTCCGGGTACTGCGGAGCGGCCTCGCCCATGGCGACGAGGACCGCCTCGTCCACCGCCTGCTCGCGGGTCCGACGAATCATCGCATTGGCCAGCCACAGCAGAGGATTGTAGAAGTGGACGATCTGAAAGAGGGTCTGGAGCAGGTTGATCCAGAGGTCGCCCCGTTTGACGTGGGCCAATTCGTGGAGAAGCACGGCGTGCAGGGCATGCGCATGGAGTCTGGGGGCCAGCGTCTGCGGGATCAGCACTGTCGGCCGCAGCAGTCCACAGACGGCCGGACTGGTCGCGTTGGGCGAGAGCCGAAGGTCGATTTGCGCGCGCAGACCGAGACGCCGGCGGCAGGCCTCCAACTCGTCCAGCATGGGCCCACTCGCCTCATCCGACTGGGCGACAAGCCCCCGCACGAAGTACGCCCGCTGGATCAGTAGCAACGTCAAAGCCAGCACGACCGCCGACCAGACCAGAAGCACCAGGCCCTGCCAGCTCAGCGAGACGGCGGGCACTTGAACAGACAACCTCGGCTCAGGCGGCTGCGCCGGGGCTACATCTGCCTCCGGGGACTCCACCACGGCCGGCGATAACATCAGCGGTGGAGCGATCATAGGGTCCGGCGGGGACAGCAGCGAGGAGACGACGGGGGACAACTCCGTCGCCCGCGGCTCGGCCGCTTGCGGGGGCTCGGGCTCCAACAGCGAGGCCGCCGGGACTTCGAGCGTGTCGCCGAACCAGGTGCCGAAGCTCACCGGCGAACCCAGCGACGGCGGCAGCACCAGCTTGACGAGCACAAGCATCCAGATCCAGTACCGAAAGACCGCCCGGACCTTTCGTCGCAGGATTACATCGACCGCCAGCAGGATCAGGATCAGCACGCCGGACTGAATGAGCATGGGCAGCATGAACTCGACGAACGCCCGGCCCGCTATATTGAGGATTTCCACTACTGTGTTCATGGTCGTATCTCCGCTCCTGTAATACGCCTTTGGAGTCCTCCCGTTACACAGAGGCTGCGGCTATCCCCCCGCTTCGTCCTGGCGGCGTTTCTTGCCGATCAGACTCTCCAGGTCGTCAAGCTCCTTCTTCGACAGGGCGTCGGTCTCGACCATGAACTGCATCATCGGGGTGAACGCCCCGCCGAAGGCGCGCTTGACCGTTCGCATCAGCTCGCCCCGCTGGGCGTCCTCCTGGCTGATGGCCGAGCGGTACAGCATCAGGTTGCGGATCCGCTCGGTCGTGAGAAAGCCCTTGGTGACCATGCGGTCCATGAGGGTTTTCACAGTGCTGTAGGTCCACTTCTTGCGGGCGGCCAGTTCCTCCTGGACGGTTGGCGCGGCGCACGGCTCGTGCTCCCACACCACCTGAATGATGTCCCATTCGGCCTCGGTCAGTTCGCGATTCTTCGTCGCCATATGAACCTCCTTTCGCTTTAACGATGACGAGCATACTCTACAACTGTAAAGACATCAAGAAAAAAATGCTTTCAAACGAGAATAAATCAATAGGACCGCGGCCCGCGGCCGAATCCGGGATTCGAAAACGAATCAAGGGGCCAAGTCCAAGTGACCAGGACAGAGGTCGCCGCCCGGAACGACGGGGGGTGCATGACCGTTCTTATGGTTTCCTCACGCAGGGGTCTCCTGGCGAATCCGAGAGGTGCGTTTATCGCTTTGGGGGTACCAGCGGAGAGGGGGCACACACTCATTGTCGAAGTACGCGAGGATCATTCGCCTCCGGCCGTTGGAAAGCTCGGCACATTCGAGGTCTGGCGAGGGGCCCCTGGCGAGCCTCGGGGCGCCCCAGCGCACCCGTCTGCGACGGGGGAGTCCGGCGTCGACGACGGACGGTCCGCGCTCTGTGTTTGGCGTGCCCTCCCTCTCTCCGCTGATACCCCGAAAAGCGCCAAACGCACCCCTCGAACGCGACCCGCCCGCGATACGCGCGCAACTACGGTCATGCACCCGTCCCCGCGTTGTCGCCGAGAAACGCTTGCAGGAGGGCCCGCGCACGTGGTAGAATGAGTGACAATTGAAAACGAGAGCCGAAGGCGGGCTCGGATCTTTCATATATTTCCAGTCGTCATTATTCCGTCATTCTGATAGCGTCTTTCATACTCGCCTTCCTTCGGCGGCAGGTTCGCGTCTCGGGCTGCTGGTCCGCTGTACTCGCGGCACGGCCTGTCGCAGATTGTCATCATTTGTCAGAGGAAGGAAGCGGAGCAATGAAGACGAGCAGAACAGTATCCAACATCATGAGGGTCGTCTGCCTCCTGGTCCTGTTGTCCTGTCCCGCCGGTTGGGGCCGGACGATCTATGTGGACGACGGCGCCCCCGCCCTGGGTGACGGTTCCTCCTGGGACGCGGCCTACACCCACTTGCAGGACGCCCTGGCGGCGGCTGAGACAGCCGAGAATCCTGTGGAGATCTGGGTGGCTCGGGGTCTCTACCGGCCGGACCGCAGTGAGGCCAATCCCGAGGGCACTGGCGACCGGGCGGCGACCTTTCAGATGCTCAGCGGCTTGATCCTCAGGGGAGGTTTTGCCGGGCTTGCAGGAGTCGACCCCAATGAGCGGGATGTCCAGGTCTATGAGACCATCCTCAGCGGCGATCTGGCCGGGGATGACAGGGACGTAGACGATCCGTGCGATTTGGTGGGCGAGCCTACAAGGATTGAGAATAGCTTTCACGTGGTGACCGGCAGTGGCGTGGAGCAGGCGACTGTAGAAGGCGTTACGATTTGCGCCGGAAATGCCTACGACTGGCCCAACCCCGGGCATGGCCGGGAGCCTTATTGGAGCGAGTATGATAACGGTGGTGGCATCTACAATGTGGGCGGACACCTCACGTTGAGACAATGCACGCTAACGCTGAACTCGGCGAACGCAAAGGGCGGAGCGATATTCAGCAGTCAGTCGGGGGAAGTGGTTCTGGACAACTGCTCAGTGAGTAATAACTCTTCGATACTGGAAGGAGGAGGAATCAACAGCATCTCCGGTGCTTTGTCACTATCCAAGTGCAGGTTGGAGAAAAACCGGGCTCCTGATCGGAATGGTGGAGCGATCTACAGTCATCGCTCGATTACCTCCGTGAAAGACTGTAAGTTTCGAGAGAATTCCGCGGGTCTCGGTAGTGGCTTACAGGCCTATGGTGACCAGACAACAGTGCAAGATTGCCTATTCGAAGGCAACCGGGGTACTTCTCTCGTGACTGCCGGAGACGCCGTCATCCTGCGGTGTACGTTCACAGGAAATTCAGGGAATGAGGGGGCCCTGAACATGGGTGGGGCCACCGCTGTGGTCAAGAACTGCATATTCAGTGAGAATCAGGCCACCTCGTCGGGAGGGGCTGTAAGCAGCACGGGTGACGCCGTCCTTGAGAACTGCACTTTCTACGGGAATCACGCGACGCGAAATGGAGGAGCGATCTATTGCCGCTACGGCGGGACTCTGGCGATACGAAATTGCATTCTATGGGGAAATGGGGCTCCTGATGGCTCGCAGATGCTCTTGGAAAAGGGTTTGGGTCCGTTCCGAGGCTTGACGGTCGTAGTGAGCCATAGCCTCATCGCACGCGGGAAAGACGGTGTGCAGGTCGATGACGGATGCAAGCTCGTTTGGGGCATTGGGAACATGGATGCGGATCCCTTGTTCGTGAATCCTGCTGCCGGCGACTATCATCTCAAGAGTCAGGCGGGGCGGTGGGATACAGCCAGCCAAAGCTGGCTCACGGATGATGTGACCAGCCCTTGCATTGACGCCGGGGACCCGGATAGTCCTGTGGGATTGGAGCCGTTCCCCAATGGCGGACGGATCAATATGGGTGCTTATGGTGGGACGGCCGAGGCGAGCAAGTCGTACTTCGGCGGACCGGTCTGTGAGACGATCATCTCCGGGGACATCAACGGCGACGGGACGGTGGACTGGAACGATCTGAATATCCTGGCCTCGCATTGGCTTGAAGACGGGAGGAAACCCGTGGCTCAAGAGGACGGCAGTTCCGGGACATCATACCCGGCGATAAGAAGATAGCGAGTATGCGGGTGTCCTGGGCGGGTCAATCCAATGTCTGGCGGTAGCGTTTGATCCCGATCGTCAGTACGACGGCGGCGAACAGGGCGATCTGCCAGAGTTGGCGGAGGATGTCCTGGAGGCCGTTGCCCTTGAGCAGGATTCCGCGAATGATCCGCAGAAAATGGGTGAGCGGGAGGACCTCGCCGAGCACCTGAGCCCAGTCGGGCATGCCGCGGAAGGGGAACATGAACCCGGACAGCAGCATCGACGGCAGGAAGAAGAAGAACGTCAACTGCATCGCCTGGAGCTGGTTGGCCGCCACGGTCGAGAAGGTGATCCCCATGGCCAGGTTCGCGACGATGAACACCAGGGAGACCGCCAGCAGCAGCGGGAGACTGCCCACCATGGGGACGCCAAACAGCGTGCGAGCGACGACCAGGATCAGGGCCATCTGGACGTAGCCGACCAGGATGTAGGGGATGATCTTGCCGACGAGAACCTCGGTGGGATGGGCGGGCATCGCCAGGAGATTCTCCATGGTGCCGCGCTCCCGCTCGCGCGTCATCGCCAGGGCGGTGATCATGACCATCGTCATCGTCAGGACCACGCCCATCAGTCCCGGCACGATGTTGTACTGCGTGACGGCCTCCGGGTTGTACATCGCGTGGACGCGCAGCTCGATCGCCGGCTCCGCCTGGGTCAGAAAGGCCAGCGGGCCCTTCAGGTCACTCTGCAACGCCGTGCCCATCAGGGCACGCACGGCGCCGATGGCGTTGCCCGTGGCCGCCGGGTCGGTCGCATCGGCCTCCACGAGGATGGCGGGCCGCTCGCCCCGCAGCAGACGGCGAGTGAAATCCTCCGGAATGCTGATGACGAACTGGACTTGGCCCCGCGCGAGCAGGTCGCGGGCTTCGGCCTCGGTCCGTGCCTCGCGGACGAAGTCGAAGTAGCCGCTGTTGCGCATCGCATGGAGCAGCGTGCGCCCCTGCGGGCCGCGATCCGCCAGCAGCACGGCGGTCGGCAGGTGCTTGGGATCCGAGTTGATGACGTAACCGAAGAGGACCAGTTGCAGGAGCGGGATGCCGACCATCATACCGAAGGTCAGCCGGTCCCGGCGCATCTGGATGAACTCCTTGATGACGATCGTCCAGAACCGCGCCGGAGAGAATCCCCACCGTCTGCTCATGGCGACACCCTGCCCTTCGACACGTCCATGAGATGGATGAAGACGTCTTCCAGGCCCGACTCGATCTTCCGCCATTCGTGGGGCCCTTTGCGAAAGGGCGCGATGGCCTGTTCGAGTGCATCCGAGTCGCTCCCGCTGACATGCAGCACGCCGCCAAAGGCGACCGCCTGCTCGACGCCGGGCCGATCCCTCAGTTGTCCGGCCAAACGAAGCAGATCCGGACCGCCGACCGACCAGGTCGTCAGATGCCCGCGCTCAAGCACCTCGTCGATTGTGCCATGCGTAAGCAATTTGCCGTTGAGGATGAATGCGAGCCGATGGCATCGTTCCGCCTCATCCATGTAGTGCGTCGTAATCAGGAATGTCAGGCCCTGCCCGGCAAGTTGGTGGATCTCCTCCCAGAACTCGCGGCGGGCCCTCGGGTCCACTCCGGCCGTGGGCTCGTCGAGCAGGAGCAGTTTCGGACGGTGGATCATGCAGGCGGCCAGAGCGAGCCGCTGCTTCCAGCCGCCGGAAAGCTGGCCGGCAAGCTGGTTCCGCCGTTCGGCCAGACCGAGTCGCTCCAGGCTCTCCCGGACCGTCTCGCGGCGGTTCTTCACGGAGTACATCCTCGCGACGAAATCGAGGTTCTCCCGGATGCTCAGGTCCTCCCAGAAGCTGAACCGCTGGGTCATGTAGCCGACCTGTCGTTTGATGGCCTCGCTGTCGTGGATCACATCGTGACCCAGGCACGTGCCGCTGCCGTCGTCCGCCCGGAGCAGGCCGCAGAGCATGCGGAGGAACGTGGTCTTGCCGCTGCCGTTGGGGCCGAGAAAGCCGCAGATCTCGCCCTGGCGAACCTGAAGATCGACGTGATCGACCGCCGTGTGCTCACCGAAGCGTTTCGTCATCCCGCGGACATCGATGGCAAGGTCGTCATTCATGGCCCAAGCTCCACGTCCACCGGCTGGCCCGGATGAAGCTCGGCCGCCACCGGGGGATCGAAAACCACCTCGATCATGAAGACCAGCTTGCTGCGGCTCTGCCGGCTGTAGATGACCGGAGGCGTGTACTCCGCCCGGGGCGAGATGAAGCTGACCTGTCCGGCGACGGGCCCGGGCAGGCCGTCCACGATGACCTGCACCGTATCGCCGACGCGAACTGCGCCAACTTGTGTCTCGGGGACGAATGCCCGAACCTTGATATTCCCGGGCGGCAGCAGCATGATGACGGGCCGGCCGGCGGCGACCCATTCCCCGGGGTGGTAGAGCGTGTCGAAAATCAAGCCCCCCTGCGGCGCCGTCCGGCGGGTCTGGGAGACTTCCCACTCGACCCTGGCCAGCGCGGCTTCGAGGGCCTGGACGTTCGCCTGGGCGGCCGCAATCAGGTCGCTGCGCGCCCCGAGTTCCGCAGTCTTGAGCTCGGCTTCGAGCTGCGCCACGCGTTG
>Ga0209347_1006623_pt1 | contig 10149 bp, 9 predicted proteins | sample AutmiccommuBRH23_FD_187382 | JGI IMG/M metagenome (GOLD analysis project Ga0209347, IMG submission 187382) | Deep subsurface microbial communities from Mt. Terri, Switzerland - Autotrophic microbial communities BRH/23 (SPAdes) (version 2) | ecosystem: Environmental > Aquatic > Deep subsurface >... | reverse complement strand
GATCGCGCCGGCGCCGAAGACCGTGACCCGCATCAGGCGAGGCCCAGCTTGGCTGCCAGGCCGATGCGCTGCAGCTTGCCGGTGGCGCCTTTCGGGATTTCCCCGAGGATCAGCACCCGGCGCGGCACTTTGAAGTCGGCGAGGCGCTCCGAGCAGAAGCTGCGGATCTCGTTCTCGGTGACCTCAAGGCCTTCGCGCAGAACGATTGCCGCGGCGACGTCTTCGCCGAGTTTGGGGTGTGGCATGGCGAAGGTGACGACCTGGGCAACGGCCGGATGGTCCATCAAGACATCATCAACTTCAAGAGGCGAGATCTTTTCGCCGCCGCGATTGATGATTTCCTTCAACCGCCCTGTAACCCGCAAATAGCCGTCCTCATCGAGCAAGCCCTGGTCGCCGGTGTGGAACCAGCCATGCGCGAACGCGACTTCGTTGGCCTCAGGGTTTTTCTCGTAGCCGGCCGTCACGTTCGGTCCGCGAATGACGATCTCGCCGCCGTGACCGGCCTGCAAGAGCAGTCCGTCAGGCGACATGATCGCGACTTCCGGTCCGGCCGCTGCGCCGACGCTGCCTGGCTTGCGCAGACCGGGTGGCAACTGGTTCGACGTCATTTGGTGTGCTGCTTCCGTCATGCCGTAGGATTCGATCACCGGGCAGCCGAAGGTGGACTCAAGTTCGGCCATCACTTGTGTCGGCAGCGAGGCCGAGGATGAACGGATGAACCTGAGTTTGGCGGTGGCGACGATGTCAGGATTGCGCGCGGCGCGAGACAGGATCGCCTGGTGCATGGTCGGCACGGCCGTGTACCAGCTTGGCTTTGAATCGCCGAGCCACTGGAAGAAGCGCAGCGCATTAAACCCCGGCGTGCACACCACGCTGCCGCCCGAGGCAAGCGAGGACAGTACCGCTGCGATCAGTCCATGGATGTGGAACAGCGGCATGATGTTGAGGCAGGCATCGTGCTGGGTGAGGTTCAGTGTTGCGCCGATATGGCTTGCCGATGCAGCCAGGTTGGCTTGGCTGAGCGGCACGAGTTTGGGGCGTGATGTTGTGCCCGAAGTGTGAAGCAGGAGCGCGATGTCGTCCGGGCCGGCATAGCCTGGATCCGCCGGGGCTCCGACAGCGTCGCCCTCTATTCGGAAGCTGCCAGCCGGCGCCTCCTTCTGCGCAACCAGTCTCAAGACGCCGATGCCGAGGCGTTTCGCGACGTCGATTGCCGGTCCGTCCTCGTCCGCACCGACCAGGATCGCCTTGGGGTCGATGTCACCCAGGTAGAAATCGAGTTCATCTGCGCGGTAGGCGGGGTTGAGCGGCGCCGTTGCTACTGTGGCGGCCAGCGCAATGAAGGAGGCTGCCATTTCCGGGCCGTTCGGCAGGACGATAGCGACCCGATCTCCACGACCAATGCCGAGTGCGTTGAGTTCAGCTGCCGTACGGGAGATCTGCGCGCGCAGGTCGCCATGGCTGAGCGTCGCCCTGTCTGGCGCGCCGATGGCCGGGGCTTTGTCGCGCCCGGCCGCCATGATTTCGATGATCGACGCGGCTTGCGCGCCCTCTTTGCTGCTCAATTGATCCTCCCGGTGATTGCGCTCGCTAGCCTAGTGGCGGACCATGCCGGCGTCGACATTCAATGTCTGTCCGGTAATCCAGCGCGCATCCTCGGAGGCGAGGAAGCTGACGACGTCGGCAATGTGCTCGGGCTGGCCCTTGCCTTTCATCGCCTGCAGCATCTCGACGAACTCGAAGGCACCATTGTGCGGGCTGGCCTTGACGCCTTCGCTCTCGATCAGGCCCGGCGTCACCGCGTTGGCAGTGATGTTGTATTTGCCGAGTTCGGTCGCCAGCGCCCGGGTGAAACCGATGACACCGCCCTTGGCCGCGACATAGGCGGCCATATTGGGCGTGCCGGCAAAGAAGGTGTTGGACGCGATACTGATGACGCGGCCGGGTCTCGCCGCCGCGCGCATCTGGTCGGTCGCCGCGCGGGTGACGATGAAGGTGCCGGTCAGGTTCACGTCGATGATCTTGCGCCAATGCTCGAGATCGACATCGTCCCAGGCAACGAACGGAACGATGCTCGCATTGTTGACAAGAATGTCGATGCCACCGGTCTTCTTGATCTCGTCGAACATCGCCGTGACCGACTTCGGATCGGAAATGTCGACGGTCATCGCACGTGCCTTGCCGCCGATGCTTGACGCCGCCGTCTTAGCGCCGTCATCATTGATGTCGGCAACGAAGACGGTCGCTCCGTCAGCGGCGAGGCGTGCCGCGATTGCCTTGCCGATGCCCTGCGCGGCGCCCGTCACGAGCGCGGTCTTTCCTGCCAGTCGGTCAGTCATTGAAATGCTCCTGTGTCCCCTTGAGTTCTCTTGTCAGGCGTCCGCGTCGATGACGGCAAGTGCCGCCTCGATGCCCTTGCCGATATCAAGTTTGCCGCCGGCCGCGTTCATCGCACCGCCGAGTGCTGTCAGCGCAACGATGGCGTAGATCGGCTGTGCCGTCGGTCCCATATGGCCGATGCGGGTCAGCTTGCCCATTGTCTCGCCACGGCCCGACGACAGCACAACGCCGTAGCGTTCGCGTGCCGACTGGCGCAGCTTCTTCTCGTCGACGCCGTCCGGCGTACGCACTGACGTGGTCGTTGGCGATGCAATGCTCTCGTTGGCGGCCCACACGGACAGTCCCATCGCGGTGACGCCTGCGCGCATCGCCTTTGCGGTCAGCGCATGCCGCGCCCAGACAGCTTCCGGTCCTTCGTTCAGGTAGAGATCGAGCGCTGCATCAAGCCCGTTCACCTCGGCGACCGACGGCGTGAATGGAAAAGCCTGGTCCTTCGACCAGGCGTTCTCCCAGTCGACGATAGACAGCATTGAGGCGCGTGGCGACAACGGGTTGGCCTTCATTTTCGCCCATGCCCGGTCGCTAACGCCCATGACGGTAAGGGCGGGCGGCGCGCCCAGGCATTTGCCAGGGCCGGTGACGTAGATGTCAGCCTTGCAGTCGCCGGGGTGGGTATCCATCCCGGCGAAGGAGGAGACCGCATCGACGATCAGATAGCCGCCATGCGCCGACACTAGCGCCCCGATCTCGTTGATCGGGTTGATGGTGCCCGATGGCGTATCGTGGTGACAAACGGAGACAACAGTGATTTGGGGGTGTTTCTTCAACATGTCGGCGACCGACTGCGGATCGATCGCCTCATTGTAGGGAACCTCGATCTCCAGCAGATTCGGCGAATAGCGTTTCGCCCAGAAGCCGAAGCCCTTGCCGTAAACGCCCGAGGCGAGGTTGAGCACGACGTCGTCAGGCGTAATGAGCGAGGCGGCGGCGGCTTCCAGTCCGAGCACCGGCTCGCCATGCAGTATCACTGGCATGTTGGACAGCCGCAGCGCCTTCCTGGCTTTCAAAGCGACATTTTCATAGAACAGCTGGAATGCCGGATCGTAGTCGTAAAGCACGGTGCGGCCCAGCGCCGAGAGAACCTCGGGATAAGCGTTCACGGGGCCTGCCGTCAGGGTGATCACCGGCTTGGAGTGGTCGGAATAGCGCATGGGTCTGTCTCCGCGATTTGCCAGCTTCAGGTGTAGAACTGAGTGCCAGTGCGATATGTCTCGAAGCTCTCCATGTCGTGCGAGAAGAAAAGCTCCGCGTCGTGATCTTCGGCATATTTCCTGATCTTGTGCATCGATTCGATGCCCTTGACCGGGTCGATGTGGAAGGAGGCCTGGCAGAGGGTCTCCAGGCTCTTGCGCGTATAGGCGGCGTCGAGCACCAGCATCATCGGGCGCCGGTTGGCGAGCTCGATCATCACCGCATAATTGCCGACGGCATGGCCCGGCGCGTAGATCATGTGCACGCCCTTGGCGAGCTCGAAGTCGCCCTCCACGCCTTCGAAGGTGGTGTTGGCGCGCGTCGCATTCGGCAGCAGCTGGTCGGTCACGCCGCGCGCTTCCGCCGCCTCCACCGAGAAGCTTAGATCGGAGTAGCCGAGATGCTCGAACGGGGCGGGGTTGCAGGCCTGCGGGACTTCCAGCTTGTGGCAGATCTTGCGCGCGTCGGGAAAATACTTGTTGCCGCCGCAATGGTCGAAGTGGAAGTGCGAGTTGAAAACGACGTCGATGTCCTTGGGTTCCAGCCCGATGAGATTAAGGGCGCCGGGCATCGTCTGGTCCTTGCTCTGGATCGGCTTTTCGAAGGGCAGAACCTTCATGACGTGGTCGTAGTCATAGCCGGTATCGATCATGAACCTTCCTTCGGGATGGTCGATGAGGACCGAATAGCTCGGAAAGCGTACCTCGCCGCCGGGGCCGCGATTCCAGAAGATGTGATAGCCGTCGAGGACGAGCGAGCCGCCGTCGAGAAAATAGACCTTGGTATCCGTCATGTTTCACCCTCTTTCTGTGCGCGGGTTCCCGCCGCGTCCGTTGGTGGTCGTTAGCGCGCGCCGCGCTCGTAGGGAATGCCGAGTGCCGCCGGCAGGCTGGCGCGCCTGCCAAACAACACCAGCATGATCATAACTGCCAGGAAAGGCAGCATCTGGATGACGTCGGTCGGAATGTTGATGCCAGCGACCTGCATGGCCGTGGTGAGCGACAGGCAAACGCCGAACAGCAGTGCGCCAAACAGGACCCAGACCGGCCGTCCGCGCGCCAGCATGGCGAGCACGATGCCGAGGAAGCCCGCGCCGTTGGTGATGAAGGGAATGAACAAGCCCGCACCGACATTGGCGAGGTAAGCGCCGCCGAGGCCGGCCATGGCGCCAGTGGTCAGCACCGCGATGGTCCGGGTACGCACAACGTCGACGCCGGCGACGTCGAGCGCTGCCGGCTTGTCGCCCGCCGCCTGCAGGTTCAGCCCAAGCTGGGTGCGCCGGTAGATGATGCTCATCACAACGACGAGCGCGACAGCCAGATAGACGAGCAGTTGATGCTTGAACAGCGCCGGGCCGAGCACCGGAATATCGGAAAGGATCGGGATGACAGTCGCATCTGCGGCAGGCAGGCGGGGGTAGCTGCGCGAGAACTGGAAATGGTGCAGCAGCGCTGTCAGTCCCTCGAGGCCAAGCGTCAGCGCGATGCCGATGACGATCTGGTTGAGACCGAGCCGCACGCAGAGCAGCGCCATGACAAGCGCCACGGCCATGCCGCCGAGCGCCCCGGTCAGGAAACCCAGCCACAGCGAGCCGGAATAGAAAGCGCCGACAAAGCCGAGATAAGCGCCGCAGATCATCATGCCCTCGATGCCGATATTGAGGACGCCGGCCTTCTCCGACATCTGCTCGCCAAGGCCGGCGAGCAACAGCGGGATTGCCGCGGTAACTGCGCCGAAAAGCAGTGCGCCGAGAAAGACTTCACTGAACAGGCCGGTCATTGCTCAGGCCTTCCGCGATTGGTTGTGGCGGTGGTCAAAATATTCCGCCAGCGCCAACATGATGAGCACGATGGCGACGAGCACCAGGGTGAATGTGTTGGGCACGCCGACGCGGCGCGCAGCGCTCTCGCCGCCAATCGACAGCACCGAGAGCAGGAACACGAAGCCGATGGCGGCAAAGCCGTTCATGCGCGCCAGGAAGACCGCCGGGATGACCGCCATGCCGTAGGCCGGGTTCCAGTCGGCTCGGACATTGCCCTGCACGCCGAGAATATCGACAGCGCCGCCGAGGCCCACCAGACCCGCCGACAGGGCAAACACTGCGACAGTCAACTTCGGAACACCGAGTCCGGCATGGATGGCCGCGCGCGGGTTGGCGCCGACGATGCGCAGCTTCAGCCCGAAGGCCGTGCGTGTCATCATCAAATGCACGGCGATGATGGCGACGAGGCCGAACAGCAGCCCGCTGGTGATGGTGGTGTCGAAGAGCCGCGGCAGGCGGTCGTCGACGGGCAGGGTTCGGGTCTGCGGCACGGTGGTTGCGGGATCGAGGAAGACCAGCTTGACCAGCACGTTGGCAAGCGAGGTGCCAAGAAACGTCATCATAAGCGTGGTGATGATCTCGTTGACACCCTGATAGGCACGCAGCAGGGCCGGTACGAGAGACCAGATCATGGCGACCACCGTGGCCAATACGAAGGCGATGGGGAGCGCCATCCAGCCCGGCATTACTTCTACCAGGAGGGGAGCGCTGGCCGCTGCGATGACCGCGCCGAGCAGGAACTGACCGTCGCCGCCGAGGTTCCACATGCCGGCGCGGAATGCGACGATCAGGCCGGCGGCGACGAACAGCAGCGGTGCCATGCGTGTCAGTGTCTGCTGGATGCCGAGCGGCGACAGCAGGCCGCGCTCCAGTACGGTGCCGTAATAGGTGAGGGGATCGACGCCGACGGCAATCAGAATCGCGCCGGCGAGCACGAGAGCGGCGAAGATCGGACCGATCGCCATCAAGAGACGATGCAGGACGCCGCCGCCGGCAGGCGCCGGGGTGGAATCGATGGCCGTGGCTTCGGCGGGCCCGGTGGCTTCGACGCTCATGCCGCCACCCCGACCATCATGCGACCGACCGTGGTGCGGACATCGTCTTCGTTTTGCACATCGCCGACCAGCCTGCCGTTGGCAATCACTGCGATGCGGTCGCACATGCTCAAGAGTTCCTCGAGGTCGGTCGAGATCAGCAGGATTGCCAGGCCGCGCGCCGCGGTGTCGCGGATGCGCTGGCGCGAGGCCAGCGTGTTGGCAAGGTCGAGGCCATAGGTCGGCTTGTTGAAGATCACCACCCTTGCGCCGTCGGCCAGTTCGCGGGCCAGCAGAACCTTCTGGATGTTGCCGCCCGACAGCCGGCCTACCGGCGTCTTCAGGCTGGGCGTCCGTACGTCGTATTCGCGCACCAGTTCGCCGGCGCGGCTCTCTATCTCGCCCCGCTTCTCGAAGCCGCGGCGCCAGAAGGGTTCCTCGCCGACCTGCTTGAGGAAAAAGTTTATGGAGACAGGGAAAGCCCCGACCGTGCCTTCGCCCAGCCGGTCGTCTGTCAGGTAGCGCAGCCCCGCCACGCGACGCTGGCCGACATCCATGGCATCGATCGAGCGCCCGTCGAGAATGACTGAGCCGCCGGTTGTCGCAAGCTGGCCAGACAGTGCCTCGGCGAGTTGCTTCTGGCCATTGCCGTCAATGCCGGCGATGCCGAGGATCTCGCCTGGGCGGATATCGAAGGAAATCGAGGAGAGGCCCGGTGAGTCCGCCATCGGCGCAACCGAGAGGTCTCGAACCTGGAGCAGCGGCTCGGCCTCTGCCTTGGCGAAGGTGTCGGCATGGCGCTCGGCGTCCGGGTCGTCGGTCTGCTTGCCGAACATCATCTCGACAATCTCGGTGATGGCGGCCTGCTCGCCGAGGAACTTCAGCCGCGGCGGTGTAATCTCGCCGACCTTGCGGCCGAGCTTGAGCACCGAGATACGGTCGCCGAAGGCGGCGGCCTCCTTGAGCTTGTGGGTGATGAAGACGATGGCCAGCCCTTTTTCGACCAGCCGGCGCATTAGCGCGCCGAGTTCCTCGATGCCCTGCGGCGTCAGCATGGAGGTGGATTCGTCAAGGATGAGCAGGCGGCTGTTGCGCACCATGGCGCGCAGAATCTCTACCTGCTGCTGCTCGCCGAGCGACAGCTCGGAGACCTTGGCATGAAGGCGGACGGTGATGTTGAGCGATTTCGTGATCTCGGCGACGCGCGCCTCGAGCTGGCCGATGCGGGGGCGCTGCCACCATGGGCCGCCGAGCAGCAGGTTTTCGGCGACAGTCAGGGTGGGCACCAGCATCATGTGCTGGAAGACAGTGCCGATGCCAAGCGCCAATGCGTGGCGCGGCGACGTGATGGGCGTAGGCTTGCCGTCGACGAGGATGCGCCCTTCGTCGGGCTGTTGCAGTCCAGACAGCATGCCGATCAGGGTCGATTTTCCGGCGCCGTTCTCACCAAGCAGCACATGAACCTCGCCGGAACGGATTTTCAGGTCGACGCTGTCATTGGCGACGACGCCGGTGAATCGCTTGGTCACACCTTCGAGCTCCACGATGTCTCGTGGCTCGGTCGTCGACGATGAAGAAGGTCTGGTCATGCGGTATCCGGGTAAGCGCAATTGTTCGGACCGGCGCGGCCTGGCCGCGCCGGTCCGTTTTGATTGACTATTCGCTAACGCTGGTCATCAGCGCGCGCACTGCGGCGGCGTCATAGATCGGCTCGACCTTGATCTTTCCGGAGATGACATCGTCGCGCAGGGCCATGATCTCGGTCCAGGTTTCGGCCGGGATGGCGTCCGTCTTGAGCAGTTTGACGGAATCGTCCTTGAGGCCGATCGAGTAGCCGTGCGAGCCGAATGTGTCGGCCTTCAGATCCGCGATCATCGCTGCATAGACCGGTGTAATGTTCCACACCACCGACGAGAGCAGGAAGCCCTTGTCGATCGGTGACTTGTCGCCGATCACGTCGATGAAATAGACCTTGCCGCCGTCGCCGGCCTTGGTCGTCTCGACAGCCTGAAGCATGCCGAAGCTCGAACCGTTGCCCTGGCCGAAGATGATATCGGCACCGGACGCGATCAGGCTTTCGGTGACGCGCTTGCCGCCTGCCGCATCACTGTAGGCGGCGGGTCCTATCACCGCGTAGGTGACCTTGACGTCCGGATTCTCGGCCTTGACGCCTTCGGCAAAAGCAGCCGACTGCGAGTTCCACGAGGGCGGCTCGCCAGAGACAACGATACCGACCTGCTTGGAACGCGACATCTTGGCAGCGAGGCGGCCAGCAAGGTAGGCACCCTCATGGCCGCTCAGCGTATAGTCTGCCACGAGGCCTTTCTCGAGGCCGGCCGGCGTATCGACGATCGCTACCGGTACGTTCATTTCCTTGGCGATTTCCGGCGCAGATGTGTTGTAGCCGGACGCATGGGCGATCATCAGGCTGGCTCCGTCACCTGCCAGTTCGCGCAGCGTCGGGCGTACATCACCGTAGCCGAGACCCTGGGCGATGATGACCTCAACGCCGGCTGCTTCCGCCGCCGCCTTGGCTGCGTCGACGCCCTGCTGGTTCCAGCCGTAGTCGGTGCCTTCTTCCGGCGTCAGGATGGCGATCGATTTCACTTCGGCTGCATAGGCGCTGCCTAATACGAATGTGCCGAGCAGTACGGCGCTAACGCTACTTCTAAGGTGTTTCAGCATTGAAGCCTCTCCATTTGTTTCCGAGTTGATTTGTTGTTCTTTTTATTATTGCGCATTACGCGGGGTATATTGTAAACCTTAAACAAAAAGGTCGACACACATGTTCCGATATCTTGTTTCTGCGTTTTTGCTGTCCGCGTCCGTCGCGCATGCAGTCGAGTTGCACCATGTCGACGTGCGCACCGGTACCGACGGTCTGTCGCCGGTGTCGCTGATGCTGAGCAATGCAGCCGGCGAGGCAATCGCTTGCAGCGCCGACATCGCGCACTGGTACTCGGTCGAACTGGCGACCGCCGAGCCTGGCGCCGGTATCCGCATAGAGCTCTGGTTCGATCCGGAAACAGGGACGTACTCCGTGCTCAATGACAAGCGCGAGAACCTGCCGGTCGAGCGGCTGTGGTGCGGCTTCGCAGGCCGCGCATACGCCACCCGCGCGCAGGTCGTTCTCGAACGCGCGGCGCTGCCGGCCGAGCGGCCGGTCAGTTGCGCCGGCACGACCGATCGGCTGAACTGCGGATAGGCGGCGCGCGCTTTCATTACTTGGCCTTGGCAGCCACGAGCGCCTTCATGCGCTCGTACTCTTGCTTGACGGCCGGATCGGCGTCGACCAGTTCTGCGGCAAGCGCCTGGAACTCGCTGTCCATCTTCTGCTGGTCGGCGTCCGACAGCGTGTTGATGACGCCGCCATTGTCGGTCCAGATCTTATAGGTCTTCGCGACATTCTCGACGCCCCAGGGGAACACGGACTGCTCGGCGGCGCGGCCGGCCTCGATGATCGCCTTCTTGACCTCGTCGGTCTGCGACTGGAACCACATCTCGTTGACGACGGTTACCGACACGATTTCGGCGAAGCGCAGGTCGGTGATGTTCTTGCCGACGTCGTAGTATTTGAATGCGGTGAGGATGGGCATGCCGACCAGCATGCCGTCGAGGCCGCCCGATTCCAGCGCCGGCACGACCTCGGAGAGGGCAAGCGGCAGCGGTGACGCGCCGACCAGTTCCATTGGCTTGACC
>Ga0209347_1006621_pt1 | contig 10149 bp, 17 predicted proteins | sample AutmiccommuBRH23_FD_187382 | JGI IMG/M metagenome (GOLD analysis project Ga0209347, IMG submission 187382) | Deep subsurface microbial communities from Mt. Terri, Switzerland - Autotrophic microbial communities BRH/23 (SPAdes) (version 2) | ecosystem: Environmental > Aquatic > Deep subsurface >... | reverse complement strand
GAGACACAAAAAACTCTTTCAATATTGCCGCAATCGACACACCTACCTGGCTGCACTTCATACAGCAAAACAACCGGCTCATATCCCGGAGTATGTCTATCAGGTACTGGTGCTGCTCAAACTCTAAGGGAACACCCTTTTCGTTGACAATGCGGTTCTGGAGTATCCACTCAATGATGTCCTCCCGGGCCAGCTTGGCATTAATTAAGCGAAGAAACTCCAGCTTTTCCGAGCGCGGTAAGTCTTTCAGTGATGAGCTTGTCAAGTTCGTCGTCGCTAAGTTGATCATGGTTGGTCACCTCAATGGGCTTCCCGTCCTTCCCGGTGTGCTCATGCCGCTCTACAAACATGCCCAGGTGCTTCGCCACGTTTTCCATGGCCTTGTCCTGGTCTCTAAATTTAATTTCAATACCCGTATTTGTCTGTTTTATTCCGGAATATAACAGCCGCGCCTTCGGCCCAAGATCGCGGGTATCCTCAATATGTACTTCCTGATGACCCTCACCCCGGCAATACGGACACCTTTGGTATGGCTTCTTTATACGGTCGTAGCCATAACCGCCAGCATCTGAGGGGATCATCACCGTGGACTTGTCTTCCGTTTTCTCAGCTGCAGCCATAGCAGTCTGTACTGACTGCTGATACTCGTCCTCGTCGCGCCACTGATACTGATGGCCTACTCCATAACAGTGACGGCAGCAGACGCGCCGTAGGTGTATGATCTCGTTAGGGTCCGCTGTAGCTATCTTCCACCAGTGCTCAAGAACCATGTCAGCGGTTATCTGTGTTCTAAAAGAGCGGAGCTCCATAGCTTTTTCAATGGCTGCCTTTACTAACGGCTTTTGCAGCTGCTGGTGTCCCTGCTCTGCTGCGGTCCGCTCTGAGTACCCGGCCCGGATAGCTGCTGCTTTGGCGTTGAGGTCCACCAGGTACTCCTGCACAAAGGCCTTTTGTTTTTCGGTGAGCTCATTGCCTGACTGTGTAGTTTGCTTTACCGGTTCGGATCGGATAGGTTTAATGTGATCCGATCTCTTCGCCTCCTCGTTCCGCCACCGTTTAAGTGTGCCCTCCGGTATCCCGGTCAGCTGGGCGGCCTTCGGCATGGAAGTGGCCCTGGCCATTTCAAGAGCTTCCGTTTTCTGCTGCTCAGTCCATTTCGGTTTCATCCCACCTCCACCTCGCAAGGGCAAATAAAAAGGCCGACAATACTCCCGTCTTAGGAAGTACGCCGGCCTGCGGTTGTCCGCTCGTCCGAACACACGATCTATAATTACTCTGGATTATACACTGGTTATTATTGGTCGTCAATAGTCAGTCTAATTTTTTCTACCGACCTTTCGACTTCCATCGGGAGGCCCTGGTGAACCTTTATCTCCAGCCGGCCGAACCGCAGGGACCGGATATACTCTATCAGCCGGCGCTCTGCCGGGTGAACTGCCATGTTTTCCTGATTTTTTTCCGGCTGACTCAACAGAATCCCTCCCGCCCTTACTTACCATGCCCCTGGCCGCCAGGTTAATTATTGCCGCGGCGGCCACCATCCCCAGGCCTATCAGTATTTCCTCCATGAGCTATCCCGCCTTTTCTTCCTCGGGCAAAATAAACGTCTTAACCACCCACCCGTGTACAGGGTCTACTTTTACAACCGCCACAATGCCGCCCATGTTAAGCTTTACCGATAGTTCAGAATCAGTCTCCATACCCTTGGCTAGGGCGTCAAACAGCAGTATCGAGATGACAGTGGCCAGGGCCTTAGGTGACTTAAGCCTCTTCCGTTTTTCCTGGGTGCGCTCCCTCCACCTGCCCCAGGCGTGAGGGGAAACTATCACCTCGGGCATTTTATACCTGATCGGCCTCACGGGCTTGCCCTCCCCTCAACCACGGCCAGGCGGCTGTTTATGTCGGTGCTGACCCCTATGTAGTATTCGTGGGAGGCCTGCAGCTCTGCAAGTTTGTCTTCCAGCCCGGCGATCTCCCCGGCCAGCTGCTCCTTTTCGGTGCGGAGCTCTGCCACTCCGGAGACCATGGCGGCCTGCTCGGCGGTCATGTAGGCATTGGTTAGGGTGAGGGCGGCCAGGATAAATACCAATAAAATCTTTCTCATGTTCCGCTCACCGCTTTCAAGGTGGCCCCATTTTCGCATTTAATAATTCTCCTGGCCAGTGAGGCCAGAAAACTCCACGACGGTTCCTGAACATCTCTCCATGGAGCCAACATAGTCCAGTAAAGACGCGTACTACCGGACTGAAATTCCACCAACCCACATTCAGAGGGAATCTCTTCAGGCTTTATTAACCCCTTTGGTGCCGCAAAATAGAACCTATTTGAAAGAGATAATGCCCGCTGTCGCTTCTCTGGGTTTTTAATTTCGCTGAGAAAGTCTGACCTGCTTACCTTAATCTCAAAGGCAATCTTCTCAAATTTCTTCGTTTGGTAGCAGTTTAATGCCCAAAAATCAATTCTCTGCTCTGGATTATTAGGCTCACGTGCAATTCTGTAGCCAGTACCTACCCTTAACTCCTTGAATGTTACCCATTGCCTTTTATCTTTTGCAAAATGGCGTTCAAGTAATTTAATAATCTCTTCCGACATCATAAACCCACACCTCCGTCCGGAAACACTCCTTGTCCACCCTAAAAACCGGCTCCGGCACCTGTAGGACCTCTGAATTATCCTCTGCCAGCACCCCGGCATACCGCAAGGCGTCAAGGATAAACTTGGGGGCGTAATTGTCACCTGAGTCCCTGCGCCGTGATGTCCTAAAGTGATGGACTACCTCCACCCTGGCCTGCTGGTACCGGGGCCATCCCAGGACCATAGCCAGGGCCGTGAAGTTCTTTGTCAGCTCGTCCAGAAACCGCTTTTTCTTGGCCCAGTGCCAGTCTTTCCATTGGTTAATGCTCGGCATATTCTCGGGGACCACCAGGACGATCCCGCCGTCCACCCTCCGGGCGTCCCACCGGGCCCTTGAGGCATACACCCTTTTTGGTTTCTTTGTCTTACTGCCCCCGGGGATGAGGCCGAGGGCCCGGGCCTCTGCCGCGGTCATTTGGTTTATGGCGGACATTGGTTTCACCCCTAGAGTTATAATTTATTGCAACCTATAGCGGCAGCCCAGCTTTGACGGTGCTATTTTTGTGTTGCGGCCACTTAAGCCTGCCATTTAAACCAGCCCCTTATATCTCCTAATCCGGTTATAAACAGAGTCCTTTGATATGCCATAAAGCTCTCCGACTTCGCCGTATGTCATGGTCTTTTTCAGCTCGATCATGTCCTCAATGTCGTGGTCTGTGATGGTTTTATTTGGTTTTGCATCCGTAAGGTATGCCCAGGCCATTTCTGGAGTCCAGTTCTTTAAGATGCTGATGGTCAGGGCATAGTAGCCTACTATACACTCCTGGCCGGCCATGCTATGCCACCCCTTTTAACACGTCCCACCAGCCGCCTAAACCGTCCCCCCATGCATCCCACCCCGGCCGCCGTGCCCGGGCAAACATTTCCAGACAAGGCCCACCCGGGACCATGCGCTCGGCAATCAAATACTGCTCAATAGGCTTTGTTGAGTGGCCAGTTTTTGGCGCTATAATCGCCCCTGGTATTCCCCGGTCCACCACCAGCGAGGCCCCTTTCCCTTTAGTGCAGACTAAAAGCTCCTCACTGCAGGACCTGGTTGTTTTTCCGCCGCCAATCTGATATATAAACCTCTGTTGCTTCTCATCCCACCGGGCTTTTATCCAAGGAATGGCCGTGCTGTATTTAAATCCCCAAGCCTTTATAACCGGCCATGGGTGGGTGTTTTTTATGGGGTGCGTAGACCAGAGTAGCAGGATCGCGTCCTTGGCCGTTATCCACCGCACCCAGTCACCTAAAGCGCAAATATCATCCAGGGTCATTATGTCGTAGTGCTTGCCGCTCTTGCGCTGTTTACCCTCATAGGCCGGAGAAAGGCGTGTCCCCTGGTCATTATAGGGCCATGGCGGATCAGCCAAAATCAAACGGTACCTGTTCACACACTCCCCTCCCTTCATGATGTAATTTTTACCCGCGCTCCTCCGCGCCCTCAGGGTGTACAAGCCTTAAGTGCGGCATAAAAGCTATCACCTTCGCCGCCGGCACAACCGGCAGCCCCGCCAGATCTGTCCTCTTCTGCCCGGCCTGGCATAGACACCGATAGGCAAAATTTCCCATTTGGTTGTTTATCTGTTCTTTCAAGGTTATCAGTCCCGAGTCTTGGCAGAAGTTGCACTTTACCGGAATCTGTTCCTCGCCGTACCTGGCCCGGTACTCCAACTGCTTAATCCTGGCCAGGAAGGCCGGCGATAAAGATATATTGGTCCCGCACTGGTTACAGCGGGCTGTGTACTGCTTGCCCACAAAGGTTATATGGTTACCGCAGGTCTGGCACTCAATGCCGGCGTCGATGTGGGCCAGGTTGTCCAGTATCTCTCCGACCGATTTCATGCTCATGGCCGTCACCTTCCGAGATGAAGTTTCATAAAGCCTTCATCCACGCCTTTCTCCAGTCGTCGCCGCCCAGGTAGATTCCGGTGCACATCTCCGCCAGCCGGGACATTATCGCGCATCCCTTCTCCGGGTATCTCTCCTGCAGGTCCTCCGGAGAGAAGTTCGTAGTGACCACCAGGGGCCTTTTCTCACTGTACCTGGTGTCAATAACCCGGAAAAGTATCTCCTCTACCCAGTCCTTAACTCTTTCCTTCCCCAGGTCATCCAGTACCAGAAGAGGGACAGTGGTCAGCTCGTCGATAATTTGCCACTCCTCTTCCTGTTGGGTCTCACCCTCGGGGGTATCCCTGCTGTATGAGCGCCGGATCCGCCCCAGGAGGTTGACGACACTACCAAAAGTTACCCGTTTTAGGTCATCCAAAAAGGCATTTGCCACACAGGCAGCCAGGTGTGTTTTTCCGGTCCCTACCGGTCCTAAAAATATCAGCCCCCCTGCCTGGTTTTGTATATACTTGCGCACGGCCTCAATGGCCTGGGCGTTTAATTCCGTTACTTTGACAGAATCAATAGTCGCCTGATGGTACTTCGCTGGCAGCCCGCTTTTTTTGAGGAGCCGCTCCCGCTCCAGTTTGCGCTGCCGCTCTTTTTCTTCCAGGCCATCGGCAATGGCTTTCTTTAACCGCATTTCAGCATCATGTAGCGCACCGGGGCAGGTACAGGGATTCGGGGACAGCCATGTAATATATCCCCTCGTGATTTCCAATCTCCGGTACCGCAGCTCCGCCCTGCAGAATTCACATTTTAGGGGGGCCGGCTCCTGGGGCGTAGAATTTATCCCAGTTGACCCTATCACTTGCCCCAGTATTTCGCCTATCGGCTGCAGTTGGTTCTCGCGGTTTTCCTCCACCTTTTTCAGCCTCCCTCTGGTTTAAATAGCTCTCAAACTTTGTTCCGAAAAGCGTTATAGGTCTCAGGTACTGCACGTGTTCCGGATCTGTGAGCCAGTCCCTGGCCTTTTTACTGATAACGGTTTTAAAATCGCCCACCCGGAAACCCTCATTCCATCTGGCTTTTATGTGGTCCCTGGACGATTTTGTGGAATGTTTAAAATCTGTCCCGCATACCTGATTGAGATAGTCGATAATTTCCGCGTAGGGAATTTTTTCAGGTTGAGGCGCATGGTCGGGTGTCAGCCCGACAGTATCTATAGGGTTAAGGGAATCAGGATCAAGGTTAAGGGAATCAGCAGGATTTGTATTGTGCACCTCTGATATTTGTACCGTACTTGTACTGTGCTCATTTGGTTCTGGTATAGAACTGGGCGCTTCGTTCTTATGAGGGTTCTGGTGCTTTTTGAAATTAATGATTTGTATGTACCTTACCCCATTTACCTGATAACGGAATATAAAGCCATATGAATGTAGGTCGTTAAGTAATTTTTCGATATCACAGTCGTCATAAGGCAATACCTCGGCCTTTATCTTTTTAGGCCTGTCCTCAAGCCTGCCCGCCCTGTCTGCTATTGTCCAAAGCCCGGCAAAGAGTAGGCGGCCTAAAGGCTCGATTTCTGCCAAAATTTCATTCATAAAAAAACCTGGTTTTATATTCCGAGATCGTGCCATCCCCGCGCCTCCTGAATTTTCGCTATCTATACAACCACTTCGCTATATCCTTACTCCGTGCTCCAGCAAAGCTTCTCGCCAGCATTCCTTCATCTCATCCGTACAGTGCGCCATGGCATCTTCCCATGTGGGCCAGCGGCCGTGCTCGTTATAGAATTTATACTGCCAGAACAGGCTTTGCTGGTTATGTGGCATTTCCGGTTCATGTTTAACGGCGCACTCCTGGCATTTCCCTGGCGCCGCCGGAAACATAGCAAAAGCCCCTAAATGTTTGCCTTTAATTAATTCCAATTTCATTCGCCTCCAATCTTTATATCGCCACCCCGCTCCGCCGCAGCTCCTCCCGCCAGGCCTCTCTCACCTCCGGGCTGCAGTGGGCCATGGCGTCCTCCCAGTCAGGTACCCGCCCCTGGTCCGCGAAGAACCGGTAAATAAAGTAGAAGGTCATCCAGTGCGGCTCCCCCGGAGGGTGTTCCGCCGCACACACCGGGCAGGTACCGGGAGGGGCCGATGAAATAAGACCCCCCCCCCCGACGTTTCCGGGTCATGCGAGCTCACCGAAGGACTCAGGCGGCTCCCAGTTCCAAAGGCTCTGGTGCCCTTTCGCAGGGATCGGTTCCGGCAGTATCTTCACGTCTTTCAGTATCCAGGCGAACCTGCCCGGGGTATAGTCGCCGAAGCTTATTTCAGGCTCCCCAGGCAACGGTGCAAACCATGTCGGCGGCTCAATTAAGTCAGGATCAAGTCGGTATAGTCCATCTTCTTTTATCGCACAGCACTCTGCCAGGTTACAGGTGGCGATCACTGCGCCGAAAGGTAAGTCCAGGGTAGATGTATAGCAGTGTTTCCCGGGACCAAACAACGCCTCTGAAAATATCGGTTCGCAACACAACTCACGGGCTGATTTTGGAAATGTCTTGGCCGCATGAATAGCCAGCGGTCCCCGGTATTTAGTCGCCCAACCCCTGGTCTCTATTCCCTTGGCCATAATGGCTGTGAGTGACGCATGGGGCTGCCATACAGACAGTGCTTTCACTTATACCACCGCCCTTCTGTATAGTTCCGGCCGGATGTCCCCTCTTACATACAGAGGGTGCCGGGGATGGCCGTCCTTGGTTTTCTCAAGGCACCACATGGCTGGTACACCGCATTTTTTAAGCATCCCAATGACCTGGTTGTCCCTTCCTAAATACTTTCCATGAGCACCCCAAGCCAGAAAGATGGTTTTAGCTCTATTGACGGCCCCTATGATATACTTGTCATTCTCCGGGCCAACCGGATCAGCGGCCCGCTTTAATTCCTGAGGGAAGGTTGTCCGGTACCCGAAAAGGTTAACGACTTCCAGGGAACCATAACCCCATACCCGGGCAAATCCTATGCAGCGCCGCAGGGTCGGATCGTCCTTCTCGGCATCTGCAGTGCTGCCGTTAAGCATTATAAACAGCACCCGGGGGAGAGCTGGGTTCCATTCACGAACCAAAGAATAGCGGTATTGCCCGGTTTCATCGATAATGGCTGATGTTTTCACTTCTCACCCTCCGTCCCAGCGCAACTACTGCACAAATCAGGCTCCACCCAGGAGCACCCCTCCGGGCAGCCGTGCTCATCGGTACACCCGCACACGCGGCAGACTCCGGGCCCAGGCGGTGGTATTTCTGCCCCGCAAAAATCGCACGTCCATGTCCCCCGCTCATCCGCCGAGTGCCATCTTTCCCCGCAGTCGGGGCAGACTCTACTTTGCATCGGCAGGCACCCCCTCTCCGGTCTTGTCGTAGGCGGTGAGAGCGTCGTCAATATTCCTTCTTGACTCTGTCCACACATCACATTTATTTTTAATCTCGAGGCTTATTTGTTCGTCTAAATCGTTTGCGCCGATTTTAATGATTTCATCAAGGGCAATTTCCGCTTTTCTGTATTTCCTTGCCGCCACCACAATCTTCTCCATCTCCCGGTAGCGTGAGGGTTGGGAGGGGGAGGAGAGGACATCCGTAATCCAGTCTGGTACTTTATCGTAATACATAGGATCGAGGAGTGCCTCACCTGCCCTCTGAAGTGCCTCCTGCAGCGCCGCCTCCCTCGCTTCTGCCTGCTGGAGTTGTGCCCGGAGTTGGTCAGCCTCCTTTTTCCAATCGGCAAGTATCTGGCACCCGGCGGTATCTAAACCGCCCCGCCTGGAAAATTCGTTCCATTTATCGAATAGGCTCATCCAGCCAGCCTCCTTTTCAAAAGCTCGTTTATAAGCCTGTCCAGCTCCCTGCTCTTGGCCAGTACCCGGGGATCCTCCCGGCCGTACCTGGTGGCCAGCTTGTTCATGGCAATTTTCTGCCGCTCGACTCGCAGGTGCAGGTTAAAAAGCTCCTTCACGCCACCACCCCCGCTTCCGGCTGCCAAAGCCTTTTCAGGAACATGCTTGGCTCCATGTACTTGTCCTGGTACATCTTTGTGGTGGAAAGGTAGAGCCTGTCCATGGCCCTGGTCATCCCCACATAAGTCAGTCTAAGCTCTTCCTCCACACTCTCGGCAGTGGGCTTGCCGTTGATAATCTCCATGGAGCGGTGATGAGGTAAAAGTCCCTGGTTCATCCCGGCCAGGAACACCACCGGGAACTCCAGGCCCTTGGACCGGTGCAGCGTCATAAGCTGGACCTTGTCCGCCGCGTCTCCCTGGTCAGCCGGCTTGCTGCTGGCCTGCTCAGTGTAGAAAAGGAAGTCGTGCAGGTTACTGAAGCGCTGCGCAGCACCAACCAGCGCATTAAGGTTCTCAACGCGGTGGTTGTCTGCCTCGTCCTCCATGCCCTCTTCCTTCATGAGCCACTCATCGTACTGCGTCACGGTGCGCACCAACTGGACCATCTGCGCCGGTGAAAGGTACGCCATATCGCGCCGAAGGTGGTCGATGCAGCGTATAAAGTCACGCACTCCCCGGTACCGGTGCTGTAATCCCTCCGGGCACTCCCGGACAGCCTTCAAAAATGAACAGCCCTGCCGGCTGGCATAGTCCCGGGCCCGGTCCATGAACACCTTGCCCAGGTACCTGGTGGGAACGTTTATAATTCTCCGGATAGCTTCCTCATCGTTGGGGTCCTCCAGGATCCGCAGGTAAGCCAGAATATCCTTAATCTCTTTCCGGGCATAGAACCCGGTGCTGCCGTAAACGACGTAAGGGACGCCGGCGGATATAAGCGCGTCCTCCAGGGCCCTGGCCTGGGCATTGCAGCGGTAAAGAACGGCGCAGTCACCCCGGCCGCAGTCACCCACCTCGACTAAGGCCAGGACCTCCCCGACAACCTCCTCGGCCTCGCGGTCCTCATTGTCGGAGATGAGCACAAAGGGCTCCTCCATGTCCCCGCGGTGGGCCTGGCACTCTCCCGGGTAGTTAATCGCTGACCCCTTAATGAGCCTGTTGCTGATCTCTACTATGTTGGTGGAGCTCCGGTAATTGGTGTCCAATATAATGGTCCTGGCCCCGGGCCACTCCTTTTCAAAATCCAGTATGTAATTGACCCGGGCGGCCCTCCAGGTGTATATGGCCTGCCGGGCGTCCCCCACCACGAACACATTGTTTAGCGGCCGGCCCCAGAACTTCAAAATCTCATACTGGGCCTGGCAGGTGTCCTGAAACTCGTCCACCAGGATGTACTTAAACTGGGTGGAGTACCTGGCCCGGACACCGGCATCGTCCAAAAGAAGCAGGTAGCACCAGTACAGCATGTCGTCAAAGTCCAGCTTCCTCTCGGCCTCCTTCTTCTCCTCATACTTTCTGTACATGGTCCGGTACTTCTCAGCCAGGGGACCCAGGGGCGGTACCCGGAGCAAATCGTCATCAGGCCCCCGCAGGTTATTTTTCTGCCAGCTGATCCAGGAAAGCGACGCGCCCACGTCCTGGCTCCAGTTCATGTCGTCGAAAAGAATCTCCCGGATAGCCCGGCGCTGCCAGTACTCGCTGGCCGGCTCATAGCCCTTGTTTTTAGTCCGGCGCCACTCATCCTTTAAAATCCTGTAGCAGACGCTGTGAAAGGTACCCACGTTCAGGTCCTCCACCTCCGGCCCAATCAGCTCCTCCA
>Ga0209347_1006620_pt1 | contig 10150 bp, 1 predicted proteins | sample AutmiccommuBRH23_FD_187382 | JGI IMG/M metagenome (GOLD analysis project Ga0209347, IMG submission 187382) | Deep subsurface microbial communities from Mt. Terri, Switzerland - Autotrophic microbial communities BRH/23 (SPAdes) (version 2) | ecosystem: Environmental > Aquatic > Deep subsurface >... | reverse complement strand
GAGATGATACCGTTGGTTATACCGCCCATCTTGCTCAGCATTACAGCGGTCATGTAGCTGGTGCAGACGCGGTAGAGCCGATCCGGATTTAGCCGTTCGTACCGGCCTTCCGGTGAGCTGAACTCAATCTGGTAAACACGGTCAAAGGGCACCCGGTGCGGATTATACAAGAAACTGACCCCGGATACCTGGAGGTTGTAGTTTTCCTTGATCGGGGCGACGCTTGACTGGGTCTCCAGGCAGTTTTTTATTTCCCGGCCGGTCAGGTAGAAGCTCACCAGGGGGTAGCCCGGGGTTTTATCCATTCCCATGCCTAAAGAGAGCGCCTGGAAGACATCATCCACCGTAATCGGCCCGGCGGTAAAAGACCCCCGTATTTCACCAAATGGCTGTACCGCCGCATACAGATAGTCGCCATCATTTCCTTCGGCTTTTTGCACCCCTGCCCGAAAAGCGTCGGTGATTAAGTCACCCAGGCCTGTTTCCACCGGATTGGCCTTAATAGCTTCCAAGGTCTCCAAATTATAAGCCGCTTCGGCCAGAACCTGGCTGTATGTATATTCGCCGTCCAGAAACCTGCGTTCAACCATTCTTTTATACTCCGCAATTTGGGCCTTGATGACAGGGAGGCCCGGCAGATCAGGTGAAATTTCCTCCAGCCGGTATTCTTTCAGCACCGGGCGGCCGCCCGGAGGACAGTCAAGCTCCAGGATGCCCATGCGGTCACCGTAGCAGCCTGCGGAAGCGATGATGGTATTGCCTTTTAATATTGGCCGGGGCAGCAGGGTATGGGTATGCCCGCTGATAATGACGTCAATCCCCGGCACCTCCCCTGCAAGCAGCTCATCCTCGGAGTTGCTCCCGGTCTGGGAGGTCCCGGAATGGGAAAGGCAAACCACCAGGTCCACCTTCTCCCGGTCCCGCAGTATCTTTACCACCCTGCCGGCCTCGGCCACCGGGTCCTTCACCTCGAGATCATTGCCCCGGATTAAATCGTGGGCGGCGTCCCTGCCCAAAAGGCCGAAAATACCTATGCGCAGCCCGGCCCTTTCAAGCACGGTATAATCTTTTACCGGGAATTGATCCAGGGCCGCCTTAAGGCCGCTTTCCAACTCCCGCCCCGGCTTGAATCCCAGGTTTGAAGCCACCAGGGAGGGAAGCGGGCCGGCTTTTCCTTTGGCCGCCGCCAGCATGGAAGCCAGGCCGGAAGAATCGAAGTCAAATTCATGGTTGCCTATGGTCACGGCATCATAGCCCATTGTTCCCATCAGTCCAAGTTCCGCCGCCTCACTGGCAAAGAGGGTGTGAATAAGGGTTCCCATACTGAAGTCTCCCCCGTCAACCACCAGCACCCGCCCAGGGTTTTTTGCCTTTTCCCTGGCGATTACAGCGGCCAGGCGGTCGTAGCCCCCGTGTTTCAAAACATTGTCTTTGGCGGTTGCGATCTTTACCGGGTCAACGTGGGAGTGCAGGTCATGGGTGAAGAGGATGGTGAGATTTCCGCCGGTCCGGGGATTTGCCATGCCTTTCGGCGCCATCGGCAGCAAAAGCAGCAAGGCCAAAATGGCCATAAAAAAAACTGGGCGGAGCCTGCGGATCAAAATAATACCCTCCTTTTATTGACGGTCCCTGTCTTAACTTATTAACCCGTTTACTTGGTTCAGGCGGTAGCCTCGAAAGACATAATATTAAAATTTCTAGCTAAAAAAGATTCAACCTCCTACTATTTACAAATATTCGTCTTCCTTTCCAATCAGAACCATAAGTGGCGGTAATGGGGCATAGTCCACTCCTGAAAAAAAATGATGCTAAGCGGCTGCCGGGGTAATCCAGACGGCATGTTTTTCGAGGTGTTATGCCCAGGCAAAAAATAAATTGAGGTTTGAAAAATTTGTTATATAATGAAAAAGCGATGTTAATATAAAAAAACTACCAACATAAAAATTGGGTAAACTTTTTGGGGGTGACCTGCCGGAATGCCGGTACTAAAAGCAAAAAAGTTAACCAGAAAAACGTTAATTTTGTTTTTAATCCTCTCACTTTTTGTAACCAGTTTCCCACCGGCGCTGTTTGCAAACAAGAATGACCTCACCTATTTTGCCGGTGATGGGACCGCAGGTTTTAGCGGAGACGGAGGCGAGGCCATTGACGCCAGGCTGTGGCTTCCCCAAGAAGTGGCGGCGGACAGCGGCGGCAACCTCTACATCGCCGATATGGGCAACTCCCGTGTGCGCAGGGTGGACCCCTCGGGCAAAATCTCCTCCCTGGACATAGGGGGGTTGGGCAGCCTCATGGGTATTGACGTGGACAACTCCGGAAACCTCTATGTCGCCGGTGAGGCGCCTAAAATATTTAAATACGCCGGCGGCGCCGTGACCTCAGTCCTGGATTCGGTTTATTTCCCCGTGGGAGCGGCGGTGAACGGCGCCGGCAGCCTTATTTACTTTGCTGAAAATGGACAAAGTGTGATCTATAAAGTTGAAGCCGGCACCGGAGATATTACCACGGTTGCAGGCATACCCGGGGCTGCGCCGGGGTATTCGGGAGACGGCGGCCCGGCCACCCTGGCGGAGCTGAACGACCCCCGGGGAGTAATGGTGGACGCCGCCGGCAACCTGTATATCGCCGATTCCGGCAACCACCGGATACGCAGGGTGGACGCCGGCAGCGGAATAATTACCACCGTGGCGGGAAACGGCACATGGGGCTATGCCGGTGACGGTGGCGCGGCCACCGCCGCCCAGCTCAACTATCCCACCGGCCTGGCCTTTGACAGAGGCGGCAACCTCTACATCGCCGACAGGGACAACCTGGTCATCCGCAAGGTGGATGCTGCCAGTGGAATAATTACCACCGAGGCCGGCGGCGGGGATCAAGACGACCCCGGTAACGGCATTCCGGCCACGAGTTTCCGGCTCAGCCAGCCGGAGGGTGTGGCCATAGGCGGCGGCAACCTTTACATAGCGGATTCAGCGGCCAACCGCGTCCATAAAGTACAGCTTACCCCCAATACGCCTATCATCGGCCCGAACGGAGGCACCTTTTCACCTTTCCAAACCGTAACCATCGGCAACATTAGCCCGGGGGACAAGGTTTACTACACCACCGATGGAAGCGATCCCACAGTGGCGGGGGCTGTATACTATACCGATCCCTTCACCTTGACCAGTACGACTACGGTAAAAGCGGCCGAATACGACCCTGTCACGGGGCTGTGGGGTAATACCGCCACAGCAACCTTCACCCGGAGAGGAGGCGGGGGCAGCAGCAGCGCCTCGACCCTCCCGCCCCCGCCCCCGCCCCCGGTCCTGCCTGTGGTTACAGCGCCGGTGGTGAATACCGATCCCGCCTCCGAGATCAGCCTGACCGGGGCCAGGCTGAACGGCAGTATTTCCGGCACCGGTGGGGCGCCGGTGACAAAATTCAAATTCCGGTACCGGCTGAAGGGTGACTCCGGGTGGCAGGATACCCCCACCGTGCCAGTAAGCCTGGGTGACGGGGATAAATTCAGCGCCTCAGTCGACGGGCTGAAATTCGGGGCAACTTATGAATTCCAGGCCAGGGCATGCAATTCCGCTGGATGGGGAGAGGGGAGCACCAGAACCTTTATCACCGCCAAGGCGGTTCTTCCCAAGGTAGTTACCCGGGACGCCTCCGGGGTCAATATCGACAGCGCCGTTTTAAACGGATCAATTACCGACACCGGCGGCGCCGAAATTACCGGCAGCGGCTTCAAATGGGGCACCTTCGACCGCAGCCTGAACCTGATCCAGGTTAACGCGGCCCCGGGGTCCGGCGGCAGCCTGACCTTTAACCTCAACGGGCTAACCCCGAAAACCAAGTACTATTTTCAAGCCTATGCCACCAGCGCAGCCGGCACCGGCTACGGTGAACTGCTGACTTTCGAGACCCCCCTGACCCCGCCGATGTTTGTCACCACCCTGGAAGCCGCCGAAGTGACCGCCCGCACCGCCACCCTCCATGGTAAGGTAACCGGCGGCGGGGCCGTCACCTATATCCAGTGCGGCTTCAGGGTAAGCCCGTTCACTGGGGATGTTTACGCCTCCCCCGGGGCCGGCGGATCTTTCTCAGTTGCCCTTAGCGAACTTAATCCGGACACGGAATACACCTTCACGGCCTTTGCCGTCAACGCCTCGGGAAGCATATACGGCTCCGCCGTCACTTTCGCCACCCCAAGCAACATTCCCCAGGTGGAAACCAGGCCTGCCTCCGGGGTTGCCGGGACCGGCGCCACCCTAAACGGATATATTCATAAAAACAACGGCCACGCCATAGTAGACGGCGGCTTCCTGTGGGGCACCGACCCGCAGCCGGTTACACCCTTCAGTGTGACTCCCGGCGGTGACGGCCGCACCCTGACCTATTCCCTGACCGGACTCCAGCCCGGGACTACTTACTACGCCAGGGCCTACGCCAACAACTCCGAGGGCACCGGCTACGGAAATATAGTCAGCTTCAGCATTCCGGCTGTGGTTCCGACATTAACCACCTCCGTCCCGGTCACCGACGGCGTTAGCACCTGGAACGCCTCGCTGACCGGAGGCATAGATCAAAACGGAGGCGCCCCCATTACCGAATACGGCTTCATGTATAAACACAACAGTCCCTATTACAGGACCTGGAATAAAATAGTATCCGGCACCGATAACCGGACCGGAGTCTTCACCGCCGGTATGAACGCCCCGCCCACCACCAACTACCATGACTACTACCTGGTCATGGCCTACGCCGTCAACTCGGCGGGTACCGGCTACGGCCCTGTGAAAACAGCACCAAAGCTGCCCCAGTTCGATATTATTGAGTACGAAAAATCCTCCTTGACCCCAACCTCGGTGGGCCTGACCGCGTATGTAATTGTTGTCCAGGGAACCACTTGCTACAAGCGCGGGTTTCAGTACCGGCCCGCGGGCAGCGAACACTGGCTGGACGTGGGCATGGAAGAGGGCGTCTTTACATCCGGATATTACAATTTTAACCTCACCGGCTTAAAGCCCGCCGCCAAGTATGAATTCCGGGCCCGGGCCTATAACGACGCGGGCTGGGCCAGCAGCGACGTGGTCACCGTCACCGCCGGCTACGGCAACACCGACAAGGAGGCCGCTGTGAACATGAGGGCGGCCGGGCACAGGCCGGCCGAAATAGCCAATGTATTGAAGAACCAGTTCAGAGACACCCAGGACGCCGCCATCGTGGCCCTCCAGTACGCCGGCTTCGGGGCGGTGGAGATAGCCGGTGCCCTTAGATGGTCCTCCTACTACAGGCCCCAGGACGGGCGGTATTTCGTCTTTGGTGTGGCCGCAAGCCTTAAATACGCCGGCTTCGACTCCCTGGCCGTGGCCGAGGCCATGCTTAAGGTCTTCCCTGCCGATATGCAAAAGAGTGTTTATAACACCAATCAGCCCGCCCACAGGGGGGTGGCCTGGGCCCTGGAAAATGCCAAATTCGGCAGCGACGAGATTGCCAGGGCGTTAAAGGAAGTGTGCAGGGTGGGTGTCCCGGATGCGGCTGCGGCCATGGCCAGGGAAAGCAAGGGCTTTACCCCGGAACTGGCGGCCTCGATATACCGGGCCTATGGGGAGGACGACCTGGCTGCTTATTGCTGGCAGGGCCCTTTCCCTGCCTATACCTACTATATCAAGCCAAGGGACCACAGGGCCTTTGTCGGTTTCCTGAAGAGGCTGGGGCTTGACGGCACCCGGATCCTGATCCTGCTGAAGTCGGCAGACCCTTCCCTGGACGCGGGAGGGGCCGCCGCGGTGTACTGCTCCAACGGCTACAGCGCCGCCGAAACCGGCGCCCTGTTAGTCAAGGTGTTTTCCACCGACCCTGCCGCCGTGGCCGGCAGCCTCATAAAGGCCGGCTACCGGCAGGACAGCGTCAAGGACTTTCTGGTCAAAAGTATGGGTGTAGGCGCCCAGGAAATGGCAAGGATAATGATGGCTTACTGGCGGTCTCCCTCTTTTGAAATACCCAGGGTGCTGACTGCCGATTACCGGCTGGGACCGTTGGACCTGGCCAAAACACTGTACGCCGCCGGGTGGAACGAGGAAAACAACGGGGAAGGGCCGAAAAAAGACGGCTGCGGCTTGAAGGGAACCATCATGTACCTGGCGAGAACGCTCAACATCAAGAATCCTGTTGAAGTTATAGGCATACTCAGGGAACTGGGTCTGTCCCCCCTGGGGGTGGCCCTGACGATGCAAAGAAGCCATGCTGAATTTGGCGATGCCTCGGGCACTACATACTTCCTCGGGGCCTACAGGCAGCAGGGATATGCCGCCACCGACGCGGCTGTCTTCGTCAAATCCCTGCCCCAATACAACGTTTATAACAACATTAACGTACTTAAAAATAGCGGGGGCTACGGCCTTAAGGAAATTGTCCTGGCGGTCAGAAACGTCTACGGGCTGGATGCCGCCGAGGCACTGAAGACCTTTACCGAAAGCAACCGCAGTTTCAGGTGGGGCTGGGCCGACAGCGAGATTGTCGCTGCCATCACCGAGGTTTACAACCAGGATCCTTACCTGGCCGTTATCCAGGCCATGAAGAACGCCGGGGCCCCGGCTGTCCAGGTGGCGGCCACCCTTAAAGACCTGCTCAAAACCGGCGACCCCCTGCCCATAGCCCGCTACCTGGTGCAGCTTGGCTACGGTGGCAGCGAGGTGCTTACAGCCTTGGCCAAGGTCTTCCCCAACACTGCTTTTCAGGTGATGGCCGAGATTCTGCAGAAAGCCTACCAGCAAAACCCCCGGGATAATATTGGGCTCATGCTGCAGGCAGTAGGCGTAACCACGCCCGGCGAAGCCGTCCGGGCGCTGAAGCTGGCGGGTTTCACCCTTGAAGATATAGCCCGCGGCCTGGTGCAGCTTGGTTACGGTAGCACCGAGGTGCTTACAGCCCTTGCCAAGGGCTTCCCCAATACTGCTTTTCAGGTGATGGCCGAGATTCTGCAAAAAGTTTACCAGCAAAACCCTGTGGATAACATTGGGGTCATGCTGCAGGCGATAGGCGTAACCACACCCGGCGAAGCCGTCCGGGCGCTGAAGCAAGCGGGTTTCACCCTTGAAGATATAGCCCTGGCCTTGCGGGACCTGTACAAGCTCACGGCTGCCCAGGCCACCGACCTGCTCACCCAGAGCGGTTTCTACCAGAGAGAGGAGATACTGGTGGGGGTGCAGCTGGTTTACGGCCTTGACCCCATCCTGGCCCAGATCCAGCTGATGAAGGAAAAAGGCGCCCCGGTTGCCGATGCGGTCAGAACCCTGCAAAGGACATACATGGTCAGCGAACAGTTAAAAATAGCCTCTTATCTGGCCAGGGCCGGCTACGGGCAGACGGAGGCGCTGGGGTCCCTGGTGGTGGTCCACCGGCCCGCCGCCGCTGACATTCAGCTTTTGATCAGTATACTGAGAGAGGTCTACCAGCAGGATCAGGGAGGTTTTGCAGCGGCCCTGCGGGTCTACGGCGCCGTCGACGCCCAGGGTGCCGTGGGTGTCCTTCTCCGGGCTGACTACACCGTTGAGGATACCGTCAGGGCGCTGAAAGACCATTATAACTGCGATGCCGGGATGGTCCTCAAGGCCTTTACCAGCACAAACCACCGCTACTTCAGGCTGAATGACCCGCAACTTTCGGCTGCGGTCAAAGCTGTCTTCGGGGGGGATTACACCCTGGCCTCAATCCAGTACTACAGGAGCATTGGCAGGTTGGTAGCTTCTTCCCTCAGCGATCTCCGGAACGAATTCGGGATCGCCGACTTCCAGAAGAGGGTGGTTTACCTCAAGGAGGCCGGTTACCCGGACAGCGAGGTGCTTCTTGAGCTGTCCGGCGGCTGGGAAGGAAGGGAAAATATAGCCCTGGTACTGAAAAATGTGTACGGAGTGGCCGATCCTGCGGCCATAGCCAGGATGTTGAGGGAGGGGCCGCTTAAAGACAATTATAATCTCTATAGTGTGGCTTCCAACCTTCAAAGGGCATTTCCGGGCATAGGCACCGCCGGTGTGGCCCTGGCCCTGAGGGACGCCGGTTACCCGGTGGGCGACCGTAAAGAAGATTATAATATAGCCGGGTGGCTGAGGAGTTACGCTCCCAAAGTGCAGGACGACGCCGCGGCGGCCATCCTGGGGTCGGCCAAGCCCGGCGACCTCAGCCTGGATTACCGGTACGCGGTGGATATCCTTCGCCAAATGGGTTACGATGGCATCCCCATGGCCACCTGGCTCAGGAAAAACAATTATTCGCCGGGCGAAATCTTCTACGGCCTGCACGGAATGTTCAGCAGCGACCCAAAAAACGCCATGCTGAATACACTCAAAGTAATGAGGGACATGGGCTATGACATAAAAGGCCTGGCCCTGGCCTACAATGACTTTTATAACCTGGTCTACCATCAAAGCCCCGGCGAGATCGCCATTATAGATCTTCGCCGCATGGGGTACAACTGGCCTGAAATAGTCAAGGCCGTAGCCTATGCCGGCGCCGTGCCCATTGAGGACCTGCCCTCAGGAGTCAGGGGCGCCATGTATTACCTGTACGTGTATTTAAGAGAATACAATTACCCGTGGGAAAACTTCAATATCATGGACATAGCCCGGTGGACATACGATGGAGCCATGGAGATGCCCCCTGAAAAGCGCGGAGATATTGTGGGGCAGATCGCCAAGGGGCTGGTAAATGCCAGGGGCTACTTCCCCGAAGGCATGTACGAGGCCATGAAATATGTGACGGTCAGGGCCGGCACCGGCTGGCAGGACAAGCTTTCAGCCGCAGATGCGGAGATACTGACGGAATTTATCGGCCTGCTGGACGACCTGGCGGGAGGCGGCATCGGCGGCGGCATAGACCGGGGCATCAGCGGCCCCCTGGCGATCAACGCCCTGCGGTCGGCCGGATTATCCTGCGACGATATGTGCACTTTTCTCAAGGACGACGGTTTCTCCTGGAGCAGCAACTTCGCCATGCTGGTGGGCGGGGGCTACGACCCCGGGGACGCCTGGGGCGAGGTCTCCAGCCGGACCGCCTACAAGGCCCAGATGACCTTCTCGTTTATAACAACGGTGGTAACATCGGTATTCAGCTCGTACAAGCTGGTCAAGATTGCCCAAAAACTGCCCACGGCCATCAACGTCATGAGAAAACTGGGGGCCCTGCCCTAAAAAATCATTTGGCTTTTGCTAGAAAACATATAGATATTACCTATTACCGAATTTAAACGAATAAAGAAGAAGGTAAGGCCAGCAGTTGAGAGGATGATTGATGAGGCTGATAGAGCAGCAGCTCAGCTGATAGGTACTGGTGATGATGAAATGAGTGAAGTCTTGTAGAGAAACCCTGATTTACGGGGTCACTACACTCTCAAACCAGGTACTCCACCCTGGCCCCGGGGAAGTTTTCGGCCAGGCCGTCCCGAAACAGGCTGCCCATGCTTTCCAGGGTTTCCTTCGGATAAAAAAATTTATGTAATCATATTAGAGATTACCCATTAATAAAATAATAACAGTTGGGACACAGCAGTTCCTCATAGCCCACCGTGCCAGCTAAAATTACGAAAAAAAGTTGTCATTATGTTCCAAAAATATATTGACACTCTTTATACTTCTCCCTTATACTCTCATCTTTGACAGTTGAAAACTATAAAAAAGCTTGAAAGCCCTGTGTTTGCAAGGCATTCAAGCTTTTTTTGTATTTTAAAAAAGTGAGTAATTTTTTTATTTCTTAGCAGTGTTCAAAATTTTTTTCATCTGTGCCTTTTTGATAATCTCATAATCAGTTCGAAAGCCAAAAGTCTCATGCAGTGCATCTGTAAAATCAGTTCTCGTGTAGGTCGGTATATATCCCTCGCCCTTAATCTCATAGAAATTCATTTCTCTCAATCCGTTAATGATTTCATTGCATGTAAACTTATTTCCTAGTTTCTTTTCCAGTAATCGATAAATGATTAGGGACATAAAGCAGGTAGTAAAATGTGCTTTAATTCTATCCTCGCGACTTAAGTACACCGGCCGGGCTTTAAACTCGCTTTTCATGATCCGGAAACATTCTTCAATCTCCCAGCGCCGCTGGTTAATCCGGATGATTTCCTGAGCACTACCTTCGAGGTTCGTGCAAACGGCATAAAATCCGTCATAGG
>Ga0209347_1006618_pt1 | contig 10155 bp, 10 predicted proteins | sample AutmiccommuBRH23_FD_187382 | JGI IMG/M metagenome (GOLD analysis project Ga0209347, IMG submission 187382) | Deep subsurface microbial communities from Mt. Terri, Switzerland - Autotrophic microbial communities BRH/23 (SPAdes) (version 2) | ecosystem: Environmental > Aquatic > Deep subsurface >... | reverse complement strand
GTTATTAGTTACCACCAAATACTTGGACCTAATCATATATTTTCACCCTGTATCAATTATCATTAAATATTTTTTGACTTTCTATATCTGTCTTCAGGGCAGTGACGGCCTTTTTTACAATATTAAACCTTAAATCTTTCTCCTGCTCAGCAGACAGATCAGGGTTTCCGCAGGGATGCGGGATTGATACTGCCGGGATAATCCGGTTTGCCCCCACCGATGCCGAAATGGTTACTATTGTACAGATATGGGCCGCTGGTATACCTGCAGAGTCTATTTCTTTGACTATCGTTGCGCCGCAACGAGTATCGGTACCTCAGGTGGATGTCAGGATAACCCCGCTTACCCCATCATTTTTTAGTTGATCTGCGATTATTTTACCAAAACTTGAAGCACGGTCCACCGGCATGCCATTGCCAACGGTAACATATAGGTAATCATATAACTTACCAATCATACGCTGACTTTCCATATCCTGCAAAACATCTACCGGCAAAATACGATTGGGGTCCTGATTGGCAAAGGTGGGATCGTAGCCTCCGTGAGCCGTCTCGCATTTTTCGGCCGTCAGTGTTCCCATTTCCTGCAGGCTGTACCTGCCCAATTTGGTTGCAAAACAGGCTTCTATGGCATCGGGGTTGCCCTTGGGAACAATCCCGCCGGTGGTTATAACCGCTATAGTGGCATTCTGCGGATCTGCCAGCGGCTTGGCCGGAATTACCCGGGAAAATGTAGGCATGGGATATTCTGTTTTAAAAGCTCTGCCCTCAATTTTGGAGAGAAGCATATCAATGCCTCTTTCGGCCCCTGTCTTTCCAATCAGTTTATTCTTGCGGATGCCCCGTGGCAGATAGCCTTCCTCGGAGGCCGGTCCCAGAGAGGCGCCTGAGGCAATTTTACTGATCAAAGCAGTTATCCTTGGAACAACATCCTTTAATCCCGCTGCCGAAGAAGCAGTGGGGAAAATGTAAGCATAGCGCCTGTACATCTCCAGGGCAGGGTTTTCCTTATACATGCCGGTTAGGGCCGGAATCCTTAACTCCTCATAGGCCACCTGGCATACAGTACCGCAGGCCAATCCGTACCTCCCGGCGTTAAAAGCAGGGCCTGCCACCACCACGTCCGCCTTATAACCGGCCAGCAGATCCTTTATTTGGGCAGATACAAAAGGGGTGTTCTCGGCAAAGTAGTTATCTCCGCAGATTAAAGTGGCTACTATTTCCCCACTTTCTCCCATTGCCTTCTGCAGGGCCAGTCCCGGCCCCACCGGCTGTTCCCTGACCTGTAAGGGGATTCCAGCCTCCTTTTCGCCGCCAATCTGCCCGAAAAACTGGTTTAAATAGTGTACTACCCGCAGTTTTTTATTTTCCATGCCTGTCACCTCTTTGTATTCTCTTCAGTTAATAATCGACCACGGTCATTTTGGTAGATCCCAGGTTGCTGACCGAGTCAATTATAACGGCAAAAGGAACGGCAACGCTGCCATCGGACTTTAAAGCACCTCTGCCGCTACCGGACAGTACCTCTACGGCTTCGATATTCCCGATCACCCTGTCTTGGGGCGGCAGGACCACTATTTCGTTAGTGTTGCCCACTGTTACAACGGCATCAGCCTCTGGTGCGGTAGTGGTAATCCCTTCCGCTATCCCGTCCTCCCCGGCATTTTCGTGCAGAAAAAGAACCGTTTTGATCCCTGCCTGCTCCGCCTTTTGACAGATTGACATTAAATCGGTTTCCGGGTTCCCACCACCTTCCTCGGCAACAACCAGTCCATCCACGCCAAGAAGCCTGGCGAGATTCACCACGTATGATGAATTCCTTTCTTTGGTTTCGAGGACCGGGCTCACAGGCGAGATTATTACGCCTGCAAATTGAAGATCCCTGCCGTTTCGCCGGTAGAGTTCCTCCACGATGGCGTTATTCATCTGGTCATAGGTGGTGTTTTTGTCGCAGGCAGTGACACAGTTTCCGCTGACCACTGCCCCATCCAACAGCTCATTGGGGTTTATTAAAGTGGGAAACATCCTTTTGGCATCCAGTCCATAAACATAATTGTCGTGCAGTAAGCCCTGGGCCAGGATCAGGTTTACATATGCGATTCTGGGAAGTTTTCCGGAGGGATCAGATCCTGACAGCTGAGTCATCTCATAAACAGCCACCTCTTCAGGCTCCACCTCTTTACCGGCCCTGGCCAGGTAATCGGCTGCCTTAAGCCCGGCCATCCGGATTGACCTTTCATGTTCAAGCTTATCCAGTCCCTCTACCGGATTACATACCAGCACCACATTCAATTTCTGCGAGAAAGCAGAGTATTTTGCCCCAGGCCCCGCCATGTCGATAAGCCCTTCCTGAAAACCTATAATCATCCCCGTGGTAACCACGCACACCCCATCAAGCACATGGGTTCTTCCCTCTCCACAAGTGCTTTCCCTGTTGATTGTCCCTGGAAAAACGGCCCCCGGCCCGGCTGCTTTCACCCTGGGCTCAATCACATCCTTAACTGGAATAATCCGTACGTTTTCCCCCGGCCGGGCAATTTCAACCTCCGCCGAGGCAATTCTCTCATCCTCTAGTATTAGGCTTACGAGCTCATCCTTTAGAATAAGCAAGGTACCATCTTGGATCACTGTTTTTTCCCCAAAAAGAACATTTCTTATGCTTATTTTTCCTACTTCCAACCGCATTTTGCTCACTCTCCTCAGCCGGCATCATTATGGTTAACCGGTTTTCCAGTAGTTTTAAGCAGCAGCGCCTGTTATTTACACAACCCCACGTATGCTTCGGGACGACGGTCGCGCATCCATGGAAGCGCCTTCCTGGCCTCATTAATACTATCTAAATCAACCTCACAGACCACCAGCTCATCTTCTGAGGTTTTTGCCCTGGCCAGCACCTCCCCTCCCCCGGGAGAGATCACCAGGCTTTGCCCCATAAACTCAATGCCGCTTTCTACCCCGGCCTTGTTTATGCCAACAACAAAAATTCCGTTTTCGAAGGCCCTGACCCTGAGGAACAACTCCCAGGTGTCCCTCCTCCAGGAAAGCCCCCGATCCGGGAGTGCCGTCGGATTAAAAACAACCTGGGCGCCCTGCAGGGTCAAGCAGCGGTATCCTTCAGGGAAATGACGGTCATAGCAGATCTGTACCCCGACTTTTACCCCGTTCATCTCGTAAACTGGGAACCCCAGGTTTCCCGGGGTAAAATACAGCTTTTCATAATTACCAATCAGTCTCTCCCCAGGTTTCAGAAAAGCTCCCGGCATATGCATTTTACGGTATTGACCAATTAAACGGCCGTTTGAAATAAACGCCGCAGTGTTGTAATAATGCACCCCGTCGTATTCCGCATAGGGAAGTATTACTGCTAAATGGTGGTTACGGGTGAATTTGAAAATATCGGTGGTTAATTCATTGGGGAGTGTATCAAAGCAGTTATCCAAATGATCTCTGTTAGGTTCAATGGCAAAATAAGGGGTCAGGCTCAGCTCACCGAAGCACACCACATCGACGCCCTGCTTTTCTGCTTCATTCATCAGGTGCAAAATTCGCTGTATATTTTCCTTTTTAACAGTTGAAGCTGTAGCTAATTGGCCAGCAGCTAAGATAACTTTGTTTACCATAATTACTTGCCCTCCTTTTTAATTTTCCTGAAGGGCTGCCTTTTTACACTTACGATACGGGTATGTTTTACTGTCAAAATATTTAGTAAAGTAAGCACAATCTTTCTTCGGTAATTTATGATCCTGGGATTTAGTAGCTATAACCACTTATTTCTTATACTTTTTAATGTATTGAACGGCTGTCATAGCGGCCAGAGCACCGTCTCCAACCGCCGTAGATATTTGGCGCAAATGCTTTTTCCTCACATCACCGCAGGCAAACAGACCGGGTTGCCCGGTGCCCAGTTCATCATCAGCGATAATAAATCCCTCTTCACTCAACAATAAGAATTCAGCCGCGAATTTACAGTCCGGAAGGTTGCCGATATAAATAAATACAGCGCTACAGGGAATACTTGTTTTTGCCCCGCTGCCGAGATCCTCCAACAATACACCCTCCACGCAATCGCTCCCTGTTATTTCAACCACCCTGCTGTTCCAGGTAAAAGATACTTTTTGATTTTCCATGGCCCTTTCTATCAGGCTCGCTTCCGCCCTGAGCAGATCGCGCCGGTGAATAACATTTACCCCTTTGGCGTACTGAGTGAGAAAAAGGGCTTCCTGTACCGCTGAGTCCCCTCCACCCACAACCACCACCTGCTGGTCTTCAAAAAACGCCCCGTCGCAAACAGCGCAGTAGGAAACCCCCTTCCCCCGCAGGCGTTCTTCCCCCTTAATCCCGAGCTGTCTGGGGCGGCTGCCGGTGGCAATAATTACCGCACTGGCACTTAAGACGTGGTCTGTGGTAATAACCTTCCATTCATCGCAATTTCTCTTTAAACCTGTCACCTCATCATAAATGCGGTCAACCTGAAACTGGTTGAGAGACTCTATCATCTTTGAGGTTAGTTCAGTCCCGCTGATGCTGGTAAACCCGGGATAGTTCTCAATGTTGTCGGTGAGCAGCATCAGCCCCCCCGGGGCGCCTTTTTCCACCAGGGCGGTCTTTAGTCTTGCCCGGCCCCCGTAGAGGGCGGCAGTTATCCCGGCCGGCCCTCCACCGATTACGATCAGGTCGTAAGAATTCATTACCGTAGCCCCCGTTACAGTCATTCCAGGGCCTTCTCCCTTATCCCCCGCATTGCCTTACAGATGTCCTCAACGTCAAGTACGTCACTCATAACCCCAACCTGACTCTCATATATTTCGGGTTCTATCAGATCCTTTATCTCAGGCTCCAGTATATGGTAGACAGGAAGTTTTAAGGCCACGCCGGCCAACACCCCAACGTACGTCGGATCGCCAATGGTCACTGTCTCCGCATAAATCTCGGCACTTTCGGCATTCGGAGAACCCAAAACGACGAGCAAACTGTCACTGTGATTGTATTTCTCCACGGTATCCTTAATCGCTGCCTGACCTTCCAGGTCCATGGCTCCAGCTGCAGTTCAGACAAAACATTGAGTAAGGGTGTATACCACCTCTGATCCCGCTGACTTTACACATTCTGCAATAGCAGTTCCCGGAATACCGTCCCTCTCACCTATTACCAGTACTTTCTTACCCTTGAGATCCATGTTTATCCCCCCTTTTTTGATTACTTCGGTATTAAGCCGGACAGTTCTTCAAAACATTTTAGTATATCCTCTTTCTTTACCTCGGTGCCCAGCCGTCGCAACTCTTTACCGCCGCTATATAGAATAAAGGTGGGTAAGGTAATTACCTTCAGGTTGATACAAAGCCTCCTGTTTTGAGCTGCGTTTACCTTACAAACCTTAACCAGCTCCTGGTATTGCCCGGCCATTTGTTCAACATAGGGCATAAGCGCCAGGCAAGGTCCGCAGGATGGTCCCCAAAAATCCATTAATACCGGGATTCTTGAACTCAAGACCTCTTCTTCAAAATTATCCTTGCTAATCTCAATCATTGCTAATACCCCCTGTTCCTCTCTAATAAGAAAGACATACCGTCAGAAAGAGTGGTCATTTTACCCAGAAATATGCTGCCCTTGGCCACAAACATAGCCCTTTGCATACCATTTTCCAGGATTGAATCCCTGGCATGGCCTAAAAACGGCAAGGCCGCAGGAATGTGCCCCTGGGTGGGAGCGTACCCTGGCATTCCATGCTTTTGAATAAATCCGGGTATTTCATCCCTGGCGATCTCTCCACGGGAGGCCACAATACTGGCGATGGTTTTGTAATTGTTTAGCGCCGGGTCTCCGCTGCCGGAAGGTTTTGTAACCTCCGGGTTATGTAGCTCCAGAGCAAATTTATCTATATCAGTGAGTTTATAACCGGCATTTTCTAGGGGCTGAACAATCAGTGCCTGCATCATTCGAGGTGGTGAATCGCCGGCATTGATGGCATGTTTACCCACCACATCGGTTCTGATAACCGGGTTTACACCGTCATCAGGACCGATTAAAACCGCCAGGGAAGCCAATAGTTCTTCTATAATAGGCATACCGTTTTTTAGGTGCCCTTTGTGTTTCATGCCCAGTTTGGCAAGGGATCCGCCTCCCAAAACGACCACCTGCTGCATTATACCGCTCTGAACCAGCCCTGAGGCCATAACCACGGAGTGTATGGGAGAGCAGCAGTAAGCCTTTACATCGGACCCACTGGCATTAACACACCCCGCGCGCTCTGCCACAGCCTTCCCCATGCTCCCCCCGCCCCGCTGGTAGCGGTCACCCGTGGCCTCTTCCCCGCAGTTTATGACGTAACTTATATTGTCCGGGTTACCACCGGTATTTTTAAGCAGATGCCTTAGTGCCCAAAAGCCCGAGGCTTTACAAGCAAGCCCTTCTAGAATAAGATGGGCTTTTAGTTCAGCATCCTCCTCGTGACCGTCATTTACGCAGCCCACCACCCTGTCTAAATGGTTATACAACGGTATTGCCGTGCCCCGGCTGATGCGCTCTTCTATTTTTTTCATCGGCATCCCCTTGCCAAGGCGGTTCAGATCCTCTCCGGAGATAAGAACATCTTCTTCCATCTTTCCGGCTATTTCCGAAACAAATTGTTCCTCCAGCCAAATCAGGTCAAAGTCATCAGCAATTTTAAGAAGGCCCAGAAATTGGTCTTCAGATACAATTTCACCATAAGGACCAATACGGGAGGCATTTTTAACCGGATTTTTAAACCATGGTTCGGGCACCTGAAGCAGTTGGTCAGGCCTCAGATTACCGATAAAGGCCTGACTGGGAGGGTAGGCCACGGCTTCTTCATAGGTCATCTGACTATTGAGAATACTGGCCAGCAAAGTATGATCCTTGGGTATCTCCCTGGCTGGCTTGGAACCGTAACGGACCAGGCTGGGCACATGAAAGAGGCAGTAGGCGACACCTTTAACTACGGGTCGATTCTGGGACATTTTAACTTCCTCCAACGCCTTAATAAAATAACCCTCAAAAATAAAAAGTCAGCAATATTCATGCCAACATTAAAAATCACTTAAACCCGGGTTTTTATAAAGGTGAGTTGAGTCATGAATAAATATTCTGACCCAAATGACTAATCCCTGACTCAGGTTGACTCGCCATTGTTAATCAACCTCCACAGTCTTGCCACTGTAGACTGGCTAATTCCCAGGGACTGGGCGGCCTTGCGGGTACTACCGTGCTTTTTCATGGCTTCGGCCACTGCTTGCATTTTTTCTTTACGGTTAGAAATAAGTTTTTGCTGTTCTACCTTTCCGGCCATACCTTTGATGGTCTGTTCTCCCGAAATTATATTGGATCCCGCTCCCGCCAGGATGGCCTCAAGCACATCTTTTCCTTCCATCACCTGGCCTTCAGCAGTAATTACAAGCCTTTCTATTGTGTTTTCCAGTTCACGGATATTTCCGGGCCATTTATGGTTGCATAGTTCTTTTAGAGCCGAACCGGAGAGTTTTCTGCAGAGCCCGTATTTTGAACTAAATGAATCAAGGAAATGAAATGCCAGGGCGCTTATGTCCTCTATCCGTTCACGCAATGGAGGTATAGTAATGGGAACAACATTAAGACGGTAAAACAGGTCTTTTCTAAACTCCCCCGAGGAGGTCATCGCATGTAGATCCTTGTGGGTGGCGGCAATGATCCTGATGTCGACAAATATTGGTTTAAGTCCTCCTACCCGGAGAAAAGAACTGTCCTGTATAAGTTTTAAAATCTTTGTCTGCATAGTGAGGGGAAGGTCACCTATTTCATCAAGAAATAATGTTCCTCCATTGGCGATCTCACAAAGACCCTTTTTGCCCGTTTTTACAGCACCGGTAAATGAACCGGGCTCATACCCGAACAATTCCGACTCCAGCAGCTGTTCCGGGATGGCACCGCAGCTTATTTCCACAAAAGGTCCTGACGACCTGTTACTCAGCTGGTGAAAGCGCTTGGCCAGCATTGTCTTCCCGACACCGGACTCACCAAGGATCATAACTGTTGAGTCAGTTACTGCGACCCTGCCTACAAGTTCCTTGATCCTGGCCATGCCGGGACTCCTGAAAATGGGGTCACTGCCTCTCTCGCGTCTTCGCATCTCTTCCAATTGAGAGGAATACTTTGCCGCAAGTTCCTGGGCTGACCGAAGTTGCTGCTTTAATTTTTCTATTTCAAAAGGCTGCTCCCGTCCTTTTATGACCTGCTCGATTAGTCCGGTTACGTCCCTGGTTATATTAACAACCCTGGTAATTTCTCCAACTGAATTAATCAGCGGGATAGCCGTAACAAAAACGCATTTACCCTGCCCCACTACCTGAATAATGGTGACCACCCTTTTATTATTAAGAGCGATGCGGGTAGCTGAAGGGTTTATTACACCCTGCTTTTCCAACTCATCTACTGTTTTACCGACAGCTTCAGATTCCACAACACCTGAAATTCTCTTCGATGCAGCCGACACCCGGAGTATCCTCCCGTCGCCGTCAGTAACCCATACCGAATCATGCTCAGATTGGACCAATGCTTCCCATAAGGTCTCTTCTGTGATGGCTGAAATAAGTGTTTTTAGTTCATTTGAGCGAAGAGCCCCGTAATATGCCCCTTCTATTCCCTGATTATGAGACAATAATAAAAATGGCTCTCTTGTAAGGCCATTCAGCGGAATCTCCACGCCGGGAGGTAATATTTTTACATCCTTTAGTAGTTTAGACTGTATCCTTTGTAATGAAGCGGGCTTAACAAATAAAGCGGAAAGTAAATCCCAGACGGTGAGGATTACAGGAGTCTGGTCAACTTCCTTGACAACAACCCCTAACTCCTGGGTGGATACCATTTTTTCAATTATTTCAGGCAGGTTTAATCTAAGTTCTGATTCAGTTATTATGTGAGGAGGTCTTACAACAAGTGTATAGGCAAGCAAGTTTCGACTAACAAAAGAATCATCTGATGTGGCATGGTCATTCAGGCAGGTGGCCACTGACATCTCTCCTTCACAATGTCATGATTAAATATTTCCGCAACTTTTTTTAATGTTTGCCTCAAGGTACTGTAAGGAATAAAGCCTCTCTCCGGTAGGCTCTTTCTGACCTTATTGTACAAGATGCGATGAAACAAAACAAACCAGATTTTAATATCCCCGGATCATTTGACAATCTACGGCCCTCACCCTGCACAGCCTGATAATAATGATCATTGACGGTATTAATAAAAAAGACTCCCTCTTGTTTCAGGGAAGTCATAGGTGTAAAACTATTATCGATCAAAATGTTTTTTTCTCGTCCTCACTTAAAAGCTGTGATCCCCAGTGCTGGCTGAAGAAGGTCTTGGAATACTTTTCCAGCTTCCATTCGGGGATGGCGCATTTTTTACAGCCGGTGTTGACCCACTTGTTGCGCAGCCAGCGGGCCGCCCGGCTGTTTTTGGAGTTTCTAACCAGGAAGGTCCGGTTGCAGTGGGTGGTTATCTCGGCGTAGTCCTCCCCCATCTCCCGGAAAAATTTAATTCCGTGCAGGGTGCCCGACCGGGAGGGCCAGAGTTTAATCTTCTGGATCAATCTGAAAAAATCTACCCGCTTGCGGTAATATCTCTTTTGAGTTTCGCTCATAAAAGACCCCTGGAGGTTTATTGGCGGGGAGTCCGGGAGTCTCACCCGGCTACATAGATTTAGAGCCTATGCGATCCTTACGATCCACCCCCCGCGCCGTCCGGCCACCTAATCATTATACAACCCCCGGCGGTAAGCCGCAAGGTACTGTCCGCAATAGGGATCCCTTCCCAGCACGGCCCGGGAGGCGTAGAGGTAGCCCATCATGGTCTTGTTCAGCGGGTCCAGTATATAGGCGTCCATCCCCATGGCCATGGTCTGGATCATAAAGGCCTCATTCAGCACTTTTCTTTTCGGCAGGCCGAAGGAAATGTTGCTCAGGCCGCAGATGGCGTGGACCTCGGGATACTGGGTCTTGATAAAGCGGATGGTCTCCAGGGCGTCCATCCCCGCCCGGTCACCGGTGCTGACCGGCTTGATCAGCGGGTCGATATAGATGTCGTCGGGCTTTACACCGGCTCCGGTGAGGTCCTTAACCAATTGCCGGACAATCCTGATCCTGTCCTCGGCGTTGTCGGGGATACCCTG
>Ga0209347_1006617_pt1 | contig 10155 bp, 6 predicted proteins | sample AutmiccommuBRH23_FD_187382 | JGI IMG/M metagenome (GOLD analysis project Ga0209347, IMG submission 187382) | Deep subsurface microbial communities from Mt. Terri, Switzerland - Autotrophic microbial communities BRH/23 (SPAdes) (version 2) | ecosystem: Environmental > Aquatic > Deep subsurface >... | reverse complement strand
TTCTGGTCAGGCGAGACCCTCAGGGAGGTGGAATTCAGCAACAACCAGATTGCCAGTGTTACTGAAGCGGAGAACACCAATGGATTGGCCAACCACTAAGGAGCACCGTTATCTAAATGAAATAAAGACATCCGCCCCTGGGGCGGATGTTTTTATTTAATGCCGATTATAAATTCGGAGGCCTCGCAGCAACTAAACCGATGATTGCCCCGGCTTATCGCCTGATGGCTGATTTATAGGCTGTTGAAGTATCATCTTTCCCAACAGGTTTCCCATCGTTCCCTGCCACTTCAGCCAATGATATTCTTTTTGCACGCAAACCCTTCTGAATATAGCTAACCTCATCCAAAGTCACCTCTACCGGCAACTGGCGCTCTTCGTAGCCAGGATAACTGATGACCAGGGTGTATGAGCCCGGCTCTATCCCTTCTATCTCGAAGTTGCCATGCAGGTTGGTCTCAACCGTAATATCCGTATCCTTCAGCATGACACTCGCAAACATCAGAGGCTCGTTGTTCAGTTCCTCATCGAGGATGGTACCTTTTAATACCCCATTCTGAGAGAAAAGCAGACCGGTGAACAATAGAAGAATTACCAATGGAAAATTTTTCATGTTAGCTTTTTGAAACGCAAAGGAAGCACAATCATGTAAAGTTAATGTTAGCGGCAGGTTATACTTTTTTCATCAAACAGGCGACATCCTTTACAGTCCTTACAAAACAAAGAAACCCCGGGGGTATTTCCCGGGGTTTACTATAATGTTAAAGGATTAATTTATCGCTCCAAACGGAGTCATTAAAATTTATTCGCCCGTTGCCCATGCAAAAGTAGCAACATCCACCTGCGTACCTCCGGTGTAATCACCATCAGCTACGGCAGCAACACCATCAATGACAACGTTGGCTAAAGGACCACCGTCTACCATGTCAACCTGGGTGGTATAGCCTTCCAGATATAGGTTAGTAATCGTAGCTCCGGATTCCTTCTTGAATTGAAGGGCAATACCAGGCTCTGTGGCTATAGCGGTAAAGTTCACAATTTGGGGATCCCCGTTAATACCATCTGCTTCAATGGCCGTTGAGAACCCGGCAACGGTGTGAGACACATATGTATTGGTTAAAGTACCATTCCAGCCCTCTGTCCAGTCTACTGCATCGTCTTCATTATTTTCCAGGTATAAATTGGAAGCACTTACCGTACCGCCGAAAAACTCCACCCCATCATCGGTGCCATTCAGGATGGCCACATTCTCAATGGTAGTTCCGGAGCCTATGGCATAGAGGGTTAACCCGTTATACTGTGATTCTGCATTGATCTGGGCGCCAGCGTAGTTGATGATCAGGTAACTGATTGATCCGGAATCGTCTGCATCATCGGTTCCTCCGTAAACAAATCCTCCTACTTCCGCAATGGCATCAATACCTTCAGTAGTGGTAGCTTCTCCAAGAAGAATCAATCCTCCCCAGTCTCCTGGATTCTGGTTTGTAGAGGTCATCGTAACTGGATCCACTTCGGTACCCTGGATATCGATTTGAGCACCTTTTTTCACTACGATGTAGGTCTCAGTTTCCAATCCGGCATCTGCATTGGCAATAATGACAGTACCTGCAGGAATTGTTAGCGTAGCGCCAGGTTCTACACTAAAGCTGCCGTCCAGCAGATAGATCACGTCAGGATCTAATGTCAGGTCTGTTGTTGCCGTACCGCTTAAGGGCATGGTTTCAACACTGGTCTCTGTGGATACCCAGGAAAAGTCAAGAATATCTACCGTCGGGTCTGCAAGATATGTCGCTTCCGGATCGGCCGCAGCACCATCGATTTGAACATTTGCAAGAGGACCTCCGTCTACCATATCCACCGAGGTGACATATCCTGTAAGGGATAATCCCGTAATTGTTGCACCGGATTCTTTCTTAAACTGGAGGGCGATACCGCCTTCTGTGGAAACAGCTGTCAGGTTAGCCAGGGTTGGGTTGCCATTTACTCCATCCGCTTCCACAACAGTTGAAAAGCCTGCAATGGTATGAAGCACGTAGGCATCGCTTAAAGTTCCATTCCAGCCTTCCGTCCAATCGATGGCATCGTCTTCGTTGTTTTCAAGATAAATATTGGAAGCGCTCACGGTGCCTCCGAAGAATTCCACACCGTCATCCGTACCATTTAAGATGGCAACATTGCTAATGCTAGTACCTGAACCTACAGCATAGAGGGAAAGACCATTGTATTGGGATTCCGCGTTGATTTGGGCACCTGCATAGTTGATGACCAGATACTCGATAGATCCGGAATTGTCGCCATCGTCGGTACCCCCGTATATAATGCCGCCTACTTCAGCAATGGCGTCAACACCTTCGGTAGTGGTAGCGTTACCGGCAATTACCAGTCCGCCCCAGTCGCCCGGATTTTCGTTTGCAGAGGTCATGATTACAGGATTCCCGGAGGTACCCTGAATATCGATCATTCCACCTTTTTGTACCACGATGTAGCGATCCGTTCCGGTTTGGGAGATAATTGTTGTACCAGCCGGAATGGTTAGGGTTACCCCTGCCTCTACGCTGAATACCCCTGTCAGAGTATAGGTTTCGGCGGGGTCAAGGGTACGGTCTTCTTCCAGACTACCGCTAAGATTTGTATCTTCTCCTGTCGGACAGGCATTAGGGCAGGAGCCGCCACAATCTACGCCTGTTTCAGTTCCGTTTTGTATTCCATCCGTACAGGTTGCAGTTGGTGCCGGATCCGGACCACCGTCGTCGCTGCTGCAACCGGTAAGTGCAAGGGCACATACGGCCGTAAGCATTAAGGTAAATTTTGTGATTTTCGTTTTCATAATTATGGGTGTTTAAAAATTAGGGTTCGCATTAGTATTTAAAAAGTATAGGTAAGGCCAAGACGAACCTGGCTTCCGGCTGAATAGGAACGCACGGTTCGCTCCGTTTGAATACCGGTGGTACTTGGCCGTATCAGTTGGGTTTGTTTTATTTCAGGGTTAAGAAGGTTCCTTCCGATTAACCTTAGCTGCCAGTGGTTGCCCAGCTCTTTGCTCAATACGGCATCCAACACTACAAAACCGTTTTCAACAATAGCATCATTATAAAAGGTTTCACTTTCGGTTTGGATTTCCGGAGAACCAAGGGCAAATACTTTATCCGAAGCATAGTTGGCAGTAAGGGAAGCATCAAAGGGATTTTCACCTGCAGTCGTAAAATTCAGGCTTGTATTCAGGATCCAGTCAGAGGCACCCTGTAAATCGGTTTCGGTTAAGCCCTTATATCTGAATGTTCGGAGGAAAGTGCCGTTTTCATCTCTTAGTTCCTTCAGATCTTGGGTATGCCACATACGGGTTGCATTAAATACCAGGTCCAGTCCAACCCCTGTGGTTGAGTTGTCGTCCAGGTTTTCTTCCGGGCGGAGCAGAGCCAACTTGGTTTCTGCTTCCAGACCCAAAACTTCGGCTTTATCTCCTGAGTTAAAGTAGGAAAACACCCCGGCAGAGCCGCGATCCTGCACCTTGTTGATCGGATCTGAAATGTCTTTGTAAAAGGCTGCCAGTGAAATCAATTCCCCATTACTTGGAAAGTACTCCCATTTAAGATCATAATTGATATCCCTTGATGCCTCGAGTCCAGGGTTACCACGGGTTACCTGACCTACCTGCGACACATATTCGAAGGGAGATATTTCTTTAAATTCGGGTAGCGTAATGGTGCGGCTTACCGCAAAACGCAACGCATGCTTTTCGGTTAGATCGTATTTAATAGAAGCACTCGGGTAAAGGTTGCTATATTCCTTGTTGCTTTCTCCAATTCTGCCGGGAATATTGCCGACATCATAGGAAACGTTAATTTCATCGCGTTGAAAGCGCAGACCAGTATTGAAATTCCATTTGTAAAGGCCCACGTTGAACTCCGCAAACGCGGCTTTGGAATCTAGTTTCCCATTGTATAAATCGGCAGGCAGCACATTTAGCTGTAAAAGACCGGAATCAAAATTAGCCTGCTGGAAAATGCTTCCAAGATTATCTATGGAAGGGGGACTAACCGTATTTACGGAAGCTTCTTCCACCCCAACGAACTGCGAACGAAAATCCCGTTCCTTATTTCGGTAGTTAATGCCAACTTCAACCTTAAAGGTCTTGTCTTCTTCTTCAATGATCTGAAGCACGTCTTTCAGATACCCGTTAAATTCCACATCTTCTATTTCCTGGCTCGATTTTCGCTGCTGAAATCCACCGGTACGGCCAAGCTGCACAAAATTGCCGTCGGCGTCGAAGTTCACTTCATTGCGTATCCGGTTCGGTTCGTCGGCATTTACCAGGTTATAGCCACCAGCCCACTCCAGAGTATTTTTATCCGTCAGCCGGTGTGTTCCCAGGAGTTGGGTTACCAGGATACGGGTTTGTTTGGTATTCTGGTCGCGAATAAATTGTGCAAGACCTTCTGCAGGAGCTGTTTCTTCAAAGATCCCGGCTTCTCCGTTTCGGCCGCCTTCAAAAAGTTCCTCCCGGAGGGTGTTGACAAAAAAGGTACTTGACTTTACCTTATTCTTGTCGTTTATAAAATAGGTGAGATCTAACAGGCCCGAGCTTACGATTGTTTTATTGAAGTTGGTGGCGTCTGTGATGGTGTCTTGTATAAAATTTGAACGGTACTGTCGGAATACACCTTGTCCGTAATCATAGGTACGGGATTGGGATGCCACGGCCAACACGTTCAGTTTTTCCCTGATCCGGGTGCCCGCCACCAAACTAAAGGTATAATCAAATGGATTATCTTCTTTGACCGTGTTCCAACCTTGTTGTGTAATGAGTTGGGTGGTTGATCTGTTTTGGTCATAAAAACCAAAATCCGAGCTTGTTGTATTCGGGGAGACTTTAAAGTTATCGTATACCCCACTCTGGATCACGTTGGAATTAAATCCACCTTGTATGCCAGCCTGGAGTTGATTCTGACCTACCAGTTCCCTGGATGTAACATTTATGGTACCGGATGACTGGTCTGCGGAAGCTTGAACAGAATAGGTTTTGCTGACACTTACATTTTGAATAACCCTGGTCGGGAAAAGTCCGAGGTCGATATTTTTTCGTTCTACATTATCCGAGGGGACGGCCAGGCCATTGAGGGTGGTGGAAAGATACCGATCACCCAGGCCCCTTACAAAGATATTGCCTGAGGCCTGACTGCTGGTAACTCCTGAGATTTTCGTGGTGGCGGTAGCCACATCGGTAACGCCAATCCTGCCTAATTGCTGGGCTCCAATACTTTCCTTGATTTCTACCGCCTTTTTCTGATCCAGCAACAGCGCCACCTCAGAATCTTTCCGCGCAAGAGTAGTCACAACAACTTCATCCAAAGCTACCCCTTCATTGGCAGCCATAGGAATATTAATAGTGGTGACCTTTCCGGCCTCAACATTCACATCTGGGATTTCAACGGTTTCATATCCCAGATAACTGAATATAACGGTATAGGAGCCAGGCTCCAGATCGGCTAGTTCATATAGCCCGTCAAAGTCGGAGGTAGTTCCTTTTGTCGTTCCTTTGATCAGCACGTTCGCGAAGGCCAGGGGCTCATTATTTACTTCTTTGTCGGTAAGTTTACCGATAATACTTCCTGTTTCCTGAGCAAGCAGGGTTGAAGTTCCAAGTATGAAAAGAACTGCAAAAAAATTTCTCATTTACATCATTAAGAATCCGCCGCAAAGAACGCCACCACTTGTAAATGTCATGTTAGCTCTATATTAAATCGATATTGCATTAGGGTTAGATTAATGTTATGATGTTAACATAGGGTAAGGAAAAATACAGGAGTCCCCCGCCCGCACCGGAAAAAGGCCGTATTTTGCAGCTTAATTTCAGGATAACATGCGCTGGGAACAACTCTTATCCTTAAAGAGGCAGGGGGATAAACTACAAAGATTACGAAAGGATCAGGACGAGTCGCGCCTGGGGTTTGAAGTGGATTATGACCGGGTTATCTTCTCTTCCGCGTTCCGGAGCCTGCAGGATAAAACGCAGGTAATCCCATTGTCTAAGACCGATTTTGTGCATACCCGCCTCACCCACAGCCTCGAGGTTTCCGTGGTGGGCCGGAGCCTTGGCAGGATCGCAGGGCAGCAGCTCCTTGAAAAGCACCCCGGCCTGAAGGATGAGTTTGGCTATGCCTTTGGTGATTTTGGGGCCATAGTGGCAGCCGCTGCCCTCGCACACGACATTGGCAACCCCCCTTTTGGCCATAGCGGGGAAAAGGCCATAGGTGAGTTTTTCAGGAACGGGGCCGGGCAGGAATACCGGACAGCACTGAGCCCGGAACAATACCAGGACCTTGCCGATTTTGAAGGAAACGCCAACGGCTTCAGGCTACTCACTGCCGGGCGGGAAGGCGTTCCCGGCGGGCTGCGGCTGAGTTATGCTACCCTGGGTGCATTTACCAAGTACCCCAAGGAATCACTGCCAAAAAAACCTAGCCCGCATATCGCAGATAAGAAGTTCGGGTTCTTCCAGGCCGACCGGGCCTTTTTTGAAGAAGTAGCCGGGGAACTGGGACTCGAAAACACTGGTCGGGGCCACAACCTTTCCTATTGCCGGCATCCGCTGACCTACCTCGTGGAAGCTGCGGATGATATTTGCTATACCATTATAGATTTTGAGGACGGGATCAACCTGGGCCTGATCCCCGAGGATTATGCCCTGGAATACCTCATAAAACTGGTGAAAGACAATATCCACTCCAAGAAATACCAGGGGATGACGCTGCGAAGCGACCGCCTCAGTTATCTCCGTGCCCTGGCCATCAGCACCCTTATCAGTGATGCGGCGGCAACATTTATAAAGTATGAGGATGACATCCTTCAGGGCCGGTTTGGCGTTTCCCTGTTGGATAAAAGCCGGTTTCAGGCGCAAATTGAAGATATTATCAGCATAAGCATCGAAAAGATCTACCGCTCTCCGGAAGTGCTGGAAAAAGAGATAGCAGGCTATAAGATCATCGCAGACCTGCTTGATGTGTATACCGGGGCCCTGGTAAGGCACAGTGAGGGAAAAGCGGGGAATTATGACCGGCTTATGATCAACACCCTTCCCCCGCATTACCGCGATAGTACCGGCTCCCTGTACAGCATCCTCCTTAATACCAGTTGCTATGTGGCCAGCCTTTCAGACGGGGCGGCCGTAAACATGCATAATAAGATCACTGGTAAATTACTGTAAATCCCCAATTGTCTAAAAATTATAGGCAAGCCCGACCGCCAGCATCTGCTTGAACTGGACCCTCGGGACCCCGGCATCGGTTATATTCCCGTCTGCATCTTCCACTACATCGAAGCGCACATCGTCGTCATAGATCAGGTGGGTGCCTATGGTGGCATTTACAAAGTCGTTCACCGTCAGGTTCAGGGCCAACTCCCAATCCACATCTATATTGCCAAAATCGCGCAGGTAATCCGTATAGAGGCTAAGCCTGTGATCCATGGCAATGTTGGTAATAAGCGGGGTTTTCCAGGTATTGGTGACGAGGAACCCCAGGGAGGTAAACAAATTTTTCCCTTCCGTGATGATATTCCCGCTTTCATCCCTTACGGCTTTTTCCACCCCGAAAGCCCCGTTATTGGCCAGTTCCTGGTCCAGTACAAAGGTCGACCGGTGGGTGATGGGCGACAGGTAGAGATTAAACTTGCCGCCTTCGGAGATATACGAGGCCCCTGCCCCGAGGAAGAGGTAACCGGGCGCCATAAAGCGCGAAATAGGGGTACTGCGGTCCGGGTATTTATAACCGTCGGCGAACTGGGTATTAAAATTTGCTTTTACGGAATGATACCAATTACTGATGGTATCCTGCCGGTAGCCGAACGTGGAGCTAATCCGTATGGCATCGTCCGTTTTCCTCCACTGGCGGCCTTCCTGCGCATTCCATCCAAAGCGCATTTCGAGGTCGTTCTGCCAGGAGATATAGCGAAATTTATAGTTCCGCATGAATTTGATCCTGCCGATGGCCGTTATGGCATTATCCCCGCCCGCATTCCAGTTTACGAAGGCCACTTCACTTAAATTAAGGCCCAGCAGGTTTTGCTTTTCCCAGAAGGAAGGGATCCTGAACCGCTTATAGGGTTCAGACAGCGGTTGGGTTTGCTTAAATGAAATAACGGGGTTGGTAAGGTAAACGCCCCCCCTGGGGATATTGCGGATTTTGGTCTGGGGCGACCGGATAACTATAGTATCTTCAAGGATGCTGTCGGTGGGGGTAAGGGGTGGGATACTGTCCTGGGCGCGGGCCAGTGTTCCGCATATAAGGGCTAACCCCAATAAAAGAAGCCAGGGCATTTTTTTCTTAAGCATGTAGTATGGAATTTATGTGATTTCTGATCGCTGCAGCATCTATCCCGGCCTGGGCATGCAGTTCTTCTACCGTGCCATGCCCCAGGAAGCTGTCCGGTACCCCCAAAATTTTTATAGGCGGCCTGTATCCGTTGGAATTGGCGTATTCCAGGACCGCACTGCCGAATCCCCCTGCTATACAGCCATCCTCTACCGTAATTATATGCTCATAATGTTCAAAAACTTCTTTTAACCGTGTTTCATCCAGGGGTTTGGCAAACCGCATATTGTAATGGCCAAGGGCTTCGGGCTGCCCCATTTCTTCCAGGACCCCGGCCACGACATTCCCGACCGGTCCGATGGTAAGCAGGGCAAGGCGGTTTCCCCGCTTCAGTTCTTGTGCAATGCCGGTTTCTATCTTACTGAAAGGCAGCCTCCATTCCGGGTTTACCCCTCTGCCCCTCGGGTACCTGATCACCAGCGGTGACGGGATCCCCAGTTGGGCAGTATACATAATGTTGCGGAGTTCCACCTCATCCATGGGCACAAATATAACAAGGTTGGGGATACACCGAAGGAAGGCCAGGTCAAAAACCCCGTGATGTGTCGGGCCATCCTGCCCTACAATGCCTGCGCGGTCCAGGCAAAAGACCACCGGCAGGTTTTGCAGGGCAACATCATGGATAAGCTGGTCGTACCCCCTTTGAAGGAAGGTGGAATAAATATTGCAAAAGGGGATAAGCCCTTCTGCCGCCATCCCGGCAGCCATGGTTACGGCATGCTGTTCGGCTATGCCAACATCGAATGCCCTTTCGGGAAGGGCCTCCATCATATATTTAAGGGAACTCCCCGTAGGCATGGCCGGGGTAATCCCCACAATTTTTTCATTTTGCCGGGCAAGTTCGAGGATGGTAAACCCAAAAACATCCTGGTATTTGGGCGGGGCACCGGCGTCGGATACCGTAAGGAGATCACCGGTCTGTTTATCGAATTTCCCCGGGGCATGGTAGGTTACCTGTTGTTCTTCAGCCCTTTTCAGCCCTTTCCCCTTCGTAGTGATCAGGTGCAGCAACCTGGGCCCTGTCACGGTCTTCAGCCGCCGGAGTTCGGCTATCAGGAGCGGGAGGTCGTGCCCGTCTAGAGGGCCCGAATAATTAAAATTCAGGCATTCAAAAATATTTTCCTCCTTGGCAGTACCTTTTTTAACATTGGTAAGGTATTTCTTGAGCGCCCCCACACTCGGATCTATCCCTATTGCATTATCATTGAGGATTATAAGCAGGTTGGCATTGGTATCGCCAGCATGGTTCAGCGCTTCGAATGCCATTCCTGCGGCAATGGAGGCATCGCCTATTACCGCAATGTGCTGGCGGTTATGGTTTCCCTGTAACGCGGCGGCAAGTGCCATGCCCAGCAATGCTGAAATAGAGGTAGAACTATGGCCCGTGCCAAATGCATCGTAGGGGCTTTCGTTCCGCCTGGGAAAACCGCTGATCCCGCCTTTTTGCCTGATGCCCGGGAACGCTTCCCTGCGGCCCGTCAGGATCTTATGGCCATACGCCTGGTGGCCGACATCCCATACCAGGCGGTCATCGGGGGTATTGAAAACATAATGCAGGGCAATGGTCAGTTCCACCACGCCAAGGCTTGCTCCCAGATGCCCTTCCTTGGTGGAAACCACCTCAATGATGCAATCCCTAAGTTCGCGGGCAAGCCCCGGAAGTTCCGAAATGGGCAGGCGGCGCAATTCTATGGGGCTGTCTATATGATCCAACACCTTCATAACAGGGGTCAAAGGTACGTTAAATTCATTTTTAGCGCTCCGGGGATTAGTCCATAAATACTAT
>Ga0209347_1006616_pt1 | contig 10156 bp, 9 predicted proteins | sample AutmiccommuBRH23_FD_187382 | JGI IMG/M metagenome (GOLD analysis project Ga0209347, IMG submission 187382) | Deep subsurface microbial communities from Mt. Terri, Switzerland - Autotrophic microbial communities BRH/23 (SPAdes) (version 2) | ecosystem: Environmental > Aquatic > Deep subsurface >... | reverse complement strand
CGCGGCGGGAATCAGGAGATCGATTGGCGAAACTACGCGGAGCGCTCTACATGAACCCGGCCTCCGGCTCTGCCGACGCGGCGCGGGCCACCCGCATTCGCGAGGCCGTGACGGCGCGGGGTCTCGACGTCGTCGAGCTCGTGCCGGACCTCGATCTCGACGGGGACATCCGGGCGAGGATTGCCAGGGGAGAGCGCGCGATCATCGCCGCGGGGGGGGATGGGACGATTCATTCGGTGGCCCAGAGCGTCATCGGGACCGAGGCCGTTCTCGGAGTCCTGCCGGTCGGCACCTGGAACCACTTTGCCCGCGACCTCGATCTCCCCCTGGAGTGGGAAGCCGCGCTCGACATCGCTCTCGAAGGGGAAATTCGGGCGGTCGACGTCGGCCGGGTCAACGACCGCTATTTCATGAACAACCTCTCGCTCGGTCTCTATCCCGAGATCGTCCGTCACCGTGAGCGGTTCCGCAAGCTCGGCAAGTGGCGCGCGTACCTGAAGGCGACCCGCGCGGCGGTGAAGAATTATCCTCACGTGGCGATCTCGATCGAGACTCAGCACATGCTCGAAACGATCCGTACCCACGTGTTCATGGTGTCGGTCAATCCCTACCAGCTGGATCAGCCGGGAGTGATCGCCCCGAGAAAGACGCTCGATGGCGGCTATCTCAGCGCCTACTGGCTTCCCCACATGTCGCGGATCCAGTTCATCCGGACGCTGGCGCGCTACCTCCGCGGGAAGGTGGTGGAGGGGGGCCTCCGGTCCCTTCAGACCACCCAGGTCAAGGTCCAGAGCTCTCACTCGCACATCCGGGTTGGAATCGACGGGGAGCTCCGCGACATTTCGACTCCGTTGAACATCTCGATCGTTCGATCGGGAATCAGCGTGAGGGTGCCGCGAAGCGGTGAGTCGCGAGAGGCCGTATAATCGCCCCTCTTCCGGAACGGAAACCATGAAAAAAGTTCGAATCAACCAACTCTCCAGACACGTCGGTGAGTCCGTCCTGATCGAGGGATGGCTCTACAACAAGCGCAGCTCGGGCAAGCTCCAGTTTCCGATCATCCGCGACGGAAGCGGCTACACCCAGGGGGTGCTGTCGAAGAAGGAAGTCGACGAGGCCGCGTGGAATGCCGCGGACGAGGCCACTCAGGAGTCGACGATCAGGGTCGTCGGAACGGTCCGGGAGGAGCCGCGCGCTCCCGGCGGGCACGAGCTTCACCTGAGCGCCTTCGAGCTCGTCTCCAAGGCGGCGGAGTATCCGATCACCCCGAAAGAGCACGGCACGGCCTTCCTGATGGACCTGCGCCATCTCTGGCTACGCTCCTCGAAGCAGCACGCGGTCCTGAAAGTCCGGAACGAGGTCGAGCAGTCCTGCCGGGACTTTTTCTACGAGCGCGATTTCGTCCTGATCGACTCTCCGATCCTCACGCCCGCCGCGTGCGAAGGAACCTCCACGCTCTTCGAGACGGATTACTTCGGCGAGAAAGCTTACCTGTCGCAGTCGGGACAGCTCTACCTCGAGCCGGCTGCCGCCGCGTTCGGAAAGGTCTATTGCTTCGGTCCGACCTTTCGGGCGGAAAAGTCGAAGACCCGGCGCCACCTGATGGAGTTCTGGATGGTGGAGCCCGAGGTGGCTTTTCTGGAATTCGATGGACTTCAGGATCTCGCCGAGGAATTCGTCGAGTACATCGTCGGCCGCACAGTGGATCGCTGTCGCGAGGAGTTGAAGGTTCTCGAGCGGGACGTCTCCAGGCTGGAGAAGGTCGTCCGTCCGTTCCCGCGCGTCTCCTATCGCGAGGCGATCGAGGTGCTCCAGAAAAAGGGAATGAGCGTCCAGTTCGGCGATGACCTCGGCGGCGACGAGGAGACGGCGCTGGCCGAGGCCTTCGAGCAGCCGGTGATCGTCTCGCGTTACCCCGCGGCCATCAAGGCGTTCTACATGCAGCCCGACCCCCAGGATCCGGAGCTCGCCCTCGGCATGGACATGCTCGCGCCGGAAGGATATGGGGAGATCATCGGCGGATCACAGCGCATTCACGATCACGATCTGCTCCTGGAGCGGATCCGCCAGCACGACCTTCCCGTCGAGGCGTTCCAGTGGTATCTCGACGTCCGGAAGTACGGGTCATTTCCCCATTCCGGATTCGGGATGGGCATCGAGCGCGTGGTCGCATGGATCTCGGGAGTGAAACATCTGCGCGAGTGCATCCCCTATCCCCGGATGCTCAACCGTATTTATCCGTAGCCGAAGGCGCCGGCGCGGGCCGGCGCCGCCGCACGTCATGAGAGGTCAACCGTGACTCTTCGCGTCATCCCGCTCGGCGGTGTCGGCGAGTTCGGCATGAACATGATGCTGTACGAGACGGACGAGTCAGCCATCGTCGTCGACTGCGGCATGATGTTCCCCGATGCCTCGATCCTGGGAGTGGACGTCATCATTCCCGACATGAGCTGGGTGTTCGAGCGGGCGGGAAAGATCGATGGGATCTTTCTCACCCATGGCCACGAGGACCACGTCGGCGCGACGCCGTTCCTGATGGAGAAAGTCAGCGCTCCGGTGTACGGCTCGCCGCTGACGATCGGCTTCGTGAGCGACAAGCTCGGCGAGTTCGGAATGCGCGCGGGGGCGGATCTGCGCGTCCTGGAGCCGGGGAAGGCCGTCACCGCGGGCGACTTCACGGTCGAGCCGATCCACGTGACGCACTCGATCGTCGACTCGATGGCCTTCGCCATCCGGACCCCGGACGGAGTGGTCATTCATACGGGTGATTTCAAGCTCGATCAGCGCCCGATCGACGGCTCGCCGACCGACATGGCCGCGATCGCGCGCTACGGCGACGAGGGCGTGCTCCTGCTGGTGAGCGACTCCACGAACGCTATCTACGAGGGAGTTTCGGGATCGGAATCGGCAGTCAGCGACGCGCTCGACCGGGTGTTTTCGCGTGCTTCAGGGCGAATCGTATTCACCACCTTCGCCTCGCACATCCATCGGATCCAGCAGGTCGTCAATCTCGCGGAGCGGTATCGCCGGAAGGTCTTTTTCGTCGGCCGCTCGGTCATCGGCAACGTCGAGACCGCCGAGAGGCTGGGGCATCTCCGGGTGCCGCGCTCGGTCCGGCCCGGGACGAACAAGCCGATGGACTTCGAGCGCTCCGACTCGGTGGTCGTGACCGCGGGAACTCAGGGAGAGCCGAACTCCGCCCTCACCCGGATCGCACTCGACGAGCACAAAACCGTGGCGCTCGAGCCGGGGGACACCGTCATTCTCTCCGCGCGCACCATCCCGGGAAACGAGAGAGCGGTCTCTCATGTGATCGATCACCTCTACCGGCGCGGCGCTCAGGTAATTTACGACGAGGTTCCGAACATCCATGTCTCGGGGCACGGATACGCGGAAGAGCTCCGGATCATGATCAATCTGGCGCGTCCGAAGTACTTCATGCCGATGCACGGGAGCCTGCGCAACCTGGTCCGTCACGCGGAGATCGCGGAGTCCGTGGGCATCGAGCGGTCGCGGATCTTCGTGATCACCAACGGGGAGGTTCTCGCCGTCAATCCGGGGAGTGCGAGCGTCGAGGAGGAGCGCATTCCTACCGGTAAGGTCTTCATCGACAATCAGTTCGAGGAGATCGCCCTTCCCGTGGTGCGCGATCGCAAGCACCTGGCGGAAGACGGGTTCGTGATCGTGGTGGTGGCGCTCAGCGCGCACACCGGGAGGCTGGCGAGAGAGCCGGAGATCATCACCCGGGGGCTGGTCCACGTGGACACCAGCCAGGAGATGCTGGAAGAGGTCCGCGATTTGCTAACCACCCTCGTCACGGAAGCGAGCCCCGAGGAGGTCCGCGACGTGGAGATCATCCAGGAAAAGATGCGGGCGATGCTCAAACGCTACTTCCGAAAACGCTACGAGCGGCGGCCGATGATCCTGCCCGTCGTCTGGGAGATGTGATTGACCCTCATTCAGGCCATCGTCCTCGGGCTCGTTCAGGGCCTCTCGGAGTTCATCCCGATCAGCTCTACCGCCCATCTCCGGATCGTCCCCGCACTGCTCGGGTGGGATGACCCGGGGGCAGCCGCATCGGCAGTCATCCAGCTCGGAACCCTGCTGGCCGTGCTGATCTACTTCGCGCGCGACATCATGAAGATCACGCGCGGATTTCTAAGCGCGCTCTTGAGGGGAAAGCCGTTAGAAACGCACGAAGCGCGACTCGGCTGGTACATCATTGCCGGCTCGGTGCCGATCGTGGTGATCGGGTTGCTGCTGAAGGACTTCATCGAGGGAGGCGCCCGAAGCCTCTGGATCATCGCGGCGTCGCTGATCGGCCTGGCGATTTTCCTCTGGATCGCCGAGCGCGTCGCCGCGAAGAGCGAGCTGCGCGTTCTGGGCGATATCACCTTCAAGGATGCCATCCTCGTGGGGTTGGCGCAGTGCCTGGCGCTCATCCCCGGCTCCTCGCGCAGCGGCACCACCATCATGATGGGCCTTTTCCGGAAGCTCACTCATGAAGCCGCGGCCCGGTTCTCGTTTCTCCTGAGCATCCCCGCCATTCTCGGCAGCGGCCTGTTCGAGCTGTACGTCGAGCGCGCGCATCTCGCCGAAGTGGGGTGGGTCGCGATTGCCGTCGCGGTGTTCGTTTCGTTCGTCTCGGGATGGCTTTCGATCTACTTCCTGCTCCGTTATCTCCGCACCCACACCACGGGTCTGTTCATCATCTACCGCATTGCGCTGGGCCTGGTGATCATCGGGCTGCTCCTGGGAGGCATTCTCCAGCCGTTCGGGTAGGGATGCCGGTGGCGGAGGATCCTTTCCTCCGCCCACCGTGCCACGAAGGGTGATCCTGCAATTTTGAGTTCCTTCGGTCGCGCCCGCGGGTTTCGCGAGGTACCCAGTCGGGCGGCGCTCCCTCAGGAGACGGGGCCGCCTCCGGCTCACTCCAGAATCAGAATGTCCGGCACGTTGCGGTACTTCTCGGCGTAGTCGAGCCCGTAGCCGACCACGAAGTGAGGCTCGATCGAGAAACCGATGTAGTCGGGAACGAAGGGAACCTTCCGCGAGGCGGGTTTGTCGAGGAATGAGACGACCTTGACCGGGCTGGCGCCGCGGCTCTCGATGTAGCGGTGGACCTCCCGGATGGTGAAGCCGCTGTCGACGATGTCCTCGATGATCAGAACGCCCTTCCCATGCATGTCCAGCTGCGGCTCCTTGAGGATGGTGACCACTCCGGAGCTGAACTTCTCTTTTCCGTAGCTCGAGACCTGGATCACGTCGACTTCCATGTCCATTGACATTTCTCTGAGCAGATCGGCGGCGAAGAACATCGAGCCCTTCAGCACGACGAGGGCGACCAGCTGGGAAGAGGCGAAATCGGCGCTGATCTCCCCGGCAAGCTCGGAAACTCGTCTGGCGATTCGTTCACGGTCGATTAACGTTCGTTGGTCCATCTATGCCAGAATTCTATCAGGGACCCCACCGAACAGGAGTACGGAATGTCGGTCGCAGAGATCGGACAGCTTCACTCCCGCTATGTGCGCCTGTCAGACAAGTTCAAGGCTGGCTGGACGTACCACCAGTTCGCCTCGGGAGTGTTCAAGAATCTGCTGAAGAAGGAGCTCCCTTACGAGATCGATTTTCAGTCGATCTACGATGACATCAAGCGGGCCTGTGACGTGATTCAGTCGGCCGCCTCCACCAGCGCGGGCCCGATGATGGACCGCTGTGACACCCGCCTCGACGCTGCGCTGGCCGAGCTGCTCCAGGCCGACGAGGTCGTCTCTCCTTCGGTGCTGAGGAGGTTTTTCGAGGGACTCCGGCGGCAGGACGAGAAGATCCTCTTCAACGTCATCAAGTTCTACCTCTACGCGGGGGCCATCGAGGGGGGTTACCGCGACAAGCTCGACTTTCTGCTGACGCGAGTCGGAGAGGATTTCGTCGAAGAGCGGGGCGAGTACTCGCCGAAGGACACGCTCGAGCTGCGCAAGCAGTTCCAGAGCCTCCTTTCCGTGCGCGCGCCGTCGTCGCGGTCTCAGGACGAGATCATCCGTTTCATCCGCGACCTGCGACAGGTCCGCGAGGCGATCCAGAAGGTCGCGACTTTCGAGGATCTGACGAAGGCGAATCTGCTCAACCGCGCTCGCGAGGTGAAAGAGGAGCTCGGCGAGCTTTACTTCCACCCCGACGTCCTGCTGGCCATCGTCGAATGCAACATCACCGCGAAAAACAAGTTCGCGAAGCTCTATCAGGAAGAGGAGGCGCGCATTCTCGACGACTCGCGCCGCCTGCTGGAGAACGAGGAAAAGATCGCGCGGGGATTCGGAGAGGCCAACCCCGACCTGCTCGAGGAAATGCAGCGGTTCAAGGAGGCGAAGCAGGAGTTCGACGACTCGCGGGCTCGCCAGAACGTCAAGCACGCGGTGATCTCACGGCTCAAAGCCAGCATGAACAACATCCTGGCGGAGCTCGACCGCGGACTCGAGTCCGCCGCCGAGGTGGAGTCGATCTCGAGCGACTTTCTCATGGACGTGCAGCATGACGACATGGTGCACCGCATCTTCGGAGAAGACCCGATGCTGCACGCTCACCTGGTGAGCATGATCGCGGCGCTCGAAGCTTCCGAGCCGGGGTCGGACCCCGAGCGGCTCGCCGGCGACCTCCGTTTCGCGAAGCTGCGGCTCGAGCCATGGGAGATCGGAGCGCTGCAGCAGGTCGCGTCCTCGGGCAGCCGGGCGACCGACAGCGATGAGGACGACATGCAGATTCTCTTTCTGCGAGCCGCCGCGCTGCGAATGAAGATTGACGACGAAGCGCAGGCGCTGGCGTCCATCCCCCGCTCCGACCATGCGCCCCGCCAGCTCCTCGATGCGGTGAAGGGAAGCCTCGACCGGGCGAAAGAGCTCGATCAGAGCTTCAAGAATGCTCTCCAGGACGGCCTCCGGCTCTCGAACTCGAAGACCCTGCATCGCCTTTATCGCTCGCGTTTGCGTCTTTTGCGGGGATTTTCCGGGCTCTGGCTCATCTACGACCTCCGAGCTTCCGGAGACTGACCGGTCCCGCGCCCCCGGCGCGCTACAATGCCTCGTCCGCCTGCTCCTCAGAGGGAGCCCACACTTCGCGGCCGGGGAAACGGTTGAAGATCTATCGAGTTCACCACAACGGTTCCGCACGCTATGCGCTCGGAGACGATCGCGTTGCCCGACTCACGCTGGCCCGCTCCATCTCGGATCTCGGCTCGGCCCGTGAGGGTACCGGGGAAGAGGTCGAGATCGGCTCCGCGCGCCTGCTCGCCCCGGTAGTACCCGGAAAAATCGTTGCGGTCGGCCGGAACTACGCCGATCACGCCCGTGAACTGGGGAACGAGGTTCCGGCCGAACCGATCCTGTTCCTCAAGCCGCCGTCGTCCCTGCTGGATCCCCGGGCGGAGATCGAGTACCCGACGATCTCGGAGCGCGTCGACTTCGAGGGAGAACTGGCGATCGTCATCGGCCGCCGGGCGCGACGAGTGAAGGCCGCCGACTGGCGCGGCTACGTCCTCGGGTTCACCTGCGCGAACGATGTCACCGCGCGGGATCTTCAGAAGAAGGACGTGCAGTTCATCCGCGGGAAGGGGTTCGACACTTTCTGTCCTCTCGGACCCTCGATCGTTCCCGACCTCGACCCTGCGGATCTCGCCTTGACGACCCGTCTGAACGGCGAGGTGCGTCAGGAGGGGAGAACGTCGGACATGATTTTCCCCCCATCCGCTCTGATCGAGTTCATCACCGCGGTAATGACCCTCGATCCGGGTGACATCGTGCTCACCGGCACGCCCGCCGGCGTGGGGCCGATGAAACCGGGCGATCAGGTCGAGGTCGAGATCGAAGGGATCGGGATTCTCGCCAACCGCGTCCGCGCCGCAGCGCAATGAGTCCGGTATCTGCCACGCGAATCCGCGAGAGTATTCTGCACGCCTTTCCCGAGGCTGCGGCGATTCGGGGCGCGGCGTGGATCGTGGGGGGAGCGGTCAGGGACGTTCTGCTGGAGCGTGTCTCGCTCGACATCGACATCGCCGCCGATGAGGCGGAAAAGGTGGCGCGGGACTTTGCCGGCCGGCAGGGGGCTCGGCTGATCGAGCTCGGACGCGACCGCTTCGTGAGCTGGCGCGTCGTGCTCGGGCGCCGCAGTTATGATTTCGCCGATGTCACCCGCGGGTCGATCCAGGAGGATCTCGGCCGCAGGGACTTCACCATCAACGCGATGGCTCTTCCCGTTGAGGGCGAAGCGCATTTGATCGACCCGTTCGCCGGATCGGAAGACATCGATCGGAAGCTGGTGCGGATGGTGCGGGGTGAGAACCTCGAAGACGATCCCCTGCGCGTGCTCAAGGCCGTTCGGATGGTCGCGGTTCTCGGTTTCGAGATCGAGCCGGAGACCGCGAGTGCCTGCCGGATCGTGGCACCGCGGCTGCGGGACATTGCGGCGGAGCGGCTCGCCGCGGAGCTGGAGCTGATCTTCACGGGAGGCGATCCTGTCCGGGCCGCTGATGCTTTTCGGGCGACCGGAGCGGCCCGCGTCCTGTTCGGCCGGGAGGTCCCGCCGCTGTACTCGCGGCTCGATTCGGGTGACGCCGCCGTGGCTCTCGCGGCGATTTTCCGCGACGAGCCCGACGCGCTTCGTGAGGCAGGAACGAGGTTGCGGCTCTCGGGCGCGCTCATCGGAGACGCGGCGGGCGTGCTCGCCTTCGATCGGAATCTCGAGAAAGCCATCACCGACAAGGATCTCGACGTGCTTCTCTATCAGTCGGGTGAGTGGGATGCGAGGAGAGCCGCTTCGCTCCGGCTCGCGGCCGAAGACGTTGAAGGCGCCGCCCGGGTTCTCGACCGCGTCGCGGCGCGAGGCGAGCAGCTTTTCGCAACCGAGCCTCTGCTCACAGGTTTCGAAATTGCGGAGATTGCGGGGATCCCGCCGGGCCCTCTGCTCGGACGGCTGAAGGAAGATCTCGTGCTCGCGCAGGTCCGCGGTGAGATCACCACGCGCGAAGCGGCCGAGGCGTGGGTCCGGGGACGATCCGACGTCTAGCGCTTGAGATCGATCTGAATCGAGCCGATGCGGACGTCGGCGCGAAGCCGATGACGACCACCATCGTTCGACCAGAGAGTCTCTCCGGCGAACAGGCCTTCCTTGGTGATGATCCGATCGCCGAGGTTTGCATGCACTTCGCCGATTCCCACGCGAGCGCTGAGCTGTCGCACATCATCCCGCGCCGTGCGAATGGTGAGGTCGCCGATATTGAGCTCGACGTCGATCTCGCCGAACGATCCGTCGATCTCGATCTCGCCGATCGATTGCTCGACCTCGATTGCCATCCCCGCGGGAACGGCCACGACGGCGCGAATGTTGGCCGGAGACTTCTTCGCTTTCCAGCTGTCGGCTTCCGATCCCTGAACCCTCCGGATCACGATCCGGTCGCCCCTCTGCTCCATCACGATGCGCGTCGACTGCACGACTGCTTCCGCCCAGCTGCGGTCATCGCGCTTCGAGTATTTCTGACGGATGGTGCCGGAGACGTCGATGGTGGAGCCGGAGGCATTCTCGACTCGCAGCTCCGCGATGGGGATCTCGATCTCCACCCGCACGATGCCGGTCGAAGGGAAGGACTCGCGAATCTCCCGCCCGACTTCTCCCTCCGCAAATGCGGATCCGGCGACCAGGAGGAAGAGTGCAACGAGGCGAGCGCCTCGGAAAACGTGACCGTTCATGGTAGTTAGAACGTTATTGCGCACGGAAGGTTGCGGATGCCCCTGACCTCGGTAGGGACTGGCTGCGCCGGTCCGGTCGCGTAGCGACAGTAGGCTCATCCGCGACCGGCGCGCCGGCATCATCTCTCAAAAGCACGGGTCGCGTTGGTCGGGGCGGGGGAGAGGCCGCGCGGGTGGCAGGATCCTGCAATTCTGAGGTCCTTCGGTCGCGTGGTCAGTTCTCGCGAAGAGGTTGCTCGGCGCGACGCTCCCTTCTAATGAACCACCCTTTCGGTGGTCATCAACAAGGGGGCGGGGGATAGGGGGCAGGAGGCGGGGACGTGGGCAGCACGGGCCTATCCCCCGCCCCCTGCCTCCTACCCCCTTGTTTCTTTTCGCCAAGCTCGCCTAACCCTCGGGTCATTGAATCGACATCCGAGCTGTCG
>Ga0209347_1006615_pt1 | contig 10158 bp, 11 predicted proteins | sample AutmiccommuBRH23_FD_187382 | JGI IMG/M metagenome (GOLD analysis project Ga0209347, IMG submission 187382) | Deep subsurface microbial communities from Mt. Terri, Switzerland - Autotrophic microbial communities BRH/23 (SPAdes) (version 2) | ecosystem: Environmental > Aquatic > Deep subsurface >... | reverse complement strand
AATTAAGGCGGTGCATAATTGACTGAAGTGTTTCCCCAGCAGTACGTATTACTAAATGGTAGTGGTTGCCCATTATCACAAAGCCATATATTTTGCAGCTATTCTTGCTCAAAAGCCAAAGCTGATCAACGAGATATTCCTTATCGGTATCGTCCTCAAAAACAAAGGACCGGTTGTTTCCTCGCTGAATTACGTGGAAAATTCCGCCCTCTTGTTCTTCTCTGGGCCTGCGTCCCATAAAAACACCCCCTTGATAATTTTACCAGGGGGTGGGAGGTTTGGCAATAACTTAGTAAGTTAGGTTCCCGGTACCGGAAGACCCTATCCCATCCTGACCTCTCACTTTCCACCTTTCACTCAGCAACTACATCCTCCCCCGCCCCCGGACAGGGTAATGTTTTTGGTCACTATCTCCTCCAAAAAGCCCAATACTTCATTTACTTCTTTTTCGGTGTTAAAAAAGGAAAAACTAAACCTTACTAGTTTTTGCTCAAGGGTTCCCAGGGTGCGGTGGGCATCCGGGGAGCAGTGCAGCCCGGCCCGGCAGGCAACATCAAAGTTCTTATCCAGAATACCCCCTATTTCAGGTGTTTTTCTGCCATTAATCAGAAAGGATACCACCGGGGCTCTGTTAATGGTGTTTATGTCCCCATAAATTTTTAGTCCGGGTATTTTTTGTGACCCTTCTATAAACTTTTTAGTCAGGTTAAGCTCATGTTCTCTAATTGTTTTTATACCTTTTTCCATTATAAAGTCAATTCCCGCCCCCAGGCCGAAAATACCGGCGGTATTCAACGTGCCCGCCTCATACCTTTCGGGTAGTGTCTCGGGCATGTCGGGGAGTTCCGACTGGCTGCCGGTGCCCCCTTCCAGCAGTGTTTCTAAAACAATGCCGTCGGCTATATAAAGACCTCCGGTGCCTGTGGGCCCCAGCAGGCTTTTATGCCCGGGAAAGGCCAGCAGGTCTATATTCATCCTCTTAACGTCTATATCCAATACACCGGCGGTTTGGGCGGCGTCAACCAGAAATTTTATGCCGGCCTCCCCGGCTATTTTCCCTATTTCTTCAATGGGCATAACGGTGCCGGTTACGTTGGAGGCATGGGTTATGGCAATGAGCCTGGTGTTGGGCCTGACGGCTTTCTTTAATTCTACCGTATCTATATTTCCATCTTGACCGCACTGCACCCGGGTGACCTGTACGCCTTTCTGTTCCAGTGCGTTAAGGGGGCGGCCAACCGAATTATGCTCCATGGAGCTGGTGATGACATGGTCTCCGGTTTTTAAGAGTCCTTTTATGGCCAGATTCAATGCCCCGGTGGCATTTAAGGTAAAAACTATTCTTTCATACTGGGCAGAATCAATATTGAATAAAGTTGCCAGCTTTTTCCTGGTATTGTCAACCATTTCATTGGCCTTGACGGACATTTTGTGGCCAGCCCTGCCCGGGTTAGCCCCCACTTCTTTTATACAATAGCTTATGGCGTCCAAAACACCCGGCGGCTTGGGCCAGGTTGTGGCGGCATTATCAAAATATATCAAGTTAACCTTCATCCTTTCCTGATTTAATAACATATTTATACATCATATGCATTAAAAATATTCGCGGTGCGATTTATTGTCAGAACCAAGAGCCATAATCTGGTAATTAGAGGTTTAAAAATCTGCATATAGTAAAAGGAGCCTCCTGTAGAGACTCCTTATTTATGAGTAGTTGCCCATGCCGCCAGCGGCGCCACGAATCATGAAAACTATGCCCTCAGTGGTCTAAGCTTATAGCTTACAGCTATTCACTGAATGCTGACGGCTATTTTTACTTCTCTGCTTCTGCAGCAGCCTTGGCCTTTTTGATTACATCTTCGGCCAGTCTGCCCGGCACTTCCTCATATCCCATAAATTCCATCAAGAAAGAGCCACGGCCCTGGGTCATTGACTTCAGGTCTATGGCATAGCGATACATCTCGGACAGAGGAACCTGTGCCTTTACCTTGGTGTTCTTGCCGCCGGGCTCCATGCCCAGAATACGGCCCCTCTTGGTGTTGAAATCGCTGATTACATCTCCCATGAAGCTTTCGGGCACGGTAACCTCAACACTCATTATGGGCTCCAGAAGAGCTGGCTTGGCCTGCTGTGCTCCCTTTTTAAAGGCAATGATGGAGGCCAGTTTAAATGCCAGCTCCGATGAGTCCACCGGGTGGTAGGAACCGTCCACCAGTATGGTCTTTATTCCGGTTACAGGATATCCTGCCAGGACACCTTCGGACATAGCCTCCCGGACACCCTTTTCCACAGCTGGGAAATAGTTTCGGGGCACTGATCCACCGAATACGTCCTCTTCAAACACGAAATCCCCACCGTCCGCCAGGGGCTCCATCTTTAACCACACATGTCCGTACTGACCATGTCCCCCCGTCTGCTTCTTGTGCTTTCCTTCCACCTTGACCTCGGCCCGTATGGTTTCCCTGTAGGGCACCCTGGGCGAGTCGGTAACTATATCTACGCCGTAGCGCCTCTTCAAGCGCTCCATCATTATATCCAGGTGCATCTCACCCATTCCCGTGACCAGGGTTTGCTTGGTTTCAACATTTTTCTTAATGGTTACCGTTTTATCCTCTTCCAGAAGCTTACTCATGGCTGTGCCCAGTTTATCTTCATCGCCTTTGCTCTTGGGGGTTATGGCCACTGAAAGGGTAGGTATGGGGAAGTCTATACCCTCCAGAACTATGGAATTGTCCTTGTCGCAAAGTGTATCTCCAGTATCTGTATCCTGGAGCTTCACCAGCACTGCCAGATCCCCGGCCATAACTTCCTGGGTCTGGGCCGTTGTCTTACCCCTGATAAACAATACCTGGCCAATCTTTTCGTTCTTCTCCTTATTGGAGTTCAGTACCACCATGTCTCCCTTTAACTTGCCGGTGTAGACACGAACAAAGTTCATTTTGCCCACATAAGGGTCGGCCAGGGTTTTGAACACCAGTGCCGAGAAGGGTTTGTTGGCTTCCACCTCGGGGGCCGGCAGATATCCCGCCAAAAAGTCCATCAGGTTTGTAATGACCATGTTCTTTGTGGCCGAACCGCAAAGTACGGGTACCACCTTCCCAAGCTTAACCCCTGCGGCCAGACCGTTCTTAATCTCATCAGAGGAGATTTCTTCACCCTCCAGATACTTCATCATTAAATCATCATCGCCTTCCAGGGCGGCCTCCACCAGCTTTTCCCTGTTTTCAGCGATTACATCGGCCATATCTTCCGGAACGGGTATCTCCTGGGCCTTACCGTCTTTGAAGGTATAAGCCTTCTGTTCCAGCAGGTCCACCACACCTCTAAAGTCCAGTGCCTGGCCTATAGGTAGTTGAACAGGGGCGAAATTGGCCCCAAAGGTATCCTTTAACTCATCCAGCACTTTATAAAAATTGGAGTTCTCACGCTCCATTTTATTTATGAACACCATGCGGGGCATAGCCTTATCCTCAGCAAAATCCCAGATAATTTCTGTTTGCACCTCTACCCCGTCAACGGCCGAAACCACGAATAGGGCGCTGTCCACAACCCTCATTGCTCCCTTTACTTCTCCAATAAAATCGGAATATCCGGGGGTGTCAAGCAAATTCAACTTGGTGTTGTTCCACTCACAGGGAATCAAGCTGGTGTGAATGGTCAACTGGCGATTTATTTCCTCGGGATGGTAATCGGCTGTGGTGGTCCCGTCCTCTACTCTGCCCAGCCTGTTGATAGCTCCTGTATTAAAAAGAATGGCTTCAATCAGCGACGACTTTCCGGCGCCACCATGCGCCACTACCCCTATGTTACGGATCTTATCGCTCGGATAACTTTTCAAATCTCTGCCTCCTTTGTAAATAATGTTACCTGTGTAAAGTATTTCTATACTTAAATACGGCTAAACATAAAAAATAGCCCCTAAGAGCCGATTCACCGCAAACCATGAACGGAAAAATACGGCAACTATATTTAACCGAATTTTTAATATTCCACATATAACCTTAAATATCCTTTTCATATCTCAACTTTTATTAAAGTAATTATATAGTATCTTTTTCCAGTTAATCTCTCATAGACAGTATCCTGTGGACATACATATAGCACAGGGGTGAGAACATGTCCGCTCAGTCATTCATCTATGGCACCGCTGTTCTGCTGGCCGCCAGCATATTTAACAGGTTCGTGGGATTTGTTTACCAGATATTTATGATGAGGCTGATAAAGCCCGAGGGAGTGGGCCTATTCAGCATGATTTTTCCCATTTATGTTATGGTACTGGTGCTGGCCTCCATGGGAATACCGGTGGCCATCTCCAAACTGGTGGCCGAGGAGATGGCGGTTAACAACCTGCAAGGGGCCTATCGTGTTTTTAAGGTATCCCTGGCAATAATCTGCTCCAGCGCGCTATTGTTTACATTATTGCTTTTTATAGCATCACCATTATTAATCAAGTACCTGTTTCCGAATCCCAGTGTTTATAAGTGTTTTGTAACTCTCATCCCGGGGGTGCTGATCGTTTCCATCTGCTCGGCCTTCAGGGGCTTTTTCCAGGGGCTGCAGAGGATGTCACCCACTGCCGTTACCCAGGCGGTTGAACAACTGGTAAGGGTTACTGCCGGGTTAAGCATTGCCTGGCTACTGCTGCCCAGGGGAGTGGACTTCGCCGCGGTGGGTATTTCCCTGGGTGTGGTTCTGGGTGAGCTATTTGGCTTTTTATTCATGCTTTATATCTATATAACCAGGCGGCCCCGTTTTAGTTTCCAGCCTTCGAAAAATACACAGTTGCCCCTGGCAAGGATATTCAATCTGGGTATACCTGTTACCTTAACCCGCTTTATTTCCACCACGCTTATGTCCCTGGACGCGTTAATCATCCCCCGCAGGCTGCAATTTGCCGGTATGACGCTTAGTGAATCCACGGCTACCTACGGACAGTTCGTGGGAATAGCCGAAGCTCTTTTTTTTACTCCCGGGGTTATAACCATAGCCCTGGCCACCGCCCTGATCCCGGCTGTAAGCGATGCCGCGGCCCAGGGCAAGATACATCTGGTCAGAAGCAGAATTGAGGAGGCACTTCGCATAACAATATTGGTGGGCTCCCTGGTGGCCTCTATTTTTCTTGTTTTACCTCATGATCTCTGCCAGGTGCTTTTTGGATACCGTTCGGCCGGGGATGCACTACTGGTGCTGGCCCTGAGCGGGCCTTTCCTTTACCTGCAGCAAACCACCACCGGTATTCTGCAGGGCCTGGGCAGGGCCGGCATACCCTTTAAAAATCTGCTAAAGGCTTCGGTGATTAAAATACTGGGCATCTATTATCTAACCTCAATACCTGGCTTCGGCATAATGGGCACAGCCCTTTCCATGGGTTTCACCTACATGATGATGTCTTTGCTTAATTACAGGGATTTAAAAAGAATTACCGGACTTAGAATAAATATGGTTTACTGTGTACTCAAGCCCGTTCTGGCCTCGGCTGCAGCCGCTCTGTTTATGCTGCAGCTAAAGCTAATTTTCCATTTGCCTGGATTTCCGGGTCTTTTCATCTATCTGGCCGGCGGTATTTTTTCGTTTTTTTTGGCCTTATATATAATCGGAGGCATAAATGAATCCGATGTCAAAAAAATAAGGTTTATCCTGAAAAGATAAACCTTAAATGTTCCAAGATCTGATTCTTTCCAATTCGCTTTTATTGGTAAGATCAATCTTAACCGGTGTAACCGTTATATATCCCTGCCGGTTGGAACCAATATCGGTGTCGGTACAATTAGCCTCCAGGTCCAAGGCATCACCGGCCATCCAGTAATAAACGCGGCCCCTGGGATCTGTCCTCCGGTCAAATATGTTTACGTACTTCATATTGCCCAGGCGAACCACCTTCATTCCCGCAGGTATTCCGGGCGGCACATTTACATTTAGCAGTGTGCCCCCTGGAAGACCCTCTTTTTTTACCACCGGAACCAGCCTTGCCGTAAAATCAGCGGCCACATTAAATTCATGATCTTTATATCCGGTTACGGACACTGCTATGGCGGGGCATCCGCAAATAACCGCCTCCACAGCTGCAGACACCGTCCCTGAGTATAAAACATCGGTGCCTAGGTTGGCGCCCATATTAATACCGGATACCATAAGATCCGGAGGCTCCACTAAAAGTTCCTCCAGGGCAAGCTTGACGCAGTCAGCCGGAGTGCCGTCCACCATCCAGCCAACGGATTTTTCGCCTGGGTACTGCACCTCTTTGACCCTGAGAGGCCTGTGCATAGTAATGCCGTGGCCGATGGCGCTTCTTTCCCTGTCAGGCGCCACAACATATATTTTCTTTATCTCCCCGCAGCCTTCCAGCCTTTCCCTCAGGGCAATTATTCCATCGGCAAAAATACCATCGTCATTGCTGATCAGTATTCGCATTAAAACCTCCAGACCGAGAAGTGAGAGGTGGGAAGTTGGGGGTAAGAATGTTAATAATAATTATCCCGCCTCTCAAATCACACTTCATATATGGTTATGGTCATCTTTCCACCTTCGCGATCCTTTGCTAGTCCAAACATAACATTTTTTTCTTTTAGACTTTTGTTTAAAAAGTCCACTATCCTGTACATTTCATTGTAAGGCTCAAAGGATTTTGTGGCAATCAGCTCCAATTTGCCCGAATTTTTTTGTTCATGTCCCTCTTTCATACCTTTCACTCCTAGCCCTTGATTAGAGAGAGAGCTTCTGCCCTGGTCACTTCATTTTTCTGGAAGGAACCCCTCACTGCCGAGGTTATTGTTTTTGATCCAGGCTTCCGCACACCCCTTAGAGTCATGCACATATGCTCGGCCTCCAGCACAACCAGTACACCGTGGGGAGACAGTGTTCTCATGATGGCGTCTGCTATCTGCGATGTCAGCCTTTCCTGAAGCTGTGGCCTCTTGGCAAAGCCCTCCACAACTCTGGCCAGCTTGGACAGCCCCGTCACATTTCCCCGCCTTGGAATGTATGCCACATGGGCTTTACCGAAGAATGGCAGCAAGTGGTGCTCACACATGGAGTAAATGGGGATATCCTTTACAAGCACCATTTCCTCATGCTCTTCGGAAAACATTTTTTGTAAGTGTTCATGGGGATCTTCCCACAGTCCGCAGAAAATTTCCTGATACATCCGGGCCACCCGGGCCGGGGTTTCTTTCAAACCCTCCCTGTCCGGGTCCTCCCCTATGGCCTCAAGAATCATCTTTACCGCTTTTTCTATCTTATCCCTGTCAACCAATTCTCTTCCCTCCCAATTGAGATGTGAGAGATGAGAGGTGGGAGGTGGGAAGTTTGTCGGTATTTGCTTTGGCAAATCTCCTTTTATCCAACTTCTGACCTCTCACATCTCACTTCCCATTTAAAGCTGGTCCACCTCTCCCTCTCTTAGTGCCTGGCCCAGAGAAACAGCGGAATCAAGACATCCGGAAAGCAGCAATATACTGGACATTTAATGGTCCTCCCGGCAGAGGGCAGACGCGTCCATCAGCCCCGGCACTCCAGCTATTTATTCTACTACCTGGTATCCTGCCCGGTCAATGGCTCCGGCTATTTTTTGCCGGTCCACCTCGCCTGGATCGTAGGATATCTTTACCGTTGCCGCCGCCAGATCCACATCGACCCCGGAAACACCCGGCAAATTCTTCAGCGCTTTTTCAACAGCCATTTTACAATGATTGCAGGACATTCCCTGCACCTTCAAGGTTTCTTCGGTAATTGCCATTAAATGTATTCCTCCTTACTGGTTTTATTTATAATTTCCCCGTTACAACTATGATTATATTAAATTTACAAACGAAAAATGGGCATTAATATTATTTGAAGTATACAACATTATCTTTAAGGGAGGAATATCCCGTTGGCCAAAAAAACCGGATTAACAGGAAAAAAGGAATTACTTATCGAAAAAGATCTTTCTAAAAGAAAAAAAGCACATACTGCTTTTGAGGTAGGGCATGCTTTTGTGGAAGAACCCACGGGCTCTGCCACCATGATCAACCTGGATGGAAGATGGGATTTCGACCATCAGGTGGACAAATAATCCCGGGTTACCCCGGGATTATTTTCTTTGATTAAAGCCAGGATTTAAGCCTTTTCATATCAGTGATTATTATTTGTTTCCTGTCAATCTCCAGGGCCTTTTGCCTGCGCATATCGCTCAGAATTCTGTTGGCCGTTTCTCTGGATGTACCTATCATGCTGGCCAAATCCTGGTTTGTAAGGGATATGTCAATGGCCAGCCCCCTATCACAGGAGGTGCCCTGTTCGGCGGCTAAAAACAGAAGCGTGCTTGCCATTCGCCTGGAGGTATCCATCAGAGCCAGGTCATTGATCTGTTTTTGCGCCATCCTCAGACGCCTGGACATAATTTTAAGTATCCCCAGGGCAATGCCGGGGTTGTCAAGGGTTATTCTTTCCATTTCCAGGTTTTTAATAAGGCCTATTTTAGAATCCTCAACAGCTTCAGCCGTAGCCGGGTAGTCACCTCCGTCAAACAAAACCACCTCGGCAAACATTTCACCCGGGTGGATAAAATGCAGTATCTGCTCCCGTCCGTCATCGGACTGCTTGGATATCTTTACCCGCCCTTCCCGCAGAAAATAAACGGCCTCTCCAGGCTCACCCTCCACAAAGATGATTCTGCCTTTCTGATAATTCCTTTCCATAATGAGCCTGTCAATCTTGGATAATTGTTGGTCATCAAGAAAAGAAAACAAACCTATTTTTTTCAGATACTCAAAGTAATCGGACAACTTGAACACCCACCCCGTTTTATGAGTACTTCCTCACCCTTAGCTCCATCCCCATTTTTCTTGCAATCTCCCGGCACATGCCGATATCAACTCCAGGCCAATCCACCACCGACAAAACAACCTCCGGAATCACTCCCATGCAGCTTTTGGCGAAATCTAAAACAGCCGGGTAAGTTCCGGCGCCGAAGGCCGGCCTGCATATTTCCCTGTACTTGGCTTCGTCCTGGGCATTTAAGCTTATATTAAGCTTGTCCACCAGTCCTTTTAGTTTTTGCGCGCTGCCGGATCCATGTATGAGATCGGCATGGCCGTTGGTATTTATCCTTACTGTTTTTCCATACTCCCTTTTAATATAACCGGCCACCTCAATAATCAGGTCAATTCTTATCAGTGGCTCACCGTAACCGCAGAATATTATTTCACTATAGGTGTTCATATCCATGTCCCTCATTGAGGATATAATCTCTTCGGCGCTGGGCTCCCTCTGCAGCCATAAGTTGTATCCAACCCCGTGTTCTGTTTTTCTTATACAAAAGGCGCAGCTATTGGTGCACCGGTTAGTAATATTCAGGTATAACCTGTCTGCTATATCATACGTTATAATAAAATCCTTCAAAAAAATCTCCTTTGCCATTGTCTTTTTTATCTTTCTTAATAATAACATATACCCTCACTGTGATATCTAAAAAAAATCCCACTGATAAATGAGGTCATAATTGACGTATATCCACATACATTTATGGTATAAAATCCCTGGGAGGTGTATCAATGAGTTTTAAAACTCCTGCCGGTTCAAATTCTTTTTTTAACTTCGTCTCGGTTTTCAGAGGACTTCTTACCGCACTGGGAGCAATGGTGATTGGAATTTTGTTTCTGGGTATAATTTACTATTTTACCGGAATAACCGAGTCTACCATGCCCATTACAGCCTCGGTACTGCTTTTTGTCGGGGTTTCAATGGGGGGCTTCTATTCATCCAGGCATTCAGGATCAAAGGGGCTTGTTCACGGACTGGCCACCGGAATTGCTGTGTTCATTCTGATCTGGCTTTTGATGGGAATTTTTCTGCCGACCGGAATTGCCTTCTTTCCTTTAATGCAGAAACTGCTTATTTGCCTGGTGGGGGGATCCCTGGGCGGAATCTTCGGAGTGGGCCTGTAACCCCAAAAAATACAGAGACAGATGAAATATTTTCTCTGTCTCTCATTACCTATTGTGGAAAAAAACCGAAAAAAATAAGCAGGACAGGTTTCGTAAAAAACCTGTCCTGAGACGTTATTTCCATACCTTTAACAATAAATTCCTTATAAAAGACGGTATTCTTACGAAATATACCCGCAAGATTCAATCACCCCTTATTCTTTTGATCCCTTATATAGTATTCAGTCAGGGG
>Ga0209347_1006614_pt1 | contig 10159 bp, 11 predicted proteins | sample AutmiccommuBRH23_FD_187382 | JGI IMG/M metagenome (GOLD analysis project Ga0209347, IMG submission 187382) | Deep subsurface microbial communities from Mt. Terri, Switzerland - Autotrophic microbial communities BRH/23 (SPAdes) (version 2) | ecosystem: Environmental > Aquatic > Deep subsurface >... | reverse complement strand
TACCATAGCCAGGCTATATTTTGTAAACAATATCTGAAACATATTAAATCATCCTAACTAACAGTGGTTACTTATTATTTGAAAATTTTAGAAATACCTACCTTAATATTAATAGCAGCGGTGGATGCCAGTCAAGATATATTAATAGGAGGGATGAAATGATTAGTCATGTAATTCAAGAGGCAAATAGGGTAAAGTACGTTGACTATCAAGGAATATCTGGTATTAAAGCGGGTTTTTCTACTAGAATAGGAGGAGTTAGTAACCCACCCTATGACACTTTAAATATGGGTTTGCACACTGATGATCAATCTAAATTAGTAATAAAGAACAGAGAAATTTTTGGCAAGACAATTGGGATGCCTTACCAAAAATGGGTTACCGTACAACAGGTTCATGGAATGGAGGTAATAGAACATCGTTTGGCCGGGAAAGGTGCAACTAATTTGGATGATGTTATTCCTTGTGCAGATGGTATCTTGACAAATGAAGAGGCGATTCCGCTGGTTACATTTTATGCAGATTGCGTCCCCATATATCTCTTTGACGAAATAGAGAGGGTAATTAGTTTAATACATTCAGGATGGAAAGGCACAGTGGGGAGAATTAGCGCTAATGCTGTAAAAAAACTGATTAAGAAGGGTTGTAAATTAAATAATATAAAGGCAATTATTGGGCCATCAATTGGCCAGTGTTGTTATGAAGTTGATAGGCCTGTCATTGATAAATTCAAAGAGGCTTTTTCCAGTTGGGAAAATTTATTAAGACCTGTTGATGAAGAACATGCTTCATTGGATCTTTGGTCTGCAAACTTTACTGTGCTTAGGGAGAGTGGTATAAAAGACACTAATATATATTCTACTAACTTATGTACCTGCTGCCACGAGGAGTTATTTTATTCGTATCGAAGAGATAAAGGTAAGACGGGGCGAATGGCCGCATGCTTAATGATAGAACAGGGTGACCCTATTTTGGAATAATCGAGGGGTGATTTGGTGACATATACGCTGCAACATATTTTTTTAATGAATTGGCTAGTTTTATATGAAGAAATAAAAGAAGAACAGCAGCTTCATAATCTTTTGTTTCTCCTGCAGTTGGGGGCATTATCTTCTTTGAATGAAATAACTAAGGCAGGTTTTGGCGATTTCATGCGAGTAAGTGAAGGTGTGCGAAGTTTCCTTTTGAACGATGTATTAAAAGAATTGCAGGATAATAAATTAATAGACGATTTTACAATAACCCCGCATGGTAAAGAAGTATTTAGAGAGATGTCTTCTTTGTTGTTATATGATAAACTGTATAAAGGATGTCTGCCAATTTCGGAACGATATCAAAACAATATGACATTAATTGAAAAAGATATATTTAATGTAATACCGGTTAAGCGAGCTAAAATAGGCGAAACAATCTTCCCGGAGTGGATGTAAATGTATGTAAAGAAAAGAAAAACTACTAAGCGTAATACGGGAGTATTCTTGATAACGGTTTTATTGGTGTTTATGGGGTTATATTTTTCTGCGCGGATTGTGGCCGGACATGCAATTACTTCTAAACCGGTGAGCGAAGATATTTTAGAAGAAAGTGTTTATGTACCGGCAGTGATTATTGCTAACGGTCAGAACGTAGTAAGTCCCGTAGGAGGAAAGATAGAGTATTTAGTAGATGATAATACCCGAGTCCCGGTGGGAAAAGAAATTGCGCGGGTGAAGCCTTTTGCGGCGGATAATAGTGGTGATAAACCCACCTTTTCTATAAAATCTCAGTCGGCTGGCTTGGTAGATTTAAGCAATTTGTCCTTATCGCTACCTTTAAATAGAGACTTGGTTTCTCAAATGAGTTTGGATAAGTTGTTTTCATTGGTATCCCAGACGGAAAAAGTCGATGCCACGGTATCCATGGGACAAACTATCGTCCGCATTATTAATAATCTTGAACCCGCTGTGGCAGTAATTCAGCTACATCCGGATTTTTTTCCGGCGCTAAAAACGGGTCAAGAACTTGAAATTGTTTCTGGTGATATTGCGAAAGTTGTTAAGGTGCTCCGTCTCGAAAAACAAGAAGATGGCAGTAGGTTGGTATCAATAGAAGTTCCGTCCACCTTTGTTAGAGGAGAATTGAAAACTAAACTTATTATTAAAGGCAGAAGTTATCGTGGATACATACTGCCGCAAGAGGCATTGGAAATTACGTTTGATGGACCAGGAGTATATGTTATTCGTGAAGGGACTCCTCAATTGCAGCTTGTAGATATAGTAGGAAAAATAGGTGATAGAGTAGCTGTTCAAGGACTGAGGGAAAAAGAAGAAGTGGTCCAAAATGCCGCTGCCATTGACAACAAGAAATAGTCTTTTTGCAGGAAAAGTAAGGTAAACATAGAATATTATACTAGAGTGTATGTTCGAAAAGGTAACTTTTCGAATCGGCTTTGGAATATGGAGGTAATATTTTTCATGTCTATTGAAACATCATTGCAACAAGTGTACGAAAACATACGGTTGGCAGCGGCTCGATCCGGAAGGAATGCTGACGATATCCAATTAATAGCCGTGACAAAAACCATGCCTGTATATGTTGTAAACGAAGCTATCGCCTCAAATGTGACCCGGCTTGGTGAGAATAAGGCACAAGAAATTTGTGATAAGTATGATAAAGTTTCTCACCCAGTTGAATGGCACATGATTGGTCATTTGCAGTCAAATAAAGCAAAAGACATTCTGGATAAGGTCTCCTTAATTCATTCTCTTGATAGAATGTCGTTGGCAAAAGAGCTGGAAAAAAGGGCCTCCGGTCTAGACTTAAAAGTTAAAGTTTTAGTGCAGGTAAACGTAGCTGAAGAAGATAGCAAACACGGCCTGCGGCTTCCGGAAGTAATACCGTTTTTAGAGAAGATGGTTGATTTCCCACACATTAGTATTAATGGATTGATGACTATGGCACCTTACGTAAAGGATCCGAACAAGGCTAGACCCGTTTTCAGACAACTGAGAGAACTGAGGGATGAAATTGTGGATCGCAATTTTAGTCATCTTGCCATGGATGTACTATCCATGGGTATGACCAATGATTATCAGGTGGCCGTTGAAGAAGGTGCGACGATGGTTCGTATTGGTAGTGCGATTTTTGGAGAACGCCGGTATAATTAAGGAGGAAGGCGCATGGGTAATAAGGTGATGGATAAGTTTTTGTCTTTTTTGGGCTTTGAGGTTGAAGAAATTGAGGAGTCTCAGCACTTGGATGAGGAGCTTGAGGGGTCCCAGGATTGGCAGGAATTAAGAAAAAAACGCAAATCCAATGTTATTAGCTTGCAAAGTGCTCAGCATCAGACAAAAATGGTTCTTTTAAGACCGGAGAGTTTTGAACAGGTTCAAGAAGTGGCTGATCACCTGAAAAACAGACGCCCCGTAATTATAAATTTAGAACAAGCCGAAAAGGAAGTTGCAAGACGTATTGTAGATTTCCTCAGCGGCACTACTTATGCATTGGGAGGGAGTATGCAAAAGATCTCTGCAGCAATTGTGCTTTTTGTCCCAAGCAATGTTGACGTAATGGGACAGCTCTATGAGGAATTATCGGACAATAATGTTTTTTCATTTATAAATAGTTTTTCTGGTTAGGAGGTTAAAGTCTTTGTCCTACTGTATAGGAATTATTGGGGGAGGAAACATGGCTGAGGCCATGGTAAGCGGATTGATTTCTGACGGATATGATGCTGCAAGAATTATGGTTGGTGATATTAACGAAGAACGATTGGCTTACTTACGAAAGAATTATCAGGTAAAAGTGACGATTGATAACAGGCAGATAGTTTCTTCATCAGATGTCGTCATTTTAGCACTTAAACCAAGTGTATTGGAAGCTGTATTAAGACCCTTACAAGAAATGTTTTCGAAACAATTAGTAATATCTATTGCAGCGGGAATTACTATAGGTAAGCTTACTGAATGCATAGTGGGTAAGCTGCCCATAGTACGTGTCATGCCTAATACACCGTGTTTGATTAGGGAAGGTATTTCCGCTATTGCTTATAACGACCTTGTTTCCAGCGAGCAGGTAACTATAGCTAAAGATATCTTTTCATCCGTTGGTCAGGTAATCGTTACGGAAGAAAAGTTTTTAAACGCAATTACGGGATTAAGTGGCAGCGGTCCTGCATATGTATACTTAATAATAGAGGCTTTAGCAGATGCCGGAGTGCAAGTTGGCCTGGATCGAAACAGCTCGTTATTACTGGCTACCCAGACGGTAATAGGCGCAGGAAAGATGGTAATTGAAACTGGTAGGCATCCGGCCCAGTTAAAAGACGCAGTTACTTCTCCGGGCGGTACTACTATTGCCGCTCTGCATGTTTTGGAACAAGGGAAACTGCGGGGTACGCTGATGGAAGCGGTTAAAGTGGCTACGAAACGAGCTGAAGAATTGAACGGGGAGTGATTCCATGTATTTAACTGATACGCTTGAACAGGTAATAAGAATAGCATTTGAAGTATTAAGGTGGTTAATAATTGCAAGAATATTATTATCCTGGGTGCGTACTGATCCATATCATCCTATTGTACGTTTTATTCATGAAATTACGGAGCCTGTATTGGCCCCTTTCAGACGCATAATTCCTAGGGGAACTATGCCAATTGATTTTTCACCTATTATTGCAATTTTGGCCCTGGAATTATTGGAAACACTGTTATTGAAGTTGCTCTAAAAATATAGAAGGTTGTTTCAGAAAAGCAAAGGTGGTCTCATGGTAATAAAGAGTTCTCTTTTAGCTCACGTCAACGATAAAACTGCGTTTGAAGAACTTAGCAGACTGTTGGACTTGGTGGATATAGCTATAGAACAAAATAGAATAAGAACGTCGCATTTTTTAGACCCCTATCATGCCGCCTTGGCTGAAGGGGTTTTACGTGGTATTTCCGGTATAAACTATCTTTTTTCGGGTGGTTATCCCGAAGCCGAACGGAAGCGGTTGGTTGTTGGTCCTGATTATCTGACTGAAAGCCAGTTAAATCCGGAAATAGTTTATTTGCGGCTGACCGGTCAATCATTAAATACTCTAAGCCACCGGGACTACCTAGGGGCCATCTTAGCAATAGGTATTAAGAGAGAGGTTTTAGGAGATATTTTAGTCCTGCCGGAAAGCTGCCAGGTGATTTTGGATCAAGAAGTGGCTAAGTTTGTTGATATTCATCTACAGAGAGTTCATAAAATTCCTGTATCCGTTGAAATACATCAATTGGATAATATAGAAATACCGGCGGTGAAAACGAAACAAATAAAAGCGACAATAGCATCACTCCGTCTGGACAGTGTTGCTGCCACCGGATTTGGCGTTTCCCGCAGCAAGATATCAAAGGAAATTATGGGTCAGAGGGTTAGACTAAATTGGAAGCCTGAAACCAACACATCGGCACTGGTTTCGGAAGGAGATTTGGTTTCCTGCAGGGGCAGAGGTAGAGTAATCGTTAAAGAAGTAGGTAATAAGAGCAAGAAGGGGCGATTACACGTAATTTTGGAAAGGATTATGTAATATGGTCAAGTTGGGGTTTTTCCAACACGCATCATAAGCAGGAAATTGTGCTTAAAGCGTCGAAAATAATGGAAAATGGTAGAGGGAGGAATAAAGAATGCTTACCCCACTTGATATTAGCGATAAGGAATTTGGGCGCGCTTTACGAGGTTACAGTCCCGAAGAAGTCGATGGATTTCTAGATAGAGTTATCCAAGATTATCAGAGATTGTATAAAGAAAATATGCAGTTTAAGGAACAACTGCAAGAGCTGGGAGATAGGCTTGATCAGTATCAAAACCTGGAGGATACTTTAAACAAAACATTAGTAACGGCTCAGGAAACGGCTGATTACGTTAAGAAAAATGCTGATAAGGAAGCAGAAATGGTTTATCGGGAGGCAAAACTTGAGGCGGATAAACTAATCGACCAAGCAAGGGAAGAAGTAAAGATGATCCAAGAAGAAAAAAGACAGCTTGAAAGACAAGCTAAAGAATTTACTGCTCAACTAAGGGCGCAATTGTTAAGCCATTTATACCTTTTAGACGGACAGGTTCAAGAGCAAAGCAATGGCCAGGATGACTAATCTTAGCTTAAACCAAGGAAAATTTGACTTCCGTTTCAGTTGAGGTTATAATGAAAATTAATTTTGAAACATTAATAGGTTACATGCATGGATGGAGAAGAGTACCTAAACATTAAAGTATTAGCGAATTCGGGGTGGTGGGAGCCGGGTACAATATGTTAGGGAAAATCACTCCGGAGCAGCAGCCCTGAAATGGTAAGTAGGGGTTATCGGTTGGCACCGTTATAGCCCTGAAGCGACAGGCGAGAGCCTGTAACTAAGGTGGTACCGCGGGAATGACTCGTCCTTTTAAGGACGATTTTTTTTATTCTATCAGAGAGTAAAATTTTCTGATTATCATAAATACAACTAAGGCTTTCCCCGGATAAAGACCTTGTGAAAGCCAAGTATTATTAATTTAATCAAGATTATTCATAAGAGGTGAGATGAATGGGATATAATGAAACGCTAAATTTGATGAAAACTGACTTCCCCATGCGAGCGAAACTCCCCAAGAGGGAGCCGGAGATTTTAGAGATATGGGAAAAGGAGAATATTTACGAACAGGTACAGAAACAGTCAGCAGGGAAGCCTAAATTTGTTCTGCATGATGGTCCGCCGTACGCCAACGGGGATATACATTTGGGTCATACTTTAAATAAAGTCATTAAGGATATGATTGTGAAATATCGTTCTATGGCAGGATATGATGCGCCCTACGTACCCGGTTGGGATACCCATGGTTTGCCTATTGAGCAGCAGGCTATTAAAAACTTGGGCTTGAATCGTCATAAAACCAGTATCGTGGATTTTCGTAACCAATGTGCGGAATATGCACTTAAATATGTTGATATTCAAAAAGAACAATTTAAGCGCCTTGGTGTACGGGGCGATTGGGACAACCCTTATGTAACCCTAGACCCGAAGTTCGAAGCGGCACAAATCGGTGTATTTGGCGAGATGGCAAAGAGAGGTTATATATATAAAGGCTTGAAACCTGTCTATTGGTGTGCTGATTGTGGAACTGCTTTAGCTGAGGCGGAAATTGAGTATTTAGATAAAAAATCACCATCAATTTTTGTTAAATTTAAGGTTAAAGATGCTAAAGGCTTATTCGATGCAGATAATGCGTATATCGTTATCTGGACAACCACGCCATGGACCATTCCGGCGAACTTGGCAATTGCCGTTCATCCTGATTTTGAGTATGTATTGCTGGATACGAGCAAGGGGAAATTATTAGTTGCAAAAGATTTGGCACAGCAAGTTATGGATCAGATTGGCGAACAAAATTTTTCCGAACTGGCTTCGTTCAAAGGATCAGATTTGGAATATGTTGTCTGTACGCATCCTTTGTTTGACCGGCAGTCATTAGTGATTTTAGGTGACCACGTCACTTTGGAGCAAGGTACCGGTTGTGTTCATACTGCACCTGGTCATGGAATTGAAGACTTTGAAGTTGGAAGAAAGTACGATTTACAGATACTATCACCAATGGATGATGCAGGAAGGTTTACGGAAGAGGGCGGTGCTCAGTTTCAAGGATTAAAATACGATGAAGGTAATAAGGCTGTCACTCAAGCTTTGGATGAAGCAGGGGCTTTATTGGATCTATCTTTTATTAAACACCAATACCCTCATTGTTGGAGATGTAAACACCCGATACTTTTCCGTGCTACTGAACAATGGTTTGCTTCTGTTGATGGTTTTCGCCAAGAAGCCTTGAAAGAAATTGATAGTGTTCAATGGATACCAGCCTGGGGTAAAGAGAGAATTTATAGTATGGTTGCTGACCGGGGCGACTGGTGTATCTCTAGGCAGCGAACATGGGGAGTGCCGATTCCAATTTTTTATTGTGATGAATGTGGCAAAGAGATAATTAATAATCAGACGATTAGTCATATTCAACAATTATTCCGGGAGCATGGCTCTAATATTTGGTTTGCTAATGAAGCTGATCAACTGGTTCCTGAAGGTTTAGCCTGTGATCAGTGCGGTAATCACAAGTTTCGAAAAGAAACGGATATAATGGATGTTTGGTTTGATTCCGGGTCTAGCCATGCAGCAGTGTTGGAACAACGGCCGGAACTATCATGGCCGGCTGATCTGTATTTGGAAGGTAGCGACCAGCATCGCGGTTGGTTTAACTCTTCCCTGTCGACATCTGTTGCAACTCGGGGTAAAGCCCCCTATAAAGCAGTTCTGACTCATGGTTTCTTAGTAGATGAGCAGGGACGAAAAATGTCTAAATCAGCAGGGAATGGTATTGATCCCATTAAGGTAATAGACCAAATGGGTGCTGATATCTTACGTTTATGGGTTAGTTCTGCCGATTATAAACGTGATGTTGCTGCCTCTCCAAACATTATGAAGCAGATGACAGAGGCTTATCGTAAAATCCGTAACACATGTCGGTTTATTTTGGGTAATTTATTTGACTTTGAACCAGCAAATGACTTTGTTAACGACGATCAACTGATGGAAATAGACCGCTGGGCCTTAATGAAACTTAACAGATTAATTAGTCGGGTTTCCTATGCATACGAAAATTATGAGTTTCACGTTGTTTACCATGCGATACACAATTATTGCGTGATAGATATGAGTGCATTTTACCTGGATATTATTAAAGACCGGCTCTATTGTTCAGAACCGAACAGTGTTTCCAGGAGAGCAGCGCAAACAGTGATTTATAAGATAATTGATGCTTTAGTAAGAATGCTATCGCCTGTATTAGCATTTACCAGTGAAGAAATTTGGCAGTATTTGCCTAAGACAGATGTAATAAAAAGTGTACAATTGGCCGCATGGCCGAAAGTTGAAGAAAAATATTTGGATGAAGCCTTGGAAGAGAAGTGGGCAAAAATTATTGATGTGCGAGAGGAAGCCGCAAAAGCATTGGAAATTGCGCGACAGCAAAAGGTCATTGGACACTCTTTAAACGCACAAGTTACCTTATATGCGGATGAAGAACTATACGAATTTCTTGAGCCTTTAGAAGATCGATTAGCTGAAATATTTATTATTTCAGATGCAAGGTTAAAAAAAGCTGCAGCAGTGCCCGAGGGTGCATATGTTAGTGATGAAGTCTCAGGGCTAAGCATTACTGCAAATCAGGCGCCGGGTGAAAAGTGTGAGCGCTGCTGGCAGTTCAGTGAATACGTGGGTAAAGACCAGGAACAACCGCAACTCTGCCAACGTTGCGCTGCTGTTGTAAAAAACCTATAATGTAAGTGCTAATAATTGTTTGTAGAAATAGAAAGGCCCCAGTTTTTTGGGGCTTTTCGTTTGTTAAAATGTAATGCAAATATATTCTTGATTTAGCATCAAATATCTAAATAGACAATATTTTTACATCATTGTAAAGTCATTATACCGGCATAATAATAAAAGAAACCTTTTTGGGAGGAGTTTTACATGCCTGAATTAGGACCACAACTGACAAGCTGCCCACACGATTTCATAGACATACCCATTCCTATTGGAGTATCAAACAGGCATATACATTTAACTTTAGAGGATATCGAGATGCTTTTTGGCCAAGGTTACAAATTAACCAATATAAAAAATTTGGGGCAACCGGGTGAATTTGCAGCAGAAGAGGTACTAACCGTGGTGGGCCCTAGAGGGGTCATCGAAAGCGTGAGAATTTTAGGACCGGTTAGAAAGGTGACACAAATTGAAGTTTCCATGACAGATGCATATAGGTTGGGGCTGCGCCCCCCAGTTAGGGAATCGGGGAATGTCAAGGGAACGCCTGGTGTTGCAGTGGTCGGCCCACTGGGGGTAGTATCACTGGAGGAAGGTGTTATACTGGCCGCGCGACATATTCACATGCGTCCGGAAAATGCTAAGTCCTTTTTAGTTGAAGATAAACAGAAGGTCAGGGTGCATGTGCCGGGAGAAAGGGCCCAGGTATTTGAAAATGTACTGGTGAGGGTTAGTCCTAAGTACGCATTGGAAATGCATGTGGATACGGATGAGGCAAACGCAGCCTTATTGAAAAACGGCGATCAAGTAAGAATAATCCATTAGAAGAAAAATTACAAAAAGCTTCTAATAAAACCCAATAACCCCGGCTAAATTCA
>Ga0209347_1006613_pt1 | contig 10165 bp, 7 predicted proteins | sample AutmiccommuBRH23_FD_187382 | JGI IMG/M metagenome (GOLD analysis project Ga0209347, IMG submission 187382) | Deep subsurface microbial communities from Mt. Terri, Switzerland - Autotrophic microbial communities BRH/23 (SPAdes) (version 2) | ecosystem: Environmental > Aquatic > Deep subsurface >... | reverse complement strand
GGCGGATTTCGTCTGTGAATCTGTTTGAGCTAGACGAGTCGGTCGAACGACTTGCGGCTTCCATTGAGAGGCTGCGTGGTGATGGCGAAGGGATCATCCTCTTTGACACCTTGAATGACCTCCACCTCCAGAAGATTGGCGAACTGTTGACTTCAGCCTTCGCTCAAGAGCGTACTGGCAAGACCGCCTTCGTGGTCGGTTCGTCGGGTGTCGAAAAAGCGATGGTCCTTCACTGGCGCGCCTCGAAACGCGTCGAGGAACCAACCACATCGGTTCCCATAGGCGCGGTCGATCAGATCATCGTCATGTCCGGCAGCGCCTCACCCGTCAGCGCCGCCCAAATTGAATGGGCGCGGGAAAACGGGTTCGCGGCAGTCCGCATGGACACCCTGCGGTTGGTGGATTCGTCTACCCAGAGCGATGAATGCGCTCGTGTCGTTGCTGCCGCGCTGCAGGAACTTACGCTGGGTCATAGTGTCGTACTGTTCAGCGCGCTCGGCTCCGGTGATCCAATGATTCAGATGACAAAAGACCGGCTTTTGGAGTTGAATATCGAACCTCACGCCGCCAGCCGCATTCTGGGCGCGCAGCAAGGTCTGATTCTGCGCGAGCTTCTGCGCAGGTCGTCTGTTCGTCGCGTTGCCATCGCGGGCGGCGATACAGGCGGATACACGGCACGGCAGCTTGACATTTATGCATTGCAAGCTATTGCACCGATTGCGCCGGGAGCGCCGCTATGCCGGGCGTACGCTCATTCCGGGCAAATTGACGGCTTGCAGATTGCTCTAAAGGGGGGTCAGATCGGGCCGACCCACTATTACGACCAGATTCGGCGGGGTTCCGCCTAGACGCCAACGATTCCGAACCTGGCAGCCTGAGTTAAAAACGTCTCTCCACTTGGGAAAGTGCACGAGCCGGCTAAGCTCGACGTTGCGCCTGACAGTGGTTTGTTCAAGGCATCAAAAGGCATGGGGACATACACCCATGCCTTTTGATGTCATTCAGATTGTCAGGCGAAATGGTTCGCCGCTTAGGATGGCCGCGTTGACGACTGTGTCAGCGCGAAAGACGCCGGGGTAACCGGCACTTCCGATTTTTCGTGGCTTGTGTCCTGGTAGTGCCGGCGTAGTGACTGTCGCTCACGCCACAGCCTTTGGGCATGGAAAACAGTCAGCAGCAATAAGCCCATGCCCGTGATGGCGATAACCAGTTCGATGAAACGCTGCCAGCGTTCCCCCACCACCGGGTCAGAAACGCGGAAAGCACCGATCAGCAGCATTCCGAGCGCAAAGCATAGCAGCCCACTTATCAGGATTTTTGCCTGTCCGGAACCTGAGAAAGTATCCATTCTGGCCCGCCATCGCTGCGAAACTTACTTATATCCTCTCATGTTACAAGAAATTCAGATGTGTGAGCCTTAAGATTTGAATTTCATCGTTAGTCCGTTGATACCGAACCATGTACCAACACTCTGGCGGCGAGGCTGCGGCGACCGGTCTTCGCCTGGTGGTCAGGGCATGGTGTGTCGCCTTCAATCATCGCTGGCCTGGAAAAGACGTTGTCTAATGTCCCCAAACCAGTGAAGCCATGAGCTGCGTCGTCATGATCCGGTTGATGCTTCGCTGTTTAGCGCATCCCCGACCTTTTCAATCGGCCTCCGACGTTTAAACATGGGCCTGCCTCGCACCCAATAATCAGACGGGCGCATGAACGGACTAACAAGCCCGTTCATGCGCCCCACCGTACGCTTTGCTCAAACTTTGTGCTCGACTTGCCAATCCGTGGCCCAGGTTTGGCAGCGTTCCTGACGACTGCCGGAACCACAGTCAGCCGCGCTTCAAAAGGGCGGATAGCACCCCTTAACTAGACGGTGCCGTCCGCGATGCCCCGGCCTGTCATATAGCCAAAGGTCAGGCAGCACGCGCCCAGGTTATTGCCTGCGATCAGGAAGTTGTAGATATTGGCGTAGTAATCGCCCACCATGATGCCGATATTGTAGAGACCTGGGATGGGCTTGTTATCCGCATCACACACGCGCATGTTGAGGTCGGTGCGCAAACCACCTGTTACCGTCAGGAAATCGGGCAGGCCCGCTTCGCCGCCGTAGAAAGGCGCCTCGGCGATCGGAACGAGCAGTTCGGCCCGCTTGTGATAGTCCGCGTCTACGCCCGCCTCGCACAACTCGTTGTAGCGGTCCACGGTCGCTTTTGTCTCAGCCGGCAGCCCCAGCTTCTCGATGACTTCCTCGACGGTGTCGCCTTTGACCATCGTGCCGGCTTCAACGGCGGCTTCCCACTGCGCCAGAATGCTGGCCGGCGGAATCGGATCGGCGCCTTCGACCATGCCAAACCCATACCAGGGCGCGCCACCCTCGGCGTAGTTCGTTCCCCAAATGCTGAACGAGCGCATGTCCGGCTGGCGTAATTGGATAACGCCGCCGAAGGGGCCATTAACGTCCTCATTGCCGTAGCGGTACCCATCCTTGTTGACGGTCAACCCACGGTGAGAGCCGTAGGGCTGGTTCGAGCACAGCCATTTTCCCTGGATCATCGGCGCGTTCGGGAATGTCCTCTGCCAGGCAGCGCCGACCCACAGGCCCATCCTGTGTCCATCGCCATTGAAGAGGCCGCCAAATTTGAAAGTGTTGTCGTAACCGCGATCACCGGCATCAGTCAGCAGCGGCATCGCCCACGGGCAGAATTTGGTCATCATCTCTTTGTTGGTCGAGAAGTCCCCGGTTGCCAGGATGATGCCTTTGCTGCCCACGTACTTGGTGTAGGCGCCGTCTTCGCCCTGCGCGATCACGGCGGTCACACGCCCGGTATTGTTATCTTCACGCACGAGCTGCTTGGCAATGGTCTTATAGCGAATTTCGACTCCGGCGGCCTGGGCATTTTCGGCCAGGGTGGTCACCACGAATTCGGCGCTCAGGCCCGCCATCTGCATCGCCTCGCTGATCCAGGAATGCGATCCGGTCGGCGTGTGCATCGGGCCGAAATTGGGGTCGGCGTTGCCGTGTTCCAGCACCGTCTGGTAGCCGGCGGCTTCCATCTTGTCGATCAGCCAGTTAATGGCCTCTTCACTGTGGTTGTAGAACTTGTACCATTTGTCCTGGTCGACATTGAAGGATGCGGAAGCCAGCTCGCGCCGGAAGAACGTGGTGACGTCGTACGGCTCCACGCCATTTTCTTCCATGTAACGGCTGTGGGGCGCGTGGAAAGAGCCGCCGCGAAAGACGGGCGCCGAGCTAGCGGCAATCAGCACCACCTTCGCCCCGTTTTCGGCGGCTGCGTTAGCGGCCACCAAACCCGAGACGCCGGCGCCCACAATGACGATCTCCGTCTCAACCGTCTCGGCGATGTCACTATCCGGAATCGGGTCGGGGGGAATTTCGAAGCTCCATTTTTTCGACGCAAGTTCGGCGTTCATGACATCGGGCGTCGTTGCGGCGGGCTCCGGTGTCGGCGCTGGTGTGGCCGCAACTTGCGGGCTGCACGCGCCCAACACACCCGCTGTACCGGCAGCCGCGGCAATGCCCGCGCCAGACTTCTTCAAGAATGCGCGCCGCGATAAACCTTTTTGCTCGTTCTCACTGCTCATGACAAATTGCCCTTTTCTTGACGTGTCGCAGGCGGTATCACGAAAATTGGACTGAGGAATGTTCTGCTGTTCGTACGCCTATGGGTCTCCTTTTGTGGCTACTTTATTCCGTCCGGCAGGAGCTTCCGGCGCAAGATGTCCTCGAGTCTTCGATCAGGCTGACCAGTTCCCCAAGCTCGCTAATCGCGCACTGCTCTCCCCAGAACACATGCACCGTATTGTTTTCGGCGTTTAGCTCGACGATCCGGGCTTTGCCGGCCACGGCGCGCAGCAAACACCAGACTCCCGGTAAAAGCTCGCTGCATTCGTTTTTGCGGACCATCAGAATGGTATCGGGCGCCAATTCTTCAATCCGCCGAATGGCTGTTTTCGGGTCGGTCTCCCAGCCCACGATGTCGAGGTCAGGCTGCTCGTCCAGAAGTTGTTTAATGCCCTGGCTGAAGATCGACCGGCTCGAATAGATAAAAACTCGCCTCATAAACCCACCTTTGGAGGCGTTTATTGCTTCTTGCGAAGGCAGCGAACTGAATGCGCCTCATTTGTTAAGGAACAGCTTCAACTATAGAGGCCCAGGCTTTCAGGCTTGAGGACCGTCACTGTCCAAACATGCCGCTGTAATGAGAAACCGGCTCGCCAAGTTGTTCCGCGCGGGGTGTCGTATCGCCGATCATCCGCTGCCCGCCGTTGGTATGGCATTCGCTGCAATAGTCGATCTGCTCTCCGTGGGAGACGTGGCAGGTATTGCAGGTAAACGTGCCCATGCGGGTGTCATGCGGGTTGTAGTAGAGGAAGTCTGTCGAACGGGCCACATTTTCCAGGCTAACGTGGCATTGGGTGCATATTTCGTCGCCAAAATCGCGCTGAGGCAGCTCGCCGGTTTCGTTCAGAACGTAGTTACCGGTCAAGAAATTGACCCCGGCCCTAATTTCCTCGGCAAGCGGGTAGTCGTGGCAGTCTTTACACAGGACACCCGCCTGGGAATGCACGTGGTCGAGATTATCGCTCGTGAGGTAGGACGTCACGTTCGGTTCCATGATGTGGCAAGTGCCGCAGAAGCTCGGGTTGGTGTCGGATTCATGGATAACCACTGCCGAGGCTGAGACGCCGACAGCGACAACGAGAATCGCGATATAGACAAAAATGCTGACACCCAGCAGTCGCCGTGTTTTCCACGGGGATGGGCTGGCGCTGTTTTTCTCGTCCTGGGGTTTTGGTTTACGCCTAAACATCATTGCTTTCCTGACACACTACGGTTTTCATCCGACGACTGCTAACCAATCCAGAGGGCGGCAGCTCCAAATCCCACGCGCACTCTAACGGTTCGTTTCTTCGTCTCTTGGGCGAAGGGCTTTGTTGTGTGCGGGGCACGGCATTGCCGTGCCCCGCACACAACATTTACGCTCGCTGCTTAATAGCACGAGGGTTGCTTATTACAAATCAGGAGCATGAACGTGTGTGGGGAGGGGCGTTCATGCTCCAGGGGGTTGTCGTCCTTAGCTGACTTCGGCGATGTGCTTGCCGACGAGGTAGCCCCAGGTCAGGCAGCGGCCGTGGCTGTTGCCCGGAATCTGGATGGGATAGTCTTGCCCGTAGATGCTTCCGGAGACGTTGCCGACGGCGTACAGCCCTGGCACCGGGTTCTGGTTGGCATCGAGAACGCGGAGCTTGGTGTCCACGTCCAGCCCGCCGACAACGGTCAGCAGCGCGGGGCCGAACTTGAGCGCGTAGAAGGGCGCTTCCGAGATCGGGAAGAGCAGTTCAGCGCGTTTGCCATAATCGAGGTCTTGACCGGCTTCGACTAGCTCGTTATAACGCGCGACGGAGGCCATGAATTCCTCCACCGGCACGCCAATCTTTTCGGCCAGTTCTTCCAGTGAATTGGCGGTCCAGGCCCAATCGCCGGCTTCGAGATAACGCTGGATCGTTGCGCGGTCGCCATCGGGGCTCCATTCCGACCCATACGGGCGGAACGAATCCCAGAACATGCCGCCGCCGGTCGGTAGGGTCTGCGGCACTTCTTGCGGCCACTTGGCGTCAAAAATGGAGTACGCCCACGGGTGTTCCGGTTGGGTCAGGCATTGCAGGGACTTGCCCTGTACCCAGCTATCCTCGTTCATGAAACGCTGACCACGCTGGTTCACGTAGAGGTAGGCGTAGTGCAGCCACGAGAACGCCTGCGGGTGGATCATCGTTGGGAAGGGGGTGTCCTGGAAAGCGCCGCCTGCCCACAGGCCCATTTTGTGGCCGTCGCCGGTGTTCTGCCCAATCGGCGTGTAATCCGATTGGTTGGCGCGCAGCGCCAGCGGCGCGTAAGCAGCGCACATGTCGGGGTTGCCGCCAATGTCGCCGGTCGCCAGGATGACGCCCTTCGAGGCGTTGAAGCGTTTGTAGCCGTCGGGGGTGTTGGCGATCACGCCAATCACGCGGTCGCCATCCTTGACGAGTTGGTCGCCCGGTGAACGGAAATAATAGGTGACGCCGAGCTTGAGCGACTCGTCGTACATCAGGTTAGCCAGTTCAGCGCCGGGGTCTTTGCCCGCTGCCGCCGCCGGGCCGCCAAAGAACATGTGGTAGCAGGGATATTCGGTGTAGTTTGGCCCCTTGTAGTTGCCGCCCCACAACATGCCGGTCAAGCCAATGGCCTCGGCTTTGTCCAGCCACCAGTCCATCGCATTGCCGCTTTCGTTCAGGAACAACCACACGAGCGCTTCCTTCGAGCGGTTGCCGCACATTTCGATCCACTCGCGGGCGACCTCTTCCTTGTTCAGTTCGATGCCGGCATCGCGCATCATGCGCGAGGTAAACACACCGACACCGCCGCCGCGCCCGCTCCAGGTTGCGCCCTTCTCAATAACGACCACCTTGGCGCCATTTTCAGCCGCGCTACAGGCAGCGGTCGTGCCGGCAAAGCCCGCCCCAACCACGACCACATCGGCTTCAATGGTTTCGACGATTTCCGAATCGGGAATCGGCGCGGGCGCTGTCTCCCAATTGGGTTGGCCTGTGGCGTCTTGAGCGGCGGCCAGTTGCGGGGCAGCCAGCAGCCCTGCGCCGGTGGTCGCCGCGGCAATGCCCAGGCCGGTATTTTTCAGGAACGAGCGGCGCGAAAGGCCTTTTTGTTCGATTTCATTAGTCACGTTAATTTCCTTGCTCGAATGCTTCGAAGACTGCTTTGACAAACTTTTCCTGACATCCCTGAACGCTTTCCGGTAAGTCGATTGATAAACGAGCGTTTCGCTGTGTGCGGGCATTGCCGTCCCAACGAAGTACCTTCGCGTTTAGCCTCGCAACTTACGGGATATACCACTGAAATAGCCGCTCCCCCTCCTTGGTCTCTGCGCCGTGGTTGCTTCAATCGAACGTTTTGAGAAAAGGGCGGCGGATTTTTCAATCGCCCTGACCAAATCGCCAAACGCTTTAATCGCGCGCTGTTCGCCGGAATAGCCACCCCACCACGTGGACGTCAGGTGTTGGCCCATGCTCTGGCCGAAGCCGGAACGCCTGGAACAAAATGCGCTGCCGACTGCCTCCAGCATTGATGAAGATAAGTCAAAGCATAATCAATGGCTCGAACTATGGTCAGGTCAGGACGGGGGATTTTGGGGAAACAAAAGAGCGATCTTTCGATCGCTCTACCTCATCCGAATGGGGGAGACGCGGCGTGCTATCCCCCCAGCCGGCGCAAGGACGCCGGTCTGCGAACGCGCTATCGATCCAGATACGGCGCGTCCACCAGCCCTTGCCGGACGGCGTACACCGCCGCCTGAATGCGGTTTTGTAGGTGCAGCTTCGCCAGAATATTGCCGAGATACGTCTTGACCGTGTTTTCGGTAATCACCAGCACCTCGGCAATCTCCTTATTCGTCATGCCAGTCACCAGCAGTTCAAGTACCTGGCGCTCGCGTTCTGATAGCTCCTCTTGCATCGGTAGTGCCTTTTCCGCGACCGCCGGACGGTTAAACTCCATCAATATTTTGGCGGCAATACTGCCAGACAGCGGCGCGTCCCCCCGTCGTAAGCCGTCCAGCATGTCAAACAACTGGTAGGCTTCCAGGTTCTTCAGCAGGTAACCCTGCGCGCCGCTCTTAATCGCCTCGAAGATCGTATCGTAGTCGTCCACCACGCTCAAAATGACAATCTTGACGTGCGGAAACTCATGCTTGATCTGCCGTGTGGCTTCCAGGCCGCCGCAGTTTGGCATTTCGACATCCATCAGAACGACGTCGGGCATCAACTCGCGGACCATCCGCACGGCCTCGTAGCCATCCCCGACCGTGCCCACGACCTCTATGTTTGGGCGCGACTCGAGCAAGGACTGGACTCCTTGCCGAAACAACGCATGGTCATCGACCAGCAATACGCGCAGTGTTTCCACAGTCTGTCTCATTTCCTGGCCGCGACCGGAATACGAACCCGAACACACGTCCCCTGTCCCGGCGCTGACTCGATCTGCAATTCCCCGCCCAGGCATTCCGCCCGTTCCCTCATGATCTGTAAGCCGACGCCGCCTTGCGCTGTGGCCGGCGCTGCCAGGTCGAAGCCCTGACCGTTGTCCTTGATGTCAATCATCAGCAAATCTGGCTGCTGTTCCAACTCAACCCAGACTTCGCTTGCGCCGGCATGTTTGCGCACGTTGGTCAGCGCTTCCTGAATAATGCGCGTCAGTTGAATAATGGCCGGGGGCGCCAGCGTCAATACCGCGCCGTCGTGGGTGACCAGGTGCGCTTTCACCCCGTAACTGGTTCGATAACGCTCCAGATAGGCGCGCAGCGTCGACAAAAATTCAGCCGACGACGAAGCGCCATTCCGCAGGCTGAAGATCGCATCGCGCGCGTCGACGTGCGCTTCGGCCACCAGCTTTCGCGTGTCGGCCAAAAAGGCCTGCGCCTGCTCGATTTGCCCGTTGCGCAGCAGCCCGTCAATATGCGACGCGTGCAGGTTCACGACGCTCAACGTCTGCGCCAGATTATCGTGAATTTCGCGCGCCAGCCGCTCGCGCTCTTCGACTGCCGCCAGGGTGCCTATCTTCTCGTAGAGGCGCGCGTTTTCCAACGCAATCGCCGCCTGGTCGGCAAAAATGCTGAAGATCCGCGCGTCTTCATCGGTGAAATCGCAGGGCTTGTCCACCGCATACAGCGCGCCGGTGGGCCGGTTGTTGGCAATCAGCGGTGCGACCAGCATATTCGTGATGTCGTGGCTGGAGCGGAACAGGCGTGAGTCGTCGTCCGGTCTGTTGCTGGCGAAGGTCTTCTTTTCCCGCAGGGCGATTCCTGTGAGCGAACCGTCGAGCGGGATCCTGGGGAATGCCGGCTCGTTACCCACGTTGAAGAACCGCTGTAGCCACTGGTCGCCGTCCAAAAAGTAAACCGCGCAGCCCTGCGCGCCCGTCAACCGCTGCGCTTCGGTGCAGACGATTCGCAGCACGTCTTCCAGTTTGAGTCCGCGCAGCAGCGCGCTAATGCCACGGCGCACGCTCTCACTTTCCGCCAGCCGCTTCTCCACCAGGTTGGCGTTTTCGATCACCAGCGCCGCTACCCTGGCGATATCCCACGCCAGCTCGATTTGATCTTCCGTGAAAGCCCGATACTCGTCAAACGTCCCCGTTATCGCCACCGCCAGCACCCGGCCGTGTGTGACAAGCGGGACCGCCAACACGGATTTCGCTTGCATGTGGCCGACAATCGCCTGGTTTGCCCGCGAGTCAGTTTGTGCGTCGTAGCAGGCAATCGGTTCTTTGCGTTCCAGGACTTCGCGCAAAAACCGGTCGGTCATCGCATTTGGCCGCTGGCTCAAGAAATGCGCCAATACCCCCGGCGGGCGGGCCGCATGGCTGACGCCTTCCTGTGGAATCAGCTCGTTTTCGTTCTCGCACAGGATGTAAAAATCACAGTGGCTTACCTTCACGGCGGCGATGATGCCTTCGGCCACGTGGCCCAGCATGTCGTCAAGTTTTCGTGAGCTGGGCGCTTGTTGGCCGATATTCAGCATCTTGACGATCCGGTCGTGCTGGTCGCGCGTTCGCCGGTTCATCTCGGCGCTGTACTGGCTGTTGAAGGTGCAGACCGTCCACCGCAGGCACGCATCCAGAGCAGAGGACAGGGCCAAAAGGTTGGTCGCGTCGTCCGCGTAAACCCGTCCCATCACCGGAAGCATCGCGTCCTTGCACAACAGCAGCGCCGCGATCACCTCGCTGCTCTCGAAACCGCAGCTTAGCGCAACCTGGCTCAGATCATGCAGGTAGCTCGCCAGCGCGCTGCTGAGACCGGTCTCCAGCAGTTGCGTAATCGCCGCTAGCCCCCGCGTGGTGGACCGAACCAGGGTTTCCAGCCACAGCGCATCCGGGTGAAAACTGGCATTGTCATAGATCAGCTCTGCCCAGTTCGTCGCGATCTTGTGACGCGTCTGCTCGATCAGATGCGCCAGTTCGAGCGACGGTTCTGTGGGCGTAGGGCCGGGCTTATAATTGGTTACGAGCATCGAAGGGTAACCTTAGGCGTTACCGCACGGCAGTGGGGCGCGGCGCTCATGACCTACGTGGAGGATCATTGCAAATCAACGCGCATTG
>Ga0209347_1006612_pt1 | contig 10165 bp, 8 predicted proteins | sample AutmiccommuBRH23_FD_187382 | JGI IMG/M metagenome (GOLD analysis project Ga0209347, IMG submission 187382) | Deep subsurface microbial communities from Mt. Terri, Switzerland - Autotrophic microbial communities BRH/23 (SPAdes) (version 2) | ecosystem: Environmental > Aquatic > Deep subsurface >... | reverse complement strand
CAGGTCCGGCACCGGCGTCGTTTTTGTGTGGTAGCACGTGTCTTTTTCCCCGGTGACCGGACTGCCCCGGTCAGGACCTTCGTTTGCGCCCCTGGATCTGCGCCTGATGCAGACCACGGACCTTCACGCACATCTGCTGGCTTATGACTATCTGTCGGACCGCGAGTCCGACAGGATGGGGCTGTCCCGTCTGGCCAGCCTGATCCGCGCCGCCCGGAAGGAGGCAGCAAACAGCCTGCTGCTGGACACGGGCGATCTGTTGCAGGGGAATGCTCTTGGCGATCTCTGTGCAATGCCACGCATGGCAACACGGGACCGGGTGCATCCGATGATCGCGGCCATGAACCACCTGCGCTATGATGCGGGAACGCCCGGCAATCACGATTTCGACCATGGCGTCGCATTCCTGATGCGCAGCCTTGGGCAAGCCGCGTTTCCCATGCTCTGTGCCAATGTCGCCCGCAGCCTTGGCCCCACACCCTGCGAGGATGAGACACTATTGCCACCCTCGGCGATCCTGACCCGCAGGGTGCAGGATCGGGACGGTATATGGCATGATCTGAGAATAGGGATGATCGGCCTCCTGCCGCCGCAGATCGAGATCTGGGACAGGCCCCAATTTGAGGGCTGCCTGCAAACCCGCGACATGGTGCAGACCGCCAGGGCGCACCTGCCTCGGCTGCGCGAGGCGGGCGCGGATCTGGTCGTGATCCTGTGCCATTCCGGGATCGCGCCCGAAGGTGGCACCGGGCGGTTGGAAAATGCCGCCCTCGCGTTGGCGGCGCTTCCGGGTGTCGATGCGATCCTCTGCGGGCATCAGCATGAGAGCTTTCCAGGCCCATCCTTTGCCGGAATCACTGGCGTGGACAACGCGGCGGGCACGCTGCATGGCACCCCGGCGGTGATGGCGGGGTTCTGGGGCTCGCATCTTGGGCTGATCGACCTGACCCTTGAACGCGATGCCACAGGGTGGCATGTGGCGCGCCATCGCGTCAGCCTGCGCCCAATCTGCCGGCAGGACATAGCGGGCGGACGCAGGCGCGCGCTGGTGGCGGATGATCCCGCCGTTCTTGCGCTGGCCAGCGCCGTTCATTCCCGGACCCTGGCCCATATCCGCCGCCCGCTCGGCCATGTCAGCAAGCCTGTCCATTCCTTCTTTGCTTTGGTGGCCGACGACCCCTCGATCCAATTGGTTGCCGAAGCGCAGCGGGCACGGGTGGCAGAGCTTCTGCATGGAACCGAAAGCGCGCATTTGCCCCTGCTGTCCGCCGTCGCCCCGTTCAAGGCTGGCGGTCCCGCAGGCCCAGACCATTTCACCGATGTGCCGGCAGGTCCTCTGCGCGTGCGCAATCTGGCCGATCTATACCTCTTTCCGAACCGCCTGTGCGCGGTGCAGGTCACCGGGGCGGCGCTGTCGGACTGGCTGGAACACGCGGCGGGGCAGTTCAACCAGATCTTGCATGGCGGACAGGACCAGATGTTGCGGGATCCGGCTGTGCCCAGCTACAATTTCGATGTGATCTGCGGATTGCGCTATGTCATCGACCCCTCGCAACCCGCCCGCTTTGCCCCTGACGGGCGATTGATCAACCCGGACGCGCGGCGGGTGCGTGACATCACCTGGAACGGCAACCCGGTGGCGGCGGATGACCAGTTCGTCGTGGCGACCAACAGCTATCGCGCCAGCGGTGGTGGTGGTTTTGCCGCCGCCGTCGAGATGCACTCCGTCGCGCTGGATGCTGGCAGCCCCTATGCGCCCGAGACCATCCCCGAAGTGCTGGCCAACTATGTCGCCCGTTGTGGCGTGGTCATCCCCGTCACACGACCCGTCTGGCGGTTTGCGCCATCGCCCGGCACCTCTGTCCTGTTCGACAGCGCCCCGGCCGCCGCTGATACGCTTCATGAATTGAACGGGATCTGCATCGAACGGGCCGGCACGGCGCCAGACGGCTTTGCCCGGTTCCGACTGCATTTCTGACCTGGATCAGGTCAGGTGTCGCAGATCAAGCACCTTCTTGCATATCCGGCCCCTGCCCCCTATATGAAGCGTCGAGAGGTTGGCGCGGGCAGGCACCTCGCCAACCCGGTCAGGTCCGGAAGGAAGCAGCCGTAACGAGCCCCGCTTGGGTCGTTGTCCAGCCTCTCACCTTACCCCCCTTTCAACGACACTGTGCCGCGCCCCTTGCGTGCGCGACCGAAACGGGCCAAGCATCATGGCTGACCCGGAACCTTGCCTGAAAGGCGCAGATGCACGACGAACCCCTCTTGCCAGACCCGACCGGCGCCGCGCTGACGCTGTCGGATCTGGGCTGGTCCGCATATTTCGCGGATCAATGCGAGGATGCGGCGGCCCTGTTGCCAATGCGGATCATCTCGGTCCAGCGCGCGATGGCGACCGGGCTTGATCCGGATGGCGAACACCCCTTGGGGTTCCCTCCGGAATTGCGGGCGGGCGGACTGGCCGTTGGGGACTGGGTGCTGGTCGATCCCGACACGGGCCGGATCGCAAAGGTGCTGGAACGTTTGTCTGTTCTCAGCCGCCGCGCCGCAGGGGTTGAGGCCAAGCCGCAGCTTCTGGCGGCAAATGTCGATACACTCTTCATCACAACCTCCTGCAATGCCGATTTCAACCCGGCGCGGCTTGAGAGGTATCTTGTGCTGGCCCTTGATGCCGGTGTGGCCCCCGTGATCGTGCTGACCAAGACGGACCAGACCGAAGATGCCCAGCGCTATGTCGATCAGGCCCGCGCCCTGTCAGACAAGCTGGACGGCGTGATCGCCCTGAATGCCAAGGACCCTTCGCAGATCACGCTGCTGTCCGCATGGTGCGGCACGGGTCGCACCGTGGCCTTTGTCGGATCATCAGGTGTCGGCAAATCCACGTTGATCAATGCCCTGACCGGCAGCGTGCAGGCCACCGCCGACATGCGGCAGGACGATGCCAAGGGCCGCCACACCACCACGGCGCGCTCGCTGCACCTGATCGCGGGCGGTGGGCTGGTCATCGACATGCCGGGAATGCGCGAGCTGGGACTGCATGACGTGGCTGGCGGCATCGCAGAGCTGTTCGAGGATATCACCCTTCTCACAACGCAATGCAAATTCCGCGACTGCAAGCACATGGCCGAGCCAGGCTGCGCGGTGCAGGATGCGGTCGCCGCAGGCACCGTGGACCCTGCCCGGCTGGATCGCTGGCGGAAACTGACATCCGAGGATGCGCTCAACACGACCTCTATGACCGTCAGCCGCCGCCGCGCGCGTGCCCTGACCCGCGCCCACAAGGCCGAACAAGACGCGAACCGCAATGCCAAAGCTCCCAAGCCCGGCAAGGGGCCCCGCAAGGGCTAGGAGCGGGCTTTCGTCCGCCGCCGCAACGCCCAATCCATCTGGGCCTCGGTCTCGATCGCGCAGGGGCGCAAGGCCCGCAGGCGTTTCAGGGCCGGTCCCGCCGCCTCTCCCGCCTCGATCATCAGGCGCAGGGCGATCATGCCGGACCGCCCGCAACCTCCCTTGCAATGCACCAGCACCCGGCCGCCGCCGGACAGCGCTTTCAACGCCATGGCGCTGACCTCGCGCCAGCGGGCATCGGTCTCGCGATCGGGTATGCCGAAATCCGCGATCGGCAGATGCACCCAGCGCGCGCCTCGTTCCTGCATGTCCTGACCCAGTCGCTCCGATCCGGTTTCGATCAATTCGATCCGCGTGGTCAGGCTGATCAACAACGCAGGCTGCCATTCGCGCAGATGCGCAAGGTCCGCAGCATAGTCGCCACGCCCGCCCGGCATGGGAGCGATGGCAAGAATCCCACCAGCAACCGGCAGTGCATGGATGACCAGCGACGACATGTCAGAGCGTCCTTGCCCCAAAGGTGTCACAGCGCCCGATCTCGCCGCTGTCATAACCGATGGTGAACCAGCGCGCGCGCTGTTCACTGGTGCCATGGGTGAATGTATGGGGCTGCGGCACGCGCCCTGCCCGCTTTTGCAGCAGATCATCCCCGATCATCCGCGCAGCATTCAACGCCTCTTCCAGATCACCGGGTTCCAGAAGACCGTCTACCGCCCGCGCCCAGACACCCGACAGGCAATCCGCCTGAAGCTCCAACCGCACGGTCAGGGCATTGCCCTCGGCCGTGCTGGCCGCCTGCCGGGCGCGATGCACCTCTCCCAGAATGCCAAGCTCGTTCTGGATGTGATGCGCCACTTCATGAGCGATGACATAGGCGGCCGCGAAATCACCCTTGGCCCCCAATTCGCGCGACAGCGTGGCGAAGAATTCCGTATCAAGATAGGCTTTGCGATCCGCCGGACAGTAGAACGGTCCCGTCGCCCCTGACGCTCCGCCGCAGGGGCTTTGCGTCACACCGGAATACAGCACCAGCACCGGCGGAACATAATCCACCCCTGCTTGCGCGGGCATAACCTGATCCCAGACGGCCTCGGTCGTGGCCAGAACGCGGGCCGTGAAGTCGGCGGCATGATTCTCGGCCTCGGTGGGCGTGCGCTGGGTGATCTGACCGCGCGGGTCCTGATCCTGCAACAGGGGCGTCACGTCGATCCCTGCGAAATACCCGATGGCCAGCACCACAAGCAGGCCTACGCCGCTCAGGCCCGCCTTTCCGCCGACGCGCCGCGCCTGACCGCGCCGGTCCTCGATATTGCGGCTGCGCCGCACGTCCTTGAGCCGCATCGTCGATCCCCCCCGGAACCCAGCATGACCAGACCAGACTACACCAAAGACGGTAGCGGAAAAGCCCGGATTCACCTTGCCTCTTGTGCGGCCACGTCTGGACGCGGGCGGGCCGATTGCCTAGGTTGAGGTCTGACCCCTGAACCCGAGGCCCCATGACCCAGACACAAGCCACCGGCTACCGCGTTCTGGCCCGGAAATACCGGCCCGAAACCTTTGCCGATCTGGTCGGTCAGGATGCCATGGTGCGCACCCTTCGCAATGCCTTTGCCGCCGACCGTATCGCGCAGGCCTTCATCATGACCGGCATCAGGGGCACCGGAAAGACCACAACCGCGCGGATCATCGCCAAGGGCATGAACTGCATCGGTGTGGACGGAACAGGTGGGCCGACCACAGATCCCTGTGGCCAGTGCGAACATTGCGTAGCGATCATGGAAGGCCGCCACGTCGATGTGATGGAAATGGACGCCGCCTCCCGCACCGGCGTGGGCGACATCCGCGAGATCATCGAAAGCGTGCATTACCGCGCCGCCTCGGCCCGCTACAAGATCTACATCATCGACGAAGTGCACATGCTCTCGACCAGCGCGTTCAACGCGCTGCTCAAGACGCTGGAAGAGCCGCCCGCGCATGTGAAGTTCATCTTCGCCACGACCGAAATCCGCAAGGTGCCGGTCACCGTCCTGTCCCGCTGCCAGCGATTCGACCTGCGCCGGATCGAACCCGAAGTGATGATCGCTCTGCTGCGCAAGATCGCCGGGGCCGAGGGCGCACAGATCAGCGATGACGCCCTGGCCCTGATCACGCGCGCCGCCGAAGGCTCGGCCCGCGATGCCACCTCGCTGCTGGATCAGGCAATCTCCCATGGCGCGGGCGAAACGACCGCCGATCAGGTACGCGCGATGCTGGGGCTTGCGGATCGTGGCCGGGTGCTGGATCTGTTCGACATGATCATGCGCGGCGATGCGGGCGGCGCATTGGCCGAACTGGGCGCGCAATATGCCGACGGGGCGGATCCGATGGCGGTCCTGCGCGATCTGGCTGAGGTGACGCACTGGATTTCCGTGGTCAAGATCACCCCGGATGCCGCCGAGGACCCGACCGTGGGCCCGGACGAGCGTGCGCGCGGGCAGACGATGGCCGAAGGCTTGCCCCTGCGGGCGCTGGCGCGGATGTGGCAGATGCTGCTCAAGGCACTGGACGAGGTGGCGCAGGCCCCCAACGCCATGATGGCCGCCGAGATGGCCGTGATCCGCCTGACCCATGTCGCCGACCTGCCCACGCCCGAAGAACTGGTGCGCAAACTGCCCGACCTGCCTCCACCCTCTCCGGGCGGTGGCCCCGGCGGTGGCATGGTCGCAGGCGGAATGGATAGCGGCGCGTCGGCCATGACGCGGGGGGGCAGCGTTCCCTCGGGAAATGGTGGCGGCAGCACGGTGCAGGCTGTGGCATTGGACGCCGATCAGGCGCTGGCGCGCTTTCCGACCTTTGACCATGTGGTCGATCTGATCCGCGCCAATCGCGATGTGAAATTGCTGGTCGAGGTGGAAACCGGCGTCCAGTTGGCGGCCTACCGCCCCGGTCGCATCGAATTCGTCCCCGCCGAAGGGGCCGCCTCTGATCTGGCGCAGCGGCTGGGCCAGCGGCTGCAACTCTGGACGGGCAACCGCTGGGCGGTCAGTCTTGTGAACGAAGGCGGTGCCCCCTCCATCGCTGCCGCGCGCGACGCGACCGAGGCCAACCTTAAGGCCGAAGTGGAGGCGCATCCGATGATGCAGGCAGTGCTCAGCGCCTTTCCCAAGGCCCGGATCACTGAAATCCGCACACCCGACAAACTGGCCGCCGCCGCACAGACCGAGGCCCTGCCCGAGGTCGAGGATGAATGGGACCCGTTCGAGGATGACTGAACGCTCCGCAACCACAACGCACATAAAAGGAATGACACGATGCTCAAGGGACTAGGCGGGCTTGGCGACATGGCCAAGATGATGAAAGCCGCGCAGGACATGCAGCAGAAGATGGCGCAACTGCAGGAAGAGATGCAGCAGATGACCGTCACCGGCGAATCCGGCGCGGGGCTGATCAAGGCCACCTGCACCGTGAAGGGCGAATTGAAGGGTCTGGACATCGACCCGTCGATCTTCAACCCGGATGAAAAGGAAGTCGTCGAGGACCTGATCCTTGCCGCGATCAAGGATGCGCAAGGCAAGGCGTCCGAGAAAGCACAGGCCGAGATGGGCAAACTGACCGAAGGTCTGGGACTGCCCAAGGACATGAAGCTGCCCTTCTGACCTGCTCAGAACCCGGCCCTGTCATCGTTCTGCTCTCACTCATTCCACTCTCCAGCCCCGGACCGGACAACCGCACATGAGCGCCACGCGCGAGATCGAGGCCCTGATCGACATGATGGCAAGGCTGCCGGGCCTCGGCCCGCGCTCGGCACGGCGGGCGGTGCTCCACATGATCCGCAAGCGCAGCCTGTTGATGACACCGCTGGCCGACCTGATGCAGAAGGTGGCCGCCAGTGCGCGCGAATGTCTGAACTGCGGCAATATCGGAACGGGCGATATCTGCGACATCTGCGCCTCGGAGAAGCGCGCGAATGGTATGATCTGCGTGGTCGAGGATGTGGCCGACCTTTGGGCGCTGGAACGCTCTGGTGTGTTCAAGGGACGGTATCATGTTCTGGGCGGCACACTCTCGGCTCTGGATCAGATCGGCCCGGAACAACTGCGCATCCCGCGCCTGATCGACCGGGTCGAAAGCGAAGGCGTGACCGAAGTCATCCTGGCCCTGAACGCTACCGTAGATGGCCAGACCACCGCCCATTATATCGCCGATCAGCTTGAAGACCGGGTCGCGCTCACCTCTTTGGCGCAGGGCGTCCCGATCGGGGGCGAGTTGGATTATCTGGACGATGGCACCATCACGGCAGCCCTGAACGCGCGGCGGAAGGTTTGACCCGACCCAAGCGACCCGCTGCGTGGCACAGGCTGTGCAATGGATATTTACAGCAAGAAGAAGCAGGCGCGCGGACTTGCAGCGCGCGCCTGCAGGCTGTCAGATCTCGACCACGTCCAGCGGCGGAAAGCCATTGAAGCAGACCGAGGAATAGGTCGATGTATAGGCCCCGCAGTTGCGGATGATGAAGCGATCCCCCGCGCGCAAACCGACCGGCAACTGCACCGGGCGCTTTTCGTAAAGCACGTCGGCGCTGTCGCAGGACGGACCGGCCAGAATGCAGGCGCCTGTTTCCTCATGGTCCCGGTCAGTGATGAACTGATAGCGGATCGCCTCGTCCATGGTTTCGGCCAGACCCGAGAACTTGCCGATATCCAGGTAAACCCAACGACAGATGTCATCCTCCGACTTGCGCGAAACCAGCAGCACCTCGGCGGCGATCATCCCGGCTTCGGCCACCATGCCACGGCCGGGTTCGGCCATGACGCGGGCGGCACCGTCGAACCGCGCCTCGACCATCTCCATCACGCGGGCGGCATAGATGGAGGGCGCCTCGATCTCTTCGCCATAGAAGGCGGGAAAGCCGCCACCGATGTTCAGCAGGTCCAGATCGAACCCGGCCGCGCGGGCCGTGGCCCATGCTGCGGCGACATGATCCAGCGTGCTTGTCCACATCTCGGAGCGACGGGTCTGGCTGCCGACATGGAAGGACAGACCCACAGGCCGCAAGCCCAATGCGGTGGCGCGCGTCATCAGCGGCACGACCATTTCCGGCGCGCAGCCGAACTTGCGGCTAAGCGGCCAGTCAGCCTCGGTCGAGCCGACGAGCAATCGGATATAGACCTGCGCACCAGGGGCGTGCAGGGCCAGTTTTTCCAGCTCTTCTTCTGCGTCAGCGGCAAAGATAGTGATCCCGGCGGCATGGGCAAAGGCGATGTCCGCAGCGCGTTTCACGGTATTGCCGAACGAGATCGTCTCGGGCCGGGCCCCAAGGCTCAGGCAGAGTTCGATCTCGCCGCGCGAGGCTGCGTCGAAATGGCAGCCTTCCGCGATGAGCGTCGACAGGATGCCCCGCGCCGGGTTCGCCTTGACGGCATAATGGATGTCGGCCCGGCCCAGACCGGCCTTGAGCGCGCGATACTGATCCGCCACGATCTGCGTATCCAGAACCAGCGTGGGGCGGTCGAAGGATGTCTGGCGGATATAGGACTCGATGCGATGGGATGCGCGGACGGCATCGCCACCCAGATGGGGGTTCACGTAGGCGTTCATGGTCATCTCCAATAGGACCCGGGCCATCGGCCCGACCAGTTCAAAAAGGAGACGTTACCGTCGCTACGTAAACACATGAGGGCTTTCGGTCCCTCGGCCAGAGGCGCGTGCGTTGGCGTCTATGGTCGCGCACTTAAGTCCAGTTCCGTTCTGGCGCAAGATGTTTTCAGGAACCCCTCGAAAAAATACCTCACGCGCCTCTGTCGCGGGTCGGCGGGCCTGTTCATCACGTGGGCACCGCCGCCTCTTTCGCCCAGGCCGGCAGGGTGCGCCCCAGCGCCAGTTCGGCCCCCAGACGACCCAGTTCGTCACTGCATTTGGCACCCCGGCCACAGCCCCCGACAGCGACGGAAAGGCGCGGGCTGAGCCGGTCCAGCGCGGGGATGTTCTGCGGGGTGAAGGTGGTCACGCAGGGCTGCACATGCGCGGATTGCACCACAAGTCCCGGCATCCTTGCCTTCACCTGCGCCTCAAGCATCCGGCCCACAGCGGCATTGCCGCCCCCGCGGAACCAATCCTGAATATCTTGCGTGTCACGCAAGACCACATCCACCACATCGCCCCCCATCTTGAGGTAAGTACGGCCGTCAGGATAGCGGATCGGCGGCAACAGGTATGGATCATTGCCATCCGGTTCCAGCCAGATCAGCGAGGGCATCGCGGCAAGACGCGCGGTTTCAGCCGCGTCAATCTCCAACAGCACAACCGTGCGCGCATAGACAACCAGCGGCAGAGGCTGGGGCAGGATCATGTTGGCAAAGCCACCCGCCGCCACCAGCACCTGACTGGCCAGCACATCACCCTGATCGGTTCGGATACGAAGGCCTGTCGCTGTCTCGTCCAGTCCCAGAACGGTATCGGGCAGACGTCGCGCCCCGGCCCGTTCGGCGATCCTGATCTGGGCCCGGACCAGCGCACGCGGGTTGATATGCCCCGCCCCTTGCCCCTCGAACAGTGCCAGCGTGCCCGGATCGAACTGGAAGAAGGGAAAGCGTCGCGCCAACTCGTCGCCTTGCAGCCTGTCGCAAGGCAGGGCCTGATCCTGCTGCACCTGACAGAGGCGGCGGATATAGGGGCTGTCCTCATCCCCGGCCATGACCGTGCCTGTCTCATGGAAAAAACGGATGCCGCTGTCAGCCTCGATCTGGCGATAGCGGGCGATACTGGCGCGACTGGCCCTGCTCCAGAATGGCCAGGGGTCCAGCGCACGGGTGATCCTGCCTTCATCGTAATGACTGCC
>Ga0209347_1006611_pt1 | contig 10165 bp, 11 predicted proteins | sample AutmiccommuBRH23_FD_187382 | JGI IMG/M metagenome (GOLD analysis project Ga0209347, IMG submission 187382) | Deep subsurface microbial communities from Mt. Terri, Switzerland - Autotrophic microbial communities BRH/23 (SPAdes) (version 2) | ecosystem: Environmental > Aquatic > Deep subsurface >... | reverse complement strand
AGAGCCAAATACCAAATAAGAGGTTTGTTTAAGTGCAGCAGAGAGGATCTTGACCTATGCGTACAAGAATTATTAGGTCAAGAAGAATTGATAGTCAAGAAGGTTACTAAAAAGGGAATAAAAGAAAAAAATATTCGCTCTGGAATATTTCAGTTGGAATGCAAAAGTGATCAAAAGGGCCTTTGTCTTGAAATGACATTGTTGACTGGCAGCGAAGGAAACGTCAGACCGGAACATATATTGGAGCTGATTTCTAATAAGTGTGGGCTTATTATCGAAGAACCGTTAATTAAACGCACCGGTCTTTTTATTGACAATGGACAGGAGCAAGTGTCTCCTTTAAGCTAAGGACCATTAGGGAGTGGAATTATGTACAAAGAGATAGTTGTACATGTTGATGACAGAGAAACCACGGTTGCTGTTTTAGAAGATCAAAGGGTGGCGGAGATTTACCTGAAAAGATCTTTGAATCAACGTTTAGTAGGCAACATCTATAAGGCAAAAGTAGTGAATGTTTTACCTGGGATGCAGGCGGCTTTTGTTGATATCGGCTTAGAAAAAAATGCTTTTTTATACGTGGAAGATGCTGTCAGTCAAGACCAACAAGTATTATCATCCGGAAGCACCGGCAGATTGACCATAAGCGATGTGGTAAAACAGGGACAAGAGATTATTGTTCAGATTGTGAAAGAACCTATTGGGACCAAAGGAGCCAGGGTTACAAGGAATGTGACGCTGCCTGGTCGCAATATCGTCTTGATGCCTACAGCAAGTTATGTTGGTATCTCCCGCCGCATTGAAGAGGAAGAGGAGAGAGAACGTTTGAAACAGCTGGCAGGAAGTCTAAAGCCTGAAGATATGGGCATAATTGTCAGAACGGTGGCTTATGGTATAAGCGAGGAAGAGATGAAAGAGGATTTAGACAATCTAGTACGTCTTTGGAAACACATTTTGAACAAAGCCGCTCGAATATCTGCACCTAATAGTATTCATAAAGACTTAGAGTTAATACAACGAATCTTACGGGATTTATTTACTGAGGATGTGAACCGGTTTTTAGTTAATTCTCAATTAACGTACGAGAAGGTAATTGAAGCGCTTTCCTTGCTGGCTCCAGAGTTAAAAACCAGAGTGAGTCTGGTTAGGGACGAGGACCTGATGGATAGGTATAATATTAGGTTGGAACTTGAGAAAGCCCTAGATCGGAAAGTTTGGCTTAAATGCGGGGGCTATATCATTATTGATCAAGTAGAAGCCTTAACGGCAATTGATGTTAATACCGGGAAATTTGTTGGTACCAAGAATTTGGAAGATACAGTGCTAAAAACCAATTTAGAGGCGGCAGTGGAAATTGCGAGGCAGATTCGACTACGTAATATAGGTGGAATAATAGTTGTTGATTTTATTGATATGTCGCAAGAGGAGCACTGGGGCCAAATTATAACGGCTTTAGAGGATGAATTAGAACATGATAAGACTCGTACTAACGTGGTGGGCCTGACGCAGCTTTGTTTAGTTGAATTAACTCGGAAAAAGGTTAGACAAAGCCTGCGTAGTATTATGCAAAAGGATTGTCCTTACTGTCAAGGGGAAGGCAAGGTAATGTCAGAGGATTCCGTTAGCTTAAGGGCATATCGGGATATTAGAGAAATGGGTGAGCGCACCCAGGCGCCGGCAATTTTAGTAGAAGCTCATCCGCTGGTTTCTGCTCACCTAATCGGTAGTGGGGGCAGTGGACTACGTTCTTTGGAAGAAGAGACAGAAAAACAGATTCTTATTAAGGGAGAAGAGGGTCTGCATATCAAAGAAGTTAGGCTTACTGCAGTTCATAATGTAGATGAGATAGAGGATTTAGCCCTGCCGGTTAAAACTAATGAAATCTATAATGTAAAAATAGAAGAGCCTCACATTGCCAACTCTTATGATGGCATTGGCCGCATACAGGGGTTCGTATTAGATGTAGAAGGCGGCGGTGCCTTAGTCGGTCAAAATGTTAAAGTGAAAATAACCAAAGTATTTCGAACCTACGCTCGAGCGGAGGTAGTTGATCCATTGTTACACAACTGAATAAAAAGTTTCACCTTATTACTACTTGACATATATAGTAGTAGTTTGATAAAATTTATGGTTGTAAGTGTCGTTTTAAAACCGCGCGGTTAGGGTTTTCAAACACACTATTGTGTACCTTTAATCGGCGAGTCTTTGGCGGGGAGGTGTTAGAAAAGCATGTATGCTATTATTGAAACAGGTGGTAAGCAGTATCGAGTTAGCGAAGGCGATGTGATTTTTGTAGAAAAATTGGATGCCCAAGAAGGAGACGTTGTTACTGTAGATAACGTTTTAGCTGTAAAAAAGGATGCTGGGTTAGAAGTTGGTAAACCCTATCTAGAACAGGCAAAAGTTGCCTTGAAGGTAGAGGGACAAGTTAAAGGAAAGAAAATAATTGTCTTTAAGTATAAAGCTAAGAAGGATTATCGTCGCAAGCAAGGCCATCGGCAGCCTTTTACTAAAGTAGTTGTGGAGAAAATTGAGGCATAATTATGATACGTGTTAGGTTTGTCCTAGACAAGGATGAAAGAATTGCTTCTTTTTATGTAAAAGGTCATGCTCAATCTGCAAAGCATGGCAAAGATATTGTTTGTGCTGCTGTGTCTGCAGTTGCGCAAACGGCTATTATTGGCCTTGAAGAATATGTGCATATTATTCCGGCGGTAAGGCAGGAGTCGGGTGATCTTTCTTGTCTTTTACCGGATGAGGCAGCCGTTGAGCAGAAACAAGCTTCAGAGGCTATTCTAAGGACTTGTTATTTAGGTCTTTTAGCAATAAAGGAAAGTCATCCTCGTTACCTAACAGTTGAAATGGTTTAAAGTAGATATCCTAGTGTTAGGAGGTGTGGCAAATGAGAAAAATGTATTTGCAGCTTTTCGCGCATAAAAAAGGTGTTAGTAGTTCAAGAAACGGTCGTGACAGCGAAGCACAAAGACTTGGTGTAAAACGTGGAGACGGCCAGCTTGTTAAAGCGGGGAATATCCTCGTTCGCCAAAGAGGTACCAAGTTGCATCCTGGTATAAACGTTGGCATTGGTAAAGACGACACGCTTTTTGCCTTGGCTGATGGTTATGTGAAATTCGAAGCTAAAGGTAAGAACAGGAAAAAAGTTAGTATTGTTCCTACTACCGAAGCGGCAAGCTAATAATGACCTCCTGGTAATCCAACCAGGAGGTTTTTGCATATGTGTAGGGATAATATTTGAAAGGGGTTTTAATGTGAATGATTTGTTTCAACACTCTATGGAACTGCTGAGTTGGCAAAAGCATGATTATCTTAATCACCTTCAGGTTATTTCGGGCTTGCTGCAGTTAGGAAAACCGGAAGATTCCTTGAATTACGTTAAGAAGGTTATCGAGGAAGTGCAACTAAAAGGCGTAACAAGCAAACTGGAAGATACATATTTGGCTTTTCACCTGACCATTCTTATGCACGAGGCAGATAAAATGGGGATTACCTACCAGGTTGAATTGGAGCCAGGCGAAGGCCATTTAATTGTGCCTAAAGAGAAGACTCATGAGCTGTATAACATCTCTAAACTGCTGTTATATTCTGGAGTTGTGGGAGCAAATTCTATAAACATTACAACGGTTCTGCCGGGAGAACACCCCTCAGGAGGGGAAATAATAATTATTATGAATCGCGGATTGAATAAAGAACGGATTAATTCTATTGAAGATTTAGGATGCAAGGTATATCCTAGTGAAAATAGAACCGAAATAATTATTGATTTGTCCGATAGCTAACAGCCGCTATCCAACTTTCTAACCTATTTACTGTCCAACTAACCAACTAATTACTATCCAATAATAATTTTTCAAAGCAAAACATTACCGCCCTGCATAAGTAAATGCTGACTCTTGGGAATAATAAAGGTAGATGCTACAAAAAGGTCACTCTAAAGATAAAATTCAAAAGCAAGGTGTGAGGAAATATGTTTTACGATGCTACAAAAATATACGTTAAAGGTGGAGATGGGGGAAGCGGTGTAGTTTCTTTTCGTAGAGAGAAATATGTCCCCGAAGGAGGACCTAACGGAGGAGACGGCGGTAGAGGCGGCAATGTAATATTGGAAACCGACTCAGGTTTAAGGACCTTAGTGGATTTCAAATATAACAGACATTATAAAGCGGACCGCGGACAACATGGCCAAGGTAAGAATAAACATGGTCGAGGCGGTGAAGATCTTGTAGTACGAGTGCCGCTGGGAACCATTGTAAAGGATGCGGAAACTGGCCAAGTTCTTGGTGATTTGGTTGATGATAAACAAAGGATGTTAGTTGCCAAAGGCGGCCGCGGCGGCAGGGGTAATGCACGTTTTGCTACGTCTAAGAATAAGGCTCCCAGCTTTGCTGAAAAAGGTGAACCGGGGCAGGAGCTTCAGTTAGAACTGGAACTAAAGCTGCTTGCCGACGTCGGATTAATCGGTTTTCCGAATGTTGGAAAATCCACCTTGATATCAAGGATATCTGCAGCCAAACCGAAAATTGCGGATTATCCTTTTACTACTATTACACCAAATCTAGGGGTAGTTGCTTTAAATGATGGTAATAGTTTCGTTGTAGCGGATATACCAGGGCTAATTGAAGGGGCCCATGAAGGGACGGGTCTGGGTCATCAGTTCCTACGACATATTGAAAGGACTCGGCTGCTGGTGCATGTAATAGACGGAACTCAATTGGAAGGGCGGGACGTCATTGAAGATTTTAAAATAATCACAAAGGAACTGGGACACTATAATGAAAAACTTGCTCGGCGCCCCCAGATAGTTGTTGTAAACAAAATAGAGTTGCCTCAAGCGCAGGAAAATGCTGAAAGATTAATTGATTATTTAAAAAAAGAAAAACCGGAAATACCTTATTTGACTATTTCGGCTGTAACCGGTAAAGGAATTGATCAATTGTTGAATCTAATAAGCAGGCGGCTGAATGAAATTGAAGTTGAGCCAATTGCCCCCGTTTTTGAGGAAGAAGTGAGGATTGTAGAGGGGCCGAGCGCAGAACGTTTTCACATAAAGTTTGTAAACGGTTTATGGGAAGTGACAGGAGAAGAAATAGAAAAGCATATAATTATGACGGATTTTAGTAACGAGGAAGCTGTTAAGAGACTTCAGCGGATAATTAAACTTATGGGACTGGAAAAGGCCCTGAGGGACAGAGGAGTAAAAGAAGGAGATACCGTAAGAATTAAGGACATGGAATTCGATTTTACCGATGAGAATTTTTAGCTTAGTTAACCAAATTATGTTATAATGTCTTTTATCTTGATTTATAAGGATGATGCATCTTATGGGTTTTGGGCGGGAGCAGTTGGCAGGGGTTAACCGATTGGTAGTTAAGGTAGGTACCAGTATGCTGACCCATGAAACGGGAAAACTGAACATTAGCCGTATTGAGACATTTGTCAGGGACATTGCGGACTTGGCCAATAGTGGGAGACAAGTTATACTTGTCAGTTCAGGTGCGGTTGGAGCCGGTCTAGGCAAGCTGGGACTGAAGGAAAAGCCTAAAACTATTCCGGAGAAGCAGGCTGCTGCAGCTGTAGGCCAAGGTCTCTTAATGCATATATATGAGAAATTGTTTGCAGAATATGGGTATGTTGTAGCACAAGTGCTGTTAACCAGAGAGGATATGTCTGACCGGCGAAGGTATTTGAATGCTAGAAACGCTTTTTTTAAGTTGTTAAATTTTGGAGTAATCCCAATAGTCAATGAAAACGACACAATTGCCATCGAGGAAATACGACTAGGTGATAATGATACCTTATCTGCATTAGTAGCCGGTGTGGCCGATGCTGACCTGCTGGTACTTTTATCTGACATAGAGGGTCTTTATACTGCAAATCCAAAAGAAGACAAAGGCGCTCGACTAATTGAGATGGTAACTGAGATTACGCCGGAAGTTGAAAGGTTGGCTGGCGGAGCCGGCAGCAATATGGGAACCGGTGGGATGATTACTAAGCTGCAGGCAGCTCGAATAGCAAATACATCCGGTATCCCAATGATAATAGCGGACGGCAGTAAACACGGCCTGCTGCAAGATATTATTAATTGCAGGACTGTTGGGACTTTGTTTGTCCCTGCAGGTGATCATAAGTTTCACACAAAAAAGAGGTGGTTGGCTTTTAGTTCTGATATCTACGGCACTATTACGGTGGATAAAGGCGCATGCCAAGCAATAATACACCAGGGAAAAAGTCTTTTACCAATAGGGATCATATCAGTGGAAGGGTATTTTCAACCAGGAAATGTTGTTAGGATTTCATCTCCTGAAGGGGATGAGTTTGCCAGAGGAATAACTAACTATTCTTCGGAAGATTTATATAGGATTAAAGGAAACAATAGCAACAATATAGAACAGATATTAGGCTACAAGGATTATGATGAAGTAATACATAGAGATAACTTAGCATTAAGGGGTTAATAGGTATAGAGTGGAATAACCATGCTCCGGCACGCTAGTTATTTTGTTCAGGTTTGCTAAGAAGGAGGCAAAAATAATGGTTAGGGAAGACATATATATACTGGGGGAAAATGCCCAACAAGCTGCTAGAAAGCTTGCTGTTATAAATTCTAAAACTAAGGATGAAGCTTTAAAGAAGATGGCCCAGGCCTTACTGCAAAAATCTGGCGAAATTTTAGAGGCTAATCAAATTGATATGGAAAATGGCAAGAAAAATGGTTTGTCCCAGACTAAGTTGGATAGATTGTTATTAACCGAAGAACGGCTGGAAGATATGGCGGATGGGTTAAATACTTTAGCAGCCCTGCCCGACTCGGTGGGAGAGATAGATAGTATGTGGAAACGCCCTAATGGCTTAGAAATAGGGCGCATAAATGTGCCCATCGGGGTAATTGGGATAATATATGAAGCTCGTCCCAATGTGACGGTGGATGCAGCAGGTCTCTGCTTAAAGACAGGAAATGCAGCTATATTACGTGGTGGATCCGAAGCATTTAACTCAAACCAAACTTTAACTTGGATTATTGCCCACGCTGCTGAAACGGCAGGTATTCCTGAAGGGGCTATTCAACTGGTAGAAACTACTGAGCGAGAGGCAGTGGACGTCATGCTGGGGATGAATAAATACCTGGATGTGCTGATTCCTAGAGGTGGTGCAGGTTTAATCCAGCATGTTGTTAATAATGCTACTGTACCGGTTATCGAGACCGGTGTCGGTAACTGTCATACTTATGTTGATAAAGACGCAGATTTGGAAAAAGCTTTAAATATCGCAGTTAATGCCAAGGTACAGCGGCCTGGTGTATGTAATGCCATGGAAACATTACTTGTACATCGAGAAGTAGCAGAGCAGTTTTTACCGCAATTGGCGCAAAGGATGGAGCAAAATGGTGTAGAGGTGCGCGGGTGTGATGAAACCCGTAAAATTATCCCTGGAATAAACCTTGCAAAAGAGGAAGACTGGGCTTCTGAATATCTTGATTTAATCTTGGCGGTGAAAGTTGTAGATAACTTCCAGGAAGCAATTGAGCATATCCATGCTTATGGTACCAAACATTCCGAAGCTATCATTACTGAGAACTATACCTCTGCTCGACAGTTCCAGAAAATTATTGATGCTGCAGTGGTTTACGTTAATGCATCAACCCGTTTTACCGATGGCTTTAAATTTGGATTTGGAGCCGAAATCGGAATTAGCACTCAAAAACTTCATGCTCGGGGACCGATGGGACCAGAACAGTTGACTACCTATAAGTATTTGGTATTTGGTAACGGAGAAGTAAGGGAATAAAATTTTTCTGTTGCTAGCGAGTTTTTCATAGGTTATCACTAATTATGGTATTTTGTCATATTGTGTAATAGAATGGGGAATTGTTTATGCTGGAGAGCAAAGGGATGAAGAGATTAGGAATTATGGGCGGCACCTTTGATCCTATTCACTACGGACATCTGGTGACTGCGGAGGAAGCAAGGGGGCGCTTTGAATTAGACAAAGTGATATTTGTTCCATCGGGTAAACCACCCCATAAAAAAGGCTATACTGTAACTGAAGCCCGCCATCGTTACCTAATGACAATTCTAGCGGTTGCAACTAACCCGTATTTTGAAGTGTCTCGGTTAGAAATAGAGAGGAAGGGCTACTCGTATACGATAGATACAGTAAGTCATTTTTATGAAACATCCCCAAAAGACTGTGAAATATTTTTCATTACCGGTGCCGATGCAATATTAGAGATACTAACTTGGAAGAACGTAGAGGAATTATTGGGTAAAACTAAATTTATTGCAGCTACTAGGCCTGGTATTGATCTAAAACATCTGGATGCGGTTGTAACACAACTTCCGGCACATGGCAGCAACGCGATATTTCCTCTAGAAGTGCCGGCAATGGCAATCTCATCTACGGACATACGTAGGCGTGTCAAAGAGGACCGTTCAATAAAATACCTACTGCCTGAGGCAGCCGAGCAGTATATCTATAAAAATGGTTTATATTTGGAAAATGGTATTATCTAATGATATAGTCAGGTTTAAAAGGAGTGTTGGGATGGCCAATTATACTGATTGGCTTAGATTATACAGTAATGATGATAGAAAACACCATGCACTGCGAGTTGCAGAAACAGCTAAGAATTTGGCCGCAATACATGGTGCTGATAAAGAAAAAGTCTTTATAGCGGGAATATTACATGATATAGCCAGGGATTATTCGGGGAAACAGTTATTGGAAACGGCGGAGCAGTTTGGGATAGTAGTAAACGATTCGGAAAGAAACTGTCCTGTTGTATTACATGGCCCGGTTGCAGCAAAAATTGCCGGCTCTCGCCTACGCATTGAAGACAGAGATATTCTTCAGGCTATTCACCAACATACTCTGGCTGCGCCAGCCATGTCATTGGTTTCTAAAATTGTTTATTTAGCGGATGTTATAGAACCGGGACGCCAGTTCAAGGCGGTCGGTGAATTGCGGGAACTGGCCCGTTATAAACTGGACTCAGCACTATTAGCTGCAATGGATAGTGGTATTAATTATTTACTCGGGAAGAAAGAAATAATACATCCAAAGACTATTGAAGCACGCAATTATTATATTTTACATTGTAGATGAAATGAGATTATGAATATTAGCAAGAAAGAAACCTAGTGCCTTGAGGAGGATGAGATTTGACTGACAGTCGAATATTAGCTGAAAAGATTGCAGAAGCTGCCTACGAGAAAAAAGGACGGGATATAGTGTTTTTACATCTACGGCAGATATCCATAATTACGGACTACTTTCTTTTGGTTACCGGTAATTCAACTACACAGGTTAAAGCGATTGCAGATAATATTACTAAGGAGCTAAAAGAGGATGGCATTATTCCTTCCAGTAAGGAAGGATATAAAGACGGCCAGTGGATTCTATTAGATTATGGCAATGTGGTGGTGCATATATTTTTGGAGGAGCAGCGCCGGTTTTATGATTTGGAGCGGCTTTGGGGTGATGCAGATACTGACTACTTTAATGCTGAATAATCTAATAATCAAATTGTTATAGAGTTGAGACATGTTGTTTTAAGATTGCCTTTGCACATATTTTTGAACAAAGGTTTAAAGGAAGGGGATTCAGATGGAGGAACGTTTTAATTTTAAGGATATTGAACCTAAGTGGCAAAGATTCTGGGAAGAGAAGAACATTTATAAAGTAACGGAAGACAAGGAGGAAGCTGACAAATACTATTGTTTGGAAATGTTTCCATACCCTTCGGGAAACTTACATATGGGTCATGTTAGGAACTATTCCATTGGCGATGTGGTTGCCAGGTTTAAAACTATGCAGGGAAAAAATGTTTTACACCCTATGGGATGGGATGCTTTTGGATTACCTGCAGAGAACGCAGCTATTAAGCACGGGGTACATCCGTCAAAATGGACTACTGATAACATTAGCAACATGCGAAGCCAGTTAAAATCAATTGGTTTGGGTTACGATTGGGATCGGGAGGTCGCTACGTGTTATCCTGATTATTATAAATGGACTCAATGGTTATTTTTACATTTTTATCATAAGGGACTTGCTTATAAAGGGAAGGCCGCAGTTAATTGGTGTCCGTCATGTGCCACCGTATTGGCAAACGAGCAGGTAGTTGACGGCGCTTGCGAACGTTGTGAAACAA